>JABAHP010001270.1_pt1 | contig 10149 bp, 13 predicted proteins | sample 7062081 | NCBI WGS metagenome assembly JABAHP01 (sample SAMN14534357, study PRJNA622989) | marine sediment metagenome | biome: marine biome [ENVO:00000428]; feature: marine pelagic biome [ENVO:01000023]; material: deep marine sediment [ENVO:00002113] | place: India: Gulf of Kutch | collected... | reverse complement strand
CGGCAAGCTCTTCACATGCTACAAGTTCGCCGCCTCGCAGAAATATCCATACTTCTGGCCGGTCAACGGCCCGGCATCGGGTAAGTCCATCACGACCGAAACATCGCAGCCGTATCCCCACCATCATTCACTTTTCTTTGGATGCGACCGCGTCAACGGCGGCAACTACTGGCAGGAAGGCAACGAACGCGGGCAAATCGTCTCAGAGGGACCAAAGCTCATCAAGGCCTCAGGCGACCGTGTCGTCTTCACAGATAAATGCCACTGGCGCAAGCCGGGCGAAAAACCGATTATCCTCGACAGTCGTCGTGTTGTCATAACCGCACCAGGCGATGCCATCCGGTTTATAGATTTTGAAATCAGCCTTGAGGCGCTGACGGAAATCCGTATCCTCAAGTCAAACCACGCGCTTTTTTCAGCCCGTGTTGTGCCGGAATTGAGCGTAAAGTCCGGCGGCACGCTGGTCAACTCCGAGGGTAAAACCGGTGAAAAACAGACATGGGGCGTCCCCTCGCCCTGGTGTGACTACAGCGGCACACGCGATGGCATCACTGAAGGCGTCGCCATCTTACAGCACCCAAAAAACCGCTGGTTCCCGGCCAAATGGTTCACACGTGACTACGGCTTCTTCTCACCGACACCGATGAACTGGCTAAAAGACGGCCGCCTGAACATGGCCAAAGGCGAAAAGCTCACTCTTCGCTATCGCGTCGTCGTCCACACCTCCGATGCAAAAACAGCAGGAATAAAGAAGATATTCAAGCGATACAAGCAGGCCGCCGACTCGTGATTCGTGGTTTGAGCCACGATTCGTTAATCATGCCCCCTCGAGTTTGCGCCACTTTCGACCGTCAGATTCAATAAGACTATCGGCCGCAGGAAAGCTGGAACTGCCCGCAGGATATTGGTAAGGGGATGTGTCATCATTTTGCCAGGCATCGAGCACGGGCATCAATAACCGCCACGCAACTTCGACGCCATCCTGCCTGGCAAAAAGCGTCTGGTCGCCAATCATACAATCCAGCAGCAACCTCTCATACGCTTCTGGCATATCAACGCCAAAGACGCTGCGGTAATTGAAATTCATATTCAATGTACCCATGCAGACCTTTGAGCCCGGCCGCTTCGCCTGGAAACTCAGCGAAATGCCTTCTTCCGGCTGTATCTGTAATATAAGGATGTTTGACGGTATCTCGTCAAGACCGGCCGATGCAAACATGGAATGTGGAACCTGCCTGAAAGTTATTACGATTTCCGTATCTTTCCGGGCAAGTCGTTTACCCGTTCGCAGATAGAAAGGAACGCCCTTCCACCGCCAATTATCAATAAAAAGCTTCGCAGCGACAAAAGTTTCTGTCTCGGACTCAGGACCGACTCCCGGCTCCTGTCGATAACCGGCAACTTCCCCGCCGTCTATCGAGCCCGGCCCGTACTGACCACGCACAATAACATCGCCTAATTCATCCGGCTTGTATGGACGAATTGAGCGCAACAGCTTGACCTTCTCATCCCTGATATGGTCGGCCTCGAAAGATATCGGCGGCTCCATCGCAACCAAAGAAAGCATTTGAAGCATGTGATTTTGAAACATGTCACGAAGAGCGCCGGCCTTGTCATAATAGCTCGCTCTATGCTCGATTCCAATCTTCTCCGCTATAGTAATCTGAACACTGTCGATATAATTGCGGTTCCAGATAGGTTCATAAATGGTATTGGCAAAACGAAACATCAAAATGTTCTGAACCGTCTCTTTGCCCAGGTAATGGTCGATACGGTATATTTGCGTCTCATCAAAACATCGCCGGATTTTATCACTCAATTCCACGGCACTTTGCAAATCTCTGCCAAAGGGCTTTTCAACAACTAATCTGATTCGCTGTTTAGAATCAGGCTCGCCCGTACATGAAAGCCCCTCAGAACCCAGATACTCTACTATCGTGCCATATAAAAAAGGAGGTACAGCCAGGTAATAAACGACGGCACCGTCAACTTTATGCTTTTTGTCGAATTCAGCCAGCTTAATTCTGATATTCTCATATAACGTTGCGTCGCTGTAATCGCCGCTTATATAGTAAAGCTTTTCGACAAAAGGCGCGATCGCTTCCGCTGATGTATCGCCGGATTCTTCCCGGATTGCCCCCTCCGCAACCTGCCTGAACTCTTCATCAGAAATCTCTTTTCTGCCGCACCCCAAAAGATAGAATCGCTCATCCAACAAGCCGCGTTTAAAAATCTCAAAGATACTGACAAGCAATTTCCTGCGTGTCAGGTCCCCGGAGGCCCCAAAGACCACCATGGCGGTCGGCGGGGCAGCTATTTCCGCACAGATAATGTCCTGTTGGCTTAATGTGGGGTGAATTTCCGGCATAGCGACTGCTCCTTGCCTCACCTCGCTAAAACTATACACTTCTAAATGTCTATCCTGTCAGGTAATTTACTCTTCCACAGGCTCGAATTCATCTGTACCGGCCCCACAATCCGGGCAAACCCAGTCATCCGGCAAATCTTTAAAAGCCGTGCCCGCCTCCACGCCATTATCAGGATCACCTGCTGCCGGGTCGTAAATGTACCCACACATAATACATCTATACTTCGCCATATTCGTAACTCCTTATTCTATACCTGCTAACGGTCGTTCTCGAAGGTATATGCTGCAGCCGTTTCAGGGCTCCTCTTCATGCAGGATAATCACCTGAATCCGAGCAATTCTAAATTTATGTTCCTATTTCAAAGCGGACAACTGTTCACTCAACGTTGCAATATGGCCAAATTCCTCCCTGATTATCGCCTCGACCTTGTCTCTGCCGGCCCTGGGCGGGACACACTCTTTCAAACCGGCATAGAACGCGATGGATTCTTTCTCCTTACCTATAGCCGTTTCCAAAATATCCTCTGCTGTTTCCTCCCCTTCAAACAGCCCGGCCGGTTCGGCGCCCACGTCAAAAACCTGTCCTTCCACCATCACGTCCAGATACATCTGCGCTTCCCCCTCAGGATCAAAAACAACCTCTCCCTGATCCGAAAGCTGCTCCCGCATATTTGTAAAGGTCTTCTCGTGCTCATCTTCCATAGCAGCAAGGTCGATTAGTACCTGTCGGACCGCGGGCAGTTTCTCGGCGGCAGCGCGGTAAAATTTTGCTCCGTTTCTTTCAAGCTGCACCGCCATTTCAAAGATTTCTTCAGCATTATAAGTAACAGCCATTACTGTCCTCCCTCACTTGCCGGAGGCGTAAATACCCGCTGACCCATCTCGTTATCAAGCATATACAGTCCACCCGGAGCGTCCGCCATCAGCTTAAGTTTTTGTACTATTGCGTCCGCGCTGCTTTCCTCTTCGACCTGCTCGTTCACAAACCACTGCAAAAACATATTCGCCGCGTGGTCTTTTTCTTCGATAGCCAGGTTGACCAAGCCGTTAATTAATCCGGTCACTTTCTGCTCATGCTGATAGGCCGCTTCAAAAGCAGCCAATGGCGATTCCCACTCACTTGGCGGCTCAGCTATCGATTTCAATATTACCCTGCCTCCGCGCTCATTGACGTAATCGTACATCTTCATCGCATGTAACAGCTCTTCCTGTGTCTGAGCTCTCATCCAGGTCGCAAAGCCGGGCAAATTCACAGACTCGAAGTATGCGACCATCGACAGGTACAAATAAGCTGAGTAGAACTCCGCATTAGCCTGCTCGTTCAGGGCGTCCTGCATCTTTTTGCCAATCATATCTACTCTCCCTTCCACATTCCATGCTTGTTGCAAAGCTCACGGGCGGTAATTTGGGCCGCCTCCACTGCGAATTCCGCTTCAGGTGCATCACCGGGATTGAGGAACTGCCGGTATGCCTTGCCGTCGGCAAGGATTTCGACCCATTCGATATAGTGATCGGCCTCCATAGGATGAGCAACGCTGCCGACCTTAACCTTGACGCCGCCTTCAATTTTTTCTATCACCGGCACGTGCTTTTCCTTGCCCTCATCAGCGGTTTTTGCTGTAAGGTTCTTCATTGATGCGCCACAGCAAACCAGCCCGCCGGAACCGCCGTGAAGCACTTCAACGATATTTCCGCACGCCGCACATTTATAAACTTCCAGTTTCTTAGCCATAATCTTCACCTTTCATTCTTCTTACCTATAATTTCTTATGTCAGATAGGACTACCGGAGCCGTTATTGCTCGGACAAGTAATCCATAGCTATAATCCCGCCTTTTCGATTGTGAAAAGTAGGACAATTATAGCTGCACACACTATCATTATGACAAGCCATTCGTTTATCTTCAACAACTCTGGCAGAGAAAGCTCACCAAAATACCCAATCTCCAGGATCTTTTTCTGCAATTTTGGAAACAGAGTCGCAAAAATGCCGGTGCCGATAAGCATTCCCACAATACCTCCGAATATTGCATCGAGGGAACCCTGACCGGCTGCTCCCGCCACCGTGCCGGGGCAATATCCAAGAAGTCCGAATCCAACACCAAAAATCAAACCACCTATTACATTCTCCCCAAAAGAACCGGACTTGAGATGTAATTGAGCCATTTTCAGGCTCTTCAGAAAGTGGACTCCAATCATACCTGTTACGACGGCAGAAAGCATGATTTTGACAACTGTAAAATCCTGAAGCAATAACTGCCCTATAATTACATCGTACCGGGTTGCACCGCTTTTTTGCAGCAGGAAACCGAAAACAATCCCAATCAACAGACCGAGACAAAGCTGAAGACCTTTTTTGGTATGAATAGCTTTTAACACTTAAACACTTTAGAACTAAACAAGAACAATTCGAAATATGAACATCGCTGTTAAAATACCACCAATAAAAAAACATATCGCGGCCAACCAACTGCTTACCGCCAGCTGAAGCATCCCGCTGATGCCGTGTCCACTGGTGCAGCCCCCTGCCAAACGGGCACCAAAACCCATCAAGATTCCACCGACAAGTGCGACAAACCATCTTATATATACCGTATCACCGGCATTTGCTTCCCACTTGGCTGGTATCCAATTAAAACCAAATTGGCCGGACAATATTGCCGAGATGAATGCTCCTGTTATTACACCGACAACAAGCATCCAATCCCAGGTAATTGTGGGAGAGAAACGCTGGTAATATGGATTTTCCTCGACCTTTTTCCCCCTGAACAACTTCTCAATCATTCCCCTCGTTCGGACAAAGGCGGTGGAACACCCAAGAGGATGGTCGGACAACACAAATGATAAACAACTCAATATCCCTATTCCTACTCCCACAATATAAGGAGACCAATGTTCAAGCCTAAACCACTCCATATTTTACCTGTTTCTCTATTAAGCCTTGTATTTGCCCATGAAAGCCGGTATATGCGGAGCCACACAGATCGGACATTCCCCCGAAAAGCCCGCCGCACCGTAGCCGGTCATACCACCTGCAACATTGTAAACATTCTCGAATCGATGCTGCTTTAAAATACTTGCGCCAAGACTTGAGCGGTGTCCGGTGCTGCAAATTAATGCAATAGGTTTATTCTTGTCCAGCTCCCTATAATGAGTTCGCAGCTCAGCCACTGGAATATTAATTGCTCCATTGATATGACCAACCTCATACTCGCGAGGAGTCCGAACATCAACCAGGATCAGCTCATCACCTTTAGTAGCCGTTACATTGAGTTCTTTGGCCGATAGCTGGCGGACATGGGCCGTCGGCAAACCCTCTACCGCCCACGCAAACATACCACCCTCCAGATAAGCCACTGCTCGATCGAGACCCACACGTTTGAGCCAGACAGAAGCCTTTTGTGCCTGTTCAAAGGAATTACCTACCAACAAGATATCTTTTCCGGGAGGAAGGATCCAGCCTGCAAAAGTCGCAAAGTTGCCGCCAAAGTCAATGTGATAGGCACCAGGCACATGCTGACCACCAAAGGTTTCATAAGCTCGAATATCAAGAACGATGGTCTTTTGTGAGTTCGCCATCTTCTTAAATGTCCTTGCATCAACCCGGGCAAGCATCGGAAGTGTACGAGTTAAAGCAGGCCCTTTGCCGTTTATAGCGCTGCATCGGCTAAAATGGTCGGGAGCACCGGGCATATTCGTAGTAAGAGATTTGATAAACTCTTCTCTGTTCTTCAACTGCAAGGCAGCGTTATATTTCCTCTCATATCCGATCGTACTCGTGCGTTTTGCACCCATAGCCCTTCCACATAAAGACCCGGCACCATGGGCAGGGTAAACTTCGCAAAAATCAGGCAGTTTTAAAAGCTTGTTATGCAGGCTGTTATAGAGTTTCGATGCTAATAATTTTGCCTTGCCCGGGAACAAATCCGGACGCCCGACATCACCCACAAAAAGAGTATCGCCGCAAAAAACCGACACCGGCTCTTTTCCGCGGGCCTTGTCAACTACTACGAAACTAATATGTTCGGGAGTATGGCCGGGTGTTTCCAGAACATTTATTTGCATATCCTCTATACTGAATGTATCCCCTTGCTTGACAGGAGTATGTTTAAAAGAGCATTGTGCCGATTTTGGAGCGTAAATAACAGCCTCGGTCTTTTCTGCCAGGTCAAGGTGCCCGGAGACAAAATCCGCATGTAGATGAGTCTCAAGAATATGGGTAATTTTCATTCCCGTATCCTTGGATGCCTGTAAATAAACATCAACATCCCGCCGGGGATCAATTATAGCACAGGTGTTCGTGCCTCCAAGGAGATACGAGCTATGGGCCAAACCTTTGACAAAAAATTGGTGGACTATCATAATAACCCCCTTTCATCAATCAGCAATTCCAATCTCTTTGTGCCTGGACAGGATTTGATCCGCCAATTTATCCAGAGCGGCAAAATCATCTGCCTTAGGATGGCCCTTTGCTATCACCGGCTCAAGAATTTCAACTTTTAGATTTGGAAGCAGTCCCGTAAGCTGCTCGACCATCCTGCCCCCCCACCCGTATGAGCCGATTATCGAAGCGAACCTTGTCTTAGGCCTAAGTGCATTCGCCAAAATAGCCGCGTATGCAGCCAGCGGGTGTGCGCCTGTCAATACAGTCGGAGAGCCAACCACGATTGTCGCTGCGTCGACAAGCGATATCGCCAGCTTGCCGATGTCAGTTGCCGAAAGCTTAAATTGCCTGACGGTTATGCCTCGTTCAATCAAAGCTCTCACAAAATACTCAACCATCTTCCGTGTGCTATCATGCATCGAAACATACGGCAGAATAACTTCGTTCTTGACTTGGTCGCCGACCCAGTCTTTATAAGCATTGATTATAAAATCGGGCTTATCGTAAACGGGGCCATGGCTCGGAGCAATCATTTCTATGTACAGAGCCTTTATTTTTTCGAGGTTCTTTTTTATCGCCGCTCTAAACGGCATCATTATCTCGGCATAATATCTCTTTGCTGATTCATAAACAACCGCCTCATCATCCACAAACAGACTGCTCGTCGCAAGGTGCGAGCCGAAAAAATCGCACGGGAACAATATTTTATCTTCCTGCAGAAAGGTCCCCATGGTCTCGGGCCAGTGGACCCACGGAATATAGACGAACTGCAGCGTTTTATCGCCCAAAGAAAGCCTTTGGCCATCATCAACGGTGATAAAATTATCGTCCTCAACGTCCAATAAATCTATAAGCATCCCTTTGCACTTGGGATTCGTAACAACTTTCGCATCAGGATAGAGCGTCAATATATCCTTAATACTGCCGGAGTGGTCCTGCTCGCCGTGGTGGGCGACAACATAATCTATCCTGTCAATCCCAACTTCGACAAGGTTTTCTATCAGCACATCGACCGTCGTCGGATCAACAGTGTCCAGAAGCGCTGTTTTCTCGCTTCCCTTTACCAGATAAGCATTGTAGCTTGTACCGTCAGGCAGTGGAATCAGCTCGTCGAACAATCTCCTGTCCCAATCAACCGCCCCAACTGCGTAAACTCCCGGTTTCAGTTCTCTCATTCCGTTAAATCCCTTACCACCTTCAGCACAGCTTCATAATCCGGCTCATTGGTCAATTCGTTAACTATCTGCACATGCCTGACAGTGCCCTCTTTGTCAACTACGAAAACCGCTCGCGCAAGAAGTCGAAGCTCCTTGATTAGAACACCGAACGCACTTCCGAACGATGCGTCACGATGGTCGGAAAGGGTTTGAACGTTATCCACACCTGTGGCCCCGCACCAGCGGCCCTGAGCGAACGGAAGGTCCATACTGATAGTCAACACAACTACATCTCCCCCAAGGCAGCCCGCCTCCTCGTTGAACCTGCGTGTCTGCGTATCGCACACGGAGGTATCCAGAGAAGGAACGGATGAAATGATACAGATCTTTCCCCGCAATGACGAGAGCTTAACCGGTGACAAATCGTTGGCAAGTACTTCAAAATCGGGAGCCGGCTCACCAACCTCTAATCCTTTACCCAGCAAGGTCAACGGCTGGCCCTTCATCGTAATTACGCCTTTTCGCTCTTCCATAAGCACCTCCTTGAGAATTGTTTAGTAATTGGTCGCTTCCAGTTCGTAATGACTTTGTGGATGTGCGCAGGCCGGACATAATTCCGGTGCGTCGGGACCTTCGTGCACGTAGCCGCAATTTCTGCAGACCCACCTTACCGATGTATCACGCTTGAACACAACGCCGTCGGTTATATTCTTTGCGAGGGCATTATATCGCTCTTCGTGTCGCCTTTCGGCTACCGCTATGCTCCTGAAGACCGCCGCGATCTCGATAAAACCTTCCTTCTCGGCCGTCTCGGCAAAGCCAGGATACATCTCCGTTTGCTCGTAATGTTCGCCGGCCGCCGCCGCCTTTAGATTCTCGACTGTATCACCGATTACCCCGGCCGGAAATGACGCCGATATCTCAACTTCTCCCCCTTCAAGGAATTTGAACTCACGCTTGGCATGTTCTTTTTCCTGGTTCGCCGTCTCCTCAAAAATCGCAGCTATTTGCTCGTAGCCTTCTTTTCGGGCCTGGCTGGCAAAATAGCTATAACGGTTCCTCGCCTGCGATTCGCCCGCAAATGCGGCCAGCAGGTTCTTTTCAGTCTCTGTACCTTTAAGACTCATTTATAACCTCCCTTTATACAAATAATTAATATTTCTTAAAAAGCTCCTCTATCTTCAACAAACCTATCTACATAAATCACAAACACCTTCGAAGTAGACGGTCTTTCTCAATACGGTGAACCTTCTGCTTATGTTCTTGGGAATTGGAATATTGTCGAAAGGCTTGTAATGAAAATCAACGATTCTCTTACACTTGACACACTTGAAATGCTGATGGATCTCCAGTTTGCCGTCAAATCTCTTCACATCGCCCGAACCCTCGACAATCGACGCTGCGCCGATATCGGCCAAAGTCAAAAGGGTCCGGTTGACCGTATCCAGCGATATGTGGGGAATCTTCTCCCGTACCTTGCGAAAAACAACCTCCGCCGAAGGATGCTGCTTCGATTCGACCAGCACTTGATACACGGCCATCCGCTGTGGCGTAATTTTCAGCCCCGCCTCCCGGCACCTGGCACGAAAGGCATCCATCTTCTCTTTCAGCATGTCTGTTTCCCTCTACCTCTATTGCTCGACATAGTCGTGTCCTAATGAATAAAATACAAATCATTCAACTCGATCATTCCGGAATCCCAACAATTATATCTTATCCGGGACACGCTGAACAGGAAAATACTTCTTATTTGTATATCTCTTTCACATCGCTTTTACGGCTAAAAACAGCGGTTTGCCGTCGGCGCAAAAATCCTCCAAAGAACAGACAAAAATGGAGCCACCCTCCTCCGGATGGCTCCGTTATGGGAGAAACAAAACCTGTCTTACGTGTAGGTACAGTTTGCTGCAAAGATTCAGATTAACAACATACAGGCGGAATATCCTCATTTGTCCAGTAATAGTATATTGTCAGTTAAGATGCTCCACCCATATCCATTGCCCAAATCGCTCCGCAAATAGTATAGTAACAGTAAAACGGTTTTTGAGATTACATCAAAAGTGTTCCTGCTCCTTTTGACATATCTCGTAACTACTACGATATAGTAATGATTACGATTTGTCAACACTTTTTTCGAAAATTTCTGATATTTTCTTGCCCCACATCATAAGTGATTACCACAAAATATCCTGCGCATCAAGGAAAATTTTAATTGTTTCCCGTCAGCAGAAGTGGCACAGG
>JABAHP010001758.1_pt1 | contig 10150 bp, 7 predicted proteins | sample 7062081 | NCBI WGS metagenome assembly JABAHP01 (sample SAMN14534357, study PRJNA622989) | marine sediment metagenome | biome: marine biome [ENVO:00000428]; feature: marine pelagic biome [ENVO:01000023]; material: deep marine sediment [ENVO:00002113] | place: India: Gulf of Kutch | collected... | reverse complement strand
AGCGTGCCCGAGCCACAGAACGGGTCCCATATCATATCGCCCTCCTTGGTGTACTCGTCGATGATCTTCAGGATAACAGGCGGGATGAAACGGGCAGGGTAGTAATGATACGAATGGGTATGATTGTTCCTCTCCAGATAGGTGCAATTACGAAACGACAGGTCCTTTCGAAGGGTCGCAATATTATCGAATTGGTCCTGTGATAGGTTGGATTGGATCATGGATACACCGTCGTTGACAGATGTCCTTCAATTACGAGAGAGAGCATGTCAATGAATGAGCATAGTGTGAAGGTTCCGTTAGACCATTCGCCCTTACTCCCCGTCCCTCTGTGTGGTTGATAATGTCGATCAAGGCCTCCCTGTCCGTAGATGAAATTGAGAATTATATACCTTTTGTACACAACATCGATTAATTCAGATTTCCTAAACCCTGACATGATAGATGATATCTCTATCGACATCCTACATAACTGGCTTCAAAGGACGGGAGTGAAAGTGTTATCATCGCCTTGGTAGAACATTATTCAACACAGAGATTCTTTCCAGTCGTGGCGAACTATGGATTACCGAATCAACCAGATCATTGACGTCGTATGATCTGGTAGGAGAAGGGACACCCCTCCCCGGAAACGGTCTCGACCAGGGTGCAGTTGAATTCAATCGAACCCTTGTCAGGCAACCATGTCGGATTGTTGTAAGATCCACCCGGGGGGATGGATTCTTGGATGAACCTCCCATTGGGGAATAGTATCCATAGATAAGCCGTGTATTTACAACGATTGGTAATATTGAGAGTGATGTACTCCTTCATTCCTGAAGTGTTCGTGTATGTAGCCGTCTCACCACACTTCAGGGTCTCTGTGATCACCTCACCTGCCGGTCTACCACCATCGGTACGCTCGTCTTCGACTTCCATAAAGGGTACCCCCTTGTGGTAGTGCATGAAATGGTTTGGTATAAAACGATTTTCTATACATATTGATACAATTCACATCCATGCTCTCCTGATTATTTATGAACCATGGACATCGAATCGTTATGTTGGACTCAATCAAACCAATAGATCGAGTGCTAATCGAATGACATGTGCATACTCGGGATCGACTTATCATGAGGGATGGAATGGTGTGCAATTTCATACAAAAGAAGAGGGTAGCAAGAAGGGATGATAAGGGGAAATGAAAACCGACCGATTACTGTATTTAATGATATATTGGAGAGTTATAATCGCACACACCATCGTTATCTCGTAATAATCATTATATAGTCAATCGTATGATATTCCACAGGGCGAGCACGGATGAGGATATGGGGATTAATCATCACGTTCATAATATCAACCAGTATTCTAGTATTTCTCAGCACACAATGTGCAGATGGGGAGATCGGATNNACCATCGACAAGGATGCCCAAGCACCTGATGTGGTCAGTATATCGAACGTAATTCATTTTGTATATCATATTTCGCCCTCTGCCGGAGATGATTTCGTAGGGTACAAGAGGAGCATCGACAGCGGCGATAATTGGGAATATCAGCAGCTAAGCGACCATGGAAGGAACCCCAGGATTTCGGGAAGTTTGAACTTCGTTCATGTGGTATACACCTCTGACATCGGAACCGGCCTCCTCTATTCGAGAAGCAGTAATTACGGCGTGGACTGGGACGAGGAGGTGGACATGGGTGTCCAGGGGATGTCAACGAACATGCACAGCGTCTCATCCCATGGTCCCGATGTCTATGTTACCTACACAGGACCTGATGGCGACCTATATCTCCTGAGGTCTTATGACAACGGCGAGAGTTGGTACCCACCGATAGAAATCGGGGACCATGTTGATGATATGTATTTTCCAGAAGTTGATGCGACGGGTAAGTATGTCCATGTCACCTACCTATTACTTGGGAACCTGAATACCTACTATCTCAGAAGCACGGATCATGGCAACTCATCCTCCTGGGATTCGCCCTTGGTGCTCATATACGATGGTATAAAACCCTCCATCGCTTCATTCGGAAACGATGTGATCGTCCTATCGAAGAAGACTGATTCGCTGGTGGCTAAAGTTAGCTCGGACTTCGGTTCCAGCTGGAGCTCTGAGCTTACGATTTCGAACAACATCAGTGTCGACGTCAATGTCGTATGGAGTCCTCATGACATCGTTCACGTGGTATGGAGGGGCAGTTCGCAAGGCGACGGAAGGGACAGGCTCTACCACTCATCAAGTCATGACAATGGAACTTCATTCAGCCCGGAGCAGGAGATAGTCAATACATCCGTGAACGGCTACTGCATGAGTCCGGTCGTAGCCTTCGGGCGCAGTCGGGTCCATGTCCTATGGGAGGGCGATAGGAACCTTGGGGACAATGCAGGAGGAGGCCGTACTTATGGATGGGAGCTCTACTACCGGAGGTCCTTCGATATCATCGCTCCAAATGCCCCGCAGATAACATCGAACACGCACCCACAAGGTGCTTGGACCTCGAATGGGGATCCGGATTTCACATGGACTGAACCCGCTGACGATTCTGGGATAGATGGCTATAGTGTAGCCCTAGACGGCGATGAGGGAACAGTACCGGAGGCCGAAGTGAACATCAACGTCACTACGACGAGATTCTCCGGCGTAGAGGACGGAGTATGGTACTTACATGTGCGCGCCAGGGACGGAAGGGGTAACTGGGGGCCCCCGGCGCATTATCAAGTACTCATCGACACGGTGGGTCCGGATGGACCAGTGATCACCTCGTCATCCCACCCGGAATCGTCTTGGGTCTCCAACAATTCACCGACCCTGGAGTGGTCGGAACCGGTTGACGACTCTGGGATCGGAGGTTACAGCTACAGTATGGATACCTCACCTGATATTAATCCAGATGAGACCATCATGACGACCTTAAATACTGCATCAATATCAGATTTGGACGACCGGGTATGGTATTTCCATCTAAGGGCGGTCGATCAAGCAGGTAATTGGGGAAACACATCCGAGTACATCATCATGATCGATACGACATCCCCAGACGCACCAGTGATTAGTTCTTTAACACACCCAGAAGGGACCTGGATCTCCAACGGTGATCCCTATTTCGAGTGGTCTACCCCGCTGGACGCCTCCGGTATTGCTGGATATAGTATAATTCTTGACGACCATCCGTCAACGGTCCCTCCCAAGGCGAATACTTCTCACGGAAATTCCATCGGGTTTACCAGTGTAGGGGACGGGATAAGAATCCTCCATGTGAGGGCTCGTGATAACGTCGGTAACTGGGGCCCAACGGCACATTACATTACGAGGATCGACACCATGCCACCCGATACTCCCCTCATCAGCTCATCATCCCATCCCGAGGACGATTGGGTCCTCTCGGGAGACTTATTATTNNTATTCAATTGGACGGAGCCAAGCGATCTGTCCGGTTTGGCGGGCTACAGTATCCTCCTCGATGTAATACCCACAAACAGTCCGGATGCCAATATCGATACCACTATTCAAACCAAAGTGTATTCATCTATCACTCACGGTATATGGTTTTTCAATGTTGTAGCGATCGATAGGGCAGGGAACATAGGTTTACCTGATAGATATAGGGTCATGGTCGGTCAACCACCAGAGGTTATCGACCTCTGGCTATCGAGACCGGAGGTCAATAGGACCGAACAAGTGATAGTGTATTCAAAGGGGAATGACGATGAGGCGTTGAGCTCCCTCGTATGCGATATCCAGTTCCGATCGCCATCGGGAGATTGGTTATCGTTGGAGGTGACTTTCGAGCTGGGGATCTGGTCGAGCGTGTTCTCTCCGGGCATTGACGCCGATCCAGGTCATTACTCCTTCAGGGTTATGTTCACTGACAACCACGGGCTTGACAGCACTTGGTTCATATCTGAGGAAACTGTCTTAGTGAGGAATAATCCTCCACTGGTCCAGTCCATCGGTTACATTCAGACCGACAGGAACGATTACCTCATATCTGTTTACTGCTTCGATGTGGAGGACGAATTCCTAAACCTCTCTTGCGAGGTACAGTACCGTGTCTCAAAACAGAATTGGGTAGGGATCAACTCAGTCTTTCAGACGGATCACTGGGAGGTCCTCCTCCATGTGGACGCTTCTAGCTCAAAGATCACGTACGACATCAGGGTAATTGTCACTGATAGCGAAAACACATCTTCAGGATGGCAGGAGAGGGATGACCTTATCGCCATAGACAACGAGGAAAGAGATAACATCCTCCAGCTGTCAACCTTCTCACGGAATCTTATTTTCATACTGGTATGGTTCTTCGTACTGTTATCAGGAGTGGTCTGTTATCTGTGGCGATTAGAAAGGCAAAAACAGTACAGGAAAAGCAATGACATCTATGCATATTTCATCATCATCTTGATATTTGGAATCTTTGTTAGTCAACATATGAGCGCGAACACATTGAATATCTGGACCTTATTGTCCGCAGTCATCTATTCGATGGTGGTAGGTGTGGCCTTCTATGATTTCTTCCGGGACCGGAAAGTTATCATTATGCCATCTGAGAGGGCAGAAGATGGCTCTAGAAGGAAGATTTCAGAATATGAGTACACGGTTTCGGTAGCGTGTGCGAAGGAGAAGAAGGAGTACGTGGAAAAAGTTGCATCCCTCCTAGCTGATAAGGGTATTCGTATCTTATTCGGTCCAAACAAAGCTAGGGCGATGTGGGGTTATGATATCATCTCATTCAATGACAGTCTCATGAGGGAGAAAACTTTCGTCTATATTCCATTCATTTCATCTGATTTCATTAGAAACAGAATTCTCATGATGGAATTGGAGAGTGCTCTTGCCCGACAGGTCGAACAGGATGTAGCCTTCATTCTACCAGTCAGGTTCGATGATACCAATGTACCAGGGATACCTCAAACAAAAGCATCTCTTTACGTGGATGAATACACAATGCAAGAATTAGTTGATGAGATAATCCTGAAGGTCCGAGAGATGCAATTTCGGGCTTAAATGACACAAGGTCAGATTCCGTGACACCTAATTGTCCACTACATTGAGTTTGTTATTAAAAAACAAAATGTTATGATGGGAGGGATCAACCTCCTTTCGTTGGATTCCATTTGCGGAATCACCTTATCGATTCCTATGATTTGTCTCGTCATTGGACCCGATCGGTTGGTTTGCTTATTATCAGGGCACCTGACGAATCCCTGTACCAATCGAATCAATCGATGTAAAAAGGGGATATCTCTCGGGGGTGATCTGTACGAGGTTGATCATAGAATACACATTACCGCGAGACTATCGGGCGACGTATCGGTAGGGGGATACTGAACGGTCCAGGTATGGTTCGAGGTCCGTCGTCCTGAACTTGAAGGAAGAGCCTCTCTAGTACGTCGATATGGTATCTCCAATCCCATCTCTTGACGATATCGTGCCGGGAAACAGAGCCCATCCTCCTCCTCAAGCCGTCGTCATTCAATATCTCCGCGATACGCACTGCGGCCGTCCTGTTGTCCCGTGGCTGATGGGTGAAACCGTTTAACCCTTCCCGGATCAGCTCAGGGACCCACCCGACGGCAGTGGCGACGCATGGGGTCCCAGAGGACATCGCCTCCCCAGGGACCAGGCCTTGCCCTTCCCAAAAGGAAGGGAAAACAAGCACGTCGGCTGTGGCGAAGATCTTCTTCAACACGTCGAAGGGGACNNCCCTGGATCTTCGCTTAAGCCCCTCGAACTGGGGCCCCTCTCCGACGACGACCAGTTGGGCCCCGTCGACCTCCCCACGGACGATGGAGAAGATCTCCAGGAGGTCGAATACCCCCTTCCTGGCCGCCAGTCTGCCGACGAACAATATGACAGGGCGGGAGGGGTCCACCCCGAGGCCCCCCAGGACATCCGGGTCGTGGTTGGATGGATGGAACGTCTCCGTGTCTATGCCCGCCGGCAGCTTCACCAACCGGCCGAAGTCGTTGGTGACGTTGCGGTCCGCGATTGCCGCGATCTCGCTGTCCGACTCTATTATGACCGCGTTGGAGTGCCTGATGGCGTAGTCCTCGAAGACGTCGAAGATTGAAGAGATGTAGAGGACCGCCAGGTCGTTGAGGCTCGATATCGAGAGGGTGATGTCCCCCAGGTATATCATGGACCTCTCGCCCTTCCACGTCCCGTGCATAGTGGTCACGATGGGCCAGGGTATAGTTCTGTAATGGGGCTGTCTAAGCAGGCAAATGTTGCTGTGGGAGTGGATAACATCGAAGTCATCCCTCTCCTTCAGGAGGGCTTTGACTGCATTGTCCGCGAAGGAGACCGTGAAGAACATCGGCAGCTTGACCATGGGAACGTGCCGGACGGTGACTTTACCAGGCAACTCAGGGTCGACCTGGTCTCTACCCAGTTTCCTTGTGAAAACTACGATGTCATGGCCTCGCGCCGATAGGGCCTCGACCTGTCTGTGGACACCGTTGCCAACCCCGCCCCAGTTGGGCGGAAACTGCGATGTTATCACCCCGATCCGCATAGTGTCCACTCAAACGGATCTACACGTCCTGGTCGATTGCTAGGTACGACGAGCGGGTTCTTGAGAAGGCTCATCGTGTCGCTCCTCCAGCCTCGGGAGAGCTGGAGGTGCTAGGTTCCCTGCCCACTTTGAATACTGAGAGGAGTTCGTCGTCCTCCTCGAAGGCGAACGCCCGTATCTGTGAACGCATCGACTTGACCCATGGGTCGATCTCCTCGCAATGATGGATCCATGCATCGACGAACTCTATTTTCTTTCGTAGGGCTGGTGAGGGCGTTTCCACTGCCTTCGCGATCTCCAACCATAGGTCGCAGAACTCGAGCCAGAGTGGGGACAACTTCCAGGACATGTAGGGGTTCCTCTCCACTGCCACCATCTGCTGCTCGTTCCAGAACTTGAGCTTGTCGAACATCACTCCGCACAGGACAACTGTTCCCAGGACACAGATGAATAGGAGGAGCAGCCCGATCGCCACCCGCTCGGGGCCTATCCACGAGTTAAGGATCCGTTCCCGGATATATGGATAGAAGACACCCGTCAGGGTCAGCGACCAGAACACAATGGCTATGATCATCTGAGCTTGTTGGATCCTCCAAACATATTTCATTATCGTCTTCTTGATTCTGATATTCTTCTCCTCCATTGAATAATTGTAACTCCCATTTTGACAATAAGGATGTGTTTATGGTCTACAACCAATGTTCGGTCCGACCATCTGATTGACATACGACCCAACCTTGTTGGGAATAACACTGTTTTGAATATAAATAAATTGCGCATCTATATATTGCGATTCGATGCCAATGAGTTTCAACGACCTAATAGATCACATAACATTATACATGCTAATTGGGCATAGGTCTATGAACACAGTTCGTGGAAGAGATGAGGATTCAATCAAGACCTAGAGTTGTCAATCTTTGTTGTCCACCACTCTCCTCCATCTGATGAGGAAATAGATCGATATAAGGGCAATGGCAATACCCATGACTAAATAGAGCCAGGATTCAATCCCATCTTCCCCATTGGGTACTACCGGTTTCTGACCATCATCGATAGCCTTTACAGAAGTGACCTCAATGTCCATCAAACCTTCTATATCTGTCACTTGGAGCGAGATATTATAATTTCCCTCGACTGGGAAGATGAAAATAATCTCAGATCCGAAGAATTGTTGAGCGTTTCCATCGATCTCGATTGTCCACAACCACTCTTCTATACCGATATTATCGCTAGATAGATTTCCATAAATTATTATTGGTATCCCTACATCTACTATCGGATTGATTGAGATGACAGCGATAGGGTGAATATTATCCTTGACAACGACAACCATGGAGTCCGAATTCTGTAAACCCACAGCATCAGTGACGATAACAAATACTTGATAGGTTCCAGGATATTCGAATGTGAACAAAGGATGGTCCCCGAACAGGCGTACATTGTCCCCCTGGTAGTCGATAGTCCATGACCAGTTGACGATGGCAACATTATCGCTGGATCCCGAACCGTTGAACTCTGTTACAATGTTCATTTCGACAGTCTGGTCATCTCCAGCCCTCGCGACCGGTGGAGTCACGTCCCTAACGTTAAGGACGATGGAATCATACCCTTGATGGCCGGAAGCATCGGTCACGAAAAGACCGATGGTATAGACTCCGACTTCATCGAAGAGGAAGGTTGGTAAGGGGCCGTACAGACTACAATCCTGACCACCGTAATGGAATCTCCAAGTGATATTCGTAATACCGATGTTATCGTACGAATCCGTTGAATTGAAGAGCACCAAAGTATGCTGGTCAACGGTCCTATCATCACCAGCATCGGCATATGGGGGCGTTGTATCTCCAACTGTGATTGCCAAATCGCCTGTACTCGTCAAACCTGATAAGTCCGATATCATTAGTGTGATGATGTAGTCACCAGCCTCATCGAAGATGAACTCAACGATGGGGCCGAAAAGGACCACTTGTTTGGATTCGTAGTAGAAACTCCAAGTATAATTCACAACACCTACATTATCATATGATTCCGTTCCATTGAACTGGACCGTCTCATGCTGGTCAACCTCCTGATCGGGGCCAGTAACGACCGTTGGCCGGGTAATATCCAAGACCTCGATCGTGATGACATCCTTGTCCCAGTTACCAACCTCGTCTGAGACATTGAGGATGATCTCGTAAATACCTACCAAGGTAAAGGTGACCACATGAACAGGTCCGTCTAGGGATAGATCTGTTCCGTTGTACACGAAAGTCCAAGTCCAATTGGTAACCTCCACGTTGTCATACGAGTAACTACCGTCAAGAGTCACATTCTCATTCTCATTGATGGTCCGATTTTGTCCTGCCTGGGCGTGAGGCTTGGTGATGTCCCTCACAGAGATGTTAATTGTATCGGAATCGGATAAACCAATTTCATCGAATACGGTCAATATGGCATAATATTCACCTGCATCTTCGAAGGTTAAGGAGAATATTGATGAGTTGTAGAAGTGAGAAGTCCCTCGATAGATCAGGATCCAGGTCCAATTGACGATACCGAAGTTGTCCGTTGAATTGGATCCATCGAACTTGACTGTCTCATGTTGATCTATCCAGATATCGTCCACGCCAGCCTCTGCTACGGGTGCTTCTTCCTCTGTGGGAAATGTTATGATGAACCCGTCATAACTCCCACCTCCTAACTCGGATTGGTAAGTCAAATTGGTAGTATAGAAGTCATCAGAAGCAGTCCCACCTACAACCGTGATATTCCCATCCTCGTTGATTTTAATACGATGTGGCCAGTCCCACCCATTGCCTCCTATGTAGGTCGAATATGTCAATCCACTACCATTAGGAAGGAACCGTGAGACGAAACAATCATAGGATCCACCTCCATAAGAGGGATCAAAGGAATCATTTATATATGGGAAGTTGGTCGAAGCAGTGACACCGGAGACGACTATCCCTCCGTCGCTGTCGATGATAACCTCTGTGCATATGTCTGCCGAAGTACCTCCAATATATGAGGAGTATAGAACAGAAGTGCCATTCGCGCTGACCATTGTAACGAATCCCTCGTAATCAGGACCATTCCAATTTTGTTGGTAGGCATCAGCAGTCACAGGAAAGTCCCAGGATGTGGTCCCACCCACAATGACCACATTCCCGACATCGTCAACCACTATGTCGTATACCAACTCGCTCTCGTCAGCAATAGATGACCCTCCTATGTAGCTGCTAAAGGTAATATCCGACCCATCAGATTCCAATTTACATACGAATCCATCCACTATTCCATTCAATCCTGTTTGGAATGCATTTGGGGTTGTCGGAAAATCCCCAGAGGGAGTCATCCCTATTATATAGGGAGCACCATTATTGTCCAAAGCGATTCCCGTCACATCCGCTCCTGCCCCTCCACTCAGATAGCTGGAGAATACCAAGGATGGAGCGCCTGGGTCAACCTTGCTGACGAATCCGTCTATGACGTTAATACCCGAGGGTGATGATTCCTGAACAACCCCAATCGTTGTTGGGTAGTTAAGGGATACCGTTGACCCCACAATGACGACATCCCCCTTCGCATCAATGACAACGTCTCTGCACCAATCCTCTTGATCCCCTCCAAGATACGTAGAGAACAAGAGATCTGATAAATCTG
>JABAHP010003122.1_pt1 | contig 10153 bp, 13 predicted proteins | sample 7062081 | NCBI WGS metagenome assembly JABAHP01 (sample SAMN14534357, study PRJNA622989) | marine sediment metagenome | biome: marine biome [ENVO:00000428]; feature: marine pelagic biome [ENVO:01000023]; material: deep marine sediment [ENVO:00002113] | place: India: Gulf of Kutch | collected... | reverse complement strand
CTGGTTCCATTAGTTGGAAGCAGAATATTGCTGCATTAATTTTAATTGGGACAATTATTGGGTTTGTTGTATATGATCAATTTGGTTTGACACCGGTTTTTGTTGCTTTGACGGGAGGAGTTTTGATGATGATTTACTCAAATGATGAACCAGCAGAGGCTTTACGTGAGGTAGATTGGTCGACAGCGTTTTTCCTGGCTGGGTTATTTACTATGATTAACGGTATGATTAACATAGGTTTAATAGATCTACTCTCCAATGCGATGTTAGGGTTTGCAGGGAGATGGCCTGTTTTCTTACCTATAACAATTATGTGGTTGTCGGCTTTTCCTTCATCATTGATTGATAATATTCCTCTCACAGCAACTTTTGCTCCTATGATAAGGATTTGGGTCTCTGAAGGTCTTTCAAAAAATATCTGGTGGGGGCTTGTCATCGGAGCAAATCTTGGTGGAAATTTAACTCCTATTGGTTCCCCTAGTAATATACTAGTTTTAGGTGTCTCTCAAAGAGAGGGAAACCCGATATCAATTCAAAGATTCTTTCGATACGCTTTTCCAATCACATTAATTCATTTGGTAATTTCAATGATTTACCTATACATAGTTTACATTTTTTGAATGTTTGAAACCAAATCTTTTCTTGTGGTACAAAAATAATATGCTACCCAAAAGATGTAGGATGATTGATTTGTTTGAAATTGATAAGTTTGAGATTGATGGAAAATCATTTCAAGGAGTTAAGTCCCCGCTCCCAGATCTTCCTCCTCTTATTTTGATAAAGGGAGAAAAAGGATTTGTGATGTGCGGATATCTCAACCTTGAATCTGCACAAAACTTAGGAGCTGCAGCAGTCGTTGTTACAGGCGTAAACGATTTTGAGGATGTGCTGAACGCAGAAATAAAATCTGCCACTGAAAAAGCTATAGAATTAGGTTTGGAGCCAGGTATGATAGTTAAAGATGTGATTTCAAAACTGGGATAATTGACTAAACTATCTGTCAATTACTTCGATTATTTTTGTATTTGAAGTAAAACCGCTTACTATTTGAACGTCTTTTCCGAAGTGTCGTTTTAACAGATTCAATATTGCTTTGTTGGCTTTACCTTTTTCTGGTCGTGCCTTAACTTCAACTCTATACTTGTTTTCTTCAACTAGCTCAACATACTCATTTTTCGAACCCGTTTTAACTTGAATAATTATTCGCATTATTTTTCAAGGGTTAAGGAATCTAAAAAAAGCTTGTCCATTTTCCGTGCGTAATTAGAGGTTTACTTCAATCACTTTTCCTTTATGGTATTTCCATTTAAGATAAGTTTTGAACGCGACTTTCTGCAAATTTAAAGGAAGCATGCTTTGTATCTTTAACATCTGTGTCTCTTGATTTGATCTATTTTGAATATCCCTTAATTCATTTATACTAGTTTTCTCTAACCATTTCAAAAATTCTCTTGACCCGTATAATCCATTAACCCTACTAGCATCCAAGTTATCTTGGATGTTTTTCCAATATCTCCAGATTCCCGCAAGCAACTTCCCATTGAATATGTCGTTTTCCAAATGTTTAAAAAAATCCTGGACGATTGGGAACCCACATTTTACTGGATCGATGTTTTCTGTTAACAACCCAATGATAGTCATTGCGCATTTATTACAGTACCCACAGTTGAATTCCCTGGATATAATCGGATAATAGTTGCATACCTGTAAGTAAAACTGGATGAAGATTGTTGGTTAATATTTCTGGTTTTAATATTTTTTTAATTTTATCCTGTCTTTCAACCAAATAATCATCATGAGTTACCCTTGTGTTTCCCCACCCTATCTTCTCGTCTAACAACTTATCTGACCCATATGGCATCCAATCAATTTCTGTTGCGTTAGAAGATGAAATAATAAGCTGGTCTATCTCATTAACACATAAAGGTGCACATAAACTAAGCTGAACTAGAGAGAGGTTTAATGCTTCCCACCAACTCCATTCGTTTATCTCATTCCTGAATATGTATGTCAGAAGGGGCTCATTTAATAAATCCCTTAGATTTGTTTCAATAAAATATATCCTTGTCTTCATATTGTTTGCTAGATTTGTGTATTTTTTTTTGAAGTTGTGAATAAATTCTTCATTACTATAAGGAATNNATATAAAACGGGAGGTGTTTCTTTTCTTTTCAGAAGTGAACAAGTTGAATCTATCCCTCCACTAAATAGTAGTCCCTGCTTGTTTGAATCATAATAATTGAATCTTTCATTCCTTACTTGGATATCTCCTTTCAATCCTAAATTAGGGTAAAATTTGTAGAAGACCTTCTTCACCTTTAAAAGTGAGTCTAAAAAATGAGAGTCTAGTTCGTCAACATAGAGTCTTGAGTCAACCACCCAACTTAAAGCGACTAAGCCGCTGACTGCGGAAACATTTAGAATACTGTTATCAATGTCTTGAATAGATTTGTCGAATTTTATGTAAAACTCATTATTGAAAAAATATTTTTTCAGATTTCTGGAGAAAGAAATTTTAAAAATCAGTTTTCTGGAATTTTCGACTTTTGTTTTGGTTATTCGAATATAATTTTCATCTGTCATCTAATGTAATTCCATTTGATTCTTTGGTCTAAATCAGATTCAATTGCATACGAGTTAGTTTAGGACATGGTTATCAAGCACAAAGCATGTTAAATCTGCTTTTAAAACAAGTTTCTCTTCAACTTTCACCTCAAAATTAACAATCCTTTTTTTCCCATCTTCCTTTGCGCGCGCACGCGCTAATTTATATCAATTATAAATTAAGAATATATTGAAAATTATGATTATAGATTCTTTTCCCTCGTTCGAAGATACATATAGATCTGTAATTAAATTTGTTGAAGATAATCAAAGTATAGCACGATCTGAGGTTATTGCAGTTTCCGAGAAGGGTAGAGAAGTTATTGCAATTCATGTAACAGATCCAAAAATACCATTAGAGGAAAAGGAAGTTTTTCTAGCCGTCTACGGAAGACATGGAAATGAACTCGGTACTCGAGTAGCGAGTCTTGCATTACTGGATTGGTTGAGTCAAGAAGTGGCACTAGATATTAGAAGGAAGCAGAATGTCATCGTTTTGCCAGTTGCTAACCCGGATGGAAGTGTGGAGAATAAATTTGGCGCGCCTAGGAATGGCTTATCGAAATTAGAAGAAAAAATAATCGATTTTCTTGCTGAAACATACAAACCAGATGCTGTAGTAGACATCCATAGCCTTGGCGATGCCTATTTAGAGGCTATAATTGACGGTCACACAGGTTCTTGGGGTGATGATGACATTATACATAGACAACTAGCCATGAAAGTCTCAAAAGACGCTATTTCAGCTGGATATAATGTAAGGTCTACCGATTATAAGGAGATAAGACAGTTCCTTGCACAAGCACGTTCTGGATACAACAACTTTCTTTGCAGGGCTTTTTATGAAAAAATTCATTCATTAGTTTTTGGCCTCGAGCTATGCCACTACAATTTAACCCCAGAACACGTCAAAAATGTTAATGAAGTCTGTATTACTTCACTTCTTAAGGCTGGAAACCAAAAACTATCTTGGCAAAAGAATCGAGGTTACCCAAATCAGATACTTGTGGGAGATATTTCAACCTCGCTCAGAGTAAAGGGTGAAAACCCAGGAGAAAGACGGAAATCACGGCTTGAAATTTGGAAAAAACGTGAAAACATCAAACAACCAAAAACTACCATAAAGAAAGGCAAAGATAACAAAACATATGTAAAAGAGATTCAGGTCGTGACCGAATACTCAGGTAAAAAACCTATCTCCGGGTTCGAGCTTATAAAAAGTATTCCAGGACAAATCCATATTCAAAGCGTATCAATCAATGGCGAGAACCTACCTGATTTCTCCAAATTTAATGAAAATGATTCAACTTACTTAGTTATTCCAATTAAAACAGTAACAAAAGGCAAATATACAATTAAGATAACAGCTAACTCTTCACAGAAATAGTAATAACTTTAATCCATTCTATCTCAAACGTTAGAGCGCATAAAAGAAATTATGCTTATTCTACCGAAGTTTTATCATCATCACTTGTTTATTTTCACATATGAAGGAATATACTACTAAAAAGATAACTTATTTTAATGAACCTGGGATTAAAAACACGGTTCAAACCCTTCTAATTGCTAGAGAAACAGCAATCAAAAATAATATAAACAGAATATTAATTGCCTCAACTTACGGACACACCATTAAGAAAGCATTAGAAATTTTCAATGGAATGAACATACGGTTCATAGTGGTCGGGGGTAAAAAGGATGAGTTTCCAGATGAACTATATGAAAAACTCATCAAAGAAAACCACCAGATAATATTTAATTCAGATTACGATTTTCGATATCCCGAGATAGCATGGGAGATACTACGCAGGTTCAGTGAAGGGATGAAGGTAGCCGTTCAGATGAACTTGATGGTATCTGACCTTAGACTGCTACCAGTTGGTGAAAAAGTTATTGCCGTTGCGGGAACAGGGCGAGTGGATTTTCCCACTGGGGGAGGAGCAGATACCGCTATAATTACAGAGACCGTAAAGAGCGGAAATTTTTTCAGCCTTGACTTACCCCAATCCATTTCAAAGATTGAGGGAAGAAAGATCAAAGAAATCCTATGTAAGCCAGGTTAAAAATGCGCATCCCACGAGGTATTTTTATCTAATGGTCAGTGTGTTACTGGTTGCGCGCGCGATAATGCAGCATAATAACATTAGTTAATTATAATATTTGTTAATTTGATTTATTTTTGTTTAAAATATAGAAACAATATGGATCATTATGAAATTTCCCCGTTGCTTGAAAACTATTCACTGAACAGCCTCCTTTACAAAGTTTAATCATGTCACAATCAATGCAATTCGGACCTATTTGATCTGAAATGTATTTCCTATTATATGTAAAAAGCGCGCGCGCACTCAATCTCTGTAGATGTCTCGACGCCTCTGTTACTGTCATATCCAGTTTCTGAGCAATGTGAGAGAGCTTCATATCGTCTTGACGTAAGCTTTTCATAATGTTCATTCTCTCTTCGCTGGATAGTTCAAATAGCAGATCACAGAGATTTTTCATATGGATAAATAATCTACTTTGGTACTAAACTTTTAGGTTAAACAATTAGGTTTCTGTAGGCGCGTGCGCGCGCAGTAGACTTGTTTTTGGTTTTAAGAAAATTTATTGCAGCATCGTCTAGCTTGATTTTTTCTGTGCTGAGACTTCCCATATATTAGTCTAATTGAAATCCTATTAAGTTATTTATCTCAAAACTCAGTTCAAATGATATATCATTAAATAAACCTGTATAGTATGAATTTTTATGAAGCTCTTATCTTATTCTCATAAAAATAAGTCATGTTTAGGAGTCTTAGTTGGGGAAAATATTCTTGATATTAACAAGGTTTTTAATGAAAAAATTGGTGGGGCATTCTATAATACTGATAAAGTGTTTGACCTTGAAATTCTAGATTTTCTTAATCTTGGAAAACTTGGTAGGGAAGAGTTACAAAAGTCTGTTGATGCTGTGGAGGAAGGTAACTATTTTAGTTTAAAATTAAGTGATGTTAAAATTTTAGCTCCTATCCCGAGACCATTGAAAAATATTGTTTGCTTAGGATTAAATTACGCAGATCACATTAAAGAAGATTCAGAATCAAGAACTGGTGCAGACATTGCGTTTCCAGAGTATCCAATATTTTTCACTAAACCTCCAACAACGGTCATAGGCCCAGATGAACCAATAGTTTACCCTAAGTCAACCAAAAAACTTGACTATGAAGTAGAATTAGCGATAATTATCGGCAAGAAAGGTAAATATATTCCACCGGAAAAATCGTTAAACCACATAGCAGGGTACACCATACTCAACGATATATCTGCTAGAGATCTTCAAACCCAGCATCAACAATGGTTTATGGGGAAAAGCTGTGACACTTTCGCTCCAATGGGACCCTTCATTATAACAAAAGATGAGATAGAAAACCCCCATGACTTAGACCTATCACTCCAAGTTAACGAAGTAACTAGACAACATGCAAATACTAGAGACATGATCTTCAAAATCCCAGAAATAATAAGCGCCCTTTCAAACGGTATTACGCTTGAAGTAGGAGATATAATAGCCACAGGTACACCATCCGGTGTTGGCATGGCTCATCCAAATGGAATGTTATCCCCCGGGGATACAGTATCCGCTACAATAGAAAAAATCGGCACATTAAAAAACAAAATAGTGGAAGAGACATAGAAAAAAACAATAAAAAATACTCAAATAATTACTTATGCACCAAAAGTCAATATTAGAATATATTAAAGAAAACGTTTATATTGCATATTTTTTAATTGGACGATAGTTTCGAGGTGTAAATGAAATTTGAGTGCACCTGGTGCAGGTCAACCTATTATTATTTTGAAGGAGGGTACTGAGCGTAGTCGTGGTAGGGATGCTAGGGGTAATAACCTTTTAGCGGCCAGGATTGTTGCTCAGGCTATTAAGACTAGCCTTGGCCCTAAGGGTATGGATAAGATGCTTGTTGACAGCTTTGGGGATGTGACCATTACTAATGATGGTGCTACTATGCTGAAGGAGATGGATGTTCAGCACCCGGCTGCTAAGATGATGGTGGAGATCAGTAAGACCCAGGACGATGAGGTGGGGGACGGCACGACGAGTGTTGTTGTGCTTGCTGGTGAGTTGATTGGTAAGGCTGAGGAGCTGATGGCTAAGCAGATTCACCCGACTGTGGTTATTGATGGTTACCGTCAGGCCCAGGACGAAGCATTACGAGTGTTAGATGAGATAGCTATCACTGTTGACGCTGAGGACCGGAGTATGCTTAAGCGGGTGGCTATGACCACTATGGCGAGTAAGCTGGTTAGCGGCCACAGCGACTTCCTTGGCGACATTGCTGTTGAGGCTATTCTCCAGATCGCTGAGGAGAGCGATGGTGGCTGGGAGGCTGATTTGGATATGGTTAAGATGGAGAAGAAGCCTGGTGGCAGTATGACTGACACCGAGCTGATCCGTGGCTTGATCATTGACAAGGAGGTTGTGCACGCTGACATGCCCAAGCTGGTACGGGACGCTAAGATAGCGTTGCTGAACGCTGCTATGGAGATTGAGAAGACCGAGTTCGACTCCAAGATTCAGATTGAGACTCCTGAGGAGATGCAGGCTTACCTGGACCAGGAGGAGCAGATGCTCAGGGACATGGTGGCCAAGGTCAAGGACGCGGGCATCACCGTGCTGCTTTGCCAGAAGGGTATTGACGACATGGTTCAGCACTTCCTGGCAAGGGAGGGCATACTTGCTGCGAGACGGCTGAAGAAAAGCGACATAGAGGCACTGGCCAAAGCCACAGGCGCAAGCGTGATCACTAGCGTTGACGAGTTATCCTCTGAGGATGCCGGCTTCGCTGCTACGGTTGAGGAGCGTAAGATCGGTGATGATAAGATGATCTTCGTTGAGGGCTGTGACAACCCCAAGGCAGTTGGATTACTTATCAGAGGCGGAACTGAGCGTATTGTCGATGAGGCTGAACGCAGCCTCCACGACGCTTTGAGCGTTATCAAGGACGTGGTTGAGGAGCCCAAGGTCGTCGCCGGCGGCGGCGCACCTGAGGTGGAGGTAGCCCGTAGGCTACGTGACTTCGCTGAACGCCTGACCGGTCGTGAACGCCTGGCCGTGGCTGCTTTCGCTGAGGCCCNNCTACGTGACTTCGCTGAGCGGCTTACTGGGCGTGAACGCCTCGCGGTTGCTGCTTTCGCTGAGGCCCTTGAGGTTATACCGGTTACCCTCGCTGAGAACGCGGGTATGGACCCGATTGACGCGATTGCTGAGATGCAGAGCAAGCACGCTGAGGGAGGCGTCTGGTTTGGCGTTAATGGTCTGGAGGGTGTGGTGAGTGATATGGCTGAGCTGGACGTGTACGAGCCTGTCTCTGTTAAGGTTCAGGCTTTAAAGTCTGCTACTGAGGCTTCAACCATGTTGCTGAAGATCGACGACGTTATAGCTGCCAGTAAGATGGAGGCTCCACCGGGCCCACCGGGCGGTGGCATGGGCGGTATGGGTGGTATGGGCGGCATGGGAGGAATGCCCCCAGGAATGCCCCCAATGTAGTTTGAAGAAAACTAGTACAAATTACTTTGACAGTGTGTCAATCACACACGTTAAAGTTTTTTTAATTAAATCAAATTTTTTTTATTTTTAAAGTGGATAAATTGGAATTTAAGAAAAAGTGAATAAACGTGTCGGAAAGCGGAGCAAAACTAGGTTTCTTTGAGAAGTATCTCGCTGTTTGGGTTGCCACATGTATGGCTGCGGGGTTGATACTTTCGCAATATTTACCAAAATTAAGTCTCGCAATCAATAGTTGGCAAGTTAGAGGGATCTCAATACCCATTGGAATCTGCCTGTTCCTAATGATGTACCCTGCTCTTCTGAACCTTCAGTTGCTAGAACTGAAAAAATTGGCTCGTAATCCAAAACCAATAGTCTTAACTCTTTTTTCCAATTGGATAATAGCTCCCATAATAACAGTCATACTCGCGAATTTTTTTCTTTCAGGGTATACCCAGTTAATTGTCTCAATCATTCTATTGGGCTCTAGTCCATGTACGGCTATGGTTCTTGTCTGGGGAGCATTAGCTGATGGAAATCAAGAGCAGAATTTTATCACAACGAGCTTGAACACAATAACAATCATGTTTTTATATGCACCGATAGTATCGCTTTTGACAGGAGTTCAGAAAATTCCCATAGATAGAGTAATGCTTCTTATCTCTGTTGGAGTTTTCATAGGATTGCCTATAATCCTAGGATACTTGTCCAAGAACTACCTTACACGTCTGAAAGGGGAGACCTGGTTTAATGGATTTTACAGACCACTAGTAGGAAAAGTGTCAATTGTAGCTCTACTAACAACACTGGTGGTACTCTTCTCACTTAACGGTGATGTATTACTTAGACATCCTGACCTAATGATACTCATATCAGCACCATTACTGATAGGCTTTTTAGTAATAGTAACCATCAATCTTCTACTAACCAAGTTTACTGGTCTCAAATACAAGGAAGGCATTATAACAGTTTTAATTGGGTCTTCCAGCCACTTTGAGATAGCAATAGCAACGGCCGTAAGTCTTTATGGATTGGGAAGCCAAGCTGCTTTGGGAACCACTATGGGGCTTTTCTGGGAAGTGCCCATTATGTTGGGTCTTGTGTACCTGGGAAAGCAATTGAATTCCAAAGGATTCTGGAGAAATAATTGATTTTTTTCTATACATGAGCTTGCATGTTACGCGATAACCGTGTAATAATGAATTCTTATTTATATGATTGAAAAGGTAATATTAACAGTGTTGCCCTATGAATGATTTTCTTCTTCAATGGCTTAGTTATAATAAGGGTAAATCATTTGCATCGCCTAGACAGCTTGTGTTTGGTTCTAGGGCACAGTCTTTTAGGATACATTCGGTAGATGAATCGGCTGAGAAAGTCTCTGTAAAAATGGAGAAGAGTGGCTCTAACATCATCGATTTGCATTTTTGGATGTTTGATAAAGTTCTTGAACACCTCAAACGTTTACCTGATTTCCCCAAACCTTTAGGATCGAGAATTAAGCCACCTTATATGAGACTTTCAGTGGAAGGCGCTATATGGAGTAAACCCTTCTCCGGTGAAGAAGAATACCTTGCATCCCCTTTCGTCTGTGACCTACTTTACTATGGCGGATTTATTGATTACAAGTATACACGTAACCCAGAAACAGGTAATAAGGTACAGGGAGCAATTCTGGGTGAAGTGTTGCGTGAAGCGTTATAGAAGCGTAATAATAAACTCCCAAATTAGATAATGGAAACTATCGCAAAGCCAATGATCCCCAATATTATTGATATAACTATGAATACAATGACCGTTAGTATTGAAATTATGAACGCCTTCATCCAGTCAGTGTCAAAAAAGTGTCTCACGATGTAAAGCCAAACCACCAATTGAATAAGAGACCCAATGAATCCTGAAAACATATTACTGAGAACAGCTCCTACAACTGTTCCAACAACTACAATCCACACAGCGTCAGAGAATTTTGCTTTCTCTTCACCAACCATATATCTCCCAGCT
>JABAHP010007786.1_pt3 | contig 10157 bp, 14 predicted proteins | sample 7062081 | NCBI WGS metagenome assembly JABAHP01 (sample SAMN14534357, study PRJNA622989) | marine sediment metagenome | biome: marine biome [ENVO:00000428]; feature: marine pelagic biome [ENVO:01000023]; material: deep marine sediment [ENVO:00002113] | place: India: Gulf of Kutch | collected... | reverse complement strand
CCATCTAAGGATGTAGAATCATTAAATTGTACTAACCGATTTATTTCATATGGTCTCTTTTGAGAAAAACTACAAACCGATAATAATAAAAGTCCGAATATTAATATTTTCTTTACCATCCTATTAAGTTTAAGATTGCACCATTATAATTAGCTCCTACTTGTATTGTTATATCTCCTGATGTTTGATTTATATTTATGTAGGCGTCAAGTATTTTTGTACCATCAGAAGCAAGTAATTCACTTATTCGTGGTATTATTGGCAGAGTAAATGGATTGCTCTGATTATAATCAGTATTAGCCACCAAATTAACCGTTATGCTACCCGTATCATCAGTAATATTAATCGCTGAATCTATCGAATCACTAAATTGAGTTTCGGTAGGCTTGTCGCCTGTCTCAAAATACTCTTTTAATGTTGCTCTGTCTTGTTGTGCCATATCATTTGACTATAAATGTATTTTCAATTATCATACTTCCTATCCCTGATTCATTAGGGCAGATATTAACAGTTTTATTGTATTTAAAACTTCCCTCAACTTGTACGCCATTTAATATGCTGTTCCATACTTTGAAAAGCGGTGTTATTCTCCATGTTTGTTTATTGGTGCCTAATAATCTTATTTCATCAAGTAAATAAACTTGCGTCATTAATTCATTGGCGATAGCCTCGCAATATTCAATATCATCATTCATGTGAGGATCGTTATCGTCAACATATCCTTTCACTAATACCCTGATAACTATTCTTTCATTTGATAACAGGTTTATATTAGGTTGTACCTCGATATCTTTTTCGATATCGTTATAAAGAATAATCAAAGGAGCGCCCTGTGACATTTCGCTAACTGTTTTCTTAAATGATTCTAAATTAGCTTTTAGCCAGGAATTAAAAAAGTAAGTAGCATCTGGAAACTTTGTACTTACAATATTTGCTATGTCATTAACTATACTCATCGTTTTTGTTTCATTCTTAATTCTATAAACCTATTTTCAAAGTTAGAACTTTCTTTGTTCCCAATCAATATTTTANNAGTCCGAAAACCTCATCGTCATTACGATTTAATAATGTACAAAGCGTTTGTATTTCATAGTAGTTGATATAAGGCGAAAGTTTCTCAACGCCTGCCTGAGTTCGTAGGCTTTCGTATTTATCAATTGTTTTGACATTCTCAAAAAGTTCATTCCGCTTTTTCTGCCAATCAAAAAACGATTGGCTAAAAAAAAAGCTACCGGCAACACTTTTATATATGATTCTTGTAATAATTTATCCTTTAGTTTGTTGATTTCTTCATAATCCATAGGATTTTCAGCTATTCCTACTGCTAAAATGTAGCAAAGTAATTCCTCATTCTCCAACTTAGATGCATGTTCCTCAATCATAAATCGCTGACCTACTGTTGATACTTCTATTTTTTTTGTTTCATAAAGTTCATCATCAAATATAAAATGCTTCGCAAAAGGCATTTTTGTATAATCCTGGATTGTTCCGATCCTCTTTTGAAGCTTTTCAATGCCTTTTACCTTTGAATTGAATGCCTCTTTATATGTTTTGCCTAGTACAACCGACAAATAGTTGATAATATTTAGCTCTTTTCTAACCAATTCTGAGTATTGTTTTACCGTTAGCTCATTAACTACCGGAATTTTTACCTTTTTGCCGTTTATTTTAAGTGTTATCATATAATTTCCTTTACTAAATCTCTTACAATTGTTCTTTCTGACAAATACAATATCTCCGATAAAGCGTAAACGGTATCGGATGCATTTTTGGTATTTTCAAGCCCGATAGCCATTTTTCGGAGTATTTCTGCTCCATTTTTCGGGTTTTTGAACGTTTTTTGTACAAATTCAGCACGTTTTTTTAATATTTTATCGTTTTTCTGCATTAAAATACACCTACATTTACTACCTCCTGTCTATCTTCAAGCCCTGTTTTTATGTCCTCAGTACGCACAACTATAGGAGGAAGTCGCTTAGTTATCTGTTCTGTCAAGTCATTTATATTAACATTCCCTGTTTCGGTACCTACATTAGCCTGCCCGCCTTCCTGCATTCTGAATCCTTTTTCTGCAAGAGGTACACCGCCTCCGATACGCTGGTTAATATCAGACAAACTGTTAATATAGTCGCTGGCATTCTTATTTATTACATAAAAATTCTCATTCCCTTCAACTTCAGCAACCTGTCTACCTGTATTTCCGTTTATCAAGGGTATACCTCCGTGAGAATGTGATGGGCCTGTGAATGTTCCAAATGTTGCACCTTTACCGGCTAACGGTACGCGACCGCCTTTTTTAAATTGTTGCGCCCTAATTTTAGCTATCTGAAAAGCTGTTGTAGTGCCTATAAGCGCTGCTGCAATAGCTCCCGCAATTGGCCCTAGTTGTGCAAATGCCTTCGTTATTGCTAAAGCTCCATTAATTATTGCATTTGTAATAGATATTTTCTTCTGTTTTCGTGCAAATTTCTTTTCAATTTCTTCTTTTCTTCGCGCAAATTCTTCCTCACTTAAATTCTGTTTTTCTAAATTACTAATAGCATTTTCAAGTCGTATGTTATTTAAATCAAGCAAAAACTGACCTGTTTCCCTTGCTATCTGCGCTGCAGTGTCAAATCCTTGCCTAAGCAATTCTTCTTTATCTTCTTCTGCCTGTTCGGCAAGTTCTTTTTCTGTATCATATTTTTCAATCGAAGCATCTATTGATTTTTGATTAGCCTCGCTTTCAATTTTCAGCATCTCATCGATTCTGGCTAACTCTGCATCTATTGTAGCGTCTATTTGTGCCTGTTGCTGTGCTTCTGTTTCTATTAATAACTGTTGTCTCTCTCGGTATAATTCATTTCTTTCTCTTTCCAGGCTGTTGATATTTACTAATTGTTCTGAGGCTTGACTTTCNNCCTGTATATCACTAATCCTTGTTAAAGCTTCAGCTCTCGCGTCTAAATTAGCCGTACTTTCTCCCTCTAAAGCTATACGCATTTCTGCAACCTTCAATTGTTGATTGGCTATAGCTAATTCAGCGTCCATTTGCTGCATTAATATACTTCCAAGCTCTTTATTAGCTGCTATTCTTTCTTCAATAGAACGTGCCTCATCGTCCCTTATTTGCCTTTGCCTTTCTGCTAATTTCTGGAAATCAAGCTGTGTTTTTTCTGCAAATCGTAAAGCTTCAGTTAACCTCGCTTCTGCCTCTGCTAATCTTTCCCCGGCTTCAGAGGCTTCGTTTAATTTCTGGTTAAATGCCTCTACTTTATCTGCTGCCTTATCGAATCCTAACTTATCAAGTGTCTTGCCTATAAATCCAACCGTTTTGTCTATGGCTGTAGCTGCAACTTCCAGGCTCTTTACANNTCGACAACCTTTACCAGCGCGTTAAACATACCTCGTAATTTACCGGTTGCAATACGTATAGTATTCATCCGGCTTTCAGAGCGTTTAAATGCTTCCGCTACCAGCTTAACAACGGCGACTATAGCAGCTAACACAGCACCTAAAGGAGTAGCTATAAATCGTATAGCAGCCTTAGTCATTCCTTTTAAACCGTTAATCATACCGCCAACACCCGGTAAAGCATCCTGTATTGCTTCGCCGTAATTACCGATATTCATTTTATTTTTTTCGGTTTGTGTGCCGGATTCTTTTAGCTCATCGTTAAGTTGGTCTATTTTCTTTCTTAATGCTTCTGATTTCCTTGCGCCTTCCTCGGTCTCGGTGTTTAATTTATTCCTCTGCTTGATTAATTTATTTATAGTAAGCCGTAATTTATCGCGCGAACCTGATTCGGCTTGCATTAATTTTACTAAATCTTTTCTTTGTTTATTTTCTTCTTGTAATTGTGTTTGTATTTTAGTTTTCTGTTTACCGGCCTCTACTTGGTCAATAGTACCTTCCTTCACTTGCTCATTTAATTTAGCTTGCTCAATACGTAACCCTTCGATAGAACGCGTTAGCTCATCAACCTCCTTTTCCGCTTCGTCGGTATTGTATTCAATATCTATTAGTATAGTTTCGTCGGCCATTATAGGAATTTAAAAAGTTCAACTTTTGTTTTTCTCCCAGGTATGTAATCTTCAAGTATCTGAACAAAAAATTTACTCTTGAAATATTCAATATATACTAAATTTAAAAAATCATGGCCAATAACATCTAATTTATTAAGGTCGGCCATACCTTCAACAATTCGTAACCGGTAAAATGAATCAAACCAATTTTTATAATAATTTTCTTTTAACGCTCTCCAATCAAGCTGTATAAACCGGCCTATTGTTCTATCAACATCTAATTCCAGGTAAACTATACGGTCGTTANNTTATTCGTTCAGTGTCGTCATATATTTCAAAGCTTGCGAGTGTATAGGTAGATATTTCCACCTCTACAGATGCTCCATACTCTAATTGAAGTACATCGGCCACATCTTCGAGTGTGTCGTTATTTATTGTAAATGAATCTTCACCTAGATCACTCTGGACTGTTTCGTCATTATCATAGATTAAGTTATTTGTCTTTGCATATCCATTAATTCTATTAACGATAGTATAGCTGTCAGCGTCAAACTTTTCAGACCAATCCAATGACTTTATTTTCGATAAATTGTTAAGTGTTCTAAGCTTAATATTTTTATTGAATGAATCCGGCTCCAATATGCTATTAGTAATCTTAATCGCATCTCGAAGTATATCGGATTGTTTTTTGTCAGGCATGTTATCATAGGCTTTCACGCGGTACCCGATAAGAGGATTGGTTGACAGGTCGCCAAAGTCGTTTTCTTCGATAATAGTATATAGTAAAGTATCATCGAATGTAAAACTGCCTGTACCTTCAATAGTCACCTCTATATTGTTAGTGTTGTCACCTCCTGACAGCTTAAAAATAGATGTCGTTAAGTCAATGTATGTCTGATCCTGAGATACAAAAAACTCCTTTACCTGTTCTTTACCCGATAACTGTGCGGTAGATTTAAACCTTATTGTCACATCGGTATCGGCATCTATATTTCCTCTTAACCTAAAAGCTGTTGGTATTGTACCTACATTTATTACTGTTGATGTTGTGCTAACGACATTCTCAAAGTCATTCGTATCCAAGTCGTCAATGTTTTCCTCACCGGTTAGTGTTAGTGTTTCGTCAAGTGTTTTCTGATAGCTTGTTACATAGAACTTTTCTGCGTTTGATGAAAGCGCAAGTGAATCAATTATGTCGGTATCAAGTTCTATAGTCCAATCGTATTGAGCTAACGAATCGTCCAGTATTTTTTTAAAGTTAAAGCATGGCCGGGAATATTTCAGCCCATCATTACCGGATGTAAACCTTGTATTTGCAGTAACCTTTTCCTCATGCATTGCTATTATCGGCCATACCCAAACATTTGAATCTGATAATAACTTTAAATTATCGTATGATGTTTGATTAAATGTAAAATCGTAACTATCCCATTGTAAAGCGTTAATTTTCTCTCCCAGGTTAGATAATAGTTCTTTTGAAGCCTCCGAAAGTTGAAAATTATACGTGCTATTGGCCTCATTTAGAAATCCGATGCCATTAAATATAAAGAATTGGTCTATTAATTTAGCTTTGTAGACCTGATCCATGCCGTTACCGTTTGTCTCAATACGGTCTGCACTCTCAAATATTTCCTGATTAGGGTTAGTTTTTGGTAGCTGTAATCGGTTGGTTATGTCGATATTTCTTAGAGATAGATTTGACAAGTCAATTACTTGCCTCGTAATTGCTATAACATTGTTTCCAATATCTGCCTCTTTATCGTTTATCTCTAATCTCATTTAGGTAATGGTAATTCATATTGTTCAATAGTAAAATTGAAATTGTAACGTCCGTCTGTCTGCCTCCATGTNNCTGTTACCAGAAATACCTATCCTCTCTGTTGTAGCATCCTTGTATACACGAATAATTTTTTTTGCAACCAACACCGAGCTAAGTATTTTCAAATCATTTAATGTCAAATCTTCTGCTACTAATGTAACCGGTCTTTCTTCACTAGCTATTACGTTTGTAAGTATTTCTTTTGTCTCAATATTTGTAGGCTCTGCGTTTACGTTTTGGCTTTCTCTCCAATCTGTAAACAGGTAATTATGATATGCTCCATCCCGGCCATACCATGCAAGCATATATTCGTAATCTTCGTAATTGCTGTCTGATTGCGATATCGGTGTTTCTACTTTTACAGTTAATTCTTCGAAAGCCATTGTGCAAAATGTTTTCTATGCTTTAAATATAATGGATCNNNNTCTTTTTCAAATGATATATTGCGATAGCCTTTGAATATCCATTCTACAAAATATATTATGTAAAAAGGGATTATCAATAACTCTATTTGCTGCCTGCCATGAATCCTTTCATGTATATTTGTAGTAATATTCATTTTTTTATAAAACACAAAAGGCCAATGAGTAATTGCATTATACCCTTTAAAAGGATAGTATTTCGTTTTTATCCAAATCATCTGTAAACAGCGTATAATTGAATGGTTTCACCTGCTGTATAGTTATCCGGTATAACATCCAGTCGAATAGTTCCGGCTACACCCTCAATTGATATCCTGTGCTGATTCCCGCTATTGAGTGTAATAGCATAAGGAATGCCATTTGCAGGATAATTATCTGCAGGTAATGTGGCAATTGTTGTGTTCGATGTTAAATTGCCAGGGTTACTTACGTTCACATAAAGATGATTATTACCTACATTATCCTTACGTACTGTCACGGAGCCTGTAAAACTATTTTGAAGCGATAATGATGTCGCTGATTCTATATCTTGTAATGTTGATGGACTAACAAACCTATTAGTCTCAGTGCCTCCCGTTGTTTCTGATGATGATGCTCTTACGTCCGCTAAATTAGAGGCTGTGATCGTTTTATCTGTTGCTGAAAATGCCTGTGCTTCTGTGCTTGTTGCATTTTCCTGAATACCTTCAACAGAAGTAGAAGCACTTTTAATCATTCCTGATTCCAATATCGCATATAATGTACCGTCCTTATTTACAATTTTAAACAATACGTCAATTTCACCTACCTGTGCGTTGCTGTCAGGTGTTGTATCGGTGGCGCCACTAAATTCAATTATCTGTGTGGTTTGCTTATTAACTTTCAGCCATTTTATTTCTCCCTGCTGTACATTACTAAGAGTAATTGTAAATATCGATGCAGGCGCATTAGTGGTTGCCTCAATATAATCAATATCTAAGAAGTCAACCGTTTCTGTATCTGTATTCCATGTGTCTGTGCTGGCTACATCTTTACGGAATACGACTGACTGGGCAAAATTATCATCTAAGCTTTCTTTATGTTCTGTTTCGCCGACAATTGCCGTCAATGCCTGTATGCTTGCACTTACTTCTGTTCTGTTTTTTAAAGCCATATTTTTTTAATTAAGCTGTTTCAAAAAATGCACTATCAAAGAAATTCACATCAAAGAATCCTGCTGCTGCCTGTAGTTCTGCTTTGTATNNCTCAGCATCAGGGTTGTAGCTATAATCTTTATTTTGATTTATAAAGAATAATCCTTCGTCATCTGCATCAAATGTCGCTGCAGTTATTCCGGTGACTAAATCATTCTGATTCAAATCTAATTGGTCAAATTGCACCCTTATGGTTGCATTACCGTCGTTATTCTGGCTTGAATGTGTTAATATAACTCCGTAAGGATAGCCCTTCCATAGCTTTGGGTTATCAAGTTGATTTATAAATGATTCATGGGCTGGCTGTTCAGTAGCGTATACCAATATTATTTCTTCATCAATAAGCGTAAAGCTATTCGAACTGCCCTCATAAACCTCCCGATATNNAAATACTATCCTGCTTTCGTCAAGTAGTTGAGAATTATACACAAATTCCTGTATGTTTTTATCGTTAGCTATAGAAACATCAATAGTTACATTTCCTGCATTGTCGCCGTCATCTATTAATGAGAAAGGTAATACCTTTATAAGGTTATTATTCGGATCGACTAACTGGCATTCCAAATACCAATTTTTTAAATAATTTATATAGCCTCCTGTAGCATTTTCGACAAATTCAATAGTGCAATCTATTGTTGAAGCTGTAATAGCCGTAATTTCACCGACGTCATCGTACTCATAGCCTGAAGAACCGGTAGAATTAAGGTATATTTGGTCACCTACTGATAAATAACTTGTTAAATCAGTGCCTATAGTAATTCGAATATAGATATCAACTCCTAAACCTACAGATGTTACAGGCTCATCCTCTCGCTTGAACGTAAATTCAACAGGCTGAAACCCTGCGAACAGGTTTTTAACTACTCCTGATTCGGTAACTACCGGTGTCGATATTACTGATAAACTCATACCTTACTGAAACTTTTCATTCTAATCAATAAATCCTGTTTAGCCCATTTTGGGGCTGCTGTTTTAAGTGTGTCTAACAATCTCCTTCGTTTGTCATCTAATTGTATCCCTTTAGCCCTGTTTTTAAATATCTCTGTTCCCTCTCTGGCTATTTTTCGACCTACTAAATAAGGTTTTATATCAACAGGTTTATTAACAGCCCACTTTTCAATAGTATCTTTAGGAGGGAATTTTCCAGGCGCCCTGCCTTGATCGAGATAATACATATAGTCAATACCTAATGACCTGATATTCACCTTAGTGCCAATTTGTTCAACTTCTATTCTCATAGAACGAGAAGCCTCACCGGTATTGTCAATGCCTTTACTATTTAGATCGCTTCTAATTTGTTGATTAAATTCTTCAACCAATCTTACAGTATTGTCAATTAATTCGCTCATGTTGTGAGTATGTTAAAACTATCCTTCGGCTTATTTCCTGACCGACCTTCCCATTCCGGGTAAGTCCCATCTTCTTCGTTTAAATACTGTACTATGTTATTCCTGTATGAAGTAATTTTTTTATAATAACCTGAATTGATACGGTCAATACGCTCATCAGTTATCTTCGTCATATTGTCTTGCTCGTTAGAGCTAAACTGTATATTACCATAGTCTGCAGCGAAGTAATCGCCTTCCCGGAGGTTGAGAGCCAACCAATGATATGCTAGGTATGGCTTTAATCCGTAATACTGGATAGTCTCATTGTCGTAGGTATAGGCTTTCCCGTTTACTAGATCAATAAATCGTTGTGTTTGCGGGTCTCCATTTCCATCCAGATCATTTACTAATTGGTAATAAAGAGGATCACGCAGTAATTCCCGTAAGGTAGTTTCCTGGACTTCGAGCGCAAAGGCATCGAATTTATCCTGATCGAAGTTATTCGAAATGTTTCGGTATACTTCTACATCACTCTGTTTTAGTATCACTGCCATTGTCGTCTGTATTAGTGGTTGTTTCTTCTTCCTCTTTTTCCATCAGAGCAAGCGGTTCAATCTCTACCTCAGATATATCCCAAATTGTATAAGGAATTATACTGTTAAATATCCGTTCAAGCTCTTGCCGGTCTTTCTCCGTTATTGAATTGTAGTAATGGAAAGCATCTTCGAAACTTTCACGATTAAAGTTACCTTCCTTAGATATACCGTTTAATATATTTGGCTGTTGAAATGATGAATATATGTTCTCCCTTGTTTCTCGGTTCTGTTTTTCAAAAAGCTTATCTACCCCGGTGCGTGGAATTTCTTCGAATATTTTTCGCGTACCTAAAGCATCAAGAAAGGCCGTATTAAGTGGCAATGTTTTTGTCTTGCCTGCATAACTGGCACCTCTTGATTTCTGAACATCTTTCTTTGCTTCTTCCTGTTCCTTTTCTGTCTCCAAGCTCATAGGAGTAATCTGCACATATCCTGCCGAATAACCGTTTTGAATATTTCTCAGCTTATAAACTCCGCTTTCATGTTCAAACTGCACATCATCAAGTACGCTGTCAAAGGTTGCCAGTGGGTAAATCTCTTTTTGTTCGGGAATCCAATAAAGAGCCTGACCGGGATATTCGTCTATTCCAACCTCGTTTATCTCATTAACTGCATTCTCAGGATTATAAGGATAGAACTCAATCTTATCTTTCTTCGAAAATTTCCCGGCCTTGCTCCAATCTTCACAGAATACCAGACGTGAAAAGTCTTTTTTCCATCGTAATGTCTGGAACGGTATCTCCTGAATTTCTATGATTTCACCAAATTGATTGTAATTAAAATGAAACGTTACCCCGAAGCTTGCCTTTTCAAATG
>JABAHP010007014.1_pt1 | contig 10161 bp, 9 predicted proteins | sample 7062081 | NCBI WGS metagenome assembly JABAHP01 (sample SAMN14534357, study PRJNA622989) | marine sediment metagenome | biome: marine biome [ENVO:00000428]; feature: marine pelagic biome [ENVO:01000023]; material: deep marine sediment [ENVO:00002113] | place: India: Gulf of Kutch | collected... | reverse complement strand
GGCGCTCAGTCCGCTGCACGCCCTCCAGGCCCTCCGGGAGCCGGTCGCACGCCAGGAGCACCGCGTGTTCGGCGTACCGGGTCTTGATCTCCCCCAGCGGCCCGTACAGCACGGCCCGCCCGTGATCGATCAAGAGGATGCGGTTGCACATCTCTTCCACCTGGTTCATATTGTGTGTGCTGAGGATGATCGTCTTGCCCCGGGCCTGTTCCTCCAACAGGATCGACTTGAGCAGCTCGGTATTCACCGGATCCAGCCCCTGGAACGGCTCGTCCATGATCAACAGGTCCGGATCGTGGACGATGGCCGCTGTGAACTGGGCCTTCTGGGTCATGCCCTTGCTCAGTTCCTTCACCTTGCGCTTGGCATACTCGTCCAGCCCGGCCTGCACCAGGAGCTCCATGGCCCGCTTGCGCGCGTCCCCGCGCGCCATGCCCTTGAGCGCGCCCAGGTAGGTCAGGCACTCTAGCAGGCGGTAGTTCTGGTAGAGCCCCCGCTCCTCCGGCAGGTAGCCTATCCGCGCCTTGCTGGCCTCGCTTACCGGCCGGTCCATCAGCTTGATCGTACCCCGGTCGGGCTTGATGATATCCATCATGGTGCGGATGATCGTCGTCTTGCCCGCGCCGTTGGGACCAAGCAGGCCAAAGATCTCCCCGCGGTCCACCGCAAAGGTCACCCCGTCGACGGCCTTTACCTGGGCATAGTGCTTGTACAGGTTCTCAACTTGGATCACGATTCCCCCTACTCTGACGCTATCCCACTTTCGACCGGTGCCTGCTCATCGACCAGAGGCTTGGCAGATCCGGCCCACGCCTTCCGGTCCAGCAACAGCAAGCCGCCCACCACAACGGCCCAGACGATCATGCCGTACAGGCCCAGGCCAAAGGCGAATACCGGGTCGCCCGGCCTGTAGACCATGGCCAGCAGGAATGCGGCAACCTGGTTGTTGAGGCCATGCAGGAATGCCGCCAGCCACACGCTCCCCGACTTGAGCACCGCGTAGCCGAACAGAAAGCCCAGGGCGATGGTGTACAGCGTCATCAAGAGGATGCCCACCGCCGGGTACCCCGGATAATTGTAGCCCATGGCAATGATCGGCGCGTGCCACAACCCCCAGATCACGCCCCCCAGCAGGATGCCGCGCACCTTGCCCATCTTGATCAGCTCGCCCTGCAAGTAGCCGCGCCAGCCATACTCCTCGCCAAAGGCGATCGGCAGCGCCAGCACGGGCCCCAGCACCACAGCTTGGACGCCCACGATGACCAGCAGCAGCCACTCCGGGATCGCTGCCACCTCCGCCGTCTGGCCGCCCGCGGCCTGGGCCAGCACCTGGCCAACGTCTACCGATTGGCCCAGCCCGAACAGGGCATTGAGACCGGTCATCACGGCATAGATGGCCACGAGGAACAGGCCAAAGGTGATATAGTACCAGAACTTGCCGCCCGCCAGCCCCGCCTTCTGAAACGCCTCCTTGCCTGCCACCAGGCGCGCCAGCACCAGCAGCAGCAGGACCACCAGCAGCAGAAGTTGGACCACGGCGTTGGCGATCATCTGGTAAGTCTGGTTGGCGATGAGCATGGCGCTTGCGGCGATGCTTATATGGGCCAGCGCGTAGACCAGGTAGCCATAGAAGAACCAACGGCTCCGGTCCCGCACCCGGTAGATCGGGCTGTCTTTGAAGACAAAGACTTGCAGGACGATGGCCACACATGCCGGGATCAGCATTTGCACCTGGAGCACCGCCAGGGTGCCGCTGCTCCCCCCGAGCCCGCCCGCTAGGTACAGCACCAGGTCGAGCAGGTAGGTCAAGCCAAAGGTGAGCCCCAGGAAAACCGCGACCTGCTTCCAGTTCGGTCCAAGCCTTGCCGGCTGTTCAGTGAGCATCATTGATACCTCGGTGTTCTATGATTTGGCCATGGCTTGGCTAGCTTGCAGAAGTCGCGGCCACGACCGCGGCATTCTCCTGATTGCGCATGTGGACCAAATAGTAGGCAAAGGCCACCAGGTCCAGCTCAACAGGGGCGCGGAGACTCAAAAATGCGCCCTGCTTGAACACGCCACGCGGCTGGATCTCCGCCAGAATGTGCCGCTCTGCGTCCAGCAGGAACCAGCCCTGCTTCAGCAGCCCCTCCGGCTCAAGGATATAGTCCTGGCCGTCGAACTGCAGGGCGATGTCGGTGCGCAAGAGCCCGGGCCGGTCGCCCCTGCCGCGCACGACGCCCCCGTCGATCATCTCGTGGGCCGTGCCCAGCCAGTGGCTCTTTTGCATGGTGACCTTGCGGCCATCCACCGCCTCGTACGTGGCCCCCTGGTTGAAAGCGCGAAACGTCAGCTCCCCAAGCTCTCCCCACTCTGCCTGGAGATAGTGGTGGGTGGTAAAGAACCCCGTGACGTCGATCTCGATCGTGCCAATCATCCCACTCTTGCCGTTCACAGCATTGCTCCTTACGCTAGTGCATTCTACTCTCGAATCCGCCCGGAGGCAAGCAAGTGCGCGATCGTGACAGCGCCCTCAGCAGCCGGCCTCTTGCACCTATTCTATACTCAACTGGCGTCGCATTGCTGACATCCGCCTGACAGCGAGAGGCCAGTTGCTGCTACCCGGGGCGTGACCCAGTTGACAAGGAAACTTGCCCTTTCATCGGAGGTCCGATACAATGACCGTATCGAAACGCACCGTGCCGGCACACGCCGTGCGCTGCCCGTTTGCGCGCGCCATTCCGGCGCGGGCTTGTCCTCGAGACATCGGGGAGCCTGTCCCCGCGAAGGAGTGGGCGGGGATCCACTCTACTACCCGCTTGGGCAGTGCAGACCCAAGCCAAGGATAGGCGATGGCTGATCAGGTACCTGCCGAAAGCCACAGGGACGATACCCAAGCAACTCTGCGCGAGGCAGAGCTGCGCTACCGCACCGTCGCCGACTTTACCTACGACTGGGAGTACTGGCAGGCGCCCGATGGCTCGCTGCGCTACGTTTCCCCCTCGTGCGAGCGCATCACCGGCTACCCGGCTGCCGAGTTCCTCTCCAACCCCCATCTCCTGGACGAGATTGTGCTACCCGAGGACAGCGAGGCATGGGCCGGGCACCGCCGCGAGGTGACCGAGATGCAGGGCGGTCAGGTCCAGTTCCGCATCGTCAGGCGCGATGGCCAGATCCGCTGGATCGAGCACCTTTGCCAGCCGGTAACCGACGAGCATGGCGCCTTTCTAGGCTACCGGGCCAGCAATCGCGACGCCACCGGCCGCAAGCAGACAGAAGAGGAGTTGGAGCGGTACCGTGAGCACCTGGAAGAGCTCGTGGCCGAGCGCACGGCCGAGTTGGAAAGGGCCAACGTCGCCCTGAAGGTCGAGATTGCCGTGCGTCAGAAAGCAGAAGACGCCCACAAGGAGGCCCTGGCCGAGGCGCTGCAGGCCACACGCGCGCTGCGACACGGCGAGCAACGATATGCCCTGGCCCAGCGCGCAGCCCACATCGGCAGTTGGGACTGGAATATCCTCACCGGCGATCTTCACTGGTCAGACCAGATCGAGCCGCTATTCGGCTTTGAGCGCGGCCAGTTTGGGGCCACCTACGAGGCATTCCTCGATTGCGTCCATCCCGAGGATCGCCAGCGCGTCATGGATGCCGTCGATGCCAGCGTGGAGCATGACGCCGATTACGAGATCGAGCATCGTATCATCTGGCCCGATGGGAGCATCCGCTGGGTCCAGGAAACGGGCGACGTCATGCGGGACGAGAGCGGCAAGCCGGTGCGCATGCTCGGCATTGTTCAGGACATAACCAGCCGCAAAGATGCGGCCGAGGCCCTGCGCGAGTCGGAGGACATGTTCCGGACCGTTGCCGAGCAATCGCCCAACATGGTTTTCGTCAACATCGAGGGGCGGGTCGTGTACGCCAACCGCATGTGTGAAGAGACCATGGGCTACACCAGGGACGAGTTCTACGCACCCGACTTTGACTTCCTTGCGTTGATTGCGCCCGACTATCACGACTTGATCAAGACTAGCTTTGGCATGCACAGGGCCGGGCAGGATGTACCGCCCTACGAGTATGTGCTCCTCACCAAGGGCGGCAAGCGCATCGATGCCATAATCTCCTCCAAGCTGATACGCTACGGGGGCCAAGTCGCCATCCTGGGTACAGTGACTGACATCACCAGCCGCAAGCGCGTGGAAAGAGCACTCCGCGCCTCGCAGCGCTTCCTCCAGTCCACAGTCGACTCCCTTGTCGACAACATCGCCATTCTGGACGAGGAGGGGACCATCCTCGCGGTCAACGACTCCTGGCGCCGTTTCGGCCAGGAGAACGGACTGGCCTGGGGCGATTGCGGGCTGGGCCGCAACTACCTGGCAGTCACCGATTCGTCAGTGGGCCGATCCAGCAACCTGGCACGGGAGGCCGCCCGGGGTATCCGCGCCGTCATCGGCGGGGAGCTCGATCAGTTCTCCATAGAGTACCCCTGCCACAGTCCGGGCGAAAAGCGCTGGTTCGTGATGCGCGTCACCCATTTTGAGCTTGCCGGCAGCATCCGGGCAGTCATCCTGCACGAAAACATCACCGAGCGCAAACTAGCCGAGGAAACGCGGGCACGGCTGGCGGCCATCGTCGAATCTTCGGAGGACGCCATCATCGGCAAGGCGCTCGACGGCACCATCCTCAGTTGGAACGTGGGCGCGGAGCGGATCTATGGCTATCCCGCTGCGGAGGCCGTGGGCATGCCTGTTTCCATGCTGCTCCCTCCAGACCGCCCGGACGAGATCGCCCAGATCCTGGACCGGATCAAGAGCGGAGGCCGCGTGGCCCAGTTCCAGACGACGCGCGTGGCAAAGGACGGGCGCGAACTCCACGTGTCCCTGAACATCTCGCCGATCCTGGATGAGAACGGCCAGGTCGCTGGCGCCTCGACCATTGCCCGCGACATCACTGAGATCAAGCACGCCGAGTTGGCATTGCGGCAAGCCACAGAGGAAGCCAGGGCCGCCAGGGAGGAAGAGGAAGCCCGACGGCTGGAAGCCGAACGTCGCCGCAGCATCGCAGAGAGCCTGGGCGACGTTCTAAAGTTCCTGAACTCGAACCGGACCCTGAAAGAGGTGCTGAACTATATCGCTGCCCAGGCCGGCGAGCTGCTGGGCACTCGTGCAGCTGGCATCTACACATTGGAGAGGGACACCGGGACCTGGTCGGTGCGGGCCACCCGGGGTCTTTTGGTCACCTACGTCGCCGGGACCCGCCTTCCCGTTGGACAGAGCGCCCTGCGCCAGGCCATGACCACGCGACAGCCGGTGGCGATTTCCGATCTGGCCGACTCGCTGGAAAGCGGAAAAGAGGAGCCGCCCAGCGCTGACGAGCAGGTTGCCGCGGCGTCCTGGGCCAGGATCTATCGCGCGCTGCTCGCCGTGCCCATTGTAGTGCAAGACCAGGTCTATGGGGGCATGCTCCTGTACTACGGGGAACCCCGGAGCTTTACCCAGGAGGAGATCGATCTGGCCGTCGCCTTTGGCGATCAGGTGGCCTTGGCCATCGGCAATGACCAACTGCGCCAGCAGGTGGAGGAGGCCGCCACCAGCGCCGAGCGCGACCGCTTGGCCCGGGAACTGCACGACGCCGTCACCCAGACACTGTTTTCGGCCAGCCTGATCGCCGAGGCCATGCCCCGGGTCTGGGAACAGAACCCCGAGGAGGGCCGGCGCGGTCTGGAGGAGCTACGGCGCCTCACGCGGGGTGCTGCAGCCGAGATGCGCACCATGCTGGTGGAGCTGCGACCGGCGGCCCTGACCGAAAAGCCCCTGGGCGAGCTACTGCGCCACCTGACCGAGGCCATGGCAGGGCGGACGAGGCTGCCCGTCGAGTTGAACGTGGATGGTGACTCGGTGTTGCAGCCGGATGTCCAGATTGCCTTCTACCGCATCACCCAGGAAGCACTCAACAATATCGCCAAGCACGCCGGAGCCAGTGCCGTCACCGTGGACCTTGCCTGCAAGCCCAACCAGACGGTGCTCCAGGTCAGCGACAACGGCGCCGGCTTTGAGCCGAGAAACGTCCTGCCCGACCGGTTTGGCCTGGGCATCATGCGCGAGCGCGCCCAAGGCATTGGCGCCGCCATTCTAATCGATAGCGAACCAGGACAAGGCACTCGCATCTCTGTCACCTGCCTGAACTGAAGGAGAGGCACAAGCCGATGGGAGATACCAAACAGATTCGAGTTGTAGTGGTGGATGACCACGCCGTAGTGCGGAGCGGTATCGAGTTCTCGCTGATGACTGTTCAAGATATCGAGTTGGTCGGGACAGCCGCCAAGGGTTCAGATGCCGTGCGGCTCTGCGAGGAGTTGCAGCCTGATGTGGTCTTGATGGACATGATGATGCCCGAGATGGACGGCGTCTCTGCCACCCGCGCCATCCTCACACACTGCCCCCAGGCGCGCGTCATCGCCCTCACCAGTTTCCAGGAGGGGAGCCTGGTGCAAAAGGCGCTACAGGCCGGCGCCATCAGCTACCTGCTCAAAGACGTGGGCATGGAGGAACTGGCCGCCGCCATCCGCTCGGCTGCCATCGGCCAGGGCACTCTTGCCCCCGAGGCCGCCAAGGCGCTGGCAGACGCAAGCTCAGAGCCTGGGGCGCTCGGCTTTGATCTCACCGAACGGGAGCGCGAGGTTCTAGCTCTGATCGTTCGCGGCAAAAGCAATGCCGAGATATCCGACGCGCTGTCGATCAGTCTGTCGACCTCGCGTTTCCACGTGAGCACCATTCTCTCCAAGCTGCGCGCGACCAATCGCGCTGAAGCAGCTGCCCTGGCAGTTAAACACAACCTGGTCCCGTAGCATCGGCCCGGATTGACCATTTCAACGACTTCCACCTGGCGCCAAGTGGAGGTCGTTCTGATTTCCATCCTTCCGCTCCATCGATCCCGCCTGTACATTCGTACAGGTGCGGACCTGGACGTTCGTACAGGTGAAAAACTGTACGAATGCCTGATGCGGCTCCACCTGTAGTGTGCTATACTGAGAGCGGCGGGGAGCAAACCCGCAGTGCGGGCCTGCATGCCTCGGGTGACCGGGGGCGCCTGCCCGGCAGACAGGGAAAGGTAGGCATCGGTGGGATCGAATTCAAGAACGCGCATATTGGTTGCCGACAACGATGCAAGAGTGCGCTCGGCATTGCAGACTCTGCTCCGGCAGGAGCCTGGGCAGATCCAGATGCGGGAGAGCGCCGATTTTGACAGCCTTGCGGCCCAGGTCCAGGAGTTCAAGCCCGACCTGGTACTGCTTGACTGGGAGTTGCCAGGCCGCCCGGCAGCCGCCTTGCTGCTTGCCCTACATCGCTTGGACTATCACCCCAGCGTGATTGTGCTGAGCACGCGTCCGGAACTAGAGCAGGATGCACGCGATATCGGGGCCGATGGTTTTGTGTGCAAAGGCGACTCTCCGGAGCGCCTCTTGCACGTATTCCGCGGCCTGGTGCAGGATACGAAAGCGCGGGTCAACTAGGAAAAGGAGTGGAAAAGTGACAGAGGAAAGCAAGGATAATGCATTGGAGCAGGGCGAGACGGTGATCATCCCCAAGAGGCAGCTCCGCGAGGCATCAGCCGAGGTCGAGGCGCTGAGCGAGATCGCAGGTCTGGAAGGCGAGATCGAACTGGACGCGGGGGCGGCGGAATTGGCGCAAGCTCGCGAGGTCGCAGCCGCAGGCAGAGAAGTGCTGGCGGCCGGCGCTTCTGAACTTACGCGTGGGGTTGACGCGCTGGCAGCCTCCGAGCGGTCTGCTGTCTTGAGCGAGACGGTGGGCATCGCCGGCGTGAGCGATGTTGCCCAAGGAGCTGAGCTGCTCGATGCCTCGGACGATCTGGCCGAAATGGGCGCCTTTGTCGCCGCCATGAGTGGCGAAGACCTGGAGCGGGGCATGGATCTGGCCTCCCTGTACGGGGAGCTAGTGGTGGCCGGTGACGTGATGGCCGAGATGGGCTTGCCCGTGATGGCAGCCTTCCTGGCCGACCGCGGCCAGTGGCTGCGCGAGATCGCCGTGGACGAGCTCAGACAATACGGCGCGTCGCGGGCGCTTGCAGAACTGATGGAAGATACAAGCCAGCAGGTTGCTGACCTCGGCATTGGCGAGGTTGAGGAGGGGCTCACGCGGCTCGCGATCTCGGACGAGATGGCCGAGGAAAGCGAGGCCCTGGCCGAGGCAGGCATCGAGATGACCGTCGAGGGTCTGGCCGATCTGGCCGCCGCCGAGGCGATGCGCGATGCGGGCGCCACACTTGCACTTGATGGCATTGCCACCGTGGCCGAAGGCGCCGCCGACATGGGCGCGTCAGAAGCACTGCACGCGACCGCCGCAAGGCTCGAGTCCACCGCTGACGAGTCGTCTGAGGAAGAAAGCGGCGACTGAGGAAGGCGATGGCCCGCCCGTTGAAAGGAGAAAATCAACATGGATAGCAACATCGTGGTACTGCGTTTCGAGGGTGAAAATCAAGCGGAGAACATGCTATCGATCTTCAGTGACATGCAAGACCAGGGCATCGTAACCTTGGAGGACGCCGTCATCGCCACCAGGGGACCGGGCGACAATATTGAGATCAAGCAGTCCCAGTCGGTGACCGGCAAGTATACCTTGCGGGGGAGTGGGATAGGCCTGCTGGCGGGCATGCTGCTCGGCGGCCCGATCGGTGGCCTGGTGGGCGGCACCGTTGCCGGCGCGATCGCGGGGGCGCTCAAGGACGTGGGCATCGATGACAAATTCATCAGGCAGACCAGCGAGATGCTCACGCCTGGTTCCTCGGCCCTGTTCCTGATGGGCAAGGCAGACGATCCGGACCGGTTCTTCGATGAACTCAAGCCGTTCAAGGCCCTGGTGGCGACGACGAGCCTCTCTGCAGAGCAGGAGAAGCGTCTGAGAAGCACTCTGGCCGAGGATGAGCTCTGGTAGGGAGATACACAGCGCCGGACTGTAGCCGGCGCCGCAGGAATCAGCACAGGAGGGTAGAATGCCCAATCTAGTCGTCATCACCTTTGAGGAACCTGAGGAAGCTCATCAGGTTCTGGAATCATTGCGCGACGAGGAGCACGATCACCAGATCAGCCTCGACGATACGGCCATCGTTGTCAAAAGCGAGGATGGCACGATCGAGGTCGACAACGAGGTGGACCGCGGCATCAAGATCGGCGCCCTCGGCGGCGGCCTTCTGGGCCTGCTCATCGGATTCCTCGTTGGCGGCCCCCTCGTCAGCCTGGCTCTTGGCGCCATTGCCGGGGCGTTGGGGGGCGATCTGGCCAATCTGGGCATAGACCAGCGCTTCATCAACGATGTCACCGAGGATCTCGCGCCTGGAAGCTCAGCGCTCTTTTTGATGGCCCGCGATGTCGACCCTGAAGCAACCGTCGCCGCCCTGGAGCCATTTGAGGGCAAGGTCTACTACTCATACCTGCCCGAGGAGACAGAAGCACAACTCCGCGAGATTCTGGCGGAGGATGAGCTGTAGAGCGCCGGTCGCGCGAAAACCAAAGCCAACCACACCCCACCTTCCGGTGGATGAAACAGCAGTGCGCGCAAAGGGCTAGCGCCAACAAGAAGGAGCAATCATGGACGAGAATCAGTTCGAAGGGCAGGGACGGATCGGCCTTCATATCGAGACCGCTTCCGCCTCGGTCTCGCCAGGCGGCAGTATATCGCTTGCCCTGGTGCTCGCCAATCGAGGCCTGGAGGAAGATCAGTTCCAACTGGCAGTCGAGGGGGTTCCGATGGGCTGGATCTCGGCTTCGGCGCCGGTGGTCCACCTAACGCCGGGACAACAGCAAGAGATCACGCTCACCATCTCACCACCGCGCTCTACTCAGAGCCGCGCGGGCCGGCACGTGCTCAAGATCAAGATTCTGAGCCAGGCAGTGCCCGACCAGGTAGCAGAGGCCGAGTGCATCCTGACCGTGGGGGTCTATGACCAATTCCAGAGCGAGCTGCGCCCGGAGCGCGTCGAAGCCGGGGAGCCCGCCCGGGTGACCATTGACAACCAGGGCAATACCGGGCAGGCCTACAGCGTGACCTGGCAGAGCCTTCAGGATGAACTGGTCTTCGAGCCGGGACAGACCCAGCAGTTGAGTGTGCAGGCGGGCGAGGCTGCCATGCTAGAATTCCGGGCTTCACCCCAGCAGCGCCCCATCTTTGGAGG
>JABAHP010009758.1_pt1 | contig 10162 bp, 8 predicted proteins | sample 7062081 | NCBI WGS metagenome assembly JABAHP01 (sample SAMN14534357, study PRJNA622989) | marine sediment metagenome | biome: marine biome [ENVO:00000428]; feature: marine pelagic biome [ENVO:01000023]; material: deep marine sediment [ENVO:00002113] | place: India: Gulf of Kutch | collected... | reverse complement strand
AGCAGGCGGCGAGGTGCGCACGGCTGGAGCCAGGTGGACTCAAAGAAGGCAGTCGCCAGCGTGGGGAAACGGCGTCGGGAGGACTGGACGGAGCCGTCGGAGTTGAGTAGCTGGGGTCCCACCACTCCCACGTCGGAATGCTCATCGGCGAAGGCGACCATCGTCCCCAGGACGTCCCCCACCAATTCCGTATCGGGGTTTAGGAGCAAAACGTATCGACCCCGGGCCAGGGAGATCCCCTGATTGACACCACCTGGGAAACCCCGGTTCTCAGAGTTCACGACGAGGTGGACAGCGGGGAACTCCGCCCGCACCACGTCGACGCTGCCGTCGGTGGACGCGTTGTCCACGACGATGGACTCAATACTGAGGACTGGATGTCGGGCAATGGAGTGCAGGCATCGCCGCAGAAGATCACGGACATTCCAGTTCACAATGACGATCGAGACGTCAATCATCGCGGCAGGGGAACCCATGGTCAGAAGCGACGGCGCACGGTGAAATCGGCCAGGTCCGACAGCGCAGTCCGATAATCGGAATCGGGAAGCCCGTTCAACGCTTCGTTGGCCAGCTCCGCGTGCCCCCGTGCCACCTCAAGCGCCCGCTCGATGGCCATAGACGCGGTCACGGCTCGCACCGCCTCTCGCACCACCTCCTCAGTGGAGTTCCCCTGCAGCGCCCGGCGGACCGCCGGATGATCGGGGTCTTCCTCGAGGAAGAGCAGAACAGGCAACGTGACCAGACCCTGCCGCAGGTCGCTCCCGACCGGCTTGCCCAATGTATCCTCCTCTGCCACGAAGTCCAGCACGTCGTCCACGACCTGGAAGGCCAACCCCAACTGCCCTCCATAGGACCGCAGCGCCCGCAGCATCCCCTCGCCAGCGCCAGCCAGTATTGCGCCGGCTTCGGCGGACATAGCGATGAGCGAAGCGGTTTTTGCATAGATGCGCCGCTCGTATTCCTGGTGGCTGACCTGATCACCCCGTCCATCGAACAACTGCTGCACCTCACCGTTGCAGATTACCATGAGCGTCTCAGCGAAGCGCTGCATCAGCCGGACGTTGTCGGCCTGAGAGGCGAAGTACGCAGCCCGGGCGAATATGTAGTCGCCGGTGAGCACTGTCGCGGCGGGCGACCAGTCGGCGTTCAGCGTCCCGATTCCCCGGCGCATCAGTGCCCCATCGATCAAGTCGTCGTGAATCAAGGTGGCCGTATGGAGCATCTCCACAGCAGCGGCCGCGAAGGCCGCCCGATCCATATCCGCCCCACACAGACGAGCAGAGAGCAGCACCAACGCTGGCCGGAGCCGCTTCCCACCGCCGCCGACCAGATGGTCTATCGCCATGCCAATGGCACGGTGCTGCCCGGGAGGACGCTCTCGCAGGAGCACTTCCACCTGCTCCAGATCGTCACGAACCAGGTCAAGAAAAGACAACTCCTTCAATCGTACCCCTCGATCATAGAATACCAAACATACGGCGGGTGTTGTCCACCGTCGCCTGTGCCACTACTTGTGCCGGCACCTCTCGGGCGCGGGCCACGGCCTCGACGACGTACCGCACGTAGGCTGGCTCGTTACGCCGGCCCCGATACGGCACCGGCGTCAGGTAAGGGCAGTCGGTCTCAACGAGCAGCCGATCCAGCGGCACGCGCGCAGCCACCGCCTGCAGACGGTTCGCCTTGGGGAAAGTGACCGGCCCGGAGATGCCGACAGAGAATCCCAGTCCCAACACCTCCTCCAACCGCCCGGGTCCAGCCGAGTAGGAGTGGAGGACGCCGGTCCCATCCCATCCGCGCAACGCCGTCAGCACATCGTCGTGGGCCTCGCGGCTGTGAACCACGACCGGCAGTCCCAACTCCGCCGCCAAGGCCAACTGGTCGGCGAAAACCCGCCGCTGCACCGGGCGGGGCGAGAGATCCCGATAGTAGTCCAGGCCGATCTCGCCGACGGCGACGGTCTTCGGGTGACGGGCCAGCGTCCGCAGTTCATCCAGCACCGCCGGAGTGGCCGTCACCGCGTCGTGAGGGTGGATGCCCACGGCGGCATAGACGAACCCGTGCTGCTCCGCCAGCGCCACCGCCGCCCGGCTGGAGCGCAGGCTGGTCCCCACATTCAATATGGCGACCACGCCCCCTTCCTTGGCTCGCTCAATCACCACCGCTCGGTCATCGTCGAACCGCGGGAAGTCCAAGTGGGCGTGGGAGTCAATCAGACGCAGACGTGCCACGTCAGGTTCCAGCGTCGGTGTCACCCTCCTTCGCAATCCGGCCTTTGCTATGCAAGCCCCGCCAGTCGCAGCCCCTCGTCCAACAGCGGCCTGATCTTGCCCTCGTCCGTCGTCTCACAGTAGACGCGGATAATGGGCTCGGTGCCGGAGAAGCGGACCAGAAGCCAGCCCCCATCCTCAAGCACGTACTTGTACCCGTCCGAGGTAAGGATCTGCGTGACCTGCAAGCCAGCCAGGGTCTCTGGGTGAGCCGCGTCCAGCCGGGCCTTGGCCTCCGGCCGCCGCTCCGAGGGGAAGCGGGTGTCCACCCGATCGTAATAGTAGGAAGCCCCCAGCTTGTCGTACAGGTGAGCGAGTAGCTGGGAGGGGCTCTTGCCCGTGCGCACCATCAGATCCAGGAAGTAGAGGTTGCCCAATATGCCATCCCGCTCTGGAACGCTGCCCCGGAAAGCATAGCCGCCGCTCTCCTCCCCGCCGATCATCGCGTCGGTCTCCAGCATCTTGGGGCCCACGTACTTGAAGCCCACGCCAGTCTGGTGGACCGGCACGTCGTACATACGCCCCAGCTTCTCCAGCATCGAGGTGGTGGAGAGCGTCTTGACGATGGCCCCACGCTCCCCGCGTACCTCCAGCAGGTAGTAGGCCAGAAGGGCATAGACCTGCAACTGGTTGACGAACGTGCCATGTTCGTCGCCGATGCCCATCCGATCGGCGTCCCCGTCCATAATCAGGCACACCTCGGCCCCCAGTTCGACGGTCTTCTGTAGCGCAACGTCTACGTTGGGAGGAATCGGCTCGGGACGCGTCATCTCCGGGAAGAGGGGATGGCGCCTATTGTGGATCTCCCTCACTTGTGTCCTGCCACCGCCCAGGATGCGTGGGAACCAGCCCGCTCCATTGCCCCACATAGGCTCAACCAGAACGTTGAGCCCGGCCGCTTTGATCGGCTCAACCTCCACCAGCTTGCCGATTTGCGTCAGATAGGCCGGTGCCGGATCCCAGACCTCTATTTGCCCCTTCGCCCGGGCCTCCTCGAGGGGGATCCGCCTGACCTCGCCAATGGGCGGAATGAGCGCCTCGATCTCCCGGAGTCCATCTGGCGCGACCGCCGCACCGTGCTCATCGCGGACCTTGAAACCGCAATCCCAGGGCGGGTTGTGGCTGGCCGTGAGGTTGATGCCCGCAGCCGCCCCGCGCTCAACGATCGAGTAGGAGACCACCGGCGTCGGGGTAGCCGTATCCGTCAGCCAGACGCGAAAGCCGTTGCCCGCCATCACCTCGGCGGCCGCTGCCCCGAAAAATTCGGCGGCGAAGCGCTTGTCGTAGCCGACCACCACGTCGGCGACTCGCTTGCCCTGGGACGCCAGGTAACTGGCGTAGCCCTGGGCGCACCGGCGCACATTGTCGAAGGTGTAGTCCTCTGCAATACGGGCCCGCCAACCATCGGTCCCAAAGCGAATTTCAGTCATCGAAAGATATCCTCATTGATAGGTTTCAGATTCCAAGTTCCACGTGTCATCCCAAGCAGTTCACTCCAGCCCGTGCTCCTGCCGCACCAGTTCGAGGTCGGCATCCACCATCAACTGCACGAGCCTACGAAAGGTCACCTTCGGCTTCCAACCCAGCTCCCGGCGGGCCTTGCTGGCATCTCCCACGAGCAGCTCCACCTCGGCCGGCCGCATGAAGCGAGGATCCTGCACCACGTATTTCTGCCAGTCCAGGTCTACGTACTCAAAGGCCTCCTGGCACATCTCGCGGATGGAGTGAGTCTCCTCCATGGCGATGACGTAATCGTCCGGCGCGGTTTGCTGGAGCATCAGCCACATGGCTTCGACATAATCGCCGGCGAAGCCGATGTCCCGGCACGAATCCAGGTTGCCCAGCCGCAGCTCGTCAGCCAGCCCCAGCCTGATGTTCGCTACCCCGTGGGTGATCTTGCGCAGAACGAACTCCAACCCACGACGCGGGCTGGTGTGGTTGAAGAGGATGCCGGAGACCAGGTGGAGGCCATAGGACTCCCGGTAGTTGACGGTAACCCAGTGCCCGTAGACCTTCGCGACGCCGTAGGGGGAGCGCGGATAGAAGGGAGTGCTCTCGTTCTGGGGCACCTCCCGCACCTTGCCGAACATCTCACTGCTCGAGGCCTGGTAGAAACGGATCCCCTGGTTCACCGCGCGGACGGCCTCCAGCATGCGGGTCACTCCCAGGGCAGTCACCTCTCCGGTGAAGACAGGCTGCTCCCAGGATGTGGGCACGAAGGACTGGGCCGCCAGGTTGTAGATCTCGTCGGGCTGGTGAGCCTGCAGGACATTGATCAACGAACCCTGGTCCAGCAGGTCGCCAGAGACGAGGGTGACCCGATCCTGGATATGGTGGATGCGGGAGAAGTTCACAGTGCTCGAACGCCGCACCATGCCGATGACTTCGTATCCTTTCTCCAGCAGGAATTCAGCCAGATAGGAGCCATCCTGGCCAGTGATACCCGTGATCAAGGCAATTCGTTTACCCATACTCATCCTCGCGACTTGTTAACCCTCTCGCGCCAGTAATCCAATAGATCTCGCATCGTCTGCTCGAAAGGGATCTTCGGCTCCCAGCTGGTCTGCGCCCGGAACTTGCTATCGTCCGCCCATAGGACGGGCACATCCGAAGGGCGCAGCCGCGCTGGATCGTGGCGTACCTCGATGGCCACCGGACTTAGCGACAGGAGTGTGTCAAGCATAGACTGGATGGTTCGCGTGGTCCCGCTGCCGATGTTATACACCTCACCAGGCACCCCGTTCTCTAGCGCCAACCAGTAACCACGCACGACGTCGCGAACGTCCACCCAATCCCGCTTGGTCGTAAGGTCGCCAACGTGCAGCACCGGCGGCGACAGTTCCACCTCGATCTCGGCGATCTGTCGGGCAAAGCTAGAGCAGGAGAGCACCGGCCCATGGCGCGGCCCTGTGTGATTGAAACCCCGAGTAACCACGGTCTGTAGCCCATAGCTCTGGTGATACTGGTATGCCAATAGCTCCTGGGCCACCTTGCTCACGGCATAGGGCGAGAGAGGACGGAAAGGATTGCTCTCCTTGATGGGCACTTCGTTAGGGTGAACCAGGCCGTACTCCTCGCTGGAGCCAGCGATGTGGATCAATGGGTCAATGCCGGCCATGCGCACAGCCTCGAACAGATGGATCTGTCCGACCGTGTTGATAGAGAAAGTCTCAGCCGGCGCACTCCACGATGTGGGTACAAAGCTCTGAGCCGCCAGGTGAAAGATGCGGTCGGGTCTCACCACCTCGATCAGCGTCTTCATCTGGTACGGATCGGCAATGTCCCCCTGGAGCAGGTTGACGGTACGGGGACTAGCGATCGCGCACAACTCGGCCTCGCTGCTGATCACAGCATCCACACCGCGCAGGTTGAGACGACCCTGGCGGGCCAAATCGGACAGGTTGTCCAGTCGACTGCGCCAGCGGCAAGCGCCGTAGACTTCGACGTCGCCCCGCGCCAGAAGATACTCAGCCAGGTGGCTGCCCGCGAAGCCCGTAACGCCGGTGATGAGGACTCTAAGCATTCGTGAGTATTCCTAGCTTTGCTACTTCCCTACCTGCTCTCTCCAGTACTCAAGCACGTCTCGCAATGTCTGCTCAAAGGGAATCTCGGCCTTCCAGCCGGTCAGCCGATGGAACTTGTCCGCACTGCCGTAGACCACCGGCACGTCTACGGGCCGGTAGCGGGCCGGATCCCTCTCGACGCGGATCTCAGCCTCCGCATAGCTCAAAAGCGTCTCCAACAGCCCTCGCACCGACTGCGGCTGCCCCGACGCCAGATTGTACACCTCTCCCGGCCTCCCCCGCGTCACCGCCAGGTGATAGGCCCGCACGATGTCGCGCACGTCGGTGAAGTCGCGGGCCGCCTCCAGATTGCCAACCTTCACCACCGGCTCCTGCAGGCCCGTCTCGATGCGGGCGATCTGGCTGGCGAAAGCAGGGATGACAAAACGAGGGGACTGTCCCGGGCCAGTGTGGTTGAATGGACGCACCCGCACAACGGGTAAACCGTAGGCCAGGTGATACTGAAACCCCAGGAAGTCCTGGGCGATCTTGCTCACCGCGTAGGGACTGTGCGGGCGCAGCGGGCTCTCCTCCGTTTGAGGCAACTCGCCCGGTTGCGGCGCACCGTACTCCTCGTTCGATCCGATCACCAGCAGCTGCACGTCGCGCCCCGACTGCCGCACCGCCTCCAGCAGGTTCAACTGCGCGCGGATGTTGTTCTCCAGTGTGTCCCACGGGTCCGCAAATGAGGTGGGGACGAAGGACTGAGCAGCCAGGTGGAAGACATAGTCGGGCTGCACCTCGGCCACGAGGGCCTGCACGACCTGCGGATCGCGCAGGTCGGCGTGCTGGAGCCGCAGACGTGGCTCCTGGGGCTGGGCCTCGACCGGATGGGGGTAGACCGTACCCATCAACTCCCAGTCGGTATGGGCCAACAGATAGGCAGACAGGTGTCCCCCGACGAACCCACCGGCCCCAGTTATAAGTGCTCGCAAAGAGTGCCTCCTCGAAAACTTAACAGCGCAGATTATACCCCACTTTGCTATCCCTGCCAACCGGTATATAATGCGCCACCGTGTTCAGGGCCAGCCTGCGAGCGGATCCGCGCCGTCGAGTCGCATCCATTGTAGCGTGCTTCTGTGCACGTAGCGTCAAGGAAAGGCAAGATATCGGTTAGAATCGGCCGGTCGTCGACATTTGTTTCAACTCCCGCGCCCATCACAGCGGAACCGGAGGGAAATTGTGAATCGCCACGCAATCGTATACGGCTCTGCCATTCTGATTCAGCAGAGCGCACCGGAGCGGCTGGACCTCGTCGGCCGGTGATGCGACGCATGCTCAGGCCAATCGTCCTGTGCACCTGCCTGGCCTCCTTGTTCCTCGCCTGCCGGGCTCAGGAAGACCCGCCGCCACCCCTCAACCGCGTCGCTGCCTGGCTGCCCAGCTCGTGGGATAGCGCCCGCGCCCGCGATTCGTGGGAGAGCAACCGCATCCACATCCAGGAACTCTCTCCCGTGTGGTACCAGCTCGATGCCAGCGGCGATGGCTCGATCAACGCCTACGCAGGGGCGCGAGACACCGCGCTGATGGACGAGGCGCACACCCAGTCCACGCTCGTCATCCCGCTGATCAACAATCACTACGCGGGCACCGGCTTTGATGGCACGCCGATCAGCACAGTGATCCACGATCCGAACCGCCGCGCCGCACACGTCACCACGCTGGTGAGCGAGACCCTGACCTATGGCTACGACGGCATAGACATTGACTACGAGTCGCTGGATGGGCTCGCCGACCGGGACGCCTTCAGCCGGTTTGTCGAGGAACTGGCGACGGCGCTCCATTCCCACGGCAAACTCTTGTCTATCGCTGTGCATCCCAAGACGAGCGAGCCAGGCCCCTGGAATGGCCCAAGAGCGCAGGACTGGGCGCGCATCGGGGCAGCCGTCGACCGCTTTCGGGTCATGACGTACGGCTACCATTGGAGCACGAGTGAGCCTGGCCCCATCGGGCCCTCCTGGTGGATGGAGGAGGTGATCGGTTTCGCCACCTCCGTCGTCCCGCCCAACCGCGTCTACGTGGGGCTTCACTTCTACGGGCACGATTGGGTCGGCACATCGGCCGACAGCGCGGTTTGGGAGACCGTGCAGGCGCTGATCGACACCTACGGCGCGGTCCCGGAATGGCAGGACACCGACGCGCAGGGACGCGCAGTGGAGGAACCGTGGTTTACCTACACCGACGGTCAAGGGCAGCCCCACGAGGTCTGGTACGCCGACGGAGCCAGCGTCACGGCGCGACTGGGACTGGTGCGGCGGTACGGACTGGGCGGGGTCGCTATCTGGCGGCTGGGAGGCGAGGACCCGGCCAACTGGTCAGCCATCGCCGCAGTGCTCCACCCCACCAGCCAGGTCTACCTGCCCATCGTGGACAGAAGATGAAACTTTGCCGCAATGGAGTTGTAACCCAAACGAGAGGATAGATGGTGTAGATTGGACATCAGGTCCGACCCGCTCAGTCTGTCCGGTCAAAACAACCTGGAGCGTACTATGCCCTCTGCGATCACTCGCCGCAACGCACTCAAACTCATCGCCGCGACCACGGGGGCGGCAGCACTCTCACCCGTCTTCCACGCTCGCGCACGCTATCCCGAGCCGTCGAAACCCGACGATCGCTCCATGACCGACGCCTGGGTCTGGATGGGGCGGGCAATCCACAATGTCGTCTTCTACGACGAACCCTCCACCTCCGCCACGTGGCTGACGACCCGCTCCCGCGATCAATCCTTCGACATCATCGGCGAGGTGCACGCTCCCTTCAGTGCCCACAACGACCTGTGGTACAGGACGCCGCTGGGCTACGTCCACTCCGCCTGGGTCCTGCCAATACGCGTCTATCCCCCCCAGCCGTTCATCAGCGACGTGGGCGATTGGGGCTTCTGGGGCGAAGTCTCGCAGGTCTTCACCGCTGCCCGCGTCGAGCCCCATCCCCAGGCCAGGCAGGTCTACCGCTTCTACGGCGGCACCGTCTACCACGTCGTGGACGCCTACCTGGACGCCCAGGGCACCGGCTGGTACAGGATATTCGACGAGTTCCCGGCACAGGATCCGCCGTACCAATGGGTCTTGGCCAGGGACGTGCGCCGCATCCCCCGCACCGAGATGGCCCCCATCCATCCCTTCGCTGGTCAGAAACGGATCGAGGTGGATCTGAACGAGCAGCGGTTGACCTGCCTTGAGGGAACGCGCGTCGTCCTCACCACACTCGTCGCCTCAGGCGTGGGGATACAGCAGGTGCAGCAGGAAACAGAGGTGGACGGCGTCGTGACAATAGAGACAGTAGACGTAGACTTGGCGACACCCACGGGCGACGCCAGTGTGCTCCTCAAGCAACCCTCGCGCCACATGACCAACCGCCCAATGAAGAAGGAGGATCCCCCGCCCTTGGTGGAGGTCTTCGACCTGCCAGGCATCCCCTGGAACACGTTCTTCGACCTGAGCGGCACCGCCATTCACGGCACCTACTGGCACAATGACTTCGGGATCCGCCGCAGCCATGGCTGCCTGAACGTTCCCTGCGATGCGGCGCGCTGGATCTACCGCTGGGTCCATCCCATCGGTGGCTACGAGGACGATTACGTCCAGAGCGACCGCCGGGTCGGTACGCCGATCAGCATTTTCTAGCCCCCACCCTTGCGATCGTTACGAACGGATTTGGCAACAGAAGGATCATCGGCGCGCGAAGTCGCTCTTGGCCTGTGGCGCGCTGGTAAACCTTCCCAAGGGTTTACTCCTCGACGAAGGAAAACGTCTCCCACACCTGGCGCAGGAGCGGCGGGATGGCCTCCCCGCCCAGCGTCCGCACCCGCAGCACATACAGCCAATAGTCAGGACCCTGCACCACCAACGCCTCGGCCGGGCCACCCTCCGTCCCCGACCGGTCCGTGGGCCAGTCCTCGTGAAAGAGATATGCCAGGCGGCCCTGCCACTCCCTCTCCTCGACGTTCAGTACCTGGGGAGACGCGTCGGGATCGTGGCTCGCCTCCAGCATCACGAGGGCGTTGTCGAGCAGCAGGGGCTCCACAGGGCCCGGTGCCCACCACAGCGCCACCTCACCATCTCCGTACCGCCACACACGCCCACCGGCCCACGGATCTCCCTGGGCCGCGGCCTCCACAAAGTCCTGCGGCACACGAATGTCCACCTCGGCGGGCAGGTCGGCCGTCAGGTCGCGGAAAGGGATCGGGGCTGGCCGGAAAACCAACACCTGCTCCCCATCAACGGGCAGCGCGGATCGTACACCTACGGACAGCCGCCAGTCACCATCCGGCGGCTCGAGTGGGAGGTGCAGCAGTTCCTCAGCAGCGTACAGGTTCCCCCCGCGTGGCGTCAG
>JABAHP010000955.1_pt1 | contig 10165 bp, 9 predicted proteins | sample 7062081 | NCBI WGS metagenome assembly JABAHP01 (sample SAMN14534357, study PRJNA622989) | marine sediment metagenome | biome: marine biome [ENVO:00000428]; feature: marine pelagic biome [ENVO:01000023]; material: deep marine sediment [ENVO:00002113] | place: India: Gulf of Kutch | collected... | reverse complement strand
GATCCCAGCGTCATTCAGAACCCAAGTAGGCATAAAGAATGCCAATGCGATGGGCATGATTATGAGAGCTCCCATCAAAGTTACACTTAATGCGACCAAGTAAAGTTGCTCAGGTGGAAGAGGAGGAAATGCATCTACTATTAATCCTTCAATGAGACCCACGACCAAGCCCGATGAGCTCACACTGAAAAGTGCAGGTGCAACACTCCTACGAAGCATTCTGTACCCGCTGAAGTCTTTACCAATATCCATGATGCTGAAATTGTAAGTGGCAGATTTTATCATTCTACTTCCTAATAGGAAAAGGGCAGCTAGGGGGAGCGCGATGATGAAATATTCTATCACAATTATGGGGATTGCTATCCCTAGGATAACCACAATATCGGTGAAAAGTGATCCTGCAACCCAAGGAAAGAATTCTACAGGTGGAATCAAGTCCGTTACGCGATAGAGAATATACAATGCAGCTGAAATACCACCAGCTGAAAACAGGAAGGGAAATACAAATCGTGCTTTACCCATTTTTTCAAAACTCCTTGTCATCTATAGCACATGATATAGCTCGGTGGTATTTAGACAATAGTATGACAAAGAGGTTTAAATCGCACCCTGTAGAACGACGCGGAACGATGACGCTTCCTGTAGATTCAAACTCAAGTAGAACAGCGGCTTATGTAGCCATTTTTGCTGCTATGACTGCTGTCTTGGACATTATTCCGACATTGCCTACATTCTATGCTGGAATTTGGGATAGTTGGCCATTTCTACTGAGTCCCATAGTTGGAATCTTACTAGGACCTTACTTGGGCTCAATATCTGTTGGACTTGGTAGTCTTATAGGACACATGATCTACTACCGTGATCCCACCGAGTTTTTATTCATGCTAGGATTGTCAATGGGAGCTGCTGTGGCTGGATTTGTATACCAACAAAGATGGAAACCAGTGCTTGGTATCTATACAGCCATGCTTCTTGGGTATTTCATATATCCCGTCACATGGGGGCTCCCCCTCTGGGGAATCTGGGACATCCTTGTTGGATTTGGTATTGTGTTGATATTTTCTGTCACAACAGCTCGTGGAGCCTGGTCCAATACAAGTGAGCGGTACAAACTACTCATGCTTCTTTTCTGCACTGTAATTGCTCTGGAAACTGACATCCTGTTTCGTGTCTTTGTGCTTGTACCAGGGCAAATCCACTGGTTGTTTGGATGGACTCCAGAAATTCTGTACGGTATGTGGATGGTTGCAGGAATTATTACACCAATCAAGGTTGTTCTGGCTTCGATAATTATGGTGACATTAGGTCGTCAACTGCTACGTGGTCTTGAGCAGCAAGGGGATTCAGTTGCAATGGGTGACAGTGATTTACTCCCGAACTAGATCCCAGGAGCAGCAGAGTCTACAGAGCTTTCACGATTACGCATGGGAAACCAACCAGCCCAAGAGAGTAGAAGAAAACNNGTGACCAATTCATAGAGGGGATAGTTAGTTGAAATCCCTATCAAAGGGAAGACATAGAGATCGATACCAATCCACGCAATGAATAGAGAAACTGCTGCGAAAGTTCCAATGATTCGTCTGCGATTACCAGAACCTTGGATCATTATTCTCACTAGCAATATCGCTAGATACGAGATTTTTCTATGTTGTCCTATGGACTACTTGCTATAGAACAGAACTTCAGGATATTCTAGGGAAGGTCCATCTAGCAGAGGCGATGTGATGCCATTGAGGTGTTCATTGAAGAATGCGAGGACATAAGCCTTCAATAAATCCAGCATTCGATAGCCATCAATTGACCCAAGAAGCCCAACACTGCGGAGGACAGGAGACCAGATGTTGGCATCTGCGAAGTTGTAATGTCTTGTCCCATTGACGTAGAGACCATAACAGGTTCCTTCTGCACGATTGAATATTGTGTCATTCATCTCAGGATTACCATAGTCAGATCCGAAGAACAGCATGAACGGCTTTGTCATATTTTTGGTGAGTGAGCTACCACCATGTGGACTGTCGAAGCTGATTCCAACATCAAATCGGTCATCCTCAAGTATCACATGTTCTGCAGTGGTGCCTCCAAAGGAGTGTCCAAAGACTCCGATTGTTGTAAGGTCCATTCCATTCCATAGTAGACTCGGAATGATAGGATTGTCTGCAATCTCTAGCTGGTCAACAAGGAATGTCGTGTCGTTAGCCCAGATATTGAGGCTGCTAACAAGATCGTCATACATTTCGGGAGTGGCTTCATAAATCACTGACCCATCTGGAAAGCTTGTTGCTGCTGCTTCATACGGATGGCTGATACTGAACACTATGTATCCATTACTTGCTAGTTCCTCCATTACCACAGTGTCCTGCATAATGTAGCCGCCGTACCCATGTGAGAATATGAGCACTGGGAACGATGCTTCGGCCTGAGAGAGAGGTGCATTAAGGTATGAGTGTGTTTTTGTGAGCTGGAAATGACTGACAATGAACGCAGGGAACCCGAATGATCTCTCTATACTTGTGCCAAATTGGCCGGGAGCATCTATGTATGGTGCTATCCTATATCCAGAAACAAGGTCAGATGGGTACCATGCCTTGATGAGAATTCTGCGATGGTCATTTGGATCTGTTGTGAAGGTTTCATTTCTTGTTTCATCGGTCAGTTCGAATGTGACTGTTCCAATAGCATATTCCCCAGAGGGGTTAGGAAGGTGAAATGCTGGAAAAAGGGAGTTAAGGAACAGAGATGACGAAACTAAAATCACAGCCACGACTATAATCACAATACCTCTTCGTACTCGTCTTGGACCAATTTCAGGTTCTGATATTACACCCGTCTGAATCCTATAGATCTCAATCAATTTTATGACTCCCCAAAGAAACAGGAGAGCCGTTGGGATGTAGACGGGGAGCATCTGCCAACGAAGGCCTTCAAGTAGAGTGTGCATAAGGAAAACGAAGATACCGACCAGACTCAGGATGCCCATAACTGTACCTTTCTTCTGTTTACCAATTGTTGAGGGTAGGACAAACTGGGTTGAGAGCAGAACTAGGATGACAATGAGTAGAGTTTCTACAATTTTCATGATGACATCATTCCCTTTCAAATGGTACGCACAGTGATGACGGGGCTCCCACGATTCGTTTCACTTTCTGCATGTTCAATAGGATTCCCCAAGCGACCAAAAAGATGATTGTGGAGATGTAAGGTAGCATGTTTAGGAAGGCAGTGGGTATTCCAAGAGGTTGGAACGTGTATCGAAGGACCTCAAAAGCGCCGAAAACATAACTCCCTACGAATCCACCTATTGGGTGCCATAGTCCAACAACCACTAATGCAATGACAATCCATCCTCGTGCAGTTGTGACACCTTCAACCCACATTGGAATCCATGCAAGAGTAAGGTATGCTCCACCAAGACCACACATCATTCCGCCGAATATTACACTCAGATATCTGACTTTGACTATGTCAATACCTTGTGTGTAGGCAGCCATAGGATTCTCTCCAACACTGCGAATCATTAGTCCATAGCGTGTTTTGAATAAAATGAACCAGAGAACTGGAACCATTATGTATGAGAAATAGACAAGCAAGTTCTTGTCGAAGAAGATTGGACCAATAACAGGAATCGCACTTAGACCTGGAATGGCTATGGACTGGAATGGTACTATTGGTACACCGATTAAGCCTAGTCCCAAGATACTGCTTAGCCCCGTTCCAAGAATGGTCAAAGATATCCCTGACACAACCTGATTTCGGTTGAATGTGATTGTCACTATAGCATGTATGAATGCCAGTATTCCACCAATCAGGGCTCCAGCTAATGCTCCGATGAAGAGATTGCCAGTTACATGGGCTGCTGCAAAGGAACCAGCTGCACCTGAGATGACCATTCCCTCAACTCCTAGGTTCAATATACCGGAACGTTCAGTCACCATCTCACCTAATGTGGGGATCAGGAAGAAGGTCGCAGCTATCACAATCTGCGAGCCTGTATGTTCAATCGTCACGTCTTAGCCTCACCTCAGCTGTGTATCTTAGGAAGAATTCTGCCACGAGCACGAAGAACAGAATGGCTCCATTGAACAGATTGACAACTCCAAAAGGCAGCCCAGCAGACTGTATCTCAACACCCCCAGCCAAGAGAGCTGCGAAGAAGAGGGAACTGACAATGACTCCCAGAGGATTGAGTCCGCCAAGCCAAGCTACGGCAATCCCTGTGAATCCAAGCCCTGTAGAAATCTCCATCCGTAATCGGTGTAGATTGGGATTGCCTGCAACCTCACTCACTCCTGCTAGACCTGCTAGACCCCCTGAGAGCAGTACTGTGATTATTGCCACTTTTAGAAAACTCATCCCCATGGATTCTCCTGCTTCTGGGTTTTCACCCATCACGTTGATCTCATAACCCAGCTTGGTTTCTGTGATTCCATCTTTCGTTTTGACAAGATAATGGTGTACTAGAATAGTGCAAACGCTACAGCCAGAATGATTGTTAGGTGGATTCTTGTTGTGGGAATCACAGGTATCTGAGCTGCATCTGGTATCAACGGTGATTGAGGAAATCCCCAACCTTCAGGGTCTTGCCAGGGACCGGTGACGAGATACTCAACGAGGTAGAGTGCAGGAAAGACTAGGAGAAAGCTGATTACTACATCAGACCCCTTGAATTGGCTTTTTACTCTGAAGATTGCAATTGGTAATGCCCATAAGGCTCCTGCAGCAAATCCAGCCAAGAACATAAGCGGAATAAGAACAATACTGGGTAGGTGTTGAAGCGAAAATGCAACTCCGGTGGCTGCAATGGACCCTACGATGAGTTGACCCTCTGCACCTATATTATCTATCTTTGCTCGAAATGGTATTGCCAGTCCTAGAGCAACTAACAATAACGGAATAAATCGTGATAGGGTTCCGATAATACCATACCTAGTGAAAAACGCAACCCCGAAGATGTTCAGATAGAGTGCTAACGGATTTTGTCCATAAGCAAGAAAAATGACTGCAACTACTGCAAGACCAAGAAGTAGTGAGATGATTCGTATGCGAACTGACTCGTTAAAAGTTAGTTTCGAAGGTCTCTTCCGAAAAGAGATATCAAAGGGCCAAAGTTTTCTTTTTAGAAACCCAAAACCGCTTTCGAGGGAATTCTTGAACCTATGGAGATAAGTCATTATCACTTCTAGACTCATGTTAGTTCCCCTCCGAAACTGAGATGGAGTCTGACACAAATCCTCCCATCATGAGTCCGACTTTTTCGCGAGTTGCCTCTTCAGCTGTCAATGTCCCAATGATGCCACCCTTGTAAATCACACTGATTCTATCGCTTAATGTGAGAATCTCAGTCAAATCACTGGAAACCAGAAGAACAGCAGCTCCAGAGTCACGTTGTCTTAGAAGCTCTTCACGCACGAATTGCGTGGTTCCAACATCCAAGCCGAACGTTGGATTCTCAGCAATCAGAATCTTCCTTGAGCCTTGTTCCGGACTGCGTGACATCTCTCTGGCTACTACGATTTTTTGTTTGTTACCTCCTGACAGGCTTCTCATGGGCGCTAGAGGACCTGGTGTGTCTACTGAAAATTGCTCTATGAGTTCGTTTGACAGATTAACCATTGCCTCCCGATCAATCATAAGACCCTTCGAATCAGAGTAGTAGCTCATCATTAGGTTCTCTCGCACCGTGAGGTCCAAGATTATTGCTTTTCTTCGGTTCTCAGGAATATATGACACTCCGAGTTTCCTAATCTTACCCACAGGCATATCCGTGATGTCTACTCCACCCTCATCTGTGTGTAATAGTACCACTCCTGAATTCACATCACGAATATTGACAATAGCTTCTAGCAATTCTCGTTGTCCATTACCAGCAATACCAGCAAGGCCCAAGATTTCTCCACCTTGTACACTAATACTGACATCATTCACAACCTGCATTCCCATGTCATTTTCAACGCACAGATTTCGTGTTTCTAATACGACCGGTCCTTCTTCAGTTTCCGTTCTCTTTAGGTCATACAGAGTATCTTTTCCAACCATCATCCGTGCGAGTTCTCGNNCCTGAACTCTGGCTTCATCAAGTGTTTCGACAACTTGTCCTCTTCTCAGGACAGTTATTCTGTCACTGATTCTAATTGCTTCTTCAAGATGATGAGTGATGATTACTATTCCTTTTCCATTTTCTTTCAATGATTCAAGTAGTGCGAATAGGCCGTCGACTTCAGGAGGAGTCAACATGGATGTGGGTTCATCAAGAATGACAATCCTTGGATCTGTGATTAATGCTTTCAGGATCTCCACACGCTGCTTTTCTCCACCAGACAGCTTCCATACTGGCATCTTGGGGTTAAGCTCACCCAAGTCAAATTTTTGGAGTCCCTCTCTCACCGCCTTTTCTACCTTTTCTAGGGAGAGGAAAAAGCCCTCTGTTAGGCTCAGTACATTTTCTGCAACACTGTGTCGCTCGATAAGAGTGCGGGACAGGTCTTGATATGCAATACCAACTCCTTGTTCAAGAGCATCGCGAGGCGTCTTTAAATCATGCTCAACCCCTTCAATGATTACTGAACCACTATCAGGTCTTCTGCATAGATTCATAACAAGTGTACTTTTGCCGGCCCCATTCTCGCCGAGAAGGAGGGCATGGATCTCTCCTTTTTGGAGTGTGAAATTGATATTGTCATTTGCACGAATCTCAACTTCACCTTCTCCGTAGAAGGTCTTACAGACCTCTCGCATTTCTAGAATGGTATCCATGAAGAACTCCTCTGTGTTCTAGGTTCTCCATACGAAGTTTTGCGATATTTAATTCTAGGCTTCTTTGGAAAAATCGCTGGAAAGAAATAGTTGGGGGAGTAGGGCTCCCCCTATTATACTCAAGGCGTGGGTATGGTCGCAATTACCCCTTCAACAAACCAGTCTATTGTCAACAGTGTTCCGATGTCTGCACGCTCTCCGGCTTCAAGCCATACCGTTGTTCCATTCTGGTAGTTGATTGGTCCCGTGAATGGATCAAAGATTACGTTTGGCATACTCATTTGGGCTATCCGGGTCATGACAAGATCATAGACACTTATTGACCCAAGAAGTGGGTCAGTGACCATATAAGCCTGGAGATCAGACACGAATGCTGAGTTGATTGGGGTTCCAAACTCACCACCAAGCTCAATTCCGCCCTCTTGGAGAAGCCAGAGGTAGTCAACATCTGCAAGGTTTGTATTGGTGTACTGTCCAAGGTATATCTTCTGGATGATGTCATCGTATATTACACCCCAGTCAGCCAACTGACCACTAATTGTACTGGTTGGAGCATATGACTGCATAGGCGAATAGTGACTAAAGACATACACGTCATCCTCACCCTCTGCCACAAGTGGTACAGCTGTAGAGTCCTCTGTAAAAGCGAGCATGTCTACGCCTGCTCCGATTAGTTCGTTTGCTGCAGTGGTTGCAGCTGGTGGGTCGAACCAATCTGTCTGGAGCCAGCGCACGTCACACTCGATAGAGTCATTGACCTCTAGCGCGCCTAGGGTAAATGCATTGATGTGTCTGATAAGCTCTGGAATTGGGAATGCTGCAACATAGCCAATCTTACCTGTCTGGGTAAGTGCACCAGCCATTAGTCCATTCAGATAGTAGAGCTGATAGAAGTCTGCAAAGTATGTACCTACATTGTCACTCCTCAAGTATCCTGAACAGTGGAAGAATATCTTATCTGGATGATCTATCCCAGCTTGAATTGTCGCATCCATGAACCCAAAGGATGTCGTGAATACAACATCGCAGCCTTCATTCTCAATCAGATAGTCAATTCTATCTCCTGCTTCTGCTTCTGAAACCGATTCTAAGTACGTTGTCGTCAGCCAGTCATACTTGTCGTCTATGTATAGCCTTCCGACATCATGGGCATGCGTCCACCCATAGTCTCCAATGGGGCCGACATAGATGAAGCCCGCCTTCAGAGTTCCCAGACCTGGACCTGGACCAGCGGGAACAACCGCGAAGGCCAACCAGCCGGCTCCGAAACCGAGGCCAACACCGACGATCAAGAGGACAACGAACGTAGTCATCGTTCTTGAACTACTCATTCTCTTTTTCACTCCACACATAGATGTGCTGAGGTGTTATCTCCCGACAACAACCACCTCAGGATATCATAATCACGTCCAGCTTAATATCTTTGTCCGATTTCTCAAAGAAATTGTTGTTGAAAAAGATAGTAGGAGAGGTTCCGCGCGAAACCTCTCTTGAAATATATCTATTTGATGCGCTCTCTGACCAGAGTTTCAACGACTGTTGGGTCAGCCAGGGTTGTGACATCACCAAGGTCGTCAATCTGACCAGCAGCAATACGCTTCAGGATTCGGCGCATGATCTTGCCTGAGCGTGTCTTTGGTAGAGCATCAGCCCACTGAATCTTCTCAGGAGATGCGATTGGACCTACGTCGGCACGCACGTGATTCCTAAGCTCGAGCTTGAGTGCATCGGTCTTCTCGACACCCATCTTGAGTGTGACGAAGACGTAGATACTTTCACCCTTGATTTCGTGTGGGAACCCTACGACTGCACACTCTGCGACTGCAGGATGTTTGACCAGAGAGGACTCAATCTCAGCAGTTCCGAGCCTGTGACCAGACACCTTCAGAACGTCGTCAAGGCGACCCATAACGAAGTAGTAGCCATCCTCGTTGAAACGTGAACCGTCACCAGTGTAGTACATTGGTTCGCCAGTGTCTGGGTTCTTGAACTGGACCCAGTAAGTGTCAATGAATCGCTTGTGGTCACCATAGACTGTTCTCATAAGACCAGGCCAGGGTTTCTTCATACAAAGATAACCGCCTTCGTTTGCCTTGTTTGGTTCACCATCTTCAGCAACGATGACTGGATCGACCCCAAAATACGGATGAGTACATGATCCTGGGATTGTCGAGGTTGCACCGGGAAGTGGGGTAAGAATCACACCACCGGTTTCAGTCTGCCAGTAGGTGTCAACAATTGGGCAGTTCTCTTTACCGATCATCTCGTGATACCATATCCAAGCCTCTGGGTTGATTGGCTCACCAACTGTACCAAGCAGGTTCAATGATGAAAGGTCATGCTTCAGGACAGGGTCGTCACCAAATCGCATCAGAGCGCGGATAGCTGTTGGAGCAGTGTAGAACTGAGTAACTTTCCACTTCTCGACTTCGAGCCAAAAGCGGTCGTTGTCTGGATAAGTCGGGACCGACTCGAACATCATTGTAGTAGCACCAGCTGAAAGAGGCCCGTACACAATGTATGAGTGTCCAGTAATCCAACCAATATCAGCAGTACACCAGTATACATCACCCTCATGCCAATCGAAGATGTGCTTGAAGGTGTGAGTTGTGTATGTCATGTATCCACCAGTTGTGTGAAGAACACCCTTTGGTTTACCAGTTGAGCCTGATGTGTAGAGAATGAACAATGGATCCTCAGCGTCCAGCCACTCAGGGTCGCACTTGTCGTCGACCTTCTCGTATTCCTCATGGTACCAGACATCTCTGCCCTCGGTCCATGGAACATCGATTCCGACTCTCTTGACAACAAGAACCTTCTCAACCAATGCTAGGTCTGCGACTGCAGTATCTGCGCCCTTCTTCTGTGGGATAGTTTTGCCAGCACGGTAGTAACCGTCAGCTGTGACGAGTACTTTGCCTTCACAGTCCAAGATTCTGTCCTTGACCGAGTCAGCGCTGAAACCACCGAAGACAATGCTGTGAACAGCACCAATCCTGACACAAGCAAGCATGATGATTGCGAGCTCAGGAATCATGGGGAGGTACATTGTAATCCTGTCGCCCTTCTTCACACCGAGGTTCTTCAGGACATTTGCAGCTTTGTTGACCTCACTAAGGAGCTCACTGTAGGTGTAAGTCTTTGACTCTTCAAGAGGTTCACCCTGCCAGATCAAAGCGATCTGGTCACCCTTGCCTGCCTCGACATGTTTGTCAAGACAGTTGTAAGCCATGTTGGTCACACCGTCTTTGAACCAGGAAAATCGAATATTATCGATATCTTCCCACTCAAATCCCTTGGTTGGCTCTTTCTTCCAGTAACATAGTTCCTTGGCTTGTTTTAGCCAGAATTCGTCAGGATTTTCGACAGACTCCTTCCAGATCTTCATTCTCTCATCATGGCTTTTTACATAAGC
>JABAHP010008366.1_pt3 | contig 10168 bp, 8 predicted proteins | sample 7062081 | NCBI WGS metagenome assembly JABAHP01 (sample SAMN14534357, study PRJNA622989) | marine sediment metagenome | biome: marine biome [ENVO:00000428]; feature: marine pelagic biome [ENVO:01000023]; material: deep marine sediment [ENVO:00002113] | place: India: Gulf of Kutch | collected... | reverse complement strand
CCTTTCAGCCGGATCTGATCGGCATCAGAAGTTTTTCCCGTTTCCAGGAAGTATTTGTGGATTTTGCAGAACTGATAAGAAGCAGAACGAAGAAGACCCTTATCGCCGGAGGCCCTTTTGCCTCGACATCATTCAATCATATTCTGGAACATGGTCTGGTGGACCTGATTGTCATAGGAGAGGGAGAGGTTACCATTATCGATGTCATCAGATCTATCAACAAGAGCAATGCGATCCCTGAAAACATCCCCGGGACCGCCGTGAAGATAAACGGCAAGGTCATCAAAAACGTAAAAAGGAATTTCATAGAAAATCCAGATGAAATAGCTTTCCCGGACTATGATCTGATAAATATTGATGATTACAGCGGGTTTCGAAATCATGCCTTTCAGGAAACGCATAAAAGCGCATATATATTCTGCACGCGGGGATGCCCGTACAATTGTGTCTACTGCCATCAGTTCTTTGGAAAGAAAATGCGAAGGCGTTCCGCAAAAAATATTATTGCGGAAATGAGGGAGATTAACACCAGATATGGACTGAAGAGTTTCGTTGTTCTTGACGATTGTTTTAATGTTCCCCTTTCAAGGGGAAAAGAAGTACTGAAGCTAATAGCAAAGGAGTTGCCGGATGTCAGGATCAACTTTCCCAATGGACTCAGGGCTGACAAAATAGATGATGAATTTATTGATCTGCTTGAGATGTGTAACTGTGTTGAAATAGCTCTGGCAGTGGAAACAGCAAGCCCCAGGTTGCAGAAGTATATCGGTAAAAAACTGAACCTTGAAAAAGCAAAACTGAATATTGACAAGATTTCAAAAAAATTCATTACTACGGTGTTCTTTATGGTGGGGTTCCCGACCGAAACGTATGATGAGGCCCTGATGACCATAGATTTTGCAGCCGGATTAGACCATATCGCCCAACCGGTGCTCAGTGTCTTACGGGTATACAATCATACCCCGCTCTATGATCTCTTGAACTGTGAAAACAATCGAGGGTTCGATACGCATCGTCAGGACAAAATGGATATGCATACGCAGTTAAACAATCAGCTTTTCTTCTATGGTGACTACTTTGACAGAGAGGCGGTCCCATTGACAGGCGAGGATATTGCCGACCTGAAACTTCGGTGGACATGTGATGTTATCTACAATCTCAAACGATTGAATAACTGCAATAAGATACTCGGCAAACACCTGAACGACGATCAGATTCTACACTTCTATCAATGTTTCCTGGATCGTAAGAATCTCAGTAAAGAGGAACTGGATAGAAACATTCTGAAGTGCACTGTTGGTTCAAGTAGCTAACGATAAGGTGCCCGAACGCAGGCGTTGTCGATACTGAATCACCAGGGTACGGCCAGGCTGTCCGCGAAAGCCCATACAATCCAGACGCACATCGAGGAGACACTTCCAATAACCGGAATCCTCTTCTGAGGCATATCTCAGACAGTAATCTTTTCTTGATCAAAATATTCCTGGCTCATGTCGCAATGCCTGTTCATATACGTTGAGTATCTTCGATTGCCGAGTAATCCTGCAATGTTTTGAAAAAGGCATTCAGGGCCGTCATTCTATTCCCTCCCCTGAAATCCATATGAAACTGGGACCGAACAGAGAAATTTGGGTTTATGTTGAACGGCATTCTGGAGAGATAGAGGATATATCTCTTGAGGTGCTGCGAAAAAGCCATGAGATCGCCCTTGAGTTGGGAGATAAATCGAGTGCTATAGTCATTGGAGACAGCAATTCCGAAGTGGCGCGTCAACTGAGCGAAAACGGAGCTAACAAGATTTATTTCGTTGATAGCCCGGAGCTTCATGATTTTGATGCCGAAGCAACAGTGGAAGCTTTAATGCAGTTGTTTGAAGTGAACAAGCCCGGAATGATTCTCTTTGGGGCATCTTTGTACGGAAACGATATTGCATGCAGGATGGCGCCGCGGTTGTCAGCGCCCCTGATTACGAATTGTACCGATATATCCTTCCATGAGGATGGTTCGCCCCTGTACACGAAGTCGACTCATGGGAATAGGGCGTCAAGCACGTTTGCTGCTCCTTCTTCTCATGCCCCACAGATGGCAACATTGTTATCAAGTGTATTGAACAAACGTCGGCCCACGCCTTGTAAGAACTCTGAGGTGGTCAGCTTTCATCCGGAGTTTAGCAGGAAAGATACTCGTGTCAGGAGAAAAGCTCTGTTCAAGGCCGCACCGGATAAGGTCGGGCTTGACGAAGCTGACATTATCGTATCTGGCGGGCGAGGAATGGGCTCTCGGGAAAATTTCGAACTTATCGGGGAGTTGTCAGCCATTCTGGGTGGAGTATCAGGTGCATCCCTTGGCGCGGTAAACGATGGATTTGCGCTCCGCAGTAACCTGATAGGTCAAACCGGGATGACCGTTTCACCCAGGCTCTACCTGGCCTGCGGTATCTCCGGGTCCATATATCATGTATTGGGAATGAAGGACGCAAAAGCAATTGTGGCCATTAACAGGGACAGGAATGCCGATATCTTTAAATATTCGGATATGGGGATTGTAGGTGACGCGGCGGAGATACTCGAATCAATAAAAAGAAGACTTGAGTATTTATCAGATAAAAAAGGATGAAGAACAGTCGCATATCAGAGAAATTCGATGTGGCCATTGTCGGAGCGGGGCCTGCAGGTGTTACTGCGGCCCTGGGGCTGGCCAGGGCAGGGCTGAACGTTATATTGTTTGAGCGGGGAGAAGAACCCGGTCAAAAAAATATGTTCGGAGGTGTTTTGCATTATAGTGAGGCATTACATGAGCTTGTCCCTGATTTCTGGAAATACGCGCCCGTTGAACGGTATATCACAAAGTACAAAACAACGTTGCTCACGGAGGACGCATCAACTACCTTCTCTTATGATGATGACAAGTTTGCCAGGCCACCTTATAACGGATTTTCATTATTAAGGGCAAAGTTTGACAGCTGGTATGCCGGGAAGGCTCAGGAAGCGGGCGCCCTGCTTGTCACCGAGACAACGGTAGATGATCTATTGTGGGAGGGGAGACAGGTCATTGGCGTGCAGACGGGGAGGCGCAATGGAGCAGTAAGGGCTGACTGTGTGATACTGGCCGATGGCGCCAACTCGCTTCTGGCGAAAAGAGCCGGACTTAGAAAAGAACACTCGCCCCATGATTTCTCAGTAGCCGCAAAGGAAATACTGGCTCTGCCCAGGGAGACCATTGAGGAAAGATTTCAACTAAGGGGTAATGAGGGAGTGGCACATATTTTTGCCGGCGAGTGTACACAGGGCATAGAAGGAGGAGCGTTTCTGTACACAAACAGTTCGTCAATTTCCATCGGAGTGACGGCCAAGCTGAATGCCCTGAATCAGAGTCGTACCTCTATCGCAGACCTCCTGGAGAAGTTTAAGGCCCGGCCTTCCCTGAGAAGAGTCATTAAGGGGGCCACCGTAAAAGAATATTTAGGGCATTTAATACCTGAGTCTGGTATGCATATGATGCCTCAGCTCTGTGGTAACGGCGTTTTACTGGCGGGGGACGCAGCCGGGTTGGTATGCTCGACCGGGCTGACGTTCCAGGGGATGAATTTTGCTATGACATCCGGCCATGCAGCTGCAAAAACCGTAATGAAGGCAAAAGAGAAAGGCGATTTTTCCAGCAGACAACTTGCCACCTACAAAAAAGATCTCGAAGAGAGTGTTGTCCTTAAAGATCTGAAAACGTTCCGTCATGCCCCGGAGTTCCTTTCAAATCCTAATTTATATGATATTTATCCCAGCATGTTCTGTGGCGTGGCAGGCGGGATATACCGGGTGGATGGACAGCCACGGAAAAAAATCATGCATCTGCTGCGAAGGGAAAGGGGGGGGAAGATCTCCATGTGGCGATTTATAAAGGACATTATTCAAGGCGCAAGAGCGCTCCTATGAGTATAGAAGACAGGTTATCGAAGGTACGATTTAATGTCGATACACATGCCCATATTGTGATCGATACTTCTGTTTGCACCACTTGCCATGAAAAGAATTGTCTCTATGTCTGTCCAGTGAAGAATTATGTCATGAGTGAAAAAGGAGTCGTTTTTTCCTGGCAGGGGTGTATGGAATGCGGTGCCTGCCGGATAGCCTGTCCAGCCGGTGCCATTGATTGGAATTATCCCCGGGGAGGATTCGGTGTCTGCTTTCGATATGGATAAATAGCCGAAACGACAGCGTTCGGTATACGTCCCGCAACAAGAGAGCACGAGCTTAGCGGAACGAACAGTTGTTATGAATATTATTGTCTGTATAAAACCTGTACCTGATATCAGTATCATCTCATTGTCGGGTGACGGTGAGCCTCAACTCGATCGTGACGATCTTATCTACATGGTGAATCAGTCCGACCTGGCAGCACTGGAATTGGCCCTTCAGATAAAAGAGCAGGTAAAAGAGGGGAAAGTTGTTCTCGTTTCCATGACACCTCCATCGAATCAGCGCTTACTTCGTCGATGTCTTGCTCTTGGAGCTGATGAGGCCATATGTATATGGGACCGCGACCTTATAAGCTCAGACAGCCACATCACAGGGATGATACTCGCATCGGCCATTGCGGGTCGGAAATATGACCTTATTCTTGCAGGGCAGGCGGCTGCAGATACCAATGACGGCCAGGTCGGTTATGAGATCGCAAACCTGCTTGATATTCCGGTCATTTCAGCTGCTACCGAAATTCAGGCGTCGCCCCATGATAGAACCGCTGTTGTCGAAAGGAAGCTGCAGCAAGGATACCGGGAACGGCTGGAGGTTACCCTTCCGGCCCTCGTTTCCGTGGACCGGAATCCTGAAGAATTGCGCTATGCCAGCCTGCCTGAGTTGGTGGACAGCCTCCAGAAGGATATCAGGCAATACGGCATGAAGGACATCGGTCTCTCTTCAGATGAGGTCGGTGAACAGGCAGGCAAAAGACGGCTGGTAAAGCTTTCGCCGCCGAAGCCAAGACCGAGAAGGATATTTACACCGGACAGCAGTCTTTCCGCAGACGAGCGCAAGCAGCTTATCATGTCCGGCGGCCTTACCATGAAGAACCAGGAACTGTTTGAGGGAAGTCCGGAGACCCTGAGCGTGAAGTTTACTGATTATCTGGAACAGCTCAATATCGACTGGGGAGTTGAGGGAAAGAAAAATGACTGAAAATCCCCCAGGGGATGAACGCTGAAAGAACAAGGTGAACCATGGTTGAACAACAATTCAAGAATCTGTTTTCACCGGGCAGGATCGGCAACATGGAACTCAGAAACCGGATCGTTCTGGCTGCCCATACTACTGGCTATTGGAGTGTGGATGAGGGGCCGGGCGAGCGGGCCAGGGATTACTATGTGGCCAGGGTCAAGGGCGGCGCAGCCATGATAGTCGTGCCGCAGAACCTGCCTCTGCCTCCGACCTCTGAAAATGCCAAAATTTCGCTGAGGGACGATGGGACAATCCCGGCCTATCAGGCGTTGAGTGAGGAAATTCATGAACACGGAGGAAAAATAATCGGGCAACTTGATCATCCCGGAGTCAGAGGCAGCGTCGCCTTTTACGGGGGTGTTGCTTTGTCGGCTTCGCCCACACCATTCCCAATCGAACAGCTTCCCCCGCAATTCGCAACAGATGTTCCCTATGAGATGGAGATCGATGAGATTGGACAAGTGGTGAAAGGTTATGCAGAAGCGGCCTTGAGACTGAAGGAGTCCGGATACGACGGCGTCGAGATCTCAACTACAGTGGGATCAGGCGGGCTGCTGCTGTCCTTTCTCTCTCCCTACTACAACAAGCGAAGCGATGCCTACGGCGGCAGCCTGGAAAACCGTATGCGCCTGATTAATGAAATCCTCGACGCTGTCAGAATAAAGACAGGATCAGACTTCGTAGTAGGTATTCGGCTTGTTTCAGACGAACTGATCGATGGCGGTATCACCCTGGATGACGCCAGGGTGATTGCTCCCAGACTGGAAGCGACAGGCCACGTGGATTACCTGAGCATCAGCGCCGGAGTTGTCGGTCATGTTCCGTCCATGTACTTTCCGCTCGGATGCTTTGTTCATCTGGCCGCTGGAATAAAAGAAGTAGTGAACCTTCCGGTAATCTGCCATGGCAGGGTCAACGACCCGGTACAGGCTGAACAGATCATTTCAGGAAACCAGGCGGATTTTGTAGGCATGGTCAGGGCCCTTATTTGTGACCCTGAGTGGCCGAACAAATCAAGGGATGGGAAGCTTGACGAGATTCGTAAGTGTATTGCCTGCAATCAGGTATGTATCGGAAATGAAGTGAAAGATCTGCCTATTTCCTGTTCCCTGAATCCTGAGGCTGGCAGGGAAAAAGCAATGACCATAATCCCCGCACGGGAGAGCAAGAAAGTGCTGATAGTTGGCGGAGGAGCCGCCGGTCTCGAAGCAGCGAGAGTGGCCGCCCTGAGAGGGCATAACGTTATTCTGTTTGAGAGAGATGATGAGCTGGGAGGTCAGGCGAATATCGCTGCCAGGATACCCGGACGGCTCGATTTCTCTGAGGTTTCCAGATACTACGGCCATCAAATGGACCTGCTCGGGATCAAAGTGGTATTGGGAACCGAGGCGACTGTGGAAATGATCAGGGACGAGAATCCTGACGCCGTGATCATCGCAACCGGTTCAACAGCGACCTTTCTGAACGTTGCAGGCGGTGACAGCGATATTGTAGTGAGTGTCAGGGATATGCTCCAGGAAAAAGTTCCTGTGGGAGATAATGTGGTAGTGTTCACCGATGAACATCACTCGCAGGCCCTGGGAGCAGCGGACTTTATTGCCCAAAAAGGGAAAAGAGTCCAGATACTGTGTGAAGCCCTGTACCCCGGAGGCCATATGGACCCGATAACGTTTCCTGTCGCTTATTCACGCCTGCACAAAAAAGGGGTCGTCATAACTCCAATGACCAGTTTAAAAGAGATCCGGTCAAATTCGGTTGTTACCGTGAATACCTTGAGCGGGGAGGAAGATATCATCGAGGGCGTCGACACTGTTGTATATGCGTCCTCGGGGGATGCAGACAATGCTTTGTACCGTGAGTTGAAAGATGAGGTCAAAGAGATATACAGGATTGGCCAGTGTCTCTCGCCACGCCAGATACAGCACTCCATATGGGATGGTGCCCGTGTTGGAAGGCAGATATAGCAGTCTGGGTGGATCCTGCTCAGTAACACCTCATTATCTGAGAAGGGGTGGCGCAGTATGCCAATAGCATCAAAAAACGTAAGAATATTCCTGATCGATTGCTCTCTTGCAATGGAGAAAGAGAGATCGTTTCGTCAGCGATTCGACACCCATATGCCACCGCTGGCGCTCATGATGCTGACGAGCAATCTGAAAAAATCGGATCTCGGCCCGAAATCAACAGTACACATCGCAGATGCGGCAATAGACTACGCTAATTTCGATGAGCTGACCACAGCTCTCAGGGATTTCAGGCCAGATGTCGTCGGGTTGCGGTGTTTGAGCATACACACTGAAACACTCAGGAGGTGTGCGGAGATCGCAAAGACCCTTGATCCCGTTCCATTGGTCATTGCAGGAGGGCCTCATGTCTCATCGGTCCGTCAGCAAGCGTTCAAGGAATTGCCTGACCTTGACATGGTAGTGATAGGTGAAGGAGAGGATACTTTTTATGACCTGGTGTCAGCGATCTATCACGATAAGGACCCCTCAGATATACCGGGAACCATCTCTAGAACGGCCACCGGCATCAAGCACGCACCGGCGCGTGTATTGATTCAGGACCTCGATACTCTGGCTATAACGGATTGGAGCCAGATTGATTTTACAAAATATGAAGACTTTATGACCGGCTTTGCACCGGTGCTGAGGCAAAGTGCGACGATAATGACCACGAGAGGCTGCCCGTACAGATGCGTATACTGTCATGAGATCATGGGAAAAAAATACAGGAAACGATCAGCTGATCATGTTTTGCGTGAGATACAGCTTTTGCATGACCTGGGCATAAGAGATATCAATATCATAGATGATAACTTTAACTTTGACAATAAACGCGCTGTTACCATTTTCAACGAGATAGAGAAGCGTAATTTGGGAATGCGCTTTTACTTTGGCAACGGCGTTCGCGGCGACCGTCTCCCGAAGGATGTTCTCGACGCCATGGTCAGCGGAGGCACTATCTACATGGTTTATGCCCTTGAAACCGGCAGTGAACGGATGCAGAAATACATAAAAAAGGGATTGAATCTAAATAAATTCGAACAATCAATTCGATATGCCATAGATACCGGTATCATGGTTGAGATGTTCACCATGGTTGGCTTCCCAACGGAGACCGAAGAGGAGATAGGGCAGACACTGGACTTTGCCATGAAGCTTGAGGGCTTGTGCATGATTTATCTGAACGCTGTTAATTATTTCCCAGGCACAGAACTCTTCAATATGGCTCTGAATGCTGGGATCTCGCTTAAAGCAATTGAATCTCAGGATAAATCTCAAGGATATATGGGTAACGGAATAAATAAAGACGCAGTTGAAAATGCAAAGTTCGAACTTGCATGGTTTCTGATGCAGGAGGAGAGGATCGCAAAGGTTCTCAATACTCAGCGCAAATTCCTCACTGAAAGGGAAATAGAAGTCCTGCACAGGTTATGGTGGGGGGCAAACTACCAGGTATCAAATATTTGAACCCCAACTCTTATATAGCTGGCCCGAACTTCAGCACCTGCGATACAACTACTGCGAGACGGTGGTGTGCAAATTGCTCGTTAATGTGATATTCTAATTTTAAATATGATGGTACATATAATATCAGAACCTGGAGGAGTAGATGCCGGATACTAATGAATCTAAAGCAACAATTGAACCTTACTGCCTCCCTACCACGATTGGCAGTCTGCCCCACACCGATGTAGAGCATGGCACAGCCCTTATGTTCGAGAGCACACCTGAGATTCCCTCATGGGTGCAGTTCCCCAAACGCACTGTCCTTGAAAACATGATATTACAGTTTACCGAGGGAATGCCGGGGATGGTAGAGGATGGCGATAAATTCTATCTGGACATTCAGAAATCCGATTTCGCTGAACAATTGACGGATTTCTACACCAATTACCTTGCCGTAACAGAGAACGGGGATATGACGGCACTTGACAGGTTCGCCCTTTTGCCAAAGTACGCGGCTGGGTTCAACGAGTTCATTAAACAGTTACCGGAGCATACGGCATCAGATACCATGCTGATGCTTAAGGGACAAGTAACAGGTCCTTTCACGATGGGTACCAGTTTAAAGGACAAGGAAAGCCGTTGCTCATACTATGACGATCAATTGAGGGATATGATTGTCAAGACCGTGGCCCTTAAGGCAATGTGGCAGATAAAACAATTGAAAGCCTTTAACCTCCCTGTGATGATCTTTCTTGATGAGCCGGCGCTGCTGGGGTTTGGATCGCAAGCCTTCCTGACCGTAAGCAGGGAGGATATAATTCATGATATAAATGAGGTAGCCGACATGATCCATTCTCAGGGGGGACTGGCAGGCGTTCACTGCGAAGAAAATACTGACTGGTCCCTGTTGATGCAGACTGAACTCGACATTCTGGACTTCGATGCTTACGACCATATGAAGGCTATCACTATCTACCCGGATGACCTTCATACATTTCTTGAGAGAGGCGGCTGGTTAGGGTGGGGCATTGTGCCAACACTTGACAGAGAAGCAGCAGCATCTGAGACAATACCTTCACTGCAAAGCCGCTTTGAGAATGGCGTACAGCAGCTGGTGAACAAAGGATTTGATCAGGAGCTGTTATTGCGACGGGCATTGCTCACCCCCAGCTGTGGCGCCGGGGGAGTCCTTGACGAAGATCTTGCGAACCGCGTGCTGAAGTTATTACGAGAGCTTTCCATGACCTTACGAGAACGTTACGGCTTCGGGCGGGCCTTAGCCTCCATGCCTTAGCTGATAATTTTGAACATGTTGTATTGTCCCTCGTTAATATGCTTGTGATGCACTTCACGCACTGAGGGATATGATCAAAAGATACATTGTCGGGGTTTGATCCGTTGCCCTGTTCAGTATCCAGGTACATAGAGTGCTATTAAGTGTGAATGTCACGTGAAATCACAGGCTTCATATTTCATTGAAGAACTAAAAGTCAGTTATTCCTATAT
>JABAHP010000444.1_pt3 | contig 10173 bp, 14 predicted proteins | sample 7062081 | NCBI WGS metagenome assembly JABAHP01 (sample SAMN14534357, study PRJNA622989) | marine sediment metagenome | biome: marine biome [ENVO:00000428]; feature: marine pelagic biome [ENVO:01000023]; material: deep marine sediment [ENVO:00002113] | place: India: Gulf of Kutch | collected... | reverse complement strand
AAGATTGCGGTGACTACATACCCTACTCGTTTGCCAATGCTTCTCCCTAGCCAGTAAATTATTGGCGAGGACAGTATTGTTATAAAGACCGTTATAAAGAGTATATTATCTATCATTTTTTCATCCTACCATAAAGTGTTCTATTATATTCAAAAGCGGGTCGAGGAGGGGTTTTGAGTATATTCCCAGTATAATTGAGATTACGCATAAAAGTATCATAGGTACTGTCATGAGAAGGGGAGCCTCTTTTACTTCTTTCAAATGTTCGGGAAGAGGACCATAAAAGATCCTGCGTACCGTCCAGAAAGTATATCCTATTGTAAGGGCAGTTGAGATGATGTGGCTATCAGTGCAATAGCAAAGCTCGCGGGGTTTGATGTAATGCCCTTCTCGAAGACTCCTGTGAAGACAAGGAACTTTGAGATAAATCCTATCGTCGGGGGAACTCCTGCTATATTCAGGCAACCGATTATGAACACCATTGCTGAGACAGGCATCCTGTCAGCAAGACCCCCTAATGATCTAATGTCCCGGTATCCTGTCTGATGCATTATAGCCCCAACAGTTAGGAAAAGAGCGGCTTTACCTAAGCCATGGCTTATGTAATGAAGCATGGACCCTGAAATTCCAAGGGTTGTTACACTAGCTAAACCCATGAATAAGTAACCCATCTGGCTAATGCTCGAATAGGCCAATAAACGCTTGATATCGTTTTGAGCTAGAACCATGAGACNNNTTACGAGACCCCATATCATGGTTGGAAGGGTTAGGTTCTCAAGAACATGTATTGGTACAAGGAGCCGAACCATGGCGTAGGCTGCTAAACCAATCATGGCCGGGCTTAAGAGTGCGCTTATTGGGGTTGGTGCCTCCGCGTGTGCGTAAGGTAGCCATACGTGTAAACCAAATGTGGCTAACTTTACAGATAATCCAATTAGCATCAGAACTACAACAACTGGCGCTATGGGAGTTCCTTGGAGCATAATCAAGTCCGTTATCTCGAAGCTTCTTAATACTCCATAAGCAGTCAAAGCGCCTGTTACGAATATTACTGCACCAACAATTGACCACAGGAGGTACATTAGAGCTATTTTCTCTCGTTCACCTGAGCCGTAGATGTTGATAAGCGCCCAAGAAGGGATTATCATCAACTCGAAAAACAGGTAAAACTCGAAAATGTTTGTTGAAAGGACTACGCCCATCATGCTTGTGGCATAAGCTAGATAAAGGGCATAATATGTTGCATGTGCTTTGTTGTTCTCTTGGTGATACTGCTCGTGAATGGAATGATCCATGTAGGGGTTAGAATAGATAACTATGATTGTGGCAAGAATCGCTACTGTCAAGACAATGGGTAGGCTTAGGCTATCAACCAGTAATCCGAACCGTATTCCCGGAAGCCATTCGAAATATTCTCCAACCGGTTCACTTGAGACAGTAGGCATAAGATTCAGGAAGATCACGGTGCTAAGTATTAATGGTAATACTGCAACCCAGCTAACTCTCTTTCCGATTTTCTGCCCCAGGTAATATACCACAGGCATAAACAGTGCCGGAGCCAATATTGCTAACCAGACTTGACCATACATCACCAATTCACCTCATTAAAATTAATCCTAAAACAATGATAATTAACAGAAGAACAACATAGGCTATGTTGTAAGAAAGAACCCCTGTCTGAACCTTCTTCAGTTTTTGATAGATTGCCGTGAAGAGATTGGGAACTCCATGGTTGATAACCCCATCCACCCCTTTTATTTCTATATCCTGGAATAGTTCATCGCTGAAAGACATAGAAAGGCTGGCTACTGTATCACTAATATTAGCGAAAATCTTCTGCTCAATCCCTCTGGAAACAACGTCTTTGACAGAGAGAANNATAGGAATGTGTGCATTTGTTTCAGAACTGAGTTTCCAGTTACAAGTTTCCAGGGATCTAATCGTCTGGATAAATAGAAGATCCATCCTACGAATCCACCAATGAGAAGCATTACAGCACTTGTTCCAACTGCTGTTAACTTGGTGGAGACTTCAGGATGAGGAAGATGAAGTTCAACCTCATGGGGGAGAATGTCATGTAGCATGTGGTGCATCTGCTCTTCTATAAATATTTCAGGACTTAGATGTGGGTTGAATACTCCAACTAAGCCAAAGAATCCTACGATAACGACGAGGGCAACCAATATTGCTATTGGTCCCCACATTATCATTGGGGCCTCATGTATATGATGCCCCTCTTTTTCTAGTTCATGGATAAATTCTGATTCTTCTCCTTAAATGTTTTTACAATATATCTTATGCTATAAGCGAAAGTCATCGCGGCGCTTAATGCTCCAATTCCCAAGAGAAGGAGGGAGTAAGGCGTCCCAGCTATTAAGCTTGCCAGAAACACTGAATCCTTGCTCCAGAACCCGCTTAAGGGAGGTATTCCAGAGAGACTAAGGGTAGCTATTACCATTAGCCAATACGTTTTAGGCATATGTTTCTTTAAGCCTCCCATATCGGTCATGTAAATTGATTCTACCGCATGAATAACCGAGCCTGCTCCAAGGAATAAAGCGGCCTTGAATAAAGCATGGGACGCTAAGTGGAAGATTCCGGATGTTAGTCCAGGTATGTAAGCTTCTTCTAAGAGCCCTGAAACGCCTAGACCAAGCATCATGTATCCAATCTGAGAGACTGTACTATAGGCCAATATTTTTTTCAATTCAATGTTTACGATAGCTTGGCTGGCTGCTAAGAAAGCGGTGAAAGCTCCAACAAAGGCTATGGCGATAAAGAATACTTGTGCTTCTTGTATGTGCATTACATGAGTTCCAATGTAAAAGACCGGACTCATTCTCGCTACCAAGTATACCCCTGCTTTTACCATAGTTGCCGCGTGTATTAACGCAGATACAGCAGTTGGTCCTGCCATTGCTTCNNTTGCTTCTGGGAGCCATTCATGGAGAGGGAACTGGGCGGATTTTCCAATAGGGCCACCAAGGAAGAGTAATGCAGTTATCCCTAACAGCCCTGGGATCTGACCTATTTGACTCAACCATACTGGGCTTGTTTCAATTAGCTCTACAAAGTTCAAGGTACCTGCAAAGTAAAAAATGATGAAAATTGCAGCCAAAATAAAGACATCGCCGATCCCTGTAACCACGAAGGCTTTCATCCCACATTCCGATGGTGGGAACATCTTGGTAGGGGGAGGCCCACCAAGCCATCTCTCTTTTTCGTCTCGATAATAATAACCAATTAAACCATAACTGCAGAGACCCACGCCTTCCCAGCCTATTAACATTTGAATGAGGTTATCGCTGATAACTAGTAGGAGCATATTCCCGATAAAGAATAGGAAGAAGAACCAGAATCTAGTTAAATGTGGGTCTCCGTGCATGTAACCCACGCTATAAACAACTATTAAGAAGGCAATGAATGCAACAACGTTACAAATTATTATGCTGAGGGGATCAACTAATACTCCGACTTCTAGGGGGTGGCCACCGGGGAAATGAATCCATGTGGCAACTTTTATGTCTCCGGGAGTATGTCCGCTCAGGAGATACGGTATCATGCTTGCAGCGGAGATAACAGCAGATCCGGCAAAAACTACTGCTAGGTAGTCTCTTGCCTTGTCTCCAAATTTGCTGAATACTGGCATTAAAATTGCACCAACCATTGGTAAAATCCAGCAGAGCCAAGGCCCTGGATGCTTGAGGAATAATTCTATAAAACTCATTTTTCTACCACTCCATGTAAATAATCATTCTGGGAAAAGGGGTAACGCTTTTTCATCTGGTTACCACCTCAATATAATTAATTAATCCTTCAACAAGGGAGTTTGCAGCAATGTTTGCCGCATTTATCACCAGGGACGGGAATAACCCTGTAATAATTATTAAGATAGCTGCGAAAAGGGTGACTCCAACCATTAGACTGGGAGCTTCCTTTACATGGATTAGATCATTGATCGGTTCGGATATCAAAGACCTCATGGTTCGAAGATAATAGCCCATACTTAAAGCACTATTAAGAACACCCGCAACCGCAACCCATAGAAGACCTGAGCCAATAGCAGAATTGAACAATATAAATTTGCTAATGAACCCATTTGTCCCAGGTACTCCACCTAGTCCAAAGAGAGCTATAAAGAGGGATAAGGTTGTGAATGGCATTCTCCGTCCGATGCCTTGAAGCTTAGATATCTCTCTGGTATCTGCTTCATGAATGAGTGAACCTGCGGATAGGAAAGCCATGCCCTTCATCAGGGAATGATTGAAAACATGTAAAAACAGCCCCATGAGCCCATAGGTTGTACCAGCAGAGAGCCCTATGAGCATGTAGCCAATTTGAGCAATACTTGAGTAAGCTAACATTCTCTTGATGTCTTCCTGCAGTAACGCCGTAATGTTCGCAAGTGTCATGGTGACCACTGCTAGAACAGCAATTGGCAACTTGAAGAAACCCGGTTCATAAACTAGGAATAAAACTCTAGCAAGTGCATATAGCCCCGTTTCAATGACAACCCCTGATAATAGCGCACTGATTGGGCTTGGAGCTTCTGGGTGGGCATCGGGGAGCCAGGTGTGGAGAGGTACGATCGCTGACTTGACCCCAAACCCAACAACCAGAGTGCCGAACACAAGTATTAACCAAGGAGATGCGGAAGCACCGCGAAGAAAATCTGCCATGAAAGCGAAGTTCAATGTTCCAGTCATACCGTAGAGGAATGACATGCTCAAGAGCAGAAATGCCCCAGCTGTTGCACTCATTATTAGGTATTTGAATCCCGCTTCTATTGGGCCCCAAGTATTCTTTAGGAAGGCGACTAAAACATAGCTGGCCAGACTCATTAACTCCCAGAATATGAATAGTGTGAAAAAGTCGCCGGCTATCACAACCCCCGTCATTCCAGCCAACATAAACAGGAATAAGGTGTAAAACTCTGTTAATCGGCTCTCTTTCTCCATGTATTGAATGGAATAAATTACTACAAGGAAACCAAGAAAGGTAATGCATCCTACCATGAATAAGCTTAGTAAATCGATCTCAAAACAGCCGGCAAAAGGTGGTTTCTGACCCAAGATCGCCATGACGATAATATTGCTTGGAGCATCGCGTATGTTCTGATAGAGAAGATACGTGCCGCCTAAAGCTAAACCAGAAATAATTACGGTCCATAATTCTCTTATCCTATTTACCCCGATTCTTTCAGCGATTAAACCTATAATTGGGGAGGTTATCCCACCGAATAGGAATACCAATAAAGGTAAGGGAACATTGATGCCCTGAAGAAGATAGTTAGAGGCTACCATTTTAATCTCCTCAACTTTCTCACGTCAATAGTTTTGTAGTTCTTGTAAACGTTCAATACCATTGCCAGACCAACGGCTATGACAGTACCATCTAGAACGATTGCCATCATCACAACTGAATGTGGAAGAGGATCAACAAAGCCAGCGACTTGAGTTGAAAAAGCGATGAAACTCAAGTTAGCTGCGTTGAAAAGTATCTCTATTCCGATTAATAACCTAATTAAATCTCTTTTTACCATTAAACAACCCAATCCAATGACAATCATTGAACTGGTTGCAACCAGGTATATTGATAATGGAACAGTCAGAGAGCATCACCTCTTTTAAGCATAGCTAAACAGCAAATCACTGCAGCAACGATTACAAAGGATTGACCAGCGATATCGAGTGACCGGAACTCCCAAAGAAAACGGCTGGCGCCACCAGCTATGTCGTTGAAGGGATCAACCGGAAGAAGTTGCCTGTCCTGAATGTCAGAATATTCGAAGACCGGAAAGTCTACATCAAATATGAACCAAGAAAAAATCATTAACGCGCAAAGCACAAGTATAAAACTGAAGCTGTTCATTCTATCAACGAATTCTCTTTTCATATAGTTTCCTCCTCATCCTCGCTTGTTTCCATAATTCCAGCTTGAGTGAACATTACAGTTATAAGGAAAAAAACGACAACAGCGCCAGCGAATATCGCTAACTGGAACAAGGCTACTGTTGGAGCTCCCATCATGTAATACACGATTCCAAGACATACGTTTGTACAAAGGAGAAAAACGACACCATATACTATGTTTGAAGACCCTACTGCTAGCAGAGCCGATACAACAGTAAGCGCTAAGACCACTATCATTTCAATCATTTTTTTCCACCACTCTATACTTCATCTCGGTTTTCGTTAGATAAGTTTCCGTTCTTCTTTCCATCATCGGTAAAATTTCTTTTATATCTGGTACTTTGGAGAGACGCTCCGGCGAGTAAACTAGTTTCTTGCGGTCGACTTCGGAGTATTCAACCAAATCTGTGAATTCTAAAGCATTCTTCGGACAGTATTCTACGCAGTAGCCACATAAGCTACAGGTTTGATAATCTATCTGAGGATACTTACCGTCTCTTCCTTCGACCTCAATTAACTGAATCGAGTTACATGGGCAAACCCTTGCACAAAGACTGCAGCTAATGCAGTGTTCAAAATAAAATTTATGACGCCCCCTGAATCTTTCAAAGAATATTAATCGCTCTGTTGGATAAGCAACGGTTTGGGAGTTTCTTAAAACATAAGGTGCTACAACACCTAAAGGTTTTAACAGTTTTTTCAGCCAGCTCACTAATAAACCCCCATGAACTTTAAAGCCAAGACGATAACCAGATTCAGCACGGCTAGGGGAGTCAAATAATACCAACCAAGCTTTAACATCTGATCCATTCTAAGGCGTGGGAACACGCATCTAAGCAAAATTATGAAAACCACCAAGATTGCGAACTTTGTTAGAAGCCAAAAAATATGGCTAAGAGTCGTTAAACCCATAATCACAGGTCCGTTATACCCACCCAAGTATAGCGTTATAAAAAGAAGGGCCCAAGCCTGGAACATAACGTATTCAGCCATCATGGTAAACCCGAAAAGAATACCGCTGAACTCAGTTCTCCAGCCTAAAACCAGCTCTACTTCTGCCACCGGAATATCAAAGGGTGTGCGCTCAGATTCAATTATCACACCAAGGAAAAAGATTATGAAACCTAAAAACTGGGGAACGGCGAACCACATGTTATTTTGAGCCTCAACAATCTTTACCATATCAAAACTGCCAGCCATTATGGCCACTGCAGCTGCGCAGATCACTAGGGGAATCTCAGCGGAAATGTACATGTAAGCGACTCTCCAAGCACCAATGAAGGTGTACTTGTTGCGAGATGCCCAGCCTGAGAATATTGGAATCAGAGGGGCAAGGCCCGCAATTGCAAAGAACATGGGCAAGTTCAGGCTTCCTACATCCCAAAGCACCCAGTTCTGGTCGAAGGGTATCAGTATAAGAGCTAGTGCAGGTATAGTTGGTAGGACAACAGGCATAAAGGTGAAAAACCAGAGGTCAACATCTTCTGGAATAATCATCTCTTTCATGAACAGTTTTATGAAATCGGCAAAAACTTGAAGGAGGCCTGACCGTTTCCCACAATAGTAGGGACCCACACGTAACATCGCTCTAGCAAGAAACTTTCTCTCAAACCATACAGCTATAATGGCGAAGACAAGGATAAATGCCAATCCAGGAAGGAGAAGAACTTGAAGTAAAGGTTTTTGGTTGAATTCTAAAAATCTGAAAATAAAGTTTGGCATACTCAGGAATAAATCCCAGAAAAAGTAAAAAAGGGAAACAAATTTCCCAACAAGTAACTCCATTGAAAGAGTTGCTCGAGCTCCGAGCTCTGTTAATAAGATCATTATCTTTTAATCACCTCAAACATTATCTATCCGAATCCAGATACCATGGGTCTATAGAATATAATATAACGGGAATATCTGCCACAACAACCTCATCCAACTCTGCTAGCCTTTCGAACACATACATATTTCTCAAAGTTGGAGAATTTATTTTCACCCTGTAAGGGTTAGCCCCAGTTTTAGTTACCATATGCATGCCTAGTTCACCTCTTGCCGTTTCAACCCGCGTCATCACTTCCCCGGGTCGGGTTCTGGTAAAGAATGACACCCGGTTTTTCACAGGGCCCCTTGGGATTTCTTTGGCAATTTGTTCCATCATATTAAGAGACTCGTCAGCTTCCCTAAGCCTAACTTTGGTCCGTGCCATACTATCCCCTGCCGTTTCTGTTATGCATTCGAAATCTAAGTCTGCGTAGGCTGCGTAGGGTTCGTCTTTACGAACATCAATGTCTACATCCGATCCTCTAAGAACCGGACCTGTTGCACCGAGTCGAATGGCATCCTCACGACTTAGATTCCCAACGTCGTTACAACGTACTTCGAAAAGTGTGTTCTCAACCATGGCAGACCAGTAATCTTTGAATCTATTTCTCAGATAGCTGACAGCTTCCAGGACTTTGTCTTCGAACCCGGATGGGAGATCCCTCATTACGCCTCCAGGCAAGAAAAAGTTGAAACTCCACCTAGCCCCTGTTAATTCTTCAAACAGGTCTAATAAAACACCTCTATCGACAGTTGTCCAGAGGAAAACAGCCGGGAAATATCCTGTTGCCTCGGCTTGAAGGCCAAACGCGTATAAATGGCTGTTTATCCGACTCATCTCACAAATAAGGGAGCGTATCCAGTTGGCTCTATCAGGAACCTCAATTCCCAAGCTTTTTTCGATGGCTGTCACATACCCGATTCCTATGTTAGCTGTATCCGCCATCACCATTCTTTCAACCGGGATTATACCCTGGAAAAGTGATCTGTTTTCAAGGGTTTTCTCTATTCCCCTATGGGTGAAACCAAGGTCAGCGATTATTCGATGAACCTTCTCCCCATCTAAGTCAAGAAGAATTCTTGTTTGACCACTCATAGGATGTTGAGGACCCCAACTTACTCTAGCAGTTTCAACCTCTATTTCTGGCTCTGTCATTCTTCAACCCCTTCTCCTTTGAAGTCCTTTCTAAGAGGGTACCCCCCCTTCCAGTCTGGTGGAAGTAGTAGAGGAATCATGTTTGGGTGATCAATGAATTCTATTCCAAACATCTCATTAGCCTCTCTCTCATGGTAGCTCATCGCCTCCCATATCTTTGTGAGGCTGGGGATCTTGGGACTATTCCTTGGAAGATCCACTCGATAAATAATCATTAATTTTGACTCAGGATTGATCAAATAGTAATTCATCTGCATTTTTTCATCATCAGGATAATCGACAGCGCCTCCCGATACAGGATGAGTGAACCCAAAATCGTTTTTTAAGGAATTTGCGGCTTCGAGAAAGGCGTCTACTTCAACAGTGACTAAAATTTTTGTCGAGTCAAGATTTTCGGATGATACAATTTTACCTGATAGTTGGATATTTAAAGAGTCTGTTAAAGAGGTTTCACTCACTAAGGACACCTATCCTTTTCTCTTTTTTTATCTTATCTTGAAGCATCATCATACCGTGGAGTATCGCCTCTGGACGGGGAGGGCACCCTGGTACGTAAACATCTACTGGGACATATTCGTCAATCGCCACCGCAGCATATGAATCATAAAAAGGCCCTTTACCAGTTGGGCATGCCCCAATGGAGACTACATATTTCGGCTCACCCATCTGGTCGTACAGATACTTAACCCGNNTAACCCGGTCAGCCATCTTTCTCGAGACCACCCCCACTACCATTATGCAGTCACACTGTCTTACACTGGCAAAAGGCAGTATACCTAGACGCTCCATGTCGAACCTAGACCCAGATACCTGCATAAATTCAGGACTGCAGCAACCCGTCACGAAGTGAATGGGCCAAATTGAAAATTTTCTAGCCCAGCCAGCAATATAATCAACCAGGTTATACACTAGACCTGATCCAGGAACAATGTCAAAGTTTCTTTTTATCGGCTCTTCGTTGCCCAACTATCTCACCAGTTTCTTTTGTTCAACTAAAAAGTATCCTATTCCAATTAATACTATCAAAGTGTAGAAGGCAACGGTGGCTATCATCTTGACGTCAAAACTGATCGAAAAAGCTGCTGTTAGAATAACCCAAGCAAAAGCATCAAGGGCGAAAAACACAACCGCATAACCAAAGTATCTAGTAATTCCCAACAGTCTAAATTCAGAAGCGGGGCTGAAGGGGGTTTGACCACATTCGTAAATTGTTTTTTTGGTCGGGTTAGGTTTTTTCGGTCCGATTAACTTAGAAATGATAATAGCGATGGTTAAGAACCCAATTTCTATACTAGT
>JABAHP010001187.1_pt2 | contig 10175 bp, 11 predicted proteins | sample 7062081 | NCBI WGS metagenome assembly JABAHP01 (sample SAMN14534357, study PRJNA622989) | marine sediment metagenome | biome: marine biome [ENVO:00000428]; feature: marine pelagic biome [ENVO:01000023]; material: deep marine sediment [ENVO:00002113] | place: India: Gulf of Kutch | collected... | reverse complement strand
ATGCCGCAGTAGTGACACTTCTCTTCACTCACATCAATAATGGGAGGCTTTCTTTTCTCTCCCTCTACTTTAGGAAAGCTTTTGATTTCGATGGCTTCTCTTGGACAAATAAGCTCGCACATTCCACATCCAGTACATAGAGTTTTATCTAGGTTCAGGGAGTAGCGCCTTGCGTGCATGAGTCTTTCAATGGCGAGTTGGTTCTCCGTCTCGGTTTTCAGCAGTTTCATGGGCATCCTATTTTCCTCCATGCACTGAATGCCTTTGACCGTTTTGAAGAGTATTAGGCGATTTAAACTCGTATTTATGTTTGTCTATACTACGATTTGTGCGATCGCGTTGATTCGACGTTTCTGATAGTGAGATAATTTGTATGCACTTTTTGTCGCCATTGGCTATACGTTCCCTCCACTCAATATCAACATCAGCAGAGATTTTCTTGACAATGTCCCCATCTATTTTGCAGACAAACGTTCCAAAAAGAGGGATGATATCTTCAAAAACGCAGTTATGGCATTCAATGACGTATTTGTCCCCACGTTTGGATAGGAAAGCAAAGAAACCATAGTCGTTTAGAAGCTGAACCAATTGTCCTAGTCTACTCTCTAGGTCTCCCTGTATCTCCTTTGTTATGAATGCTTCGGCAAAGTCTTTCGCGACTAAGGACATCAATAATTCCATTTCTTCCTCTCCGTATCTCTCGGTTATTTTCCGAGCCAGAAACGATAGTAATTCTTTACTTTTTCGCGGAAAAACCGTTTTTCCGTACGCTGTGAGTGAAAAAATCTTTTTTGGGCGACCTCTGTTAAATCTTTGGAATCTAGAAAAGACAAGGCCTTCTTTCTCGAGGGTTTCAAGGTGTCTTCTTATAGCGCTCTCGTTGATCCCTATCTTGCTAGCTAACTCAACTGAATTGGCGTCTTTGCCGAGTAAATTCATCATTATGGACTTTCGGGTTCCACCAAGGAAAGGAGCGGCCAGTCTACTGCTTGCCATTTCTAACCCACATCTAGAATTATACGAGATTCATCGAAGCTTATAAGTATTATGATCACATTAAAGTGTTTATAACTCTTTCAAGCCCTTGGAAATCGATGAATAATCTTCTTAAGAGACCCTTTTCTCCAATCATGCTAAGGAAGAACACAGAAATGAAACGAATAGTTATGGCCCACGGAGCCGGCGGAACCGTCATGAGCGAGCTAATCAGGAACCACATGTTAAGGCATCTGGGAGGAAGTCGTGCTGAGGTTCCGCTTGAGGCACTGGACGACTCGGCTGTGATCAACGACATAGTGTTGAAGTCAGACTCACACGCGGTGAAGCCCATATTCTTCCCAGGTGGAGACATTGGGAGACTCGCGGTGGCGGGCACAATCAACGATATAGCAGTGATGGGTGCTGAACCCGTCGCTCTCACCTGTGGTTTCGTCTTGGAGGAGGGGCTTCCGATAGCCGATTTGGATCGGATTCTGGAGAGCATGAGCGAAACCTGCAGGGAAGCCGGCGTCCACATCATCACCGGCGACACAAAGGTCGTGGAGAAAGGAGCCTTAGGAGGATGTGTCATCAACACTTCTGGGATAGGCAGGCGAAACGAGGCGCTGGAAAAAAACATTAGGGAGGTGAAGCAACATCGTTCCTTTGATGCTCGCTGGATGCTTGACTCCAACCTGAGGAACGGAGACAAAATCATCGTTTCCGGCACCCTAGGAGACCACGGACTAGCAGTGCTATCGTCTCAAGAAGGATACGACTTCGGAAGCCAGATCACGTCTGATGTTACTCCTCTAAACAAGCTTGTCATGAGGCTGTTGAACGTGGGAGGAATCGTGGCGATGAAGGATCCGACGCGCGGAGGCTTGTCTAACTCGCTGAACGAGTGGAGCGAAAAGTCGCACATTGGAATATTAACATATGAAGAGAAAATACCCATACGCGGAGACGTTAAGGCGGCTTGCGAAATGCTGGGCATTGACCCCCTGGAAGTGGGAAACGAAGGAAAGATAGTGATAGGGGTCGTGCCGCAAAGGGCTGAGGATATGCTGGCAATGATGAAGCAAACGAAGGAAGGGAAAGACGCCCAAATAATAGGAGAAGCAACTGATCAGTTCAACGGAGTTGTCCTCGAAACGGTGGTGGGCGGAAAGAGAATCCTAGCACCACCAATCGGAGATCCTGTTCCGAGAATCTGCTAAGCAAATTTTGTTCAGGCTTCTGTTATTTTGTGTCTAAACCAAATTCTGCATGTGCCCTCAATGGAAACCATGCACGCGCCCTTTGGAGCCTGAGGCGTACATGCCTTCATGAAGAGAGGACATTCAGGTGGCTTTATCTTCCCAATCATAATTAGGTGACAGAGACACCCGGGTAACAGGTCTCTGGAGCGCTCAAACTTCAGGTGGTACTTTTTCCTTGCATCGTACGGCGCGAACTCTTCTTTTAGCGCCAACGCTGACGAAGGAAGTTTTCCCAGCCCTCTCCAGTGTCCTTCAACTACATCAAAAACTTTCTCGATGAGTTGCTGAGCCTTCACGTTGCCATCCCACGTTACAGAACGCGTGTACTCATTTTCCAGTCTTGCCTCGCCCTTCCGTATCTGTTGGACCAGCATAAAGACGGCGAACAAAACGTCCAGAGGCTCGAACCCAGCTACTATGGTGGGCATGCGGTAAGCCTTGGGGAAAATCTCATAGGGTTTCATCCCAATTATGGTGGAAACGTGGCCTGGCGCGATGAAACCGTCTATGTGAAGGTCGCCTATGCCGAGGAGTAGTTCCATGGCTGGGGGAATTAGTCTGTGTGAAACGAGAAAGCTGAGGTTTTCAGGCGGCTTGTTCAGGATTTCAATGGCAGTGGACGGCGCCGTGGTTTCAAAGCCGATGGCGAAGAAGACGAAGTTCCTGTTAGGCTCTTTCTCTGCCATTTTCACGGCGTCCCTTACACTGTATACGATTCGAATGTCCCCGCCAGAAGCCTTCGCCTCTTGGAGCGACATTTCGGAGCTGGGAACCCGAATCACGTCACCAAACGTTGTAACAGTTACTCTGTCTAACGCGAGCTTTATCGCCTCATCGATCTCTGCGGCTGGGACAACACAAACTGGGCAACCGGGCCCAGCAATCACGTCCACTGTTTCTGGAAGAAGAGTCCTCAGTCCATAATGAGCAATGGTCCACTCATGAGTGCCGCATACGTGGCAAAACTTCATGCTGTGTGGCGGAGCCAAACTCCGGATGCGAGCGGCAACTTTCTTAGCCAACGCGGAGTCTCTAAACCTCAACTGTTCCCTCATCAACGTTATCCTTCTAAAAAGCTAACTTCACGCTTCTTATTATGCACTCTTTACCCCCCACGATTGTCACTGCTCCTCCACATTTTGGGCAGTGAAGTGTCGGAGTTGGAATGTGATACATCGGGTCATCCTCATACTTGAAGTCTCCCTCGTAGCCGCATTTGATGCACTTGACCACGCCGTCTTTCTCCTCAATGTAGAGTTTTGAGCGTTCCATTATGGTGTCTTTCACGAGCATTTCATACGCGAACCTAACTTGTTCGAGGCCCAGAAAAGTGAGTTTCCCTACGACCAAGTGAACCTCGTAAACTCTCTTTGCGTTGTGTTTCTTAGCCTCTTTAAGAACGTTTTCCACGATTTGGGTGGTCATAGAAAACTCGTGCACTTTCGAACTGCTCCATACGCGTTTTTAGAGACTAAGTGCTTCAATCACTTCTTCTACGCCCTCTCCGCTTCTGCAATTTGTCATCGCAACTCTGGCGTTTGGGTTTATTCTCTTGACATCTGCCTCCAACTGTCTTACGTTCACTCCCATCGGCTGAGCGAGGTCCACCTTGTTGATGACAACCACGTCCGCGTCCATGAAGATGAAAGGGTGTTTCACCACCATGTAGGGTCCCTCAGTGACGCTGATCACCACGACGCGTTTTTCAGAGCCTAGAGGAAACTCAGCTGGACAGATGAGGTTTCCAACGTTTTCGATGAAGAGAAGGTCGAGGCTGTCTAAGTCTATTCTCTGAAGTGCCTTCATCACTAGGTTGGCATCCAAGTGGCATTCTTTTCCCGTGTTTATCGGAACAACCTCTACGCCGTGTCTCGCAATCAGCTCCGCGTCTATCGTGGTCGTTAAGTCGCCCTTGAAAGCCGCCATTCGATATTTCCCCTTCAACTCCTGAACAAGTTTCTCGATGAGGGAGGTTTTTCCCGATCCGATGGAGCCCATGATGTCGATTGCTTGTACGCCGTGTTTCCGTAGGAGTTCTTTGTTCTCAGCCGCAAGTTTTTCGTTTGCCTTGAGAATGTCTGCTTCGAGTTCTATGTCGAAAACTTCTCCTTCCTCAGCCTTCACCACTTCTTTCATTTGTCCCACCGTTAGGGAGTTAACTGTTCAAATTTGAGGATTTCATCCCAGAGTTGCAGGGTTTCCTCAGCTGCCTTCCTATCAATCGTTTGGATGGCGTATCCAGCGTGGACTAAAACGTATTCTCCTACCCGAGCCTCCACCAGCATGACGTTTACTTCTCGGATAATTCCTTGGCCGAAGTCGACTTTAGCAACGTCTCCGTTAACCTCAAGCACCTTAGCCGGAACCGCGAGACACATTTGTATCACCTATAAGACAGACGCCTAAGATAAATCCATTACTGTTGGAGCAGTAAATGATTTAAATTGATGAGCTATTGAAATTCAATGGTGGCAAAATGTATATTTGGTTTTTCATTTGCGTACTAGCTGTAATTGCAGCGATACCACTTCATTTTTTGTCAGTTGAACACCTAAAACTTCAAGAAAGATATGGAAAGGAGAAAGGAACTAAAATTGGTGAGATTCTTGGCCTCGTCTCAGGATGGGGTTTCTTCTTCTTTTGGATGGGAATCTGGGTCTCACCTCAGCCCAGATTTACTGTTCCAATTCTTCAAAATCTATCGGTTTCAGTTCCTGTTGTCAATTTCTCGATTCCTTTGCTTCATCTGATAATTTGTACTCTCTTTCTTATACCGTGTGCTTGGTTTGCAATCAAGGGTGTAAAAGAAACAACTCTTAGAGTGGCAGAAACGCATAGGACAGAGAAAATTGTTACCACAGGGGTTTATTCCATTGTTAGACATCCACAATATCTTGGCGGATTATTAGCACATGTGGGAATTTGCTTTCTATTGTCTGCACGATATTCTTTGCTCTCTTCTCCCTTGATTGTTATACTTATTTATCTCATCTCAAGGAAAGAGGAGGAAGAACTGATTAGAGAATTTGGCAAAGAATATGAAGATTACAAGAAAAAGGTGCCAATGTTAATACCAAGATTGAGAAGGTGATAATAACAACTTATTACTGGTCACCATTTGGAAAGGCTGACGGCAATCGCCTGTCCAAAGGAGATGCCTCCGTCTCCCGGCGGCACCAAACCATGAACAAAGAACTTGAAACCGCCTTTCTCAACTGTTTTTCTAATGGTTTGTGTGATATGTTCGTTGTATGCGACGCCTCCAGAGAAACCGATGGCCTTAACGCCCAGCCGCTCTGCCTCCTCTACCGCGAGTTGCGCCAACCCTTTAGCAAGATAGGACTGAGCGGAATAAGCTAGGTCGGCGACCGAGTGGTTGTGTCTTTGGTTGAAAACTTCACGAACCAGAATGGTTGTGTCAACTGTTTTGCTTGCAAGTTTAGGTTCCAAGTTCAGCACATCCCTTCCCTTTGTTGCGGCGGATTCCAGTTTCATCGCTGGCTCACCCTCATAGGTGCGTTCGTAGCATATGCCTAGCACGGCTGAGACCGCGTCTAACACCCTTCCACAACTCGTGGTTTTTGGCACCGACCCCTTCTCCAGCTGCTTGATGACTACCTCAACTTCCTTTTCGCCGTGTGGGAAACGGTTGCTGTTGGATAGCAACCATTCTTCAACGTCGACCGTGCTGTGAAGGATTCCAGCAGCCATCCGTAACGGATAGAGCGTGGCTAGGTCGCCCCCAACCATTGGTTGCTTCTGAAGGTGGCCCAGGCGCTGGAAGCCTTCGCGGTTGCAGTGGAGGACTTCTCCGCCCCAAGCGTTGCCGTCTGATCCATAGCCGAAGCCGTCACAGACTATGCCCACCATTTCGTAGACGTTGTGTTCGCCCATAAGAGACGCTATGTGAACATGGTGATGCTGAACCGGGACAACCGGGCATTCAAGCTGGTTCCCTAGGTCGTGAGCCAGCCTAGTGGTGGTGAATTTCGGGTGCAGGTCGCAGGCGATGACATCGATTTTGCTGTTCGTTAATCTTACCAGATGGTGTGTGGCTTCTCTCAAGAATTCAAGTGTTTCAAGATTTTCCACGTCTCCGACGTGTTGGGAAATGAAAGCCTTGTCCTGCAAAAGCACGCATGAGGTCACGTTTTCCTCTGCGCCAACACCTAGAACACAATCACCTACTGGACGTTTCAGACGGATGGGCGCAGGGGCGTATCCCCTTGATCGACGAATTACGCTCTGGTTCTTGCCGTGAAGACGGACAACCGAGTCGTCACACCTCTGGGCGATGGTTCGGTTGTGAAACAGGAAGAAGTCAACCACGGGTCCAAGCCTTTTCAGGGCTTCCTGATTCTGTGTGACAATGGGCTGGTTGGGAGGGTTGGCGCTCGTCATTACGAAGGCGGGTTCACGCACTCCGTCAAACAGCATGACGTGTAGGCCGGTGTAGGGAAGCATCACGCCGATGTTGTGCAGTCCCGGAGAGATCAACTCTGATAGATAGTAATCTTCGCTTTTCCTTAACAGAACAATCGGCCTAATATATGAAGTCAGTAGTTCAACCTCTTCTTGGCTCACCTCAGCAAACGACTTTACGGCTTCGATGTCACGAGCCATAATGGCGAACGGCTTCTCAGCCCTATGCTTGACCTTTCTCAATCTGGATATGGGTTCGGACAGGGTTGTTGCAGTTGCGACGTGGAAGCCTCCGTTTCCCTTGATCGCAAGGATGTAGCCCTCTTGGAGGAGTCTGCCCGCCTCCCTGATCGGGTCTTTGTGTTCCATGGGCTGACCGTCGTTGGATGTGAGGTAGACTCTTGGGCCACACTTGCTGCACGCCACGGTTTGGGCGTGGAATCGGCGGTTGGACGGGTCTCTGTATTCTTTTGAGCAGAAGTCGCACATGGGGAAATCCTGCATGGTGGTGTTCGGTCGGTCGTAGGGAAGTCCTTTTATGATGGTGTATCGGGGACCGCAGTTTGTGCATGTGATGAAAAAATAGTTGTATCGCTCGTTTTTTGGGTCTCGAAGCTCGTTTAGGCATTCGTTGCAAATGGAAACGTCCGGAGGTATAACGGAGCCAGAATGTTCCACGTCTTCAGAACTCTTGAGAATTGTAAACTTCTCAAATTCTTTTTTGTCTTCTGTGTAGTTGGTGGTCACATTGTAGATTCTGGCGAGAGGAGGCTTCTTTTCCTTCAGATCGTTAAGAAAGCGCTTCACATTGTCCTTTTTTCCTTCAACAACGATTTCTACAACCGCGTCCCCTCGATTCCGCACGTAGCCGACCAGTCTGTTTTCTACGGCGATCCGGTAGACGAAGGGTCGAAAACCCACCCCTTGAACTATGCCGCTGACCTTGGTGTCGGCGCGCAACCACTAGTCGACTCCTATTCTTAACAATTCATTCATGAATGTGTATCTGTCACTCTGGGAGTTGGCGTACCAAATACTTTTTGGTTCCTGATTTTGGAATACGCGCGTTTGAAAAGTCTGGAACTCTTCGTCAATGAAAGAGCAGTCACAACTTCTTCAAGACCGGATCAACGGGAATAGCGTTGTTGTAGAGGCCCAGCTTCTCTGGCTCCAGCCCCAATGCGAGTCCTAGGAACTGCACGTAGTGCAACACAGGAATATTGAAGTCGACACCTAATTGATTTCGGATATCTACCTGTCCCCTGTCAAATTGGAGATGACAGAAGGCACACGGAGTGACTACGCATTCTGCGCCCGCGTCTCTCATGTTCTCCAGCTTTTCTTTAGCCATATCCAACGAAACGTCGGGATTACTGGCCTTTACTCCCCCTCCTGCCCCACAACACATAATTTTGTCGCGGTAAGGAACACTCTTCGAGCCTAGCGCCTCAATCAGTTCGTCCAGAAACTTGGGGCGTTCAGTACTTTCAACCTTTCGATATTTCGTTGGTTTTAACAGGTGGCAACCGTATTGGATCGCAACATTCAGGTTTAGCGGCTTTTTTACGAGTCCTCTCAGTTTCTCGGGTCCAATTTCATAATAAGCAACTTCTACGAAGTGCTTCACAGCAATGGTGCCTTTGAACTCCTTGTTGAAGTCTTGCAGAATCTTGTTCACTTTATCTCGCTTTGAAGAATCTGTCTTCAAAATTTCGTTCGCTTCCTTCAACGAGCCATAGCAACCATTGCAGAGCGTCACGATGTCGGTGCCCAATGTTTCTGCTATAATAAGGTTTCGAGCTGCTAAAGCTAGCCACGAAGGTTGATGGAAGGATTTGAACACACCTGGCGCCGGGCAACAAGATGCTCCTTCCATGTCTTTAAGCTCGATTCCAAGCGTTGGCGCAACCTTTCGCATGGCTAGTTCAATTCCCGGATAGCGGTTGGGAATTACGCAACCAAGAAAAAATGCATACTGCATGTTTGTTCACCAGCCTATTTCCATTCAAAGCATACTAGTTTGTCGAAGCCTGTTTTCTTAGTGATCTCTTGAACCTCATTGAGAGCCTCTTTAGACTTGTGCGTGGTCGGCGGGACTTCGCTGAGACCTAGACTCGCCCGCAATTTTCGGTTTTCCTCGTTAACGGGAACAGCGTGCCCATACTTTATGACGAAGCCAGAAACCATTTTGTGTCTATCAAGCATGTGTCCAGTTTCAGCTGCAATGTTTCTCAGAGCCAAAATGACGTCTGTTGGATCAACTCCACGCGGGCACCGTTCCAGGCATGTGTAGCAGGTTGTGCACAACCAGAGGTCTTTGTCGGAAAGGACTTCGTCTCGGAAACCCAACAGCGCCTTTCTGATCAGTTGGCGTGTTCGAAAGGCGGTTCTTCGGCCGGATGGGCAGCTGGCGGTGCAGGTGCCGCACTGAATGCAGAGGTTTATCTTTTCACCACCGGCTTTGGCCACGGCTTCTGCAAAGTCCATGTCCAATTCGTCTAGTCGTATAACGTTTTTTTGAGGTTTAGCCACGGTTGAGCCTCCACGTTTGTTCTTCTATCAAAGCATAAACGTAGATTAAAAGTTTTTTGAAGTGGTTAATAAACGAGCGTTTCATTTATAAACCTTCTTTGAAGCAAACCACTGAAGCACGTCAGTTTTGTCAGCATTCTTAAAGTTTAAAAGAGCCAATTGTGCTTAATCTCTGAGACTGCTCAGAAGTCATGTATGTAACGGGGGCATGAAAATGACACAGGAAGAACCGAGAGTTGGAGTGTACATCTGTCACTGTGGAGGGAACATCAGCGACACAGTGGACGTTGAAAAGGTGAAGGAAGCCACCTCTAAGTTAAAAGGAGTAAAAGTTGCGGAAACCAACGAATACGTGTGCAGCGACCCAGGGCAAGAAATGATAACGGAAGGAATAAAGAAGCATGGACTCAACAGAATTGTGGTGGCGTCTTGTTCACCTCGAATGCACCTTGACACGTTTAGGCAAACCATAAAATCGGCGGGTTTGAATCCGTACTTCCTTGAGATGGCGAACATTCGGGAGCAGTGTAGCTGGGTTCATGATGATAAGGAGGCTGCGACAGCCAAGGCCATCGACCTTGTTCGCGGGGCGGTGGAGCGAACTCGTTACCTTGAGTCTTTAGAGCTGAAGAGTATGCCAGTGAAGCAGGATGTTCTCGTGATAGGAGGAGGTGTCGCAGGTATCATTACCTCCATCGAGTTGGCGGATAAAGGCTATCAGGTGTACTTAGTTGAGAGAAGCCCGAGCATAGGCGGCCACATGGCTCAGCTCAGCAAAACCTTCCCCACCCTCGACTGCTCGCAGTGTATTCTCACGCCAAAAATGGTGTACACCGGACAGCATCCAAATATAAGGATCATTAGCATGGCCGAACCAACAGCAGTTGAAGGAACGCCCGGCAACTACCGGGTCTTGATCAAAGTGCGACCGAGGTTTGTGGATGAGTCCAAATGCACGGCTTGCGGAGAGTGCGCAAAGAA
>JABAHP010023423.1_pt2 | contig 10184 bp, 6 predicted proteins | sample 7062081 | NCBI WGS metagenome assembly JABAHP01 (sample SAMN14534357, study PRJNA622989) | marine sediment metagenome | biome: marine biome [ENVO:00000428]; feature: marine pelagic biome [ENVO:01000023]; material: deep marine sediment [ENVO:00002113] | place: India: Gulf of Kutch | collected... | reverse complement strand
CCAGTGAACGCAGGGGATTACCCTTTTGGTCGAACTCAGTGGTGCACACTTCTCTGACGGTCAACTCCTCACCGTCCGGCCTGATGATCCGATGAACAAAGTCATACCGGCTCCCATTCTTCAGGGAGTCCTGATACGCCTGATTCAGCGGTTCCCTGTCCTCGGAGTGGACCAGGGAAATGAACGATTCGAATGAAACCTTAAAAGTATCCCGGTCTACCCCGAACATCTCGTANNNNAAGGTCGAGTTCCCATTGCGCCAGACTGGCGATCTTTCTGGCCTCCTTCAGCTTCTGATATCGCTTCTGGAGTTCCCGTTCGGCATAGACCCGCTGTGTTATATCATGGGCAAGGAAGAAAAACCCCTCTATTCTGTCCTTCTCCCGTTTATCCGGTATACATGAAACATCCAGAAGCCTCATGTCTCCGTTATCAGCGGGAAGCTCTATCTCAAAGTTGACCGGAGTCCCTCCCAGGACCTCGTCTATCCTGTCCCTCATCCGGTTATATATCTGGGCGCCAAGGACAGAGCGGACGGTCTTCCCCTCTATATCTTTCTTATCCTTATCGAACCACTCACGGTAGGCTTTATTACTGAACACGTGGCGTCTGTCAGCATCCAGGTACGAGATCGCCGAAGGAAGCGAATTGGTTATCAGCCTGAGCTGGTTCTCGTTCTGCATGAGAGCCTGCTCGAACCGTTTCCGCTCAGTCATATCGGTAAACGTAATGACAATACCGTCCACGGCGTTTTCTGTTGTGCGGTACGGCAGAATCCTCATAAGATAGTGTCTGCCCTCTTTCGAGGAGACCTCTACTTCCCTCTGTTCAAGGGTTCTCAGCGTATGCTGTATATCAGACGCAAGCCCCTCGTATTCGAGCCTGTGGGAGATATGGCTGAAGGGCCTTCCACGGTCTACATCCAATATGTTCATGACCTGGGTTGTAACGGGAGTGAACTTGCGTACATTGAGATTCATATCCAGAAATACCATGCCGATCTCCGTATTCCTGAGCAGGTTGTCCATGTCGTTATTGAGCTGCGTAAGCTCCTCTATCTTCTGCTGATACTCGGTATTAACGGTATACAGCTCCTCGTTAACGCTCTGCAGCTCCTCGTTAGTGCTCTGGAGTTCCTCGTTCGAGGCGATCAGCTCCTCGTTGGTGCTCTGGAGTTCCTCGTTCGAGGTCTCCATCTCCTCAATAGTCGCCTGAAGGTTCTCTTTTGTGAGATTCAGTTCATGCTCCAGATCATGCAGGCGGGTTTCTTTCGAGTCATTCGCTTCGGAAAGCTCTATTATCTCCTCGTGTGTTCTACCCTTTGAATGCTCATCAAAAATAACCACGGCATGCGCGGGCTTGCCCTGGTCGCCATTCAGGGGTTTCACCGTGATGTTCACCAGAGACGGTGAATCCTTATCACCAAAGCGGATGTCGTTATAGGAAACATCGGTTCCCTCCTTGAACGCGCGATGCATGGCTGTGCTGAGCGCGGCGGAAAGTTCCGGGGAGGCCATCTTCTGTACGTTCAGGCTTATCTTTCCGACAGGCAGTTTCATGAACCGGCTGACATCACCGAAAACATGCAGCAGTTCATACTCGCCGGATACCAGGAAGGAAGGCGGCACATAGCTGTTTACAATATGCTCGAAGGCGGTCTGGATAGGGTTTTCATCTTTCTGGGGCGAGTAAAGCCCTTTTCGTTTCGGGCTATAGGGCGGCAGGGTGGAGATAAAGTCACTGGCAAGCACGGCCTTGTGCCCTCCCTGGTATTTGAACAGCCGCCACTTGCTGGAGATATTGGTGTACGATTCCGATATCTCTCCCACGGACTCGCTGCTGCCCAGGAACAGCACCCCTCCCACATTGAGAGAAAAATTGAATCCCTTGATGACCTTCTGCTGCATCAGGGGCTGCAAGTAGATCAGCAGGTTTCTGCATGCCACCAGGTCCATCTTGGAAAATGGGGGGTCCTTGATAGTGTTGTGTGTTGCGAAGACCACCATTCGCCGGATCATTTCGTTAACGGAGTATCCGTCATCGGTCTTGTTGAAATATTTCGTCAGATACCTGGCAGGCACGTCCGCCACGATGCTCTCGGGGTAAAAGCCCAAGCTGGCGTATTCTATGGCATCCTGATCAATATCTGTAGCGAAGACCTTCAGGTCGTACTGAAGAGAGTTCAGTTCCATGTACTCTCTGAACAGCATGGCCAAGGTGTACGCCTCCTCACCCGTGGAACATCCGGCACTCCATATCCGCACCTGTTTCGTATGAGATTTACTTTTCATCAGGTCGGGAATTACTTTTTCCTTTAAGATCTGGAAAGCCTCGCCGTCACGGAAAAATTTCGTAACGCCGATGAGCAACTCCTTGTACAGCACTGAAGCTTCCTGGTCCGAACTCTGCAGGTAGGCGATGTAATCTTCAATAGTGTTTATCTGATTAATACTGACCCGGCGCTCTATTCTTCTGACCAGTGTATTGGGCTTATAGAAGGTAAAATCAACGCCCTTCTTGCTTCTGATGATTGCCAGCACCTTTGAAAGCGCGTCCCGCTCGGTTGTCAGTGCGTTCCGTACCGACAGACCGTTATGGATAAACGGGTGCTTCACATAATTCAGTATGGCTTCGGGCATCTTCTCCGGGGAAAGAACGAAATCCATGATACCGGTGCTGATAGCGCTTCTGGGCATGCCGTCGAACTTGGAGGACTCAAGGCTCTGAGAGATGACCAGCCCGCCGGAGCCTTTTATGGCTCGAAGCCCAAGAGTAGCGTCACTTCCAGTGCCCGACATGACCACCCCTATGGCCCGCTCACCCATGTCTTCTGCTAGGGAACGGAAGAAGATATTGATAGGGAGGTTCAGTCCATGTTTTGAGTCCTGTTCCGTCAGGTACAGCTTCTGATGAAATATGGTGAGGTTACTCTTCGGGGGAATGAGATATACGTGGTTTGGTTTGACGGCCATGCCGTCCTCGGTCCTGAGAACCTTCATTTCCGTGTGCCGGGAAAGCAGCTCGACCATCAGGCTCTTATAGTCCGGGGAGAGGTGCTGCACAATGACAAAGGCCAGCCCGCTTTCAGGCGGCATGTTGCGGAAGAACTGCTCAAGTGCCTCTAGCCCGCCGGCCGAAGCTCCGATACCCACGACAAACGGGAGTTCACTTTTCGAAGAACCAGCGGACTGCAAACCACTTTGGGGGCTCTCAGTCTTCCGGACAGTTTTTTTGTCGGTTGCCCCGGCCTTCTTCGCTTCAGCTTGTTTCGTCGGTCTTTTTTTACTCGTGGCTTTTTTGACAGCAGTCTTTCTGCTGGTGGATATCTTTGATGCAGTTTTCCTGGAAGAGGTTTTCTTTACCGCTTTTTTCTTTGCAGCGATCTTTTTTACAGAGGAGCCGGGTTCTGCTTTCGGAGAGGATTCTTTCTTCTGTGAATCTCCTTTTTGAGCCCCTTTACCGGCTCTGCCTGAGGGCTTGTTCGTTGAGGACGCACTATTACTTTTTTTCTTTGAAGACACAATCCCCACCCGGTTAAATATTTTAGTAGCTACTGCAGAACTTCAGTTGTCCGAGGCAATTTCCTATACGAAGGCAAGTATTTGTCAATAAATCTATATATACTATATTATGTAATTAATTGCTCAAAGTCAATAAAAAATACTGTTGTTTCATGAAATACCTCATCCACGCCACCGCTTTTCAGAAAAATAGACAAGCTCTATAAGCTGTAACCGAGTTGATGGCGTTCCTCCTCTGCCGCCCTTCGTCATCAAGCGTTCTCTCTGTCAGTACGTGTAATCCTGCATCGAGGCATCGAGGCGCAGATACAGCTCGTCAAGCCATTGAGGGAGCCAGCGGGGTTTCAGTTCCAGATTGCCGTGTTTCCTGAAATCATACGGAACGATGATGACCTTGGTATTGCGTCTCCCGGTGTCGTAGACCAGCATGAACAGTTGCTCTATGGCACGGTCTCCCATGGCCAGACATCCCAGCGAAACGTTGCTTCCGTGAATGAATATATCACCGCCGAGGTTCGTCCGATGGTCATAGTCCGCCATCATTCGATCAAAGTCATTGGGGTAATCAATTTTCATGGAAAGATGAAAAGCGCTGTTGGGATTGTATGCTGTCACGGAATAGATGCCCTCGGGCACCTGACGGTCTCCCCGCCTGAGCTTGGGGCCTACCGAGCCGCTTGCCGCAAGGATGGGATAATTGCGCACATGAACAAATTTTCCGCTGTCATCGGGAGACCATACCTCAAGGCGTCTCTCGTTCTTAACCGCTATGAGCGTAAGCTCGGCGGGGGGATACGGAAGCCCCCTGGACTCATACAGCCCCCTCATGGTGGGCCTTACCCGTTCCGAAAGAGTGCTGACGACATCCGAGAGGGTCCTCTCGTTCGTGATGTATGCGCGGGCGGTTGAGTGTTCCGTGGGAAGCAGGACAAATTCGGAAGCAAAGACCATACACAGAAGGATCACAAGAAAGAGTGCTTTCCTATGCAGTGCTCTTTTTACTTGCATGGAATATTTTATCCCATAAAGGCCTTTTTTGCCTAGCCCCTGCCCACTCTATCGCCCTCTGAGCCAGCGGCGGACCCGCTTTTTGCCCAGAATATTGATGCCGAACGAGACCATTACCGCCCACAGGTTCAGGCACACGCTACGGCGTGCAAGGTACTTCCTGTCCAGAAAGATGGAGACCCGGGCCGAGTGTCCACCGAATATCTGTGCGACCCCGGTAAGGCCGGGACTTACGCTCCAGCGGTCGTCATATTCCACAGCGCCCCACCCAAGCCGGTCCACGTCCTCCTGTATCAGCGGTCTGGGGCCGACCATGGACATCTCCCCCCGGAGGACATTCAGGAACTGCGGTATCTCGTCCAGCCCGGTGGTACGCAGGATGTGACCGGCACTCGTCACGACACCGTCATACATGGTGCGGAACTTGATGACCGAAAACGGCCTTCTCCTCCTGCCCAGCCTCGGTTGCCGGAAGAATACCGGCCCCCCGTCCTCCATCACGATGAACACCGAGGCAAGCGCAAAGACCGGGGAGAACATCACCAGTCCGATCAGGGACATCACGATATCAAACAGCCTCATCGGAAACCTCCACAGCCTTGGCACCATGCCTCACCGACGCGTTGCCCCTCGCCTTCGAGAGCACTCCCTCCAGCAGCGGGCGCGCCGCGCCCAGCCCCCCGGTCTTTATCAGGAAGTTCCAGACGGGCTCCATCCGTTTCCATCCGATGCTGTACGCGAGGTGTTTGATGCGGTGCTTTACGTTGTCATGCGTCATGGCCCCCGAGAAGATGCTGCGCATGCTGTAGAACTCCCGGTAAGCCCGGTCGTATCCCGCTTTCAGCTCTTCAGTGCCCATGCCCGTAGGGCGATAGACCACGTGCCTGGTGTCGTAGTCAGGCCAGTGGCGGTGCACGATGCGTCCCTCCTGCTCCATCCTCGCGAACAGCCGGGTGCCGGGATACGGTGTCATTATATGGAAGGTCGCGGTGGTTATCCCCCGCTGGACGGCCCAGTCAACGGTTCGCTTGAACACGTCAGGCCCATCGCCGTCCAGTCCGAAAACGAAACTTCCGTTAATCATGATCCCCAGGTCGTGCAGCCGCTCAATGGCACGGTCGTACTGCCGCCCCAGGTTCTGGAGCTTGTTTGCCGAGCGCAGGCTTTCAGGATTCAGGGTCTCGAATCCCACGAAGAGGCTCCGCAGCCCCGCATCGGCGGCCCTCTCTATAAGGTCTCCGCGAAGCACGGACTCCACCGTGGCCGCGCCCTGAAAGACCCTGCCCATCCCGCGCATTCCCGCAAACAGCCGTGAGGCGAACGCGGGGCTGCCAAGCAGATGGTCGTCCAGAAAGTACAGGTGCCTGCCCGGAAGCCGTTCGATCTCGGCCAGGGCATCGTCCACGCGCTGGGTGTAGAAGGACCCTGCCACCCTCGAAGAACGCGTCCTTGTAACAGAAATCGCAGTGGTGGGGACACCCCCTGCTGACCACGATGGAGTTCGGCACCAGATACCGGTGGCGCTTTATCAGGTCGCGCCGCACCCGGGGAAGACGTTCAAGTGTCCGCCTTCGGCTGCGGTATACCGGACGCGGCTCTCCGCGCCTGAAGTGCCTCAGGAACCGCGGGAACATGTCCTCCCCGGGGCCTATGAATATGGCGTCGGCATGCCGTGCGGCCTCGTGCGGCATCGAGGTGACATGCAGCCCCCCGAGCGCCACGAACACCCCGCGCGCGCGATATTCGTGTGCGATCTGATACGCGCGCAGGGCGTTGGTGATATATACTTCGATGACCACCAGGTCAGGCGTATCATCGGTGCACAGCTCCTCCACATGCTCATCCACCAGGGTAATCTCGTCGTCCGGATCCATGTACCCGGCCAGCGTGGCCAGCCCGAGGGCCGGAAAGAGCGAATACTTGATGGGTCGCCAGTACGGGCTTTTCGCCTCGGTAAGCGCGGGCAGTATGAACTTCGCGCGCAGTTTTCTTCTCATCGGGAAACCTCCTGTTTGCGGTTTGTGCTTTTCATGGTGCAAGCTTACCGCGCGGAGGTGAACACAATTTGAACCCTGCGTGAAAAAACCGTGAAAAGACCGTGAAGCAAAGATCAGGCACAGGACGGTCCAGGATATCACCTCATTCAAGTGCATGATAGAATGAGGAAAAGAGCGGGAGCTATCAGGAACATGGAAGCCATAATCTTTGTCGGCATACAGGGCAGCGGGAAGTCCACGTTCTACCAGAGGCGGTTCTTCCGGACGCATATCAGGCTCAACCTCGACATGCTCAAGACCCGCCACCGGGAGCGCATCCTGATGGGCGCATGCATTGAATCAAAGCAGTCCTTCGTGGTGGACAACACCAACGTGACCCGCAGGGACCGCAGGCGGTATCTCGACGCGCTCCGTGGAACCGATTTCACAGTGAAGTGCTACTACTTCCGCTCCCGGCTCGACGAATGCCTTGAGCGCAACCGCATGCGCGAGGGGGAAGAGAACATTCCCGACGCCGGGGTTCGCGGCTCGTATGGCAGGCTGGAGATTCCCTCATACAAAGAAGGCTTTGACGCGCTGTTCCACGTCCATATTGAGGACAGTGAATTTGTGGTGCGCAAGTGGGTCGACGAACGGTGATCAGCACTTCCTGAATCCTCAGCATAAGAACAAACAAAAAAGGCCGCCCGTAAGGGCGGCCTTTTGCAATCGATCTGATAAACTGTCCGACTACCTCATGTCGTGAAGCACGACAGCTGAGGCCGAATCGGATGCGTCCCCCGCCTCGTCCGTGGCGCTGATGGTCACGTCATAGGACCGTCCGTCCTTGTCCTTGCCAAGGCGCGAGGCCTCCACCGTCATCAGAAGCTCGAAGCTGCCGTCCNNGTCAGTGATCGTGCAGCCCTCGGGGGCCGTGATGGTTCCGCTCACAACAACATCGGTCTCCTTGTTGTTCGGCGGCCAGATGGCCTCAGGGCTCACCGAAGTTATCTCTACCGTGGGAGTCTCGGCGCAGGCCTCGGCCTCGTAAACACCCATATCATACCCATTTCCCCATGGCCTGGGATTACCCTCGAAATCATAGGCGGGAGTATAGTGTTTGATATACCCTCCAGAATCAATTGCCGGTGAGCCGGGCTGGAGATGGAAATCGCCATTTTCCGGGTCAACAAAAAGCGGGTCCACGTCGATATTGCCGGTTCCGCTGAATCCACCCTCGACATCCGAATAACTCAGATCGGCATAATTGCCGTTGAAAACAGAAGGTGTGCTGTTAAAGTACACTATATTATTGTGCGCCCTGTATACTCCACTGCCAGCCGCTGAAGAGGTATAAATACCACCACCTTCTTCCGCCACATTGTAAACAATGGTTGAGTTAATGGGATAGGCAACTCCCTTGTAACCGGTATAGATACCACCGCCCTGCTGTGCCTCGTTCCCAAGGATCAGGGTATTTCTCAGCCAGCTTCCCGCGCCACAACGGTAATTGCCAGCTACATATACCCCTCCACCAAGGATTGCGCTGTTGTCAGAGATGATACTCTCGTTAATATTCGTCCCGCTACAGAATCCCTCTGTGGCAATTCCCCCCCCGTATTTGGCCTTATTCCCCTGTATTAAGGTATTTCTTATGGTTGGCCCGCCGATCCACGCATAGACCGCCCCGCCATAATACACGGCCTCATTGTTCCGTATGATACTGTCCTCAATAGTGGCGTAGGCTACATAAGAAGCGTAGACGCCGGCACCATGATAAGCCTTGTTGTTTTCGATAATACAGTTTTTTATCAGGGGATAGGAGTAATAGTAAACTCTGATGCCTCCATACTTGCCGTTTCTGATGGTAAAGCCCTCGATGCTGCCGCCCCCCGACCTGTTGGAGTACGTAACAACAGCCCCTGAATGGTCTGAATCGATTATTGTGTCTTCCGGTCCGTTGGTGCTTTTAATGTAAATTATCTTGTTGTAGATACTCAGGTTCTCATAGTACGTGCCCGGCCTCACCAGAATGGTGTCTCCGTTTACAGAACCGTTGATTGCCGACTGGATGCTGGCGTAGTTGTCCGGTACATAATACGTGGCCGCTTCCGCATTTGAGACAAACGCGAGAGCCCCCACCAGTAAAAACATACAAAGAACCGCTCGAACAAACGTACTACGTGAGATATTAAACATGATCCCCCTCCTTACTTCTGTTTACACTCTTTAATGTTCCCCATCAAACGGTATGCCGGGGACCTGACGGTCCCCGGCATGTAAAGTCAATTTGCGTTCTACCTCATGTCGTGAAGCACGACAGCGGAGGCCGACGCGGATGCGTCCCCCGCCCCGTCCGAGGCGCTGATGGTCACGTCATAGGACCTGCCATCACGATCGGAGCCAAGACGCGATGCCTCCACCGTCATCAGAAGCGCAAAGCTGCCGTCATCAGCCACACTGAGTGCTCCGTCCTCGGTGTAAACGCCGTACTCATCGACGACCGAGTACGAAGCGTCAGTGATCGTGCAGCCCTCCGGGGCCGTAATGGTGCCGCTTACCACCACGTCGGTCTCCTTGTTGTTCGGGGGCCAGATGGCCTCGGGGCTCACCGAGGTTATCTCCACGGTGGGAACTTCGTCACAGGCCGGAGCTTCATAGGCACCCATGTCATAAGCGGCTCCCTGGGGTCTTGGAGTGCCGTTGATATCATCGGTCGGTACATAATACCCCGTCGCAGTCCCTGCATCTATACATGGTGATCCTTCACTGAGCTGGAAATCACCGGCGCCAGGGTCTACGAATAACGGGTCTGCGTCAATATTGCCCGCTCCAGAAGCGCCTCCCTCAATATCCGTGTATGTCACATACGAATAGGCCGGATATTTTGCATTAAATACAGATGGTGTGCTGTTTCCATAGATAATGCTGTTACTGACACGATAATACGTAGTGGACGACCCCATTGCGATTCCGCCTCCCAGGGGAGCGGAGTTCCTGGTAACCGTAGAATTAACAAGGGTCAGGTTGTTGCTGTTTCGCAGATAGATACCGCCACCTTTTGGCGCGGAGTTGTCGTTTATGACACAGTTAACAGCAACGATATAGCTCTTGAAATCTCCGGCGAGCGCACCACCGTAATAGGAAGCGGTATTGTTCTCGAAAACCGAACGGTATATCCTTATTCCGGCAACATACTCAGCGTTAATCGCTCCACCCTTGCCACCGTGGTTTCCGGTAAAAACTGAATCATATACAGAAGGATAAGCGTTCATCAGCATGATGGCCCCCCCATATCCGGAGGATGTATTGTTCTCAAAACGGCTGTTCTGTACCTTCGGGACCGACCATTGAGCACCCATGCCTCCACCGTGCCATGCGCTGTTGTTCTTGACGACACAGTTGTCGATAACAGGTGCTGCATAGCCGAACGACACACCCCACTGATTGCTCACCGTAATGCCACCGCCTATCCAGCCATGATTACCGGTGATAATACAGTTGGTAATAAAGGGAGAGGATTTATAAACGTAAATGCCTCCTCCGTGAAAATACTGATTTCCGTTTCCGTTTGTCAGCGTAAAGCCATCAAGTACAGTGTCTGAGCCCTCACCCGAGGAGAAGACAACAACGGATGTTATATCTCCTCCATCTATGATGGTTGATTCCGGCCCCTCAA
>JABAHP010002842.1_pt1 | contig 10184 bp, 13 predicted proteins | sample 7062081 | NCBI WGS metagenome assembly JABAHP01 (sample SAMN14534357, study PRJNA622989) | marine sediment metagenome | biome: marine biome [ENVO:00000428]; feature: marine pelagic biome [ENVO:01000023]; material: deep marine sediment [ENVO:00002113] | place: India: Gulf of Kutch | collected... | reverse complement strand
CCTTTTCTTTTTTGTGTACGGTTGACACGCCGATTTTGAGAACGAGTCTCATTTCATGCCGCAGAAACGCAAGCAGGATGCTATTCGACGGAACCGCCCGAAGGTTGTCGATATGCGGGCGCATAGGGCGCTTGAGGTGCCGCCGCCGCAGAAGTCATGGCTGAAGGCAACTAAGGACTGGTGGGTGGCGTTTTGGGAGTCGGAGTTTGTGACGGCTTCGCATGATGCTGTCGATTTGCCGGCGGTGCGGCGGTTGGCGTCGTTGATGGATTTGAGGGAGCGGGCGTATCGGACTGTGCAAAAGGATCCGTGGGTGACGGGTTCGATGGGTCAGGTGGTCGAGCATCCGGCGGCGAAGGCTATGTCTCGCTATGACGCAGAGATTCGCCAACTAGAGGACCGGTTTGGGTTACATCCGAGGTCGCGTCAGTCGATGGGTGTGCAGTTGTTGCAGGCGACGAAGACGTTAGAGGATATGAACCAGGCTTGGCAGGAGGACCACCGTGACGACGACAGCGACAGTGGTGGAGCCCCGGTGGTTATCGAAATCTGAGCCGTTGCCGACGTATGGCGAGTGGGTGTTGGATTGGATGCGCCGCAACCTTGTCCACGCTGAGGGTGACAGGTTCGGGGAGCAGTTCGACCCTGATCCGTGGTTTGAGGATGCGGTACGCAGGATTTACAGGTTCGATCCGGAGCGTTTGGTGCGGGTGACGCGCCGGGCGTTGATTGGGATTGCGAAGGGTAACGCTAAGACGGAGTATGCGGCGGCGTTGTCGATCGCTGAGGCGGCAGGGCCGGTGGAGCCGTGGCCAGGGATTTTGAAAGGCGAACCGCCGCGACTGCGGCAGTCTCCGAATGTGCCATTGGGGGCAGCGTCGTATGACCAGGCTGGGTTGTGTTTCGGTGCCGCTAAAACGATGGTCGATCAGGGACCGTTAGCGCCGTTCTTCGACACGTTCGAGAAAGAGCTGCGGCTGAAAGACCGGCCTGGGAAGGTGTACCGCATCGCTGCTGAAGCGGGTACACAAGACGGCACCTTACCGACTTGTTTCGTTGCCGACGAGCTCCACGAGTGGGTAGGCCGCAAAGCCCGTGTTCATCTGGTGGTCGGTAACTCTCTGGCGAAACGAGCGAGCGGGCTGGAGGTGAACATCACCACGGCCGGCGACCCGGATGTTTCCGATTTGCTGTTCAACTTGTACGAGTACGGCAAGAAGACCGCTACGGGAGAGATCGATGATCCGTCGTTCCTGATGGTGTGGTACGAGGGCGACGAGGCTGCGGACTTGTCTGATCCTGACCAGTTGCGTGAGGCTACAAAACAAGCCAACCCGTCGACCTTTCAGGATGTTGAACGCATCGTGAAACGGCTCGAGGTGGATCGTATACCGGAGCATGAATATCGCCGTTACCATTTGAATCAGTGGGCAACGTCGGGGGAAACTTGGATACCAGCTGGCGTGTTCGAGGCGTTGGCAGCCGATGTTGTTGTGGCGGAGAAGACTCCGATTGTGGCTGCGTTCGACGGGTCGTACAACGGCGACTCCACTGCCCTGTTTGGTTGCACCTTGGATGGGCATGTGTTTGAGATCGGTGTGTGGGAACGTCCCGAAAACGCAACGGATTGGAAGGTTCCCCGTAACGAGGTCGACGCCCGGGTCGATGAGATGTTCCGCCGGTTTGATGTTCTCGAGTTGGTGTGCGACCCGGCCCGCTGGTTGTTGTATATGGATGAGTGGGTGGACAGGTACGGCGACGATCGGGTGTTGGAGTTCCCGCAGTCGCATGTGCGGATGGTGCCGGCTACGTCGAAGTTTTACGACGCATGTATGAATGACCTGTTAACGCACGACGGATCTGCGACATTGGTGCGGCATGTCGCTAATGCCAAAGTTAAAGAATTAGCTGGCGCTAGGTATGTGTTGAAGAAGGATCATCCGAATCGGAAGATTGACGCTGCGGTTACTGCGGTGATGGCATATGACCGGGCTACGTTGCAGCGGGTGCCGCCGGTTGATGTGAATGTGGAGTTTTTGTAAATGGCGCAACGTGGATTCGTTCAACACTTATCAACGAATGGGGACGGTACCGGAACGGCGACGCTGGCTGGGAACTATGCCTCAGCTGCGGAAACGTTTGAGCTTGCCGACCAGACCGGTGTTGCTGAAACAGTAGTGACACGGCTGATCGTGTTCGTGCAGGACACTGGCGTATTCGACGCTGAAGGATTCGGTGCATTGTCGGTGTTGACAAACGGGATCACGTTGAACGTCACCGATTCGTCCGGGACGGAGATCTTCGATTTGACTCCGACAGCGATCACATCCAATTCGATGTGGGGCATGTACGCATACGATGTTGATGTGAAGCCGTGGGGTGTCGGTGACGAAATCCTGTTGGCTAGGTGGACGTTCTCGAAGTTCATACCGGACGGCCTGGTATTGACCGACGGGGAGAAACTAGTCGCCACTGTGAATGATGACTTGTCCGGGTTGGGTGATTTCCGCTTGACCGCTGAGGGTTACACATCGAGGACGTACTGATATGGGCACCGCCGCGGTTGGTGTCGGATTTGTGGCATTAGTGACCGGCGTCGCGTTGGTGCATTACCCGTCAGCGTTGATTCTGGTTGGAGTGTTGCTGATGCTGTTCGGCCTGTTTTATGACGATGGGAATGCAACGTGAGGCTCATTGATAGATTCGTTTCGGACTCGTCGGAGTCTCGAGCTGCTGCGGTGACGCAACTGTCGCAACTATTCACTGACGATTCTGAGTGTGCTCTGCACAGTTTCCAAACGTATGTAGATGAGGGGCTGAAAGGCNNAAAGGCAACGGCCCGATCTACAGTCTGGTTGCCATCAGGGTGTGGGCGTTGTCTGAGGTGACGTTTAAGTGGCGTAACCGGGGCGACAAGAAATTGTTCGGTAGCGAATCGTTGCGGCCTGTGGAAGTGCCGTGGCCTGGTGGCACAACTGGCGACTTGATTGCCCAAATCGAAGTAGACAAGTCGCTAGCTGGTAACGCCTACATTCGGAAGTTGCCTGGCCGTTTGGCTCGACTAAGGCCGGATTGGGTAGATGTCGTGGCTCCGGTAATGGGCGACGGGATTGCAGTGCTTGCCGGATATCAATACTGGCCCAAGGGTCGCGGGAATGGAAACCCGATAGCGTTACCGCCCGGCGAGGNNAAACGATTCGTAGGTATGTCGTGGCTCACTCCGGTAGCACGCGAAGCCGACGCAGACACGGGCATGTCTCGATACAAAGACAAGTTCTTCACTAACGCTGCGACCCCGAATTTGAAGTTGAAGATCGAAAAGCAGCTAGATCCGGATGTGCGTGAACGACTGTTGCAGCAGTTCACGGCCCGGCATGAGGGTATCGAGAACGCCTATAAAACGATCCTGGTTGAGGGCGGCGCAGACGTCGAAGCGTTGGGTCACACGTTCGAGCAGATCACCTTCTCGACTGTCCAGTCCGCAGGTGAAACCCGCCTCGCCGCCGCGGCAGGTGTCCCGCCCGTGGTGGTCGGGTTCCTCCAAGGTATCCAAGCCGCCACCTATTCGAATTATTCGCAGGCGATGCGCCGGTTCGGTGACCTCACCATCAGGCCGCAGTGGCGCAAAATCGCCGGCACGTTGGAAACGATCGTTCCTCCACCGGCCGGAGCCCAGTTGTGGTACGACGACCGCGACATCCCCTTCTTGCAGCAGGACGCCAAAGACGAAGCCGAAATCCGGCAAACGAACGCTAACACGATGGAGTCGCTTATCCGTGCCGGCTATAACCCGGACACGGTTGTTGATGCAGTTATGACCGGCGACTACTCGTTGTTGCAGCATTCCGGCCTTGTGTCGGTGCAGCTACAGGCCCCAGGAGCCGAGTCCCCGCCCGTTACCTAGGCACCTATTTCTGGAGTTATGTAGATGGATGCACACCGCGAAGACCTTATCCGTATGACCACCGAACCGGTCGAGATGCGTGCCGCCGACGACGGCAACACACTCGTCGGCTACCCGATCGTGTTCAACGAATGGACCGAAATCTCCGGGTGGGAGGGCAACTTTCTCGAAAGGGTCGCACCCACTGCGGCGAACAAAACCCTCGAGGAACGGGGCGACAAAGTTAAAGTCCTGTTCAACCACGGATTCGACCCCAGCATCGGTGACAAACCGTTGGGGAAACCAGCAGTGATGGAACCCCGCGATTTCGGATTGTGGACCGAAACACCCCTGGCGGACACCTCGTATAACAAAGACATCCGCGAATTGTTGAGCGTCGGGGCGATCGATGGCATGTCGTTTCGGTTCTCAATCATCCGGGACGAATGGGACGACGAACCCGAACCCCACACGGACAATCCGAAAGGGTTGCCGGAACGCACCATCAAAGAGTTCCGCCTCTACGAATTTGGGCCTGTCACGTTCCCTGCATACGAAGCCACAACGGCTGGTGTACGGGCACGTGAAGCCTACCTGAAGCTCCGTGACGCCGCCCAACAGGGCACCTCACAGACGACGCCACCCGCGCCGGGTACCTCGTTGAGCAAGCAAGACATCGCCCGCAAACTGCGGGAGATCAACCTCAAACTCAAAGGTATCGAATAATGACTCTGAATGAGATCACGGAGCGGCTCGAAGAGATCCGTTCCGAACTTACCGACCTGCACGGGCAGGACGAACTGACCGACGACGACAGTGTCCGCTTTGAGGCGCTGTCCAGCGAGTGGGACGAGCTCGACGAGCAGCGTACCGCTCTCCAGGCCCGTGAGGACAAAATGAACGAGATCCGCAACGCTGCGCTCGACCCGCAGAACGTTCAGTCCGGCGCTGACGCTCCCCCGGTTGTGAACCGTGACAAGGTTCCGTGGGACTACGATGAGATTCGTAGCATCAACGACGGTGCCGAGCTGCGGTCCCGTGCCCTGTCCGCTATCGAGAAGACTCCCCGTCTTTCCGATAACCAGCGGCAGAAAGCCACCGAATGGCTCGACACGCTGTCCGATGAGGATCACAACAGCAAGGCGCTGCGTCACATCCTGACGGTTGCGTCCCCGGAATATGCACGGGCGTTTAATACGATGTTGCAGTCGTTTGTCCGTTCCGGTGTGACCAACGGACCCGGCGCAGAGTTCCTCACTCGTGCCATGTCCCTCACCGACGCTGCCGGCGGCTACGCAGTGCCGTTGCCGATCGATCCGACAATCATCGTTAACGACGACGGTACGGAGTCTCCGTTCCGCATGATTTCGACGGTGAAGCAGATCACTGCTGACAGTCTCCGCACCGTTTCGACCACGGCCGTATCGGCGTCGTGGGACGGCGAAGCCGGTGAGGTTTCGGACGATGCGACCACGTTCGCCAATATCGACATCACCCCGTACAAGGCGCAGGCGTTCGTGCCGTTCTCCATTGAGATCGGGCAGGATTTCCCTGACCTGATGGGTACGCTCGGTTCTCTGATCGCTACTGAGAAGGGCGACCTGGAGGCCGCAGCGCACGCTACCGGCACAGGCTCGAACCAGCCGGTCGGGATCGTCACCGCCCTCGCCGGTGGATCCTATGAGGTAGCGTCGAACACGACTGATGTGTTCGCTATCGGTGATGTGTACGACGTTAACGAGGAACTTCCGTCGAAGTTCTCCCGTCGGGCGTCGTGGGTTGCGAACAAGAAGATCTATCAGGCTATCCGTGAAGCGGGTGGAGCGAACCTGGATGACTTCTGGGCCAACCTCGGTCAGGGACTGCCGCCGCAGCTCCTCGGCTCACCGGCATACGAAGCGTCGGAGATGGACGGCGTTATCAACGCCACTTCCGACAACTACGTTCTCGTATACGGCGACTTCTCGAACTACTGGATCGTGGACCGTGTCGGCCTGAGTGTCGAACTGGTTCCGCATCTGTTCGCTACTGCGAATAACCGGCCGTCCGGTCAGCGTGGCCTGTATGCGTTCTGGCGTACCGGCGCTGACAGTGTCAACGACCGTGCATTCCGCATGTTGAACGTCACCTAAGCAACCGTACAGCAACGGGGGCGGCCAGGACTTTCCCGGCCGCCCCCGCTTGCATATCCAAGGAGGGCCGCGTGGCTGCACCTAAAAGAAAGTTCCTAGTTGCCGAACAGGGATTCATCGGCCCTGACCGGCTACAAGTCAAAGCAGGACAAACAGTCGCTGCGGACGATCCGGTTGTGAAAGGCCGAGAACATCTGTTCCGGCCGGTCGAAGAAGTGATCGAAGCTACGACAGCCAACCCGGGCGAGTTGCGTATCACTACACACGGCAGGAAGGCCGAAACGGATGAGCCTGTCGAAGACTGACAACTACACAGACCACACCTGCACCCTTTCCGGAGGCGGCGCAACGGTCGTGTTCACAGTGGAGGACCGATGACCGCCGCGTATCTCCCGCAGGGCTACAAAACCAGCACACGGGACCGCACCGAAGGTGTCGCCTCTACCGGGCAGGTGTCGAAAAAGGGCACGGTGACCCACACCGACCATTGGGACGGCCGCATGGACGCCACCGTCCGCCCGAAAGCATTAGGGCTGAGGGTGACTCCAATGTCCGACGCCGAATCCGATCCCGAGTACGTGACCGCTGTCGCTGAGTTCCAGAAGGCTAAGGATCAGTTGCGATACGCCAAAGCAGCAAACGACCCGGCGTGGATACGCCGCGCCACACACCAGTACAACCAAGCTAGAGAACGGGTCCAGCAGACCCAATAGGAGGCCCAACCATGGCCATCACCGGGAGTGCGTTTTACGGACTCACCCTAGAGAAATATCTGAAATCCACCGCTGCGGTCGATCTCGAGTCGGAAACCAACGTTTACTGCATCATGGTCACCGACACCTACGCGCCAGCGTTCGACACGCACGACTTCTACGACGACATCACCAACGAAGTCACCGGCACCAACTACACCGCCGGTGGTCAGGCTTTGACCACGACTGAACTGACGGTCGGTTCGCCGGCGGCGGGGCAAATCAAATACGACTCCGCTGATCCGTCGTGGGCGTCGTCCACTATTGCGGATGCGATGGCTGCTGTGCATTACGGCGAAGTTGGCGCATCGTCGGCTGACGAACTCATATTCCTGTCGGATTTCGTGACCGCTGCCAGCACGACAAACGGTACTTTCACTATCCAGGTTGACACCAATGGATGGTGGTACATCGACTACGACCTCACATAAAGAGGCGTTTTTTGTGTGTGGTGGTCAGCGGGTGCGCAGCTATTCGATTGCGACCCGCTACCCCACACAGTGCTAACAGAGGGACCGCATGCCTTTCACAGACACGACCGGGCACTGGGCCGAAACTTACATCGACTGGTGCGCAGCAAACGGCTGGTTCGACGGCTACCCGGATGGATCTTTCCGCCCGGACGAACCGTTGACCCGGGCAGAAGCGGCGACGTTGATCTGGCGACAGTTCGCCCCCGAGGAACCCGCACCGGAGCCTGTGCCGGGTGATGTGACGCTCACCCCTAGCGACGACTGGCAGGCACTGGTCGACGCCGCCGGGGACGGTGCGACGATAGTGCTTGCTGCCGGTACCTATGTGGGGTTCAAGGTCACGCCTCGCACCGGGCAGACGTTCACTGTGGACGGTCCGGTCGTGTTGGACGGCAACGGCCAAGACGCCGCGTTCGAGGGGCACGGCGTCCAAGCCGTCTCCATCCTCGGCGGCAATGTGCTGCGTATCCACAACTACGACACACCCCAATATCACGGCGCGATCTGCTCCCTCGCCCCCGGGGATTGGTACAACAACCCGACGTGGGGGCCGCAAGGCTGGACCGTCGACGCAGTCGAGATCCACGGCTGCTCCTACGGAGTGACACTGGCCGACGACAACGCTCGTCTCACTAACTCGTGGATCCACGACGTAGCCGAAATCGGATTCAAAATGCTGTTCGGCCATAACCAGGCAGTTATCGGCTGCGAAATCAACAACATCACCCCGACCGACTGGGGCCACGAGGGCGGCGGTTGTAAAAACTGGTCAACACGGAACCTGCTCCTTGAGGGCAACGTTGTGTATGACATTGCCGGGCCCGGGTTGTGGAACGACCACGACAACCAAGACGCCATCATCCGTCGCAACACAGTCTACGAGTGTGGCGCATCGGGGATCTTTCACGAGATTTCCGGGCACGCCACCATCGAGGACAACGTTGTAGAAAACCAGTACGGCTACAACGGGTTAGGTATCTGGTCCCGTGGCGGTGCCGCCATTCATGTTGTCAACTCGCCGGCCACTGTTCGGAACAATCTTGTCCGGAACTGTGGAGTGGGGGTCGCCTTTTTGGATCAGCAGCGGGACGAGTGGACGAACAACACCAGCGGCGAGGCGTATAACAACACGCTCGATAACGCTGGGGCGTCTGGTGACGCCAGGGACCACAACGGCGACCAGTACGTGTTGGGTGCCCTCGGAGTGGATTGGCACGACAATTACCTTTCACAAGGTTCCATCATTAACGGGAACGGTTAGCAGTCGATTAACCGCCGCCATTTACCGAACGGATCTAACTAATGCAGGTTGAGGTGTATCCGAAGGCGTGGCTTGACGGGTCTATCTGGTATGCCCAGGTTCGGGTGTCGGATTCGACTGGTGCGTACACGGAGTTTGATCATCAGATCGCTGCGGGGGTTTCCACCGTGGAACCTCTGCGACTGTTGAAGGTCGTTTCGACTTTGGAGATCCCGGACGGGACTCCACTTTCCGATGTTGACGATTCGTTGTTCGTTGACGATGCGAAACCCGGTGGTGGGGTGACGACGGTGTGGGAGGAATGGCAGGACATTGCCGAAGGGAAGATCGGTTCCCGCACCGACTTCACTGAGCAGGAGTTTTGGGAGGGGTGGGGCGCGAATAACACGGCGACGATTCGGCAGCGGGCGTCGTATGCGTGGGGGCAGCGAGGCTGGACTGTGCTCGATGTGCACCAGCATGAGGGTGACGGGTCGGTGACTGAGTAATGGCAGAGGTAACTCACCTACACGCCGCCAACGAAACACAGTTCGACTCGACCAGTGACGGGACGTATGTTGACGTAACGTCGATGTCGGTGTCGCCTACCAACGGCACGAAATACCTCATCCTTGCCCTGTGTCAAGCCACCGGGAACAGCGCCTCGGACGACATTTGGGTTCGTGTCACCGGAGCCGGTTCCACCCTGGAAACCAAATCGGAACTCCGTATGGAGTCCTCCGGTGCAACCCGCTTCCACCCTTACTTCTTTGTCCATTCGTTCACTTCGGACGGGTCTGCCGTCAAGTTGCAGGTCCACTCTGAAGGCGGGTCGCAAGTATCGGTAGATCAGTGCATCCTCATCCTCATCGACCTCGACGATCTGGGGTCAGCGAACTATTACGAGGACATCAACGCCGCTACCTCCACCGACTATCCCAAAGCGTCGGCGGGTGGTACGAAGCTTGCCACTATTGCCGGGTCGAACCTCGGGACAACGAAAGAATGGTTGCTACTCGGCTGTGTCCGTACCGGCTCGATGGGCACCAACACCAACCACCGGATCGAACTACTCGGCGCTGACGACGCCTCAACCCAAACTGCTCTACTCAGATACGACGGTGAAGGTGAAGGGTCGGGCGAAACCCGTGTCACCGGTCTGGTGGGTCGCCACAAAGCCGTCACCTCAAACGTCGATGCTGAAATCTATGCCGACACTGACGGCAACGCAACGTCACACGACGACCAGGGTTCCTACCTGATCGCCATTGACACTTCAGCGTTCGCTGACTTCGAGCATTCCTGGCTCGCTACCGCTGAAGGCATCACCTCCACCGAAGAAACACTCCGCACCGTAGGCCCCTACACCCCAACCACGGGCGGTAACCACCTGATTCTCGGTGCGATGAACCGCAACTCGGAAGGTTCGGTCGGTGGCGGGAAACTGTTTGTCGAAGACGGCACCACCGAAATCCGAACCGGCGACTCATCCAACCTCCAGGGTGAACTGTACGACGCGACAGACAAACCTATCGCCCTGGTGATGAACCGGTACTCGTTCTCGGCGTCCACGACGCTGAACCTGCGAGTGATCGGTCCGTCGTCTACGTCACATGACGTTGAGAACTACGGCCTGTTTGTCCTCAACCTCAATCTCGCTGCGTCCGGTGACACCACCGCCACCCCAACAACGGCGGCGTTCAC
>JABAHP010000324.1_pt2 | contig 10184 bp, 8 predicted proteins | sample 7062081 | NCBI WGS metagenome assembly JABAHP01 (sample SAMN14534357, study PRJNA622989) | marine sediment metagenome | biome: marine biome [ENVO:00000428]; feature: marine pelagic biome [ENVO:01000023]; material: deep marine sediment [ENVO:00002113] | place: India: Gulf of Kutch | collected... | reverse complement strand
AAACTTCCGAGGCCCCGCCGTCCGATGCCAGGATCTCGATCTTTTCGATGGACACGATCGGCTCGCGCAGCGTCAGCTTGTTCGAGCCCTGGCCGTCAAGCAGAACAACCTTCGAGATCGCCCCGAACCGGCGACGCGTCCGCCGGTCGATCTCCCTCGAGACCCACCAGATGGACTGGATGACCCGGGCATCGTCGGCCTGGGTTACGGTGATGCCCTCGGCGCGGACGTCGGAGACGTCACAGTAAAACCCGTCACCCGGCGCAGGCGGCGGAGCCGCCGACGCATCCAGGACGTTCAGGACCCGGGGGTCGTTGAGCGCGGGCCCGTCCCAGTCGATGTTGATGACCCAGTTGCCGACGTCGGACCACTGCAGCGACGGAGAGTACCAGACCCCCGACAGGCCCGGCGTCGCCGTCAGGGCAACCGGGAACGTAACCGGATCGCCGACGTCGTCGAACGTGTCGACGGGGTCGCCCGTCACCGGGTCGACAACCGATGTGATCTGTCCGCTGGTGTGCGAGGTCGCGACGACGACGATCAGAGGCTCGGGGCTGTCTACGTAGACCGAAAACGCCATGCGTCACCCAGATCCGCGAGCGCCACCGGGCGGACCCGATGGAGCCGCCCCGGTGTTCAAGCGGCTCTGAGAAGGTCCTTGACCTCCTTGAGCGCGGAGTCGAAACGGGCCGCCTCCGACGACGGCCACTTCGACACGACGCGTGCGGCGCGGCCGTCCGGATCCAGAAACGCAAAGCGGAAGTTAGGACCGTTCCGACGCCACCACCACAACTCGAAATCATGCCTCGCCAACCATCCGGCCAACGAGACCTGCGGCGTCCGAAACAGACGCCCGTTGCGGGGCCTTCGTGGACACTCGGTATCCCAGATGTCCATGAGCGCTCTGAGAGCAGCGTAGTATCTGGCCGCCTCTGAGGCTGGCCACGACCGCTCAAGCGCTTGCCCCCGCTCGTCGGGATCCCAGAACGCGAATTCGGTTTTACGACCGCATCGATTGCACGACTTCATGACGAGGCCGTGCATCGTGAGCCAGCCTGCGATCGGAAGACCGTAAACCCGGTGGATCCCATTGCCTTCCACTGCCATCGGCTCCGGGCTACTTGCCCGTCGCCTTCTTCTTCGAAGTGGAGCGCCGTTTCGATGTCGTCTTCTTCGACGACGTCTTCTTGGCCGCGGGCTTTTTCGCCGCTGGCTTTCGCNNGCTTTCGCTTCTTGGCCGGCTTCTTCTTCGGAGCGGGCTTCGGCTTCTCCTCTTCGGGCGGAGACTTCGCTTTACCGCTTGGCTCGACGGTCTTGATAGTCTCCGGTGTCTGCGCCATCTCCGGCGACAGCAGCGGGGAAAACCCGGTCAACTGCCGCTCGCGCTCGTACGCCTCGCGCCTTGCAAGTTCCTTCGCCTCCTCATGGGTACAGACATCGAACAGAAGCGGAGTGAATTCTTGCTTGGAGACCTGACGAACTCTTTTCAGTTTTTCCGCGGTCTTGATCGGTACTTCGTACCAACCGCGATCGGCGCGATACAGACCGAGTTCCTTGCTCGCCCACGTCTTCTTCAGGTGACCACGTGCCTTGTCGTACGGCTTGATTCGGACGAGCATCGTCTTCGGCTTTGCCATCCTGAACCTCTACCTTCCGCCCGGCTGAACCGGGCGCGATACCTACTTCGACAGAATGACGAGATCGAGGGTCACGTCCGTCAGATCGGCCGCGTTGACAACCTCGATGGCGGGACCATCGGCGGCGTCGTAGTTGAAGTAGTAGAACTTCAACTTGCCGTTCTGAGCGTCCCACCAGCCGAGGTAGCCGTCGCTGGACATGACCGGGATCACGGCCACGACGGTCTTGCCGGGCAGCTCCGTCGACAAGTCGATCGGATAGCCACCGGTCGCTGCCGGATACGAGTCGTCCGCCGTGACGGTCAGGCGATCGATGAAACTGGGGGCAAGCGGTTTCGCTCCGTCGTACGCCGCTTGTGCTACGGTCGCAGCCATGATGATTCCTCCTGCGGAGTGCGCGGACGCGGCGGCGGTTCAACCGCCCACCGCGTTCCGGTTTCGATTCTGTTCGTTGACGCTCGCTAGGAAACCGTGACGTCGGTGCCCTTCACGACTGCGTCTTCGATGGCGAACTTCACGTCGAAGCGAACCGAGACGACGATGATGAGCTCCCCGGCGGAGATGTCCTTGTCGGTCTCCACACGGATCTTCCGCCAGATCCCGAAGTAGATGTTCTTCGGATCGGTCAGAAGGACGTTCGTCTCGTTGCCGCCGCCGAGCGTTTCCGGGAACGCCGGGATGGCCTCGACCGGAATGCCGTTGTACCTCGCCGGAACGTCGTCGAGCAGGAAGTCGCGAGCCCAAGCGGTCTCCCGCTGTCCGAGGCTGTCGCGGTAGTCCTGTTCGGCGTTTTCGGACGTGAGGTACTTGAAGTTCGACTTGTTCCTGCGCCACTGGACCGGCATCGCCTTGATCATGACGTTCAGGAAGTCGGAATCCAGCTCGCTGTCCGAGTTGGTCGGCGTGTGCGACGTCGCCTGCTTGAGGAGACCGTCGAACTGGGCCAGGTCCGGATCGGCCGAGGCCGTGTCCGAATTGACCGCGGCGTCGTCCATGTCGAACGCGACACGCTCGGTGAGCAGACCCATGATGGTGTTCTGCAGACCGGCCTGCTCCAAGTTGTCCTCGAGCGTCTCGTAGGACAGACGGACCTCGGCCTTGAACAGCTTCGCGTTCATGTCGACCTTGGTCATCGTCGGACGAGACCGCTGCGTCTCGGTGAGCGCAGTGCGCTCCGCGCCAGCCCGAAGGACACGCGAACCGAAGCCGATCGTCTCGATCGGGAACTCGGGCGACGGCATCGGAACGACGGTCGCCAGAGGCATCAGTTTGGCTTCTTCGGTCAGCCGCTTGATGAACTTGGCCGCCTGCTTCGGAAGCAAGTAGCCGCCCTCGCCGATCAGGTCGCTCAGAGCGAGGTCGGCCTTTTCGAGCACAGTGCGCTTGACCCCCATTCTCTTTTCCTCCTCACTCGTTAGTGACTGCGTCGTGGGCAGCCACGGTATCGGATCTACTTGATCCCCATTTCTTTGTCGGTGGCCCGGGTGATGTCCCGCGGCCACTTGAAGTCGTCGGATTTGCTCTGCACCGTCCGCGGAGGATCGTCCTCATTCGAGGTCGTCGTCGGGACCCCCGCGCTCTTGGCCACGGTATCGACGCGCTTGGACAGCGCATCCACCCGGCCTACGACCTTGCCGAGCTCCGTCTTGACCGTGTCGACGAACGAACCGAACTGCTCGACGATGGCGTCCACGGCCTCCTTGGTGACCTTGGACTCGTCGACCTTGTCGTCCTTGTCGTCTTCCTTCTTGTCGTCCTTCTTGTCGTCACCGCCCTTCTTCTCGGCGGCGTCTTTTTCGTCGTCCTTCTCGTCTTCTTTCGGCTTCTTGGTCGCCTTCTCCGTGGCGTCCTTGATGACCTCGAAGACCTCGCCGAGGGCCTTGAAGACCTCGCCCTTCCGCTCGACGAATTCGTCGGACTTCGTGATGGTGTCGAGATCGTGGACGGCGTCCGAAAGGCTCCAGGCCAGACTCGAAACGGCACGCGTCTGCGCCAGCACGTCGGAAACATCCGCGGTCCCGATCATGCTCTTGAGTTTGTCGACCGCGACCTTCATGCCTTCCATCTTCTCTTGGCACAAAGCCCAGTGAGCCGGAGCGTCCTGCTTGGCCGAGTCGTCCTTGTCGGTGTCCTCGGTCTTTTTCTCGTCCTTGCCCTTCTCCTCGTCGTCCGACTTGTCGTCGTCCTTCGAGGTGTCCAGGGTCCCATCGCCATTCTCGAACAGCTCGGTGGCGTCGGTCTTTTCCGTCTTCTTGGTGTTGGCTCCCACGGTGCCCTCCTCATTCTTCACGACGAGAAAGGTCCGCCGGTTCGCCCCGCGGGGCACCAGCGACACCTCCTTCGTGTCGATATCCTCAAGCCGGTGGACCTCCTGGTCCTCCCGCTCTTCCTCCTCGGCCTTGCCATTATGCGGCATTCGACTGGGCCTCTACAGGCGTACGAACGGCGTCGCCGCCGATCGAGTACGCGTTGAGTTCGCCGTCTTTGATGCGTTTCCAGAGGTCGTCATCGAGAATCCGTTCGGCCAGCAGCCATGTCCCCGCCCGTACCGATTGGCCGTTCAGCTTGAATGCGACCGGCGCCAGGTACGATTCGAGTATCACGGCCTGCGAGTCCCGCAGGCTGTCCTCGTGCTCGAGGCCGAGGACGCGATACTTTTCCATGAACCCGTGTGCTGCCCTACGGATATCTTCCCTGGAGTATATGTCCCCTTGTGTGTCCGGCGCAAGGGGGGCACCGTCAGCGCCGTCATTCGGCTCCAAAACGATGCCCAGGATGAAGCGCTCCTCCTCCTCCTTGTCGTCGCCGGACTTGGCCACGTTGACCGAGACGATGTTGCGCTCGCCGTACAGGCCCAGGGCGAACAAGTCCTCGTCGACCTCGGCGTCGCTCTTTTTGATCTCGTGCTTGAAAGCGAGGTCCTCGACCTCGGCGGGCGTCATCGGCTTCGCGTCGATCTTCTGTTCGACGACCGGCAAGAACCAGGTCATCGACCACTCACCCTCTGTGCGTTTGTCGACGAGCAGTTCCGCAGCTAGGATCTCCAGCACATCGCCGGGCTTCGCGTCCTCGCGGGTGTTGAACGTCCGGCCAATCACGGCGTAGTGCTTGCCACCGACCTCGAAGGTCTCCTTGTACTTGTCGACGTCGGCGGCGGGGATCGGACCGATGCCACAGTGGTAGACCCAGACCCCCGGCGAACCCTCCACGCCCTCGCGCCGATGGACGATGGCCCGAATGCTGCGCGGGATTCTGATCTTCCACCACGACGACGTCTGACCGCCGAGCGAGTATGTCGACCCGAGCATCTTCATCATCGCGCCTTCGGAGCCGGGCTGGCGCGAAGCCCAGCGCATACCCTGGAGCGAGTTGCCGTTCGTTGTGCGCGATGCGGTTCGGCGTCATCCGAACACGTTCGAGTTTCCACTTTCCGATGAACTGCTGCAGGCGCCGACGCTGGGTTTCGTACGGCAGGTCCACCATGGCCTGGCCACCGCCGAACAGCAGGTGGAACACCATCAGACGGAAGCCGTCGTCGTCGACGGGCTTGCTGCCGCGGAACCGTGCCAGATCCCTCCGGGGCTGGGGGTCGTCGCCGATGAACTCCATGCCTTCGCCGACAACGATAAAAGGTTCTTTGATTCCCTTCAGTTCCATAGCGAGTTTCGGAAGGTTCTTGGTGATGTCGTGACCATCGTCCGTGGTCACGCGCACCTGGCCCTTGCCGTCGCCCTGCGCAACGAGGACAAACCCGTTCCACTTCGGCTCCAGCGCGACACCCACCTCGAGGTTCCCGGCGGTGCCCACGCGCTTGATGGCCTCGGGGATCTGAGTGAACGCAGTGTCACGCGGCTTCATCGGAACGACGCGCGCAAACGGCTTGAGCGCCTTTCTGTCCGTCGACGGGTCCAGACCCTTGTCCGGGGTCCAGTCGGCCTCGGCGACGGCGCGGGGCGGCTTCGCCCCACGCGACAGCAGCCAGATCCCCTTCGGGTCCTGCTCGGCCACGAGGACATACGGGCCCTTGACGAACCGGCCCGAGAATCGAAGCCGCTTGAACCCGGGGCGCTCGTCGTCGACCTGGACGTCGCCGCCATCGAGCCTGCGGATCTGCGACGGCGTCGCCTTCGTCGGGTTCATGTCGATGCCGCCGATCTTCTCGCCGGGCTTGACCGGCCCGTCGTGGGCCATGATCTTCTGGTCGCTGTGCTTGAAGTACCGCCCCGAGAACCGCTCGCCCGGAGCCGTCGGGTCCGCCGTCAGTTCCCACCGGTCCGTGCCGCCGTCGCTGCGCGCCAGCATGAAGTGCCAGACCTGCCGGGACGGTTCCGGCCGCTGGGTTTCGGCCTCGCGCTTCCAGAACTGCCACGACACCGCGAACTTGCGCGCGTCCTTGTCGACCTTGAACCGGACGTCGCGCACGAAGGTGCCAGCCTCGGGCGGGGGCTCGTACGCCTTCGGAGATTCGTACAGTTCGAGGTCCACGATCTCGTAGGCGAACTTCTCGGTCTCGACCTGTTCGGCAGCAGAGAACTCGACCTCGCCCCAGACGTGGTCGCCGTCTGCCAGAAGGTACCGGTGCCCGGCGATATCGAACCGACGCGACTTGACGATCTGGGACTGCTCCCCGCCAACGATGCGCTCGGCATCAGCGGCGTCGACCACGATGGCGTCGGTGGCCTCAGCCTTCTCGACCTTCGCGGGCAGGAAGAACTTCCGCTCGACACGCCGAAACTCGCCATCGACGATCCGGATGTTCTTCTCCGTGAAGAACCGCTCGGCCACCAGCGCATCGCGGATCTTGCGTGCCTCATCGCCCCGTCGCAGCCAGTAGCGAAACTCCCTCGGGGTCTGCCGCATCAACGACAGCGGCAGCGCGCTCTTGCCCACGGGCGGCATCCACTTCGTGTTCACGGCACGCCGGGTGACCACGTGGGGCAGCAGGTCCTGGCCGATGATTGCCCGCCAGATCGTCGAGGCCCTACCGGACCTCGGGTCCGGCGATTCGCCACGCCACTCGTTGGGCAACAGCCGGAACATCAAAATGCCATTGAGCACGCCACCTTGCGTGAAAGCGTACTCGTGGAACGAAGGCTTCTGGGCGAGGAACTCGACCTTCGGACGGTCGACGATCGCCATCACACCGTACTTCTCGTCGGTGCTCACGCCGGGTTTGCCGGGCTCGAACACCCGCTCGACGTTCAGCCACTCGACCGGGATCTTCTGTTTGGGCAGGGCCTGCACACCCGGCTTGATCGGCTTGAAGGCCTCGTTGCCATCCTCGACGTCGTAGCCGGAAAACGGACGCTTCGCATCGGCGACGGTCTCGATGTCCTCCCCGATGCCCCCGGGCTTCGCGATGAAAAGCGTCCATCCCACCAGGTGGCCGTTCGCCTTCATCCGAAGGTCGCCATGAACCCCCTTGCCCCGGGCGTGCAGTTGCAACACCGCGGGCTTCGGTCCCGGCGTCGGCGGCAAGGTCAGCAAGGGATCGGCCTGCTTCTGGACGGCCTCCAGATCAGCCATCTCAATGACTGACCGGTCGCGCCGCGCCACGAGGTGCAGGTCGTACAGCGGGACGTGATGAGTGAAGGGACCTCCGAGGTCGTCCGGCAGAAACTGCGTCCGCTTCGCGAGCCGGTCTCCAAGCGCCCGACCGAGACGGAACTTGATGACCTTCGCGACCTCGTCACTGAAGGGGCCCCGCAGCAGCAGGTCGATGTCGTTCGGCGTCTTTCCGTGGTTGGGCAATCCGCCGACGAGCACCACAGCGTCGCGCCGCACAACGATGTCCTCCTCGAACTTGTCGAGGACCTCGCCCAGTTCGATGGCATCTCCATCCCCAGCCTTCTCGCCGGACGGCTCGACCGGCGCGAACTTCTCCTGGTCGACAACGTCTTCGGGCGGGGCGTCCGGATCAAAATCCTCGAGACCCCACCCGTCCGGGTCGTCGTCCTTCGACACGATGTCGAAGTTCGCAGCGATGATCTGCGTGAGGGTCTTCGGGCCGCCGACGCCACGCATACCCTCCGCCGTTCGTTTCGACTTGATGCGCTTGATCCGAAGACCAGCCTTCTTCATCAGTCCGGGCAAGTCCCCGCGCACTCCGTACGTGATGAGCACCTTGCCCTTCAGCGAGGAAACCATCTTCATGAACCGGTGCTCGTCGAACCTGTTTTCGCCGACGTTGACGTCATGTCCCGTGTAGGGCGGGTCAAGAAAGTGCAGAGCGTCCTTGGAGTCGAACCGCTTGCAGACCTTCTCGTAGTCTTCTGAGAAGACCTTGACTCCCTTGAGGCGCGGGCTATGCTTTCGAAGGCGAGCGACCGTCGTGGCCCTGTTGCCTTGGTAGCCAGCGTTGAACGTGCTTCTCGTTCGAAAGTAGGAGAATAGCGTTGAGTACAGGAACTTGTAGATCCAGTCGACGTCGCCGGATGGCTTCGAAGACACCACGCGTTCAAACCTTCCACGGTCTCCTACCCAGTTCTTCTTCTCCAGCGCGTCGAGGTCGTTCTCGCTCAGCCGCCCGATGATCCGGAACGCCCGGGCAATGTCCGCATCCTGGTCGTTGAGGACCTCCGTGGCGACCGGATCCTTCTCGAAAAACACGGCGGCCGAACCCGCGAACGGTTCCACGTACGTCTTGTGCTCCGGCAACATCGCCACGAGCCGCTTGGCCAGACGCTTCTTGCCAGCGGGCGATCCCCAGATGGTCTTGTGGACGTCAGCCTTTCGGGCCTCCGCACGCTCGCTCAGCCCGTCGTCGACCTCGGACTCGATGCCCCGCCGTGCGAACTCGGCCAGCATCAAGACCTTCGCACGGACCAGCGCCGCCGAAAGATCCTCGTCGGGCTCGGCCACGTCGGCGACGTGTGCCCCCCACAGTTGATGCAGGCGCCGATTGAAGGACAGCAGTTCCGGCGTCGACAACGCACGCAACACGGCCGCAGTCGCAGCCCGCACCGCGGGCTTGTCCACGCGCACCACCGGCGGCGGACCGTCGTCCGCAAAGACAGCCGCATCACCCATGCACTCGATGGCCTCAGCGGCAGACACGGCTTCGGCCCAGATGTGGTCGTCGCCCAGCGGGTCCCCGGCCGCCTTCAAAACGTCGCACAGACACCCAACGGCAGACGCGTAGCCGACCGCACCGGAATACCCACCGGCATCGCCAGCATCAACTCCGTCGCTTTCGACCAAACTCGCCAGGTTGCCCGCACGGACCAAGGCCTCCGTGAGAGGCTCAGCGGCCTTGCGCCAAACCGAATCCGGCATGCCAGCCACGAACGAAGCAGCATCCTTCGCCACATCGGCGATGTGCCTCGCAGCCACAACCGCGGCTACGACGCTACCACCGTCGACCTCGTACGCACGACTCCCAGGGCTGTTTTTCTGAGTACTCACGGGCGCCTCCGGCGGGACGACAGACGCGAGGACACCCCCGCCCTCGCGCGCACGTGGATCGGAAAGGATCAGGACGGACGAAGGCTACTCGCGATTCCACGCGTTCCGGCGCGTGTCGACCTCCGACCAGACGTCCTCGTCGGACTTGCTGGTCTCCTCCTTCTTCGCGTCCTTCTTGTCGTCCTTCTCTTCGTCGTCCTCGGAGGCCTTGTCGTCGGCCTTCTTCTCCTCGGACTTGTCGTCCTTCTTGTCGTCGTCCGACTTCTCTTCCTTGTCCTTGTCCTTCTTCTCCTCGTCGTCCTCCTTCGTCCCGTTGGCCGGGTACATCGAGACGAACGAGTTGAGCATCGCGACGATGGCCTTGACCTCCTCGGTGAAGTCCGTCGATGGCTTGCCCTCCTTCAGACCCGCCATCACGCTCTGCAGCCGCTCGACGGCCGACGTCACGGTCGCCAGGCCCTTGCCCTGCTTCTCGGTCTCGTCCACCGAGCCCGCCCCGAGCGCCACATCGAGCTGAGTGCGGAACTCGTCGAAAACCTTGTCGACTCGAGCCTTCATGTCGTCTGCCATGTCCGTGTTCCTCCCGTTGCACGCGGCGGACCTGTGCGCCGCTGTGGATTTGCTGTGCTTCCTTCGGGAAAACTCTACAGCAGACAAGACCAGTTGCACAACCGGCCAAGGCGGGCGGGCAAACGAAAGCCCCGACGGGAGCGCTATCTCATCGGGGCTCGCGAAGCGGAGAACCGCGGCAAGGCGGACCCACACCGTGGGGTCCCATTCTAGCCACGCAACGAAGTCCGGTCAACCGCACCAAGCAGACCGGTGCGAATCCGGTTCCAAAATATTACGAAAATTATTCCAGAATCCGCGAAGCCGAGACGATGTCAGGGGATTCAGTCGGTAGCGGAGAAGCGGGGCGAAACGCAATCGGGCCGGTCGAACTGCGCCTCGAGAGCGGCCACCCTCTCGGCAAGCGAAGCCAACTGGTCGCGCTCCTCAATCGCGATGCCAAGACCCTTGCAGATCAGATCCCGGATGGTCGTGTTCCTCGACAGACCCATGCGCTTGGCCTGCGCATCGACCTTCTCCAGCAACGTGTCCTCGAGCCGGACCGTGAAGCGAACGGTGACGGTGCTCATGGGG
>JABAHP010017832.1_pt2 | contig 10189 bp, 9 predicted proteins | sample 7062081 | NCBI WGS metagenome assembly JABAHP01 (sample SAMN14534357, study PRJNA622989) | marine sediment metagenome | biome: marine biome [ENVO:00000428]; feature: marine pelagic biome [ENVO:01000023]; material: deep marine sediment [ENVO:00002113] | place: India: Gulf of Kutch | collected... | reverse complement strand
CCGCGCGTGCGTTGTAGTCGCAGAGGCCGCGCAGGGTCAACGTAGGAACTCGCCAGATCGAACTTTGTCTGTGACATTGACAAACCTGTATGGGTGCTCAGGTGTAGAGAAGTAACTTTCATCTTCCAGGAGTTCAAGCTCGGTCCCGAAATGGCGGTTGAGGATCAACCTAAACGTGTTTACCGGCGTGATCTCGTCGTACAGGCCTGCCGAGTCTTCTCCGGGGAGAAGGATGGCATTGAGTATGGAAAGCCTTTCCGGTAGGTAGGTATTCTCCAGATGCTCCCAGTCCAAGAGCAACCCGGGGCCATGATCTGCCTGAAGAATGATGATCGCCGGTCGGGAGGATTGGGCCGACAGCAGGGAGTCCAGCGCGGTCATGACCTGCGCATTGACAAAGCTCAACTGCTTGGTATATCCCTCACGATATTCCTCTCGGGTTCCGCCCAACTCGAGAAAACGGTTGCCATCCTCAATGGTATACCCTCTGTTCTGCTGGACTGCGTTTCCGCGCTCGTCAAACACAAACGGAGGGTGTGGGGCTACAACGTGAGCGAACACAAAGTGCGGGGATTCTAGCTGTGCTGCGCCTGCCAGGTGCTCAAGGGTGTACCTGATCCTCGAGATGTGCGGAGCATAGGGATCGAACTGGCTCTGGCTGATCACTATCCAGGGAATCGGCGTGCTCATCAGAAGGGCGATTTCCAGCTCATTCCAGGGCTGTTCGGAACCCATATAGACGTCAGCCGAATCAAGAGTTGTGGGAGTGTACCCTGAGGGGAAAGTTGCTATCAAGTAGCCCTGCTGCTTCAGAAACTGAACGACGACATTGTTGTCAAACAGCCTGTAGAGCGGGTGGCAGTCGCCAGACTCGGAGCCAACCTGAGAAGCCAGATCATCAAGGTAGCCAAGGTTCAGAGATGATGTCAGCGACAAAGTTGTCTGAGCATAATTGGCGTGGCTTCTACTCGCTACAAAGAAGCCTTTCCGTTCCAGGTACTCTAGAAACTCAGAGTTGTCATAGCTGTATACCTTCTCGAGAATGTCAGCCCTGGCATACCCGTCTAGGACGATGTAGTAGATGTCCGGGAGTTCCTCAACCGGAGGCGGATCGGTCTGTGCTAGCTGGATGGGCTCAGCGCTCCCGGCATCTTCCAAGGCAGTTGAGCTTCCAAGCTCGTGTATGCTGATGTTGACCAGGGAGAACGTCACCAGGGTCGCTGCCACCACGTTCAGGATCTTTGTGATCTCTCCTAGCCCTCGTCTGATCATGACAATCAGGGCAGCTCCACCAAGAAGGATTGCGACCCACACAGCTAGCAGGATCAGAGCGCCTGATGCAGGGACCTGCGCCTCTCCGTGCCACAATGCCCTATGCACGGCTCCGAACGAGAAGAACAAGAATAGGAACAGGGAAACCAGCATCCCCGCCCTCGCGGCGCTCCTCAGAATCAACGCGAACAGCGGGAACATAATGGCAGTGAACCCCAACAAGATAGCTACGGAGGTAAATGTCTGTGCGGGCGAGAGCTGTTCGACATTCTGAGAGTATGTGGATAAAATAGGAAAGAGGGCAAAAAGGAAAGGGTGGAGGACCAACGTCCTTCTCATGAACTAGTTGCTCCTCCTTTCCATGAGGTATAGCGTTCGCTCCGATGCCTCTATCCCAGCGCGGTCACGTACGCTGAAGAACCTCCCAAAGGCATCTTCAAAGCCCTGCTGGGTGTAGCCGGGGAAGATATCCTCGCGGGTCAGCAGCAACCGCTCAACCTGGGAATCACGCTTGGGCACAAACTCGATGACGAGCCACCTGCAGATCTTGGAGAAGAAGGCGGCCACTCTGGGAAGGGGCAGGTTGTTGGAAATGGCCAGGTGGTGGATCAAAGCCAGGGCCAACACGGTATCGGCCGGACCACGCTCGATCAGCGACGTTCTCTCCTCGTTCTCCCATCCCACACCGGGGCTGGGATTGGTCAGATCGAGTACTAGCGGCAGGATATGAGTCTCGCCCTCCCTGACGCACCTGAGATAGTTGACCTCGACGCAGGCGGGATCGACGTCAGCCGAAACGGTCAAAATGCCCTTGCCGCTAGCCACGCGGCTAAAAGCGCCTGTATTGGCTCCCAGATCCCAGACAGTCTGGGGATCGGTCCTGTCAAGGAAGGCAGACAGCATCTCCCGCTTGTGCTGTAGCGCATCCGTAGAGTAGTTGGTGTCCTCTGTGTAGTCGACCCATTCAGTACCTTGCGGTTCCCAAGTCAGCTTCCGGACCGCCCGTTCTAGATTGTCAAGCAGGCCGCGAAAGGACAAGCGACTCATTCGGCTGCGGCTGGGCTCTATCGACTTCTCAGCAAACGTCTGTTGGCTCCTGGCATGAAGGTGAATATGAGACAGTAGAGCAAAGCTGAGACGGCTACGGGCCGGCAGTAGCGCGCTTGCCAGGTCGAGCGGCACGCCATCTATGTAGACCCGGAACAACTGGTTCAGCCGGACGTCCGTACTGCTCATCAGGGCAAGAGGGGCCAAAAAGTGCTGGCAAAACTGCCGGTAGGCTACCCAGGGCTCCCCTTCGCGATACGCATCAAAAGACAGGGTATCGATGAATACCGGCCTACCCTTGCTGAATTGGACGTTGTAGGCGCTGCAATCCTTCAGGGACATCTCGTATTCCAGCGCCCGCTTCTGGATCTCCAACGTCGTCAGGGCAGCATCTTTGAGCTGGCTGAAGGACCACTCATACGGATAGGATATGAATGGGATCTGCTCGGGCTGGATGACCTTGTAGGCACTAGCAGGCTCTGCAGGTTCGATCTGTACCTGCCGGTGGGGGACCAGCAACTGCGCATCCACCAACGCTTGGTGAAGGCCCGAGTCGATCAACTGCTCATAGAGCTCCGCGTACACCGGGTTGATCTGGCGATAGACCAGCCCGTCCCGGCAAAATAGGAACCCGCTTGGATCCCGAAAGGAGCCCGGCACTCGGCTCCTACTCTGCATCCTGCTCCTCCTGCGTCTCCTCCACCTCTCTGGAGAACAGCTTCTGGAAGAATGCCTTGATCCGGCCCCAGAACAGCCGCACCGCAAATAGGGCTCCCACGATCGCTGCCAAGGCTATCTGGATGAAATAGCTGCCCGTTCCCGGATCCAGGTACGCGTGGGCTTGCATCGGAAAGAGAAAAACGGCGACAACAAGGAGTATGAGCCCCGCACCTAGGGTCGCACGGCGTCTCATCTGGGCACCTCCACTCAGAACAGGATGGGGTCACTCAGGCCCATTATACCACAGAATGAGTATTCACAACAACCTACCGATAGCGTGCCCCGCCTTCACCGCCTCGGCAACTGTCGCCGGCGCCAGCGCATCCCCGATCAGGTGCACCTCCGGCGCCACCTGCTCCCGCAAGCAAACCTCGTAGAACTCCGGAGCGGGCAGCATCCCCGTCGCCAGCACCACCAGGTCGGCGTCCAGCCGAACCTCCCGCTCCTCTATCCGTATGGGACGCGCCAGCGGGTTCTTGACGTTCTCCGGCAGGACCGGCGCCCAGGTCACGTACGGCGAGGGCACCGTGGACGACACGTTGCGGGCCACCACCACGCCCCCCGGCTCCACCCGCGCCAGCCGGGTGCAGTTCCACAGTTCCACCCCTGCCTTCTCCAGGTGGTGGATCAGGTACCCGCGATTGGCTGTGCAGCTATCCTTCATGAAATGGGGCAGCATCTCCACCACGGTGACGCGCCTTACCTCCGCGCCCGGTAACTCGCAGGCCAGGAAATGGGCCACCTCACAGCCCACGTCACCCCCGCCCACGATCACCACCTGTTCCGCACCACCGGCCAGAGACGGGTCTTCCAGCAGGTCGGCGGCCTGGACCACGTGCGCCCCGTCGATGCCCTCCACCGGCGGGCGGGTTAGCCTGCCCCCGGTGCAGAGCACCACCGCGTCGTACCCCCCCTCGCCCAGCATGGAGACCGTCGCCTCGATGCCAAAGCGGACCTCCAGCTTGCGTTCCGCAGCACACCGCGCCAGCCTTGCCCGCAAATGGTCCCGGTAGTTGGCCACCTCGTACTTTGTGCGGGGCGCCGAGCCCGGGATCAACATCCCGCCCGCCGCCTCGCGCCGCTCGAACAGGGCCACCTCGTGCCCCCGATCGGCTGCCACCGTGGCGCAGGTCGCGCCCGCCGGACCCGCGCCAACCACCGCGACCCGCCTGGGACTCGCTGCCGGGACCGCATCGCGCGGTATCTGCTCCTCAAAGCCCGTGCGCGGATTGACCACGCACTGCAGGTGGCCCCCGTGGATGAACTCGTTGAGGCAGCCCTCCTGGTCGCCGATGCAGGGCACGATCTCGCCCACCCGCCCGGCCTGCGCCTTGCGCGGCCATTCCGGATCGGCCAGCAGCGGGCGGGCCAGCATGATCATGTCGCAGGCCCCGTCGCGCAGCGCCCGTTCGGCCAGGTCGGGATAGCCCAGCTTGCCCACCCCCACCACCGGCACCTCCAGCCCCTGGTTGGAGCGGACGCCCAGCTCGGCGAAATGCTCCTTGACCAGCCGCGAAAGGGCCAGGAAGCAGCCCGGCGGCATAGGCCCCGGCGGATGGGGCAGCCACCAGTTGTCGTAGCAACCCATATCCACGTCGAACATGTCCACCCCGGCCTCCACCAGGCACCGCATGGCCCCCAGCGTTTCGTCGACCGTGCGCTCGTCCCGGAAGCGGCGCAGCGACCTGACCTCCTCCATCCGCTGGCCATAGGTCTCGCGAAGCGCCAGCGACAGGTCGATGCGGTACATGATGGGGAAGCGGTCGCCGCAGCGCGCCCGGATCTCCCGGACCAGCGCCAGGCCCAATGCCTCCGGGTCGCGAAAGCGCCCCCACTTGCGCCGGTTAAAGGCCCGGTTGGCAAACTGCTCCAGCAGGTAGCCCTCGTGCCCGTGCAGGTACACGCCGTCGGCCAGGCAGGCCCGGGCATCAGCCGCCGCCTGGCCCGTGGCCCTCACCAACCGCCGGCACTCGTCCTCACGCAGGGGCCGGCAGGGCAGGGCCGGCATATAAAAGTTGGGGTTCCATGAAGAGGAGACCGGCAGCCGGTAGCGTTTCACCACGCACTCCGGCGACCCCACCCGGCCCGCTCCCGGCGAGAGCTGTATGAAGAACTTGGCCCCGTGGGCGTGGATCCGTTGCGCCAGGGCGCGCCAGCCGGCAAGCACCGAGCGCGAGCCATCGATGCGCGGCAGGTAAACCAGGCCGCCCGGCTCCAGAAACGAGGGATCGATCTTGAAGGAAACAGGCACCACGCCGGTCGTGATCAGGCCCGCGCCGCCCCGCGCCCGCTCCACAAAGTATTCGATCATCTTTGTCCCGGGCCGTCCCGTCTCGTCGGCCATCGAGATATTGCCCATGGGCCCCATCACGATTCGGTTCTTGATCCAGGCGCCATTGACCTGGATCGGGGAAAAGAGACGCTTGTAGGGGTGCATATCGGCCGTCATGCGGCCCGCACCCAGCGCCTCCTCGTCGCGAAACCAGCTCCCGTACTGCTCCAGCAACTTGCCAATCAGTCTCTGATGCTCCGTCACTGCTCCTCCCTGCTGCCAAGTCTGGTGAACTCGCCCTCTGCCCACTTTATGTAGAAAGCATGGCTCTCCCGGCCAAGGTCTCTCACTCCACCCTGAGATACCAACCCACCACCTCGTCGAACGGCTGCATATCCTCGTCTCCCGTCGTTTCGATCAGGTATTGGTCCTGTCCCGTATCAATGTAGACGATCACGTGATTCACATCCCGGGGGTCCAGAGGGTTGTCGATATCCATATATACCAGTTCCACCACCCAGTCCACGGGCGCGGCCTCGATCATGCTTGCCAGCAGGATGGCCGTATCCTCACAATCCCCGCCGCCCGCCAAAAAGGTCTCCCCAGCGGGTATCGCGGGGTTTCTTCGATTTCCTCGGAATAGGTGGTCAACTGGGCCACGATATGCCAGACCTCGCGCACAAAGGCATCGTCGTCGTCCACCTCTTCATAGAGATCGTACATAACATTTCGAAAGGGATCGGGATCGACAAAGACGCCATAGTCCCACACACGATAGTCCTCATCGGTAGTCGTGTTGTGCAGCTCTGTCGCCGCCGACCGCTGGAACCAGGCATCATCCCGGTTCTCCATGCCCAACTCGATGCTCGTCTCAAGGCTTTCGAAAGGCACCTCCCACAGGTCTACTGACTGATCCATGCGCCGGAAGGCAATATGCACGTTGCGGCCCGAGGTGCAGATATAGGGTGGGGCGATCGCTTCGGACCTGAACCAATCATACTCGCCTGCCAGCAGGTCATAGTCATGCTGGAGGCCAGATAACTGCTCGCGCAGGGCGGCGTGCTCGGCATCCAGGGCATCGTGAGCCTGCCGGAGCTGCGCGTGCTCTTCCTCGAGGGCGCCGTACTGCGCCTGCAGCGTCTCGTGCTCACCGGCCAACAGGTCGCGCTCCTCCGAAAGGCGCTGATAGCTCTGTTCCAGTCCCTTCTGTTGGGCGATGAGCGTTGCGTGCACCTCCCGCAACGCCCCGTGATCCTGCTGAAGCCGCTCGTGCTCTGCAGAGAGGGCCTCGTACCGGTTGGCCCACCCCTCCAGGATCGACTGGCGCAGCCAAAGCGCCCCCACCAGCAGCGCGCCCAGGGTGACCAGGAACAGGGCCAGCCAGGCGAATCCCAACACCCGGTACTTCCGGACAGCTTCTCGCTGGGCGGCCTGCCCGGCCTGTTCCTCGCCTAGCTTCTTCTCCCACAACGTCCACAGCACGGCCTGAGCCCGCTTGTTCCCCGGATCGTAGCGCAAAAACTCTTTCAGCGCTTCGATCTGCTCCTCCACCGTGAGCAGGGTGCGCACGTACTGGAACCAGGCCCTCTCGTTGTGGGGGTCCTCCCGAATGACGGCCCGCAGCAGCAGGCAGGCATCCTCCCGCTTGCCCGCTCCCGCCAGCTCGCTTGCCCTGCTTAGCAGCCGGTCCTGTCTCGGCATAACGCGCCCTCCTCCCGGCACACCCGGGCGGTCTATGCAGTTCAGTCCCACGCGCGCAGCCCTGGCCGGGCTCCCCGCACGGGTCCTACTCCGCCAGTATTATGTCCAATCCGTACAGCAACGCCATCGCCTCCGGCAAGGCGAACCTGGTCTTGCGCAGCACGTTCAGGTTGGGCGCAATCGCATAGTTGGTCGCCCGGGTGAAATCGGCCTCGGTGAGATCCGTGTGCAGGAAGCGGCTGCCCTCGAAATCGGTGCCCGTGCAGTTGGCCTGGCTCAGATCCGCCTCGGCAAAGTCGGCATTATGCGCCAGGCAGTCGACCATCTCCACCCGCCTCAGCCCCAGCCCGATGAACGTCGAATGGCTAAGCGCGCAGCGCTCGAACCCGATGGCGTGAAAGAGGCCCACGGCCGGCCACGATGCTTCTGTCCAGTTCACCCCGATCACCTGTGAATCTATGAATTTCACGGCGGTAAACGAGCAGTCCTCCACACGGCAGAGACTCAGATCGCAGCGCACGAACTCACAGTCCACAAAGCGACAGCCGGTAAAGGCCGTTTCGAGAAACGAACAATCCACAAAGGTGCAGCCCGCAAACTCTTTGGCGCGCACCTCCTCCCTCGTCAGATCCAGCCCCTCGAAAGCCTGATCTTCGTACGCGGCCGATTCCCCAGATAGTAGATCGATCAACTTTCCCTCCTACCACATCCCATACTGCACATCCCAGCCGCTGCGCAGGATCGAATTCAGGATCGGCAGCTTGATCTCCGACGGCACGAACCTATAATCATAGATCTTGCCCGGCGCGAAATTCTCCTTGATGCCCCACTGCTTGCCCACCTCGTAGGCCATCACCACGCCCTGGGAGGTACTCCCGCTCACCGACGCCCCGCCCATCCCAACGCGCCACGACGCCTCCTTGGTCCGGTCCACCATCGTGACACAGTGCCGCTTCTCGTCGAACTTCATCTGTAGCTCGTAGCTCCTGGTGAGCCCCGCCTTGGCGAACAGCTCCAGCCAGCGCGCATCCACATACTTCCAGGTCGCCACCAGCTTGCCCTTCCGCTCCTCCACCATTACCGGCGCGTCAAACTCGTTGATCGCCTGGATCTGGGCGCGCAGTTCCTCCAGCGGCGCCGGCTGGCCCTCGCCGTGGAAGGTAAAGGCCCGCTTGATCGCCCAGTTCAGGTAGGGCACAAACCCGCCAAAGGAAACCACCAGGGCTACCAAAATGATGACCATCAGCGCCGTTTCATCGTCGCCCGCGATCGTGATCGCCACGAACAGGATCAGGGCCAGCACCACCATAAAGAGCAGGATCAGGCCCAACGCCGCCAGAAATCGCTTCGCCATCGAGTTGCCTCCTTTACTTGATCCATGCCAGCCTGCGGCTGGCACCGCCTATTCCACTGCGGTGCGCTCCAGGCCGCGCACTAACCCGCCTCGAACCTCACAAACGCGTACGACAGCGGCGCCAGCCGGACCTCGTCCTGCCGCGCGCCACGCATGTCGGGCAGTAGCCCGCCGGACAGCGCCAGTTCCTCGCCGTTCAGCAATACCAGCCCGCCCAGGGGGTCCGGCGCAGTCACCGCGTACAGCTCGCGCCCGCGCCCCTCCAGCCCGGGAAAGTCGAGCAGGGCCTCCCGTGCCGGGTCCAGGTTGATCGCCAGCACGGTGACCGCGCCCGGCCCGATCCCCGCGTGGGCATAGACCCGCAGGCGGTCCGCGCCGTCGCCCCTGGCCCGCGCATCCAGCACCCGAGGGCCCATCAATCGCTTCCACAGCAGCGAGTTCCAATAGTCAGGCCGCGGCTCCAGCGTCTCCTCGTCCAGCAGCCCATAATTCATGCCGGTCAGCGACTGGCGCACCACCACCTCCTGGCCCAGGCGCGCCATCAGACCGAGCTGGTCCAGCCACCACAGCCCGCCCAGAAAGACGTCCGACAGGCCCGGCTCGCCCCCGTACTGGGCGTTTCCCGTCTCACCCAGCCACACCGGCCTGCCCGGCGCGTACCGGTCCCGCCAGCACGTGATCTTTTCCGCCCAATGCCCCGCCTCGTCCAGGTTCGCCGGATCTAGCAGCCGGTCCGGGTGCGCCCGCCGCGAGGCCATCGGCCCGCGCCGCGATTGCTGCGGGTAGTAGTGCCAGGTGACCAGGTCGACTATGTCACCCGCCGCCTTCAGGTACCCCGGCAGGAAGCCATACAGCGCCCCCAGCGGCTCGCCCAGCACCGGCCAATAGGCGCTCCCCTGCCCCGCCAGCTTTGCGCCCGGCTTGTAGCGGTCCACCAGCGCCCGGGCAACCCGCAGGTCCCGCGCGTACTGCTCTGGCGTGACCTGTGCCTTGGGGCCGTGTACCGCGAAAAAGATGTTGGCCTCGTTGCCCAGTTCCCAGACGTCGACCCGGTACCCCCTCTCCGCGGTGTAGGCCAGCAGCTCGGTCGCGTTGTCGTCCTGCCAGCGCCCCCGCCCGTCGCGCGCTGCCGGACCGGCGTTGAGCGTGAACACCAGGCCCAGGTCGTGCCTGGCGGCAAAGGCCATGATCGCGTTCCACTGGTTCGCGCTCATGGCCGACTCGTAGCCCCCGGGAATCGTTGGCTCGCGCCCCTGCCCGGCCCCCAGATCGTAGTACACCTTGTCCGACTCTGAGCCGCCGATCCGCAGGTAGGCCGGGCCCAGCGCCCCCACCAGCAGGTCCAGCCTGGGCCGGTCGAAATCGAACACCGGCGCGTGCAGCGTGCCCGAGCCCCACTCCACCGCGTCGGCTGCCGGATTCCACCACCTGCCGCCTACCACCTGCGAAAGGTCGACCGCGTACGACAGGTACCGGTCTGGCACTTTGGTTACCTCCCGCTCCAGGTCGACGTTGACACCCACGCGGTATGCCGGCCTTTCACCCTCCCCCTTCACGCTTATGTCATGTTGCGGCAACACAGGCTCTGGATCGCACTGCCCTCGCACCAGGGCCGGCATACCGCCCCGGCTGCCCCACAGACCCAGTTGCAGCAAGCCAACGAGAAGCAGCAAAAGCAGGGCCGGGATCAACAGCAACCACGCAGCACTGCCGCCAGCCAGCCACAGCCCCAGCGGGACGCCGGTCGAGACCAGCAACAGGCACAACACAATCGCCAGCAGGAGCCGCACCTTTGGAATCAGCTCACGCCTCCCCTCAGATCC
>JABAHP010009249.1_pt1 | contig 10191 bp, 7 predicted proteins | sample 7062081 | NCBI WGS metagenome assembly JABAHP01 (sample SAMN14534357, study PRJNA622989) | marine sediment metagenome | biome: marine biome [ENVO:00000428]; feature: marine pelagic biome [ENVO:01000023]; material: deep marine sediment [ENVO:00002113] | place: India: Gulf of Kutch | collected... | reverse complement strand
GGTTTGCTGTTGCGTTCATACGCCCTTGCAAATACCCCGGACCTGTAGAAGGAATAAATAAGAAGACAGACACCCACCACTATAGATGCGTCAGCGATGTTGAAGGCAGGCCAGTGGAAATCACCCCACAAACGGAAGTAAATGAAGTCAGTGACAGAACCAAAGCGGAGGCGGTCTATGAGATTGCCCAAAGCACCACCCATGAGCAGACCGATAGCTACAATACTCAGGGTAGTCGCTGGGGACAAGTAACGTAGAAACAGCAATATAAAAAGCAAAGCAGCTATGCTAATGACGATGATAAGAAATGTTTGATTGGCAAGTAAACCAAAGGCAGAGCCCGTATTGCTAATATGGATAAAACTCAAGCGGCCAATCAGCGGGAACGATTCCCCAATTTCTAGGTTAGTTCTAATCCACAGCTTGGTCAGTTGATCTGAAGCGATTACTAAGGCAATAACGAGGAGACATAGTGTTGCTCTCTTGATGCTATCACGCACAGACGGTTTCGAATTATCTTTGTCCACAACGAAGTCGCCGATTTTGCCGAGCCACAACACAATTGAGCGCAATTTATCTTATACCTTTTGTTTCCTTTGTCTGCTTAGTCTTACAGCTCAGACATAGGCTTGCCTGAGGTATGGCTTCAAGGCGACCTTCCTCTATAGGTTGCCCACAGGAATCACACAAACCATAAGTACCGGCTTCATACTTTTCTAAGGCATGTTCAACCCAATTAAGAGATTCTCTTAGCCTTTCTTCCAAAGCCAATCTTTTCTCCAGCTCGGAGGCTTCATCGGCTTCCTCTTCCCTTTTGCCGAATGGACTGCCTTCCTTCCTCTCAATCGATGGCTGACCCAGAGTTCTCAACTGTTCCAATTTCTCTAGCAGCTCTGCCTTTTCTTTCTTTAGTCTTTCATAAAGTTCAGTAAACTCTGCCACTTTTGTCCTCCGTATGATTTACAGCTATCTTACACCGAAATTCCACGCAAAGTATGTGTGATCTATAATTCTACTAGACAATATTCGGATTGCTAAAAAGTTCCCTGATATCGGGATGCAGGGACTCTCCAAGTTCTTTCACAGATTCGCATCTAATTTTGCTAAGTTTCCCCTGTTTTTCTTCGAATTCAGTTATAGAGTAAAGTTTCTCAGGATGCAAGTAAATATCATCTACATATCTTATCGATCTAGGCACGCTAAAACCCGTTGGAGAATCCACCCAATCCTCCAAACCTCCCCTTAATAGAGAATCGAGTACTGCCATCGTAGATTCCAGTCTTATGTCTTTGTAGTACTCGGCTTCCCCTATTCCTCCAGTATTTATCAGATAGTAATGCAAGTGGGGAATACCTTTTATTATCTCATAAAATATATTAGCATGCTCAGCCAGGTCTCCGGCTACGAAGGGGTCGTAGAAAAACTCGCTTCTGATTTTTCCTGCCTGCGTTGGGTCACCGGCCGAGGATTCCATTGCCTGTCCCAGCACCATCAAGGCTGCCGCTTGCACCCGGGTTAGCTTTGATATTGCCGGAATCAGTGGTCCTCTGGTGATAAGAATCAGATTGTCAATCCTATCTACATCGATATAGCGACTGGCGTGCATAAAATCTCTTCTCAATACTACTGCTCTGCCATTGGATGTTCTATCTAAATTGTAGAAGTCAAAATCTCCATCTTCGGTCACGTGGACATTCTCGCAGACAGTCCTTGGTTTTAGGAGTCCGTAATATACTTCGATTTGCTCCCCGGGGTTCACGCCCTCCGTTTTTACAAAGATTCCCCCGGCCTCAAATCCATGAAAAGAACCATCGGGCATGAGAGTCCCGCCATCATCCTGAATAAGCCACGATTTTTCCCTTCCCTTTTTAGCTAGGATTCTACAGGTTGTGGTTGTCTTCCCGTTGGCACTTAATGCCACAAGTAGCGTCCTCGCGAGACGATAGTCCCCATGTGCTGATTGAAGGTAATCCTCCCGGCAGCCAGCATGCAAGAAGATGCCCCCTCTTTTCGTCTTAGCTGCCCAATCCTCGGCGGCGAACACTCCCTTTTTGTATTCACCTATATAGTTACCATTTCTGATTATCTTGACAAACCTTCCGTCGTCCAGCATAGCCAATCTGATGGTAATATCTTTCTCGGGGAGCGACTTTGACTGGTTAGTCTCAAAAGCCTCATCAGCGAAGAATAGGATATAGTAGGTTGGCTCTTTGACCTCCATTTTTGGGGGTATAAACAGGTTCCCGCCTCCATACGCAACATGGGCAAATCGCTCCGGGACAATCAACCTGACCGTAGTGTTACTACTCCTATTGCCGACAATTCTGTCCATTGAAATCAATCTCTCTTTGGCCAAGGCCTTCTCACAGTTTACTAACAGCTTTAGCTCATCCTCGCCAAATAGATGGTCAATGCTGTTCTTGGTGAACATCGCTGACCTGGAAGTAGGCTCGCTGCTGGCGACGAAGTTCCTGTACAACGTCTTCTTGACGCTTGGCTCTTTTTCCACAAGCTTTCTCAATTCCTGATCAGCGGGGTTATGAGTCAAGCGCTTCTCTTCTAGTGCCTTTTGCCAAATTCTATCGGCACTTATAATGAATTGTTCTAGCTCAAACGTTGCCATTGTGATCCTTGGGAGAAATGTGATACCGCGTTCCCAATTACGAGGAATTAGGAATCAATATTTATTGCTTAGACCTCGCGAAACTCCCCTTCCACAGTACCTTCTTCTCCTTCTTCTCCTCCTCCATCTCCCTCTCCTTCACCACCGGGTTCCTTTCCACTGGGTGGGGGTTGTCCGGGTTGCTGGTAAACCGATGCTCCGACCTTCTGCATAACCTGCGTTAGCTCTTGGGTAGCATTACGAATGGCGTCTACATCCTGCCCTTGAAGAGCCGATTTGAGAGTGGCTGTCTTAGCATCAATTTCCTGTCTTACATCGGCGGGTATTTTATCTCCATGGTCGCGAACAGTTTTCTCTGTCGTATAAACCAGGCTGTCAGCGGTATTCCGTACGTCCATTTCTTCCTTACGTTTACTATCCTCAGCAGCATACTGTTCGGCCTCCCGTTTCATCTGTTCCACTTCTTCTTTGCTCAATCCGCTGGAGGCAGTAATCGTAATTTTCTGTTCCTTCCCGGTACCTTTATCGCGGGCACTAACATTCAGGATGCCATTGGCATCAATATCGAAAGTAACCTCAATCTGGGGCACGCCCCGCGGCGCTGGTAAGATTCCATCAAGCATAAAGCGTCCTAGTGTACGATTATCGGCAGCCATGGGACGTTCGCCTTGAAGGACGTGTATTTCAACGCTTGGTTGATTATCGCCGGCAGTGCTGAAGATCTGGCTCTTCGAAGTCGGTATGGTGGTATTACGCGGGATTAGTGGAGTTGCTACTCCTCCTAGCGTTTCTATCCCTAGAGTGAGCGGCGTGACATCTAGCAGAAGAACTTCTCCTACTTCACCCTTAAGCACCCCAGCCTGAATGGCAGCGCCCAAAGCTACCGCCTCATCGGGATTGATTCCCTTGACGGGCTCTCGGCCAAAGAATTGCGTTATGGACTCCTGAACTTTTGGCATCCTGGTCTGACCACCGACAAGAATCACGTTATTGATTTGGCTTGCATTGAGGCCAGCATCGCTCAGGGCTTGGCGGCATGGTTCAATACTTCTCTCTATCAGGTCGTCTGATAGCTGCTCTAACTTGGCTCGAGTTAGGGTCATGCTGAGATGCTTGGGACCGCTGGCATCGGCAGTAATAAAGGGAAGGCTAATCTCTGTTTGAGCTACTGTGGATAATTCTTTCTTTGCCTTTTCAGCAGTGTCTTTCAACCTCTGCAATGCCATCTTGTCTTGACTCAAGTCTATGCCTTGTTCTTTCTTGAATTCGTCACATACCCAATCCATAATTCTCTGGTCAATGTCATCACCACCGAGGTGTGTATCCCCGTTGGTTGACTTAACCTGGAAGGTGCCCTCCCCTATATCGAGGATAGAAATGTCGAAAGTCCCGCCGCCAAGGTCATAAACAGCAATCGTTTGATCTTGCTTCTTATCCATTCCGTAAGCCAGTGATGATGCCGTAGGTTCATTAATGATACGCAAAACGTTGAGCCCGGCTATAGCGCCGGCATCTTTGGTGGCATTTCGCTGGCTATCGTTGAAATAGGCCGGCACTGTGATTACAGCGTCGGTGACTTTATCTCCAAGATAAGCTTCAGCATCAGCCTTCAGCTTTTGCAGGATCATGGCTGATATTTCCTGAGGACTATACTCCTTGCCACCCATTACCACCCGACAATCGCCATTGGAGGCCGCAGTAATCTTATACGGTAGGCGCTTCATATCGCTCTGAACAGTACGGCTCTTGAACCTTCGCCCAATTAGGCGCTTTATGCTGAATATGGTATTCTCGGGGTTTACTATTGCCTGGCGCTTGGCTAACTCCCCAACCAATCTCTCCCCACCTTTCCCTATTGCTACCATTGAAGGAACAAGATTGCCGCCTTCGGCACTGGGTATTATCTTAGGTTCGCCCCCCTCCATCACCGCTACTACGCTTAATGTAGTACCTAGGTCAATTCCTATCGCTCTTCCCATTTCTAATTCTCCTTCTGATTTGCTTGCTCTCTTCTTTTTCTTTTTATTCCTCTACCAACTGTTACCATGGCAGGACGGATTACCTTTTCCTTAAATTTGTAGCCCTTTTGCAGCTCCTCAATAATTATTCCTTCTTTCCCATCTTGTTGCATTATTGCTTCGTGGAGACGAGGATCAAAGGGTTCACCTCGAGTCTGTATCTCTGTCAGCCCCTGTGCCTCCAAGCTTGTCTTCAATTTATTATAGATGAGCCTGATACCTTCAGTCCAGTTTGATTCCTCTAGATCAACAGGGACTGACGCAAAAGCTCTATCCAGGTCATCCATGATAGGTAAAAGGTTACAGATAAACGTGCTATTGGCAAACTCAATGACCTCGCTTTTTTCCTGTTCGGCACGTTGCTTGTAGTTAACCCAATCCGCCTGGCATCGTTGCCAACTGGCTAAATGTTTCTCTGCCCTCTCCTTCTCCTCAGCTAGCGCTTGCTGTAATGTTTCTATATCTTCGGTTTGCTCAATGCCTTCTTCGATTACTTCATCACCCTCGTCCAAGATTGGACCTCCTTTAGATGTATTCGGCTACTGAATTGCTTAGCAATGCTGAGAGGCAGTTAAGCGAAGAGATAGTCTTGGCGTAATCCATCCGTTTGGGGCCAATCACTCCCACAATGCCACTGGCTTTATCCAGTAATCCATATTCGCTGGCTATTAGACTCAAGTCCTGTAATGCTGGTTCTGGGTTTTCCTCACCAATGACTACTCTTACCCCTTCTTTACGAGATTCCTGGCAGAATATATTTCCAAGCCAATCCTCTCCTTCGAGCACTTCTAAGATTCCCAGTATCTTAGGGCTGTTGGTAAACTCTGGTTGACCCAGCAGCAAACGCAACCCTTCGAGGTAAGGTTCACCGTATGCTAGCTTATCTTCGGCAGTCATAATTTCTGCTATAGATTCAGACAACTGCCCCTCCTCTGCAGAAAAGCCCTTCTTTTTGGCGAGGATCTGGCTGCTAGTCATCCCACCATAAATAGAAGTCAGCTTATTAGCTAACTTTGTTAACTCATCCTGGCTAACCTTTCTATTGAAAGATAACACCTGCCTTCTAACTTTTGTTTCGTATAGAACCACGATCAGCAGAGCCATGAAATCCTGTAAGCCCACTAAATCGAGATGCTTGAAGCGGCAGCGAACCGCTTTGGGAGTGGTTATTACCACCAGGTTGTGAACAAGGCTAGCTAAAAGAGCCGCAAGTGTTTTAAGCCATTGCTCTAACTCCTCTTTTGCTTCCTGAGATATCTGATAAATCAGATGCTGCTCAACATGGGGAAGTTCAATCTCTTCCCCTATCAATTCCACATAGTATCGGTAAGCTTTATCAGTCGGTACACTTCCTGCTGAATGGTGAGGGTGAACAATGTATCCTTCTCGTTCCAAGTACGCTGTATCATTGCGAATGGTGGCCGAGCTTACCCTCAAGCCATGCTTTTCCACGATAGTATTTGAAGACACCGGTGTTACTCTGGTGATATAGTCTTCAATTATCGCCCTGAGAACGGTCTCTCTTCTTTCCCTTAAAGCCATCTTAGCACTCTTCCCTCTTGATTGCTAAATATGCTAATTTATCACCATGAATACGTTCTGTCAATTGTGTTGCACGAACCGATTTGGATCGGTCTTCTGATTGACCGAGGATATAATATCCAGTACTATTATAGCAAAAATGTAGAAATCGGAAAAAATCTTACTTGGCACAGCGTGATAGCAAAGCAGCTCAGATTCTCAGTTCGGAGGCGGCTAGACAAGCAAGCACCATAAATCTTATTGCCTCTGAAAACCATGCCAGTCGGGCAGTACTTGAGGCCCAAAGCTCGGTACTCAATGACAAATATGCTGAGGGATATCCTGGCCGCCGCTATTATGGCGGCTGTGTTTACATAGACGAAATTGAGAATCTAGCTATCGAAAGAGCCCAAAACCTGTTCAAAGCCCACCATGCCAATGTGCAGTCTCATAGTGGTAGCCAGGCTAATATGGCAGCCTACTCAATTTTGATGGAGCATGGAGATACTGTTATGGGCATGAGCCTCAGCCACGGCGGACACCTCACCCATGGCTCTAAGGTTAACTTCTCAGGTAAGTCGTATAACTTTGTACCTTACGGAGTCGATCCTAAAACCGAGATGCTTGATTACAATGAAATTGAAAGGTTAACTCTGGAGCATAGGCCTAAATTGATAATAGCTGGGGCGACCAGTTATTCCCGTATTATCGATTTTGAGAGATTCCGCGCTGTAGCTGATAGGGTGGGGGCTAAGTTATTGGCTGACATGGCTCACATAGCAGGAATAGTAGCGGCTGGACTCCATCCCTCCCCTGTATCCTGCGCGCATGTTACTACTGCCACCACCCAAAAGACTTTGCGAGGCCCTAGGGGCGGCTTTATTTTATGTGACAAAGAAATGGCTCCAGCTATTGATGCTGCAGTTTTCCCCGGTATGCAGGGTGGCCCTTGCATGCATATAATCGCGGCTAAAGCAGTGTGCTTCTTTGAAGCTATGCAACCCGAGTTTGTTGGTTATCAGAAGTCGGTGCTGGAGAATGCCCGAGTTTTGGCTTCCGAACTCCAGAGACACGGGATGCGTATCGTTTCCGGTGGCACAGATAACCACACTGTAATCGTTGACCTTTCTGCTCAAGGGATAAGCGGCAAGGATGCTGAGGAATCTTTATGGACTGCAGGCATCTCCGTGAATAGAAATACGATTCCTTTTGATCCCAGACCACCACGGATTACAAGCGGTATCAGGCTGGGCAGCTCGGCGGTGACCACGAGGGGTTTTGGAACAGAAGAGATGAAGAGCATTGCCTCCTTTATTGTCAAAGTGCTTTCTTCTTCCGGGGATAAAAAAGTACAAGNNGGCAGCTCGGCGGTGACCACGAGGGGCTTCAGGGCAGAAGAGATGAAACGCATTGCCTCTTATGTTGTCAAAGTACTTTCTTCTTCCGGGGATAAAAAAGTACAAGAGCAAGTGAGCCAAGACGTACGAGAGATGTGTCAACGGCATCCCGTTCCTGGACTGGCATAAGACATCTCTTCCCGGCTTAATCTATTTGCCTTCTTCTACTGACCCTCCACAAGAAACAGTGTGAATTTCGTGTTATAATCAAACTCGGCATTCAAGTAGCTGAGGAGGTATGATGGATGAATTAAAAGTTTTCAGCGGTACTGCTCACCCTGCCTTAGCCGGGTCCGTCTGTGAGTACCTAAGTATACCCCTGGGGAAGATTGATGTCTTCGAGTTTAGCAACGAGAACATTTTTGTGCGTATCCTGGAAAATGTCCGGGAACGGGACGTTTTTGTCATTCAACCTATTTGCTCTCCAGTGAATAAAAGTCTGGTTGAGTTGCTTATTATGCTCGATGCCTGCAGGCGAGCTTCGGCAGGGCGAATTACTGCGGTCGTTCCTTATTACGGCTACGGTCGCACTGACAAGAAAGACCAACCCAGGGTTCCTATCACAGCCCGCTTGATTGCCGACTTGATTACCACGGCCGGAGCTAATAGATTGCTCACCGTTGACCTCCACGCCCCTCAGATTCAAGGATTCTTTACGATACCTGTGGATGAGCTTAGCGCTCGGCCTATCTTAGCTCAGTATGTCAGTAAAAAGGCTCTGGATAACCTGGTAGTGGTTGCTACTGATATTGGTATTTCCAAGGTAGCCCGTGATATGGCTGCTAAACTCGGTACCCCCCTGGCTATTGTTGAAAAGAGACGCCTCGGAAACATCGATGCCACTGAAACGCTCAACATAATCGGTAATGTTAAGGGAATGCGTGCTCTAACGGTTGATGATGAGATTGATACCGCCGGGTCTCTGGTCGGGGTGGTAAACGCTCTGTTAGAACATGGTGTTACTGAGGTTTATGCTTGTTGCACTCATCCTATTCTCTCCGGTCCCGCTATCCAGAGGATAGCCGCCAGCCGGGTGAAAGAGGTAGTTGTTAGCGATACCATACCAGTTAATGGGGAAAAGAAACTGGACAAGATCACTGTCTTGTCTACAGCTTCACTTATTGGCGAAGCCATTCATCGCATTCACACCGGCCTATCAGTGGGAGCGATGTTCGAGTCACAATAGATTAGAGGACAACTAGCTGAGGGCCGAGGACTATTAGCCGGAAATGTTTAAGTGGTTCAGCAATCTAATTGATTCCAATGAAAAAGAGTTGAAGCGTCTTCAACCTTTGGTTGACCAAGTAAACTCGCTTGAACCTGAGTTTGAAAAGCTCACCGATGCTGAGCTCCGAGCCAAAACCGACGAATTCAAAACCCGTCTAAGCGATGATGCAAGCCCGGATGACCTTTTGCCGGAGGCTTATGCTGCTGTCAGAGAAGCAGCCAAGCGAACCATCAGGCAGCGGCACTTTGATGTTCAGTTAATCGGAGGAATCATCCTTCACCAGGGCAAGATAGCCGAGATGAAGACCGGTGAAGGGAAAACCCTCGTTGCTACTCTACCTCTCTACCTCAATTCCCTCAACGGACAAGGCAGTCACCTGGTTACCGTCAATGATTACCTTGCCAAGCGGGACTGCCACTGGATGGGCCCCATTTATTATGCCCTGGGTGTGACCGTAGCCTGCATTAATGCTCAGCAAACAGCCGACCAACGTGCCCCGTCGTATATCTATGATCCCAGCTATGAGTCGGAGGACCAGAAATGGAAATTCCTCCGCCCTGTCACTCGCCGCCAGGCTTATGAGGCGGATATAACCTACGGCACCAATAACGAGTTTGGTTTTGATTATCTCAGGGATAATATGGTCCTAGATCTGTCTCAATGCGTGCAGCGGCCGTTGAACTACGCCATAGTCGATGAAGTCGATAACATACTTATTGACGAAGCCCGTACACCGCTGATTATCAGTGGTGCTGCCGAAGAAGCAACTAAGACGTATTATACCTTCGCCCAGCTAGTTTCCCGCCTTGACAAAGATACAGACTACACTATTGACGAGCGTAAGCGCACCACCAACCTTACCGAGACCGGCATGACCAAGATGGAGAAGATGTTGAAGCGAGAAGGCGTGCTTAAAGGACCTGACCTTTATGACCCCTCCAACTACTTTCTCACTCAATACCTGGAGAGCGCACTGAAGGCTCGTGTCTTGTTTAGAAGGGACAAAGACTATGTGGTTAAGGATGGACAGGTTATCATCGTTGATGAATTCACCGGCAGATTGATGTTTGGCAGGAGGTATTCTGAGGGACTGCATCAAGCCATCGAGGCTAAAGAGAAGGTAAAGATCCAGCGCGAATCAGTTACACTGGCAACCATCACCTTCCAGAACTACTTCCGTATGTATGACAAACTGGCGGGCATGACCGGCACCGCCGTCACCGAAGCCGAAGAGTTCCACAAGATTTATGACTTGGAAGTAGTGATAATACCTACGAACAAGCCCTTGATTCGTATTGAACACGCCGACCAGATTTACAAAGACGAGAAGATCAAGTTTGCTGCCGTGACCAGAGAAATCAAGCAATTGCATGATCAGAAAAGACCTGTCCTCATTGGCACCAC
>JABAHP010000155.1_pt1 | contig 10193 bp, 9 predicted proteins | sample 7062081 | NCBI WGS metagenome assembly JABAHP01 (sample SAMN14534357, study PRJNA622989) | marine sediment metagenome | biome: marine biome [ENVO:00000428]; feature: marine pelagic biome [ENVO:01000023]; material: deep marine sediment [ENVO:00002113] | place: India: Gulf of Kutch | collected... | reverse complement strand
ATTCTCTTCGAAATGACCGGCACTTACAAAATCATTCTGCCGCTGATGCTGGCCTGCATTATTGCCACCATCGCCAGCGGGCAATTTTCCAGGGAGTCCATCTATACACTCAAATTGATGCGCCGGGGTGTTAATATCAAAGAGGGCAAAGAGGTCAATGTCCTAAAATCGATGTTTGTCAAAGATGTCATGACCCCCCAGGTGGAAACCATAAATGAAGCCTTACCGCTGGGGCAAATGGCGCAGCTGATATCCAAAAGCAAGTTTAACAGTTTTCCGGTCATCAATGACCAAAAAAAATTGATCGGCATTGTCTCATTTAATGATTATAACGAAGCCATTTTTGATGAGCACCTCAAAGATCTGGTTGTGGCCAAAGACATCGCATCAACCGATCTGGTAACCATATCTTTAGATGAGAATTTATACACGGCCCTTGAAAAGATCAGCTTAAAAGATTTTGCGGTATTGCCCGTTGTGTCCGCGCAAGATCCTTCCCGCCTGGAAGGCGTGATCAGTCGCCGGGACATCATCGGTGCCTATAATAAAGCGGTTCTTAAGAAATCACTTTTCAAATAGTCCATGCCAAGCCCGTTTGGGCCGATTTGAGAAAAGCAGATGTCTGACCGAGGAACCGGTGAAATGGAAATCATAGAAAGCAATCAAATATCTTTGCTGCGGGAACGTGCGCCCAAAAAAGACGGCCGCCACGCTCCGGAGCTCGCCGAAGAAGAAGCCCCGGAACAAGAACCTGAAGAAGAGGAATACATTCTGTGCCGCCAGTGCCGCCAGGCGATTACCCGGCCGGCCGAGCGCATCACCGTTCAGGGCTCGCATCAGCATACCTTTGCCAACCCCCATGGCATTGTTTTTGACATTGGCTGTTTCAAAGCCGCTCAGGGCTGCGGTTATGCCGGGCCGCCATCAACCGAGTTTACCTGGTTCAGCGGCTATGCCTGGCGCGTGAGTTTTTGCACCATGTGTCTGACCCATCTGGGGTGGATATTTATCGCTGACAGTGGGGACAGTTTTCATGGATTTATCCTTGATCGCTTAATTCATCCGCAATAAAATTGAAATCTATGAACATGGTACGCTTGGCTTACAAACTGTCGTGAGCCTATAGGTCTTGCGATTGGAATGATGGAAAAATGGCATACTGGAATATTGTTCCTTTCATGCTAAGCATTGAAAACATTATGAATGATTTATCAATTTTCTTACCAGACTCAAGTTATGCGTTTTTACCATTATTCCAACATTCCAGCATTCCATTATTCCTTGTGGGTGGAATAAAACTGAAGTCTATTAAAAGCCTTATGATTTCATAATATTAATTAAGTGCCGAGATAATAAGAGGTTGGGTATGGGAGAGATTAAAAGTACCTTAGATCTGGTCATGGAGAAAACAAAGAATCTGAATCTGAGTGATGCTGAAAAACAGGATCAGAAAAATAAAGAGATGGAGAGCCGTTTGCGCGGGCTGGTGCAGAAATATCAAGATCAGATTATCACGCTGGAGCAGTTTAAAGCAGAATACCAGGTGCTGCGCCAGGATTACAACCTTTCGGGAGGGCAACATGAGCATCTGTTCAAAGTAATCTGCGCCCGGATTGAACTTGGCAAAGACAATCAGGTTCTGCTGGACCTGCTGTCTCAATTTGCCGATTCCGATATCGAAGAGATCACCTCGGTTCTGCAAGATTTTGAAACGGCCATCCAAACAGCCTCAGCAACGCAACGCCAAATCGCGAAAGACGAGCTTGCCAGTAAGCATTTTATCTCCGGATCGGCGGTTGTTCCCAACCTTGATGCCGACAGAGAATGGAAGGAAATGGTCAATCAGATCCGGGCTACATTTGAGGAATCGCTTAATCAGGCCACAACCAAACTGCTGGCCGCGTAATCCCTATGGATATCCTTCAAATATTTCTTATGTTGCGTTATGTATTCCAAAAGTCAGGATAGTCTGAAGCCTCCCAGAGGACTAAAATCTGTATTGCAAATTCGCCCCAATGATAAATAACCAGTTGCTGTCAAATTCGCCTTTAAAACGTGCGCCCTGGGCCACCTGATCCACTTCGCCATCACCGAGCCACAGTGCAGTAGACGATATGGCGTAGCCCCATTTGCGATCACCCCTTGTCCCGTAGCCGATTGAAAACCTGAGCTGTTCATCCACCGGCAAATCGATGGTGCGGTCTTCATCGTCGACCGGGGAGGTATCGTAAGCCACACCTGCCGTGAGACGATGATTTTCCCACGGCTCATAGTACATGGCCAGGCCGACATGATAGGTATCTTTCCAGTTGCGCTCGATGGTTTCCACAATGGTTTCCGGGCCCGTCCCATCGACGCTCAGCCTGTTATCACTGAACTGCGACCAGTCCTCCCAGTCAAAATCAGCCATCAGCGTCAACTGATCCGTAGCGTCGTATTTAAGACCCAGTCTTACGACTTGCGGGTAGTCAAAGCTGATTTCTGCGTTGTTCAAATTGGATGTGAGGCGGTTTGCGATGGGGTTGGCGATATTTCTAAACTTAATATCGCCCTCTATGTCTACATCGGATTTGCTGCGATATAGCCCCCCGAGCATGAGTTTATCGGTTATCTGAAAGGTCAGGCCGAAAAATCCCTGGGCGCTCCAGTCGTCCAGGTCTTCAAATTCGACTTTTCCATCACCGGCCGCGCCCTGGTTAACGGCAATCTCCTGGTTAAATATGGTGTATAAGGCTGACACGCCGGCGCCAATCGACAGTTTAGGGCCGATGCGGTAGGCCAGAGACGGGGAAATCGCCAGACCATTGATGGATGACTGATAGGCTTGATAGCGCCCCACGAAATTGTCCCGAAAATCAACACCGCCACCAAGCGGAGCAGATATGGAAAAACCGGCCCTGAATCGATCTCCCAGGGTCTTGACGGCATAAAAAGCGGGCACCACGGCCAGCACCCCGGCATTGCCGCCGTCATCGCCGCCGGCCTCGGCAACGGACGAATCAAATTTGATGTAGGGGATCAGCGCCTGATTGCCGACTAAAACCTGATCGCGTTTCAGACCGGTCATGCCGGCCGGGTTGGTCAGGGCCGAATCGGTTCCTTCATTGTTGACCACATTGGCCACCCCGGCAGTTCCGACACTGCCCGGTGAGCCGACCTCGGGTAGATAGAATCCGCCGCCAAAACTGTGCTGTGCGAAAAGTAATAAAATGCTGGCGAGAAAAATAACAAGTCGCCACTTAAAAGGAAAACTGATCATTTGAATCCTCCTTTAAATATGCTGTCACAATTTATTGAAAAGCAGGTTTCAGATTTTCAACATTCTGCCGCATGACACTCAAAAAATCTCCCTGATCCGGTGTATTGCCGCAGGGATCAAACACCAGGCTCTTGACCCCGAGAGCCTGTAATTGTTGCGTCGATTCCGGCAGGGGCTTTCCCTCCCAGATCATCCATTTGGCCGGGTGCGCTTTCAGAATGCGGTTCAGTTCCAACATCTGTTCATCTGTCGGCATTTCGTCGGGCTCCCAGTGCACGCTCTTGATATTCAGTCCATAGCGGCGCGCAAAATAGTCATACACGGGATGTGACACCACAAGCGGCCGCGCTGGATCTTTTGAAGACAGTTTTTTTAAGTCCTGGTCGAGTTTCAGCAAGTCCTGCTCGAGCATTTGGTAGTTCTTCTGAAATAGTTCTTTCAATTCCGGTCTTTTATGACTCAAGGCCGCTGCAATGGCTTTGGCCTGTTTGGCCGCGAGGCTGAAGTCGATCCAGGTGGTGAAGGCCAGAGATTCATGGGCATGCTCGCCTTCTGATCCGTGGGAGTGGGTTAGAATCTCGGCGGCCTCGATGTACTGGTCTTTGAATCCGGCAGAGGTATTGACCATCCTGAAGCGTGGCAGCGTCGCCTTGTTGACCCATTTGGCATACCCGGCGCCGTTGAGCAGGATGAGATCCGCCTGTTGATAGTCTGAAATCGTTTTTGTATCCGGCATCCAATAAGCCGGATCGACATCCGCCGGCGCCGGAAACTCGACATTGACATGCTCACCGCCAATGCGTTCGGCAAAATATTGCAGCGGATAGTTCACCACATAGACCGTCAGCTTTTCTGCCGCTCCGCTGCTGTGTATCATCAAGAATGCGAAGAAGATATTAATAGCTATAATTTTTTTTAAGTTGTCTTTGATGCTCATCACTCCATCCCTCCATGCAATCATCTTATAAACAACATTCTTACCAGATCGGTTGAAAACTGATTGACCAGCCATACCAAAGCACCGCAAAAAACACCACTCATGACAACAATGATAAAGATCTCCGCGGCCAGAAGCCGGGCGATGGTCGCCCGTCGGCAGCCGAGCTTGAAAATCGTTTGTATTTCCCGCTGTCGCAATCTCAGCGACAGGGCAAACACCAGGATAATGGCCAGGATGGTTGCCAGAGCAACCACGGAAATAACCGCATCCAACACATTTTTGATTCGAAAAATATTCTGCAGCAGACCGTCGATGACATCCGCCGGTCTGACAATTTGTCGGGTTTCCTCTCGCGCAAGATAGCGTCCCCGCAAAATGGTTCCGGACTTATCATCATGAGGTACGGCCAGCACGGCCGTTATGGGGTATTGGGAGAGGCCGCCGTGAAAATGAAATGAATCGATATTCTTTGCTGTAATCTCGGTGTGCTGATAGAGCTTGGCCGTTGCGGCCACGTTTTTATCCGTCCGTTTGAGAACAAGGGTGGGATCCTGCAGTTTGGTGACATCCTCATGGCCGTGTCCCAGTCCCTGAATAACCCAGGCGGTTTTCAAATCCACAAAAACAGCCAGATCGTCGGACGTATGCGCCTTTGCCAGTACGCCTGCCACCTTCATCTTGAGGGGGTAAACGCCGGCCAGGTCAAAAAGCGCTTCGGGCGATGACACCAGACTGTCGCCCGGTCCTAGATCAAGGCTTTCAGCCACCCGGGCTCCCAGAACGCAATCTCCGAGTACGGCGATTTGCCTGCCTTTGTCAATTGTCAAACCCCGGAAATCAAAGTAATCCAGGGTTGTCCCCACGATGGGATTGTCTCGGGCTTGAAAACGGACGTATAATGGTATGGGCAGGGCCAGCTCGCTGTCCATCACCCGATCAGAGGCCTCCATCGTAATGGGCTCGGGCACTTCATCGTCGAAGTAGAGGGTGTTCATTACCAGATCCAGAGAGCTGCCTTTGGCACCGATAACCAGAGGGGTTGAAACCGCCCGCGACATGAGTTGCTTTTCGCTCTCATTCAAAAGGTGCTCCAATGCCAGAGGCAGAAACGATATCAGCGTAATGCAGGCCACCAGGGTAGCGCTTTTGATCCGGTTAAAGCGGATGTATTTCCAGGCAATATGGAGGCTGTCGATCATACTCTGATTTTAGATTTTGGAATTCGGATTTTAGATTTAAATTTGTTGGATATCATTTGTTATAATTTGATTTTTGAATTCGGATTTTGGATCTAAACATTTGATCCCCTATTAATTTTCCTTCTCGATTATTTGGTAAGTTTCTACAAAGTTGGATAATATTCTTCGCAAACTCTTTAGGCCATTTTTCAGTTGCTCTTCGTTCATAAGCCCCCATCGGATACATAGTGATTTTTCCAGCACATATGTAGAACTAATGTATTTGAAACAGTATTCAAATCATTAATCCAAAACCCAAAATCTAAAATCCAAAATCGGTAAAATCGACGACGCGATCAAAGCCCTTTAACAGGTCATGGTCATGGGTAACCGCCAGCAAGGTGGCATGCTGGTCGTTGACGGCTTTGAATAGCAGATCCAGGATAAGGGTTTTGTTGTCCGGATCGAGATTGCCGGTGGCTTCGTCGGCTAAAATCAGCTTCGGTTGCGGTAACAGCGCCCGGCAAATGGCGACGCGTTGCTTTTCACCATGGGATAGGTGCTCGGGATTTCGTTTCAATTTGTCGCCGATACCCATATCCTGAGTAAGTGACTCGGCACGAGCGCGCACCGCTTTATCCAGCTTGAGGGCGCCGGTAATGCGATAGGGATGTAAAACGTTATCCAATACGTTCAGATAATCCAAAAGCTCGAAATCCTGAAACACAAATCCGATGTTGCTGATGCGGAAATCACGTCGCTCTTGGTCACCCAATGCACTTACCTGAGCGTTATCCACACCGATGATACCGCCTAAAGGGATGATAATTCCGGCAATCAAATTCAAGAGTGTGGTTTTACCGGAGCCGCTGGGCCCGATGACCGCGACCTTTTCTCCCCTGGCGACCTGAAAATCAGGAATGTTCAATCTAAATTGCCCGCCGGGGAAGTGAAATTTTAAATCCTTTATGTGAATCATATGTTAACTAGCTAAATTAAGGTTGGCAGAAACAGGCAATGTCCGTGTCTGTCTGTGTGGGGCCTGCCGCGCCATAGCTTTTTAGCGACGGCGGGTCTGTGGCTAATTATTTCCCTTCTTCGAATTGGCGTAAGAATCGATGCGTTTTTCCTCCAGCAGCTCGAGGCTGGTAATCTTCCAGGCGCCGTCCATTGGTTGCACGGTGATATTGGCCTCGTACTGGTTTTTGCGCACGTGAATGTGGCCCCAGTGACCGACCGTGCCAGTCGCCGTCCACTGGGCGTGGAACAACCGGCCCAGGGGATGATCAGCGAGTGGTTTGACATCGACTTTTAGAATTTCTACTTCCTTGACCCGGGCCTGGGCGCCGCCGGCCTGAGTTACGACCATGGATTTGCGGTTTTGAAGGTAGATTTCTGCGAGCAGATCTCCGCTGACACTTGTGGCCAGCCGGTCATAAACATCTTCTTCTTCGCGAAAATCAAAGGAGCGGTAAATATTTTTCAACAGGCTGTTCAAAACTACAACCGCATCCTCGTCGGTCATTGATGGTGCCAGAACAGCCGGTTTGGCTACAGCCACTTTTAGAAAGGGATAAAGCCCCACGCCTGCGGCGATTAATACCACAACCAGTCCTGTAAGCAAGCCAATTGATCGGGCATTTTTTTTACGTTTCACGATCTGCCATCCGATAGGCACCACCGCCAGCAGACACAGTGCACTGGCAACTGGTATTTTCATTGTTGTCAGCGACTCGTCCACTTTGATCTTCGCAACCGTTGGCATCTGATATGTTTTCAGAAAATTGGTCCAGGTGAGCACATTGTCGTCGGGCGTCAAGTATGAGGGAAAGGGGCCCGCCGGATCAATGGCATTGGTCGGCACTTTTTGGATACGGTCTGACCACAGGTCCCATTGGTTTGTAACCTGCTGGGGTATCCTGTCGGTCAGATAGGTAATGATGACGCCCACCATGGCAGTATTGATCGGTAATTGCTCGGGCTGCACCAGGAAAGTGGAACCGGTCATGGAATATTTGACAAAGGCGGTGCGGTCAAGGATCGGCCGCAGCTTCTTCCCATCGATCAGAGTTTTATCCCGTTTTAAAAAAAACTCGCCCACCCGTTTTTTCAACGGCTCGTTTTCATCGACTTCGATGAATTCATCACCCCGCAGCCCGAGGTCTAACCAGGCTTCAAGGTCTTTGACTCTTGCCAAAATTTCATGACGAACCTCAAAGGGCTCGATGTAGAGAAAGGACATGACGCTGCCGCGCTGCCAGCGTTTAAGGGCTTTTTTATCAAATGCTGAATACCAGGGATCCGTCCAGTCCAGCGTCAGCGTCGACGGCTCTGAAAAATATCTGAAATCATTGATCAGCACTCCCTTGTGATACGTAATGAAGCCGATGGACACTTTACTGGTTTTCGTTTCTTCATCCCGCGGGGGAATGAACGTCAATGACGCCGGTTTCTCTTTGAAGGGGTAGATAAGCTCGACATAGAGCACTCGCTTGTCCTGCGGTGGCCCCGGGATGGGTTGGCCGGAGTAGGGGTTAATCTTCCAGGGAATCGGCGAGGGCCGCTCTTTGCGTAAGCGCGGCTCAGCGAGCTTGAGCGTTGCCCTTAGCGTAGCGTCTTTATCGGCGATAATCTGCAGGTCTTCGTTGGAAAACTGCCGCATGCGCTCTTCAAGCGGCGCCCTTATAATATTGGTACCGGCAAAGAATTCATCGGGAATCAGCCGGTCAAATGTTTTAATGTCATTGACGAAGATCTCCAGTTGAATTTTGACGTGATCCTCATGAATATGGATCTCGGCAATATTGGGCGCATTTTGGGCGCCCGAGAGATTGATCCAGTCTGCGATTGCTCGAACAGGCGATAGAAAGCAAATCATCAAGATAAATGCGATAATCGGTAACCGTCTTTTATGCATACTTGGTTTTCTCCACAGAGAAATACCCCTTCACGCTTATGGCATTGTGGCTCTGGATCAAGTTCACAAAATTGCAATTATGCCATGGTGAAAAGCCAACGCGGATATTCAATCTTTATGATTGTCTATGAAAATGCCGTGGTCTGGATCCAGACCACGGCCGATGTTATTTCTTTTCGCTCTTTTCGTCTCCCGGATAAGGGAACTCCCGACCGAGCGCCTCACCCGCTTCCTCATAGATTGGCCGCAGCACGTCGTCGACGTTCCACTTGCCCCCGGCGATGAAGTCGGTGTAGCCGATGGCCTCGACGGGCAGCCCGTAGTTCTTGGCGAAGGTTGCGCGGTCGTTTTTGCCTGGCGGAACGGCGGGTCTGGTGATCGGCGGCGACCAGGTATGATGATCGACCATGGCCATACGCTCACGGATCCCGTCCTTGGTGACATTCCACACCATGTAATCCTCCGCTAGGCTGAGCGGGCCGTCATAAGTCTTGCGGATACGGTTGTAGACCTGCGCGGTGGTATCGAAGTCCTTGAAGAAGTGGTAGGCGACCGCCAGGCGCGGCTTGACCTCGCTCATGACCTTGCCGAAGGCCTCCGGCGCTGTGTGGATCTGAGTACCGACCAGGAGGGCGGACTCTGGCGTGAACCTCATCTTTTTCACGATATCCGGCACGGCAATGAAGCACTCATGAACCACAATGTCCGCGTCCTTCGCGTACTCGACGAACCACTTGTTGGGGTAGGTATCGGAGCTGAAGACGAACTTCAGGCCGTTCCATTCCAGCAAGTAGCTCACGGATCCGTCGATGGAGTGGATTGCCGGGAACGAACGGATCACGACGCCGTTCTCGTCGTAGACGACCTGGTTCACACCCTTGTAGTCGAACTCGTTGACCTCGATCTTGTAGCCACGCGGATCGGTCATCCCGACTCGTCCCGAGAGATCCCAGAGCAGCATCTTTTTCATCGCGTCAATGGCCGCGGCGGTACCGAGCTGGGGTATCGCGCCGCTTGGACCCCATACGCGCAACGGTTGGTTGCGGCCCATTAGCGCACCACCTATGAACAGTTCGTGCAGCGAACCGAAGTGGTCGGTGTGCAGGTGGCCGATAAAGACCTTGTCCAGGTAATTGTAAGGAATCTGCAGTGACGAAATACGCTCTGCCGAGCCGCTGCCGATATCGAACAGGAACTTGTCGCCGTTGCCGAGCTCGACAAGGAAGCAGGCGGCGGCCTGCGCGGCTCGCGTCGTGGGCATTCCGGTTCCACACGCAATGACACGCATCTCATCCGGCGCCAGGGTTTCGCTGTTCGGATAATAAGTGTCCCGCGGTCGCGCTTCTACAGGAGACACCTTATTTTCTGACTGAGCCGCAATTGCCTCTTTGGTGATCGCCAATCCTTCACCGGTGTGCCCATGGTGAAGTCCGAGCAGGTAAAGGGAAACAAGCGCTGCCATCACCAGAATACCACTGCCAAATAAATATACTTTTCTCATAATTGTTGTGCTCCTTTTTGTTATCTGTATTACTTATTTGAGATTGGGAATAGCAGGCCAAAGTGAATGTAGTTGATTTCATCCTAAGTCTGCGGACTAAGCCTGTCAACTTTCAGTCATAAAACAAAAGGTCGGCAGGTTATTAATACTGTCCCGTCTTAGTGATTTTATTTCCGCTTTTAGATGTTGGGTTTCGGAGTAGTAGAATCCATTAGATTCACTACTTTTATCCTTCACAGCTTATCAAATAAGCAGAAGCCGTTTCAGTATTTTAAGAAGCTCTTTGACCGGCATTATTGTGGCCCCGGCGGCAAACAGCGGCAGCAGAGCAGCGGCCGCGATCGGCAATAGCGCGGACCTGCTGAAGGGAAACACGGAGAGTTTCCGGGTAGTTGCAA
>JABAHP010001872.1_pt4 | contig 10195 bp, 12 predicted proteins | sample 7062081 | NCBI WGS metagenome assembly JABAHP01 (sample SAMN14534357, study PRJNA622989) | marine sediment metagenome | biome: marine biome [ENVO:00000428]; feature: marine pelagic biome [ENVO:01000023]; material: deep marine sediment [ENVO:00002113] | place: India: Gulf of Kutch | collected... | reverse complement strand
CGAAAAACTAAAAAATATTGGACCATTAGTTAATAGTGAGGCATTGATAAGCCACGCCCTTAAGAGACGGATATATTCTCCTTCATCTACTTTATCGTTATAATTTTCATATTGTCTGCCTTCGTTGTCTGGTGGATCTAAAAAGCAAAGATCTACTTTGCGATCAATTGATATATTTTCAAATTTATCATGTATTAATTCGAGTGTCATTTTAATCTAATTCAACTCTTCTTTGGTTTTTTTTCTTTGGCAATTGATCATCCATTGGTTTTTTCATTCTTTTTTCTAGGGCTTCAATAGGATCTAATCCCTTTGGGTTGATTTTTTTAATTTGTGGTCCATTTATAGTCATAACACAAGCAGAAAAACCCTGAGAAGCAATTATGTTATTGAAAGCCTGAAGGGCTATTTCAGCCATTTCTTCTGTTTGGTATTCCCCCCATATCTCACCAGTTTTTTCGTTTACAATAGCATATGGTTGGTAATATGGTGGGGTATTTTTTCGAACAGCCAGCTTCGTCATACTTAATAATACGTTTCCACATGTTTTTTTCAATATTTTTTTTATTTTTTTAAACAAAATGGTCGGAATATACTTATTATATATGGTCCGATAAAATTGTGTATAAGGTTTTGGTATGATTAAAAAAATTAAATGCAGTTTAAACGTTCGTGGTTCTGATTCAGCCAATGCCGCAGCGGAAAAGGATTTGGAAATTCCAGATCCAGAAAAAGACAAAGCTATAGCAATTATTAACGAGGCATTGGGGACAAAAGACGATGACGAAGAAGAAACTCCGTGAATATGCTATTCCAATAATAGAACGAATAGCCCAACATAGAAGAAGAAATGTTTTTGCTTATTATGATTCAAACGATGTAAAACAGGAGATTTGGGTTTTATGCCTACAGGCTCTCGATAAATTTGATCCAACCAAAGTATCCCCAGGTATTCCCATAAAAAAACAAATAGAACACTTTTTAAATAATCACGTATCTAATCGTATGAAAAACTTAAAAAGAGATAAATACTTTAGACCGCAACCAATTAAATCTGGAGTAAATAGAGCTAAAATTAGAATGGATTTGGTAAATGCACTTCCTTTGGATATTTGTGAAACTAAAGAAGGTATTATCCCGTTAGGATCAGCCAGTAGAAATCACGACCCAGTTTCACACTCGTTAGCAAAAGAAACTATAGAATTTATTGAATTTAGACTACCACCGCACCTAAAGACACCATTTATCGATTTATTAAGCGGTAATAAGGTAAGCAATCCAACAAAAATCAAACTACAAGAACTTATTAAAGAAATATTGTCGGAGCTTAACGATGAATAGCCAACCGTTAACTAAAAATCCGCAGGCAATAGAAACACTTAAAGAATGTATGCAATTAGGATATTCGGATAAAAAAATTCAACAAATATTATTGGAAAAATTTAATTATAAATGGGCCTTAGTCACTATAAGAACAAATAAAAAGAGGCTCAAATCAACAGAAGTCCAAATAGATGACCCCCAACCTCCATTGTCTGTCCCGCCTCCAGGTTTATCTGAAAACGAAAAATTATTGTGGTTTATGAATAATTTCAAGAAGAGTCACTTATTTAAAGTTCTTCAGCAACAATTTTCGGAGGCTGAGGTTGACATTTATTTAGAAGAGTATGCAAGAATTTGTTGTCAATTTGAAGATATTGTGGTAAGTGAATTTTTTCAAATAGATAAATATTTGAAACATCGAATATTAATTAATAGGCAATTAATTTTAACAAAAACATTACAAAAGGAAATAGATGAATTAGTATTATGGCTTTCGGAAAATCCAATTTCCGAAGACGATTCAATGGATCAAAAAAAGAAAAAAATTGATGCCATTAATAGATTAGACTCTAAACACAATAAATTAGAACAAGCCAATGAGAGATATGGAAAATTGGTAAAAGAGGAAGAAACCATGTCTAAAAGTTTGAATGCCACACGTAAGGATCGAATGGATCAATTAGCTGGAGGAAAAGAAAATTTCTTTAATTTGGTTATTGCTATGCAACATTCAGAAGAAGAAAGAAATAGACAGGGTAAATATGCAGAATTGACAAAAATTGCTGCTGAAGATGTTGGTTGTGAATTGAGAAAACCAGTGGAATTTCCCGATGGAACGACAGATACAGTTATTACGGATCATGAGAGTGTAAAATGAAAACAGTTTTATATATAGTTAAACCGGATTTTGTATCTAGTGTAATTGCTAAGGGGTATTCCGACGTTTTGTCTCATCTGGGATGGAAGGTATTAATTTGTAATCCACCAACCAAGTTTCATGTTGAGCAACTTATTAATAATCATAATGTAGAATTGATTTTTACGTCATGTAAATATGGTATAAATCAATTACCCATAAAATTAATTAATCAAAAAAATATAGGTGTTATTATTGAAGTACTACCCAGTAATGATTATGATCTAAATATTGAAGGTAAATATGAAGTTGCAAATTTATTTGAAATAGAATGTATTGAGAAAATTAATCGTAGTTTTTTGCATACAAATATAACAGAAGAATTATGGCCAGATTATATGCAGCATTGGTGTCAATTAAATCATATTCCATATGCTGGTAACATATTCGAAGCCTTATCAGAAGACTATAGGCCCCAATATGATGTTTGTTTTGTTGACGATTTACCAAATGAATATGAATATGCAATACCGGTATTAGATAGGGTAGAATTTTTGAAGTTTTCTACACATACTTATGGATTATCATCTGATCAATCTAAATTTAAGAATATTTACGCTAAATCTGTTTTATGTTTAAATTTTCACACCAAGAAACAGGTGAAAATACAAGCTTGTATTAACGAAAAATCATTTATGATTCAATTATGTGGTGGAATACAACTAACAGATATGCCATTGGCATCTAGGTATTTTGGAGATCATATTACGACAAGTAAGACGATAACAGAATTTATTCACAGTATGGAAAATATTATTAGTGGTTCACATTCACATAGATTTGACAATATTCTTAGATCTGTTGAAAATGCTTCATTAAATCACACATATTTTAATAGATTATCTCAAATTTTTGATGGATTATTTATGTCGAATGAATCATCAGATTGTACTCGTGAAGGATTTAGACTTGCTAATTTTCATATTTGGGAAATGGAGGCTAGACTAGATAATGCAAGAAAAGGAAAAAAACACGAATCATTTATTACCCAACTCGTCTGATATTGTTAGGGTACTAGCTGGTTTAGAACCAGTTCGTGTTACACAGCCAATTAAAAGAGAATATCCAAAATGGGGTAGAAATTGGCCGTGTTTCTGTGGTAGTGGGTTGAAATTTAAGAAGTGTTGTTTATTATGCCAAGATTAATTCTTCCGAGATATACCGTTATTAGGGATACCAGGGAGAAACCAGGATATGGTTGGCATTTTGATAAACATCCTGATTCTACCAAAAGGCGTCCACCAAATTGTAATGGCACGGTTATTCAAACTTTAGATACAGGCGATTATAGTTTGGTTGGTTATACCGATTTGTTATCTATTGAACGTAAGTTTGGATTTTCCGAATTGTGGAAGAATTATAATAGAGAAAATAGACCGGCTTTTGAAGAAGAGATGGAGAGGATGCGACAATATAAATATTCATATCTTTTAATAGAATCTACTTATAATCCTGATATTTTTGAATTATCTCCACCACAATTTACCAAGGGNNATTTAACCATTAAATATGGTGTTCAAATTGTACCAGTTGGATCATGTGGGCATAAAGTAGCCCAAATGATTTTTGAAGAAGTAGTTAGATACGAAAAAGATAGATGGCTAACAGTATAAAAATAGACGACCTTCTAGCTGGTGATGAGGGTAAATTTGGATATCTTTTCCCCTACAGGGATAGTGTGCCCAAAATTACCAATCATCCCTTTTCTGATTTAAAATTTAATAATCAACCCATTAGTGAATATTTAGTATCTAAGATGTTAGATCCCGATTATCTTGGCTGGACCGTCAAGGTATTGCTCAATCAGGACTTATTCCCATTTCAGATATCGACATTACAAATATTATGGAGAACTACTTTTCCAATGTTGGTTGGTTGTCGTGGCGGGAGTAAGTGTATACGTGGGGATTCATTATGTAGAACCAATAACGGTCTTTTGCAAATAGATGAAATTATTGATTCTAAATTACCTGTTTTTGAACAAGCACATGTTAATTGTTTACTAGAAGGGGAAAATGGGTATCGGAGACCTACTTATGGGTGGAATAATGGGTATAGTCAGACCAAGAAAATTACCTTAAAATCTGGCATAGAAATAGAAGGCACCAACAATCATCCGGTTAGATGCCTGGATGTTAACGGTAAAATTGTTTGGAAAAACCTTGATCAAATTAGTAATGGCGATATAATCCCGATCGTTAGGGATCAATTTGATTTTGGTAATGATAATACTACTTCCGAAGACCTTGGTTGGTGGCTTGGTGTTATGGTCGGGGATGGCATGTTTACCCAGAGAAACACATTGTGTTTTACCAATTGTAATAAAAGTGTTGTAGGAGAATTTTTTAGAATTACAAAGAGTGAATTTGATTATACGCCCAAAACCATTAAAAGGGCTGGACAATACAATATTTATAATGTAGCCATTTGGGATAAATTAGATCGTTTTTATCAAATTGGTAATAGGGATTCATATACAAAAGAAGTTCCACTACTTATTCGTAGGAGTTCAAGAAAAGTTGTTGCTGCTTTTATTAGAGGATTATTTGATGCCGATGGTTGTGTGCTTCAAGATCGAACTCGTATTGTTTATTCATCGTGTTCGGAAAAACTGATTAGACAAGTCCAACAGCTTTTGCTGGGATTTGGTATTACTTGTTCTATTAAATTAAGACGAAATAAATGTCAAACTGGGGCTGTAGTTACATGTTTTGTTTTGTCAATTTCTGATAAGCAAAATATTAAATTGTTTAAGCGGTATATTAATTTTGTACACGATATTAAGAGAAATAGATTAGAATATATAGCAACTAAAAAGCACAATACAAATAAGAATGTTATTTATAATATACAAAATATTTTACGGAGAGTTCGAAAGAAATTTGATTTGAATACAGGTGGGTCGAATACAAAAGGCCAAGGACCAAAAAACACATTAGTAATGCCACCAAGTAGGATTGGTTTATATAATATTTCATACGATAAACTGTATAATTTTTTGCAACAAACCAAACCCATTTCAAATGATGAAGATTGGCAGTATTTACAGACACTGTATAATAAAAACTATTATTANNATTATTATGATATTGTTGTTGATGTGGAAGATTCTTACTGTCAGACATTTGATGTTCATATCAAAGATGATCATTCGTTTATTTCGAATGGTATTATTTCTCATAATTCGTATATGCTTGCTGTTTATGCCATATTAAGGGCACTATTGGATCAAGGGTCTAAAATCGTTATTGTTGGTGCCGGTTTGCGTCAAGCTAAATTAGTTTTTAATTACATAGAAAATATTTGGAATCAGTCACCAGTGCTAAGAAATATTATTGGTGGTGGTAAAAAATCTGGACCAAGACAGAATGTGGATCTCTGTTATTTTAGAATTGGTGAGTCTATTGTGTATGCGCTGCCCCTTGGGGACGGCACGAGGATTAGGGGGTTTAGGGCAACCGTGGTTATCGCAGATGAATTTGCCGCTATTCCACCGGATGTTTTTGATATAGTGGTAAGGGGTTTCACAGCTACAACTAAAACTCCTGTAGATGAAGCTCGCCAAAATGCGATAGATAAAAAACTTAATGACTTGGGCGTTCCCATAGATATAACTAAAAATTTATTTGGGAAAAAAATTAAGGGTAATCAAATTATTTATTCTGGTACTGCATACTATGAATTTAATCATTTTGCACAAAAATTCNNAATTCAGAATGTGGAAAGACATTATTTATAGCAATAATAATTTAGAAGAAGTATCTAGAATTTTTGGTGGATCAAACATGATTCCCGATAATTTTGATTCTAGGGATTATGCTATTATTAGAATACCACATACACATTTACCAGATGGATTGTTAGACAAAAAGCAACTTACACACGCTAAAGCTATATTGCCAAAAAATATATACCTTATGGAGTACGGCGCAGTGTTTGTGTCGGATTCGGACGGTTTTTTCAGTAGAAGCTTAATAGAAAAATGTACTTGTTATCCAGGTAAAACGATATCAACCCTTGATGGAGATGTCGAATTTGTACATCTTATGCAAGGTATTCGTGGTAGAAAATATGTGATGGGGGTAGATCCAGCGGCTGAACGAGATAACTTAACTATTACTGTTGTAGAAGTTTGGGCCAATCATTCTAGGGTTGTATATTGCTGGGCTGTTAATAAAGAAANNGGGGTTTGTTAATCAACAAGATTATTATGAATATTGTTGTTATAAAATCAGAGAAGTACATAAAGCTTTCAAGGCAGAACGAATAGAAATGGATAGTCAGGGTGGTGGTTATGCTATTTCTGAAATGTTGAGAAACAAAAAACTTTTAAATCAGGATAATGATGATTATCCTATTTATGAAATTATAGACCCAGAAGATCCAAAAGAAATGGATGGGGAATCTGATGGACCGCATATATTAAATCTTGTTAAACAAAGTAGTGAATTTAATGCTCAGGCTAATGTTTGTTTACATAAAAGTTTTGAAACAAGAAAATTATTATTTCCGGCTATTGATGTTGTAAGAATGCAAGCAGCTTTAGTAGCAGAAGTGTCCGCCAATATTAATTTTGATACTTTTGAAGAAAATGTTGATAATATAGAAGAGTTGAAAAACGAGCTTTGTACCATCCAAATGACCGAAACCTCTACAGGTAAAGAGAGATTTGATACTCCGACAGTGGTTCAACCGGGGTCTGTTGAGGGTCGTCAGAGAAAGGGTAGGCTTAAAAAGGATAGGTATACAAGTCTTCTTTTGGCCCATAAATATATTTACGATAATGAAGTTACCTTTAAAACAGAAATAGATTATGAAGACGTAGCTGGTAATTTCCAGATAGTAAAAGGAGTCAATCCGAACCAAAAGATGTATAAAGGACCAGGAGCTTCGGTTTTAGAGAAAAAGGGGCCTGGACAAAATTGTTATGGGGCTACCCAGGGTGGTGAGATTTTTTAGTTTGGTGTATAACCAGTTAGACTCCAGTTGGATTGATAGTTATGGCAAAAAAAACTTCTAAAAAAGAATCTTTATATTTCCGAGATCAATTTATCTACACATACACTTCCTGATGATAATGTTGTTTTTACTGGCAAGAGCAAAGGATCAAAATTTAGTATTGCAGAAAATACTCGCATGCAAAGCTTAGCTTCTGTTGAATTACAGTCCGGATTTAATAAATATGATAGAAACCTAAAAAGACCAGAAGAAACTATGCCAGCAGGGCATAAAGACATAATTTCGACATGTCAGGCTATATATCGGAAAGTCGGCATGATTAGAAATATTATCGATTTAATGGCGGATTTTGCTTCTGAGGGATTAGAATTAAGACACCCGGTTAAATCACAACAGAGATTTTTCCAGTCGTGGGCTAAAAGAGTGGATTTGAATAATCGTGCTCACGATTGGTTGAAGCTTTTTTTGCGAGATGCTAATGTGGTCGTTAGGCGAAAAAATGCAATTGTAAATAAATCAGTAAAAGATGAGATGACTAAGGCTGATATAGATATTGTTGAACTAACATCTATTGAAGAAGTGATACCACAAGAAAAACCACATAAATTGAAGAAGTCTCCAAAAGTTAAAAAGGGAGAAATTCCTTGGAAATATACATTTATTTCACCAACTGTTGTAGAAAAAATTGGTGGTGAAATTGGTAAATTTTATAGTGATGATCGTATTGGTTTTGTAATATCGACTCAACTAAAAAGAGCGATTACTAAGAGAAATAAAACAAATATTGAACAAGATCTTGTAAAGAAATTGCCAGCGGAAGTTGTTCGATCTGCTAATAACAGTAAACAACGATCCGATATTGTGGCTTTAGATCCAGATAAAACATATATTGATTATTACAAAAAGGATGATTGGGAAGATTGGGGCACCCCATTTCTTTTTGGTGTTTTAGAAGATATCATTCTTAAGGAAAAAATGAAATTGGCTGATGCCGCAGCCTTAGATGGAGTGATTAATGTAACACGAATATGGAAACTTGGCGATCATAAAGAAAAAATAATGCCCAATCCAATCGCTGTAAATAAACTTCTGTCTATTTTACAGCATAATGTCGGTGGTGGCATTAAAAATATCGTTTGGGACTCAATGATAGAGGTTCAAACAGATTACCCACCTATTGATCAAATACTTGGTGATGAAAAATATTCTGCTGTTAATAGGGATATTATGAAGGGGGTTGGTATTCCAGAAGCCCTGGTTGGTGGGGTAGATTTAGCAACTAGAAATGCTGAAACCGCTTTTGTTCAATTAAAAACATTGATTGAAAGATTGGAATACGCCAGACAAAGATGTATAAGGTGGATTCAGGGCGAATTAGCTTTAGTAGCAAAAGCTATGGGATTTAAAAGAATCCCAATGGTTGCTTTTGGGACAATGTCACTAAGAGATGAAGCTGCCGAAAAACAATTGATAATTCAGTTGGTGGATCGCGGGATTATTTCAATAGAGGCCGTACATGAAGTTTTTGGTAAGGAATTTGTGATTGAATTACAGCGACTTAGAGACGAACAAAAAATAAGAGAAAAAGACCCAAATATTCTAGAAAAAAGTAACCCATATAATAGACCAATTACTCAAATGCAGCTTCAACATGATTTTCAGGTTGAACTACAAAAAGTTCGACTTGGGGGTGGAGATGGTGGAGATAATCCCAACGGAGATCAACCTAAAGACTCTGGGGATAACCAGTCTGGTAGACCACCAAATGTCCCAGAAACAGACGTTAGAGACAAGAGAACGGAAAAGGTTCTTTCTGTGTATAAAGTTAAGGGTGAAGAATTTTTATTAAAAATTGATAAAATAATTGATCCATTATATCTAAAATTCGTTAAAGCAAAAAATATGAGAGCATTAACCAAAAGCCAGACACAGGAATTAGAGAAGACTAAATTTGCTATATTAGCCACATTAGAACCAGATGATATTATTACACAAGAATTAATAAGAGAAAAATCAATTTCTAAATATAGTAAACTAACAAAAATCTTCGATAAAATCCTGCAAGACTCTATTCTGTGTCATGCTAAAACTTTTGGTCAACCACCCAAATTAGATGAACGTAGATCGCTTGCAACCTTTGTTTGGGCTACACTTAAGGGAAACTTTGATAAATAGACAAGATTTTTTGGAGGATAAGTTATGGCAATTGTAAATTTTTCGGTTGATACTGACACACGACAGGTTGTTTTAACTGTCAATAATCAAATAGTTCCCATTGTTGCGTGTTACCTTAGTAGGGGAGTGGATTATGATGGGGAACAATTTTTACGCTTGAGTTATATTGTCGAAGTAGAAAATCAAAATGGATTGAAAGAAAAACATGAATTTTTCCTTCCAGATCCCGATGATGAAGCTGTTTTTGCGTCTACCAAAGACGGCCTGGCTTCGAAAGTTTTAGAAAATGGTGAAACCGTTTTAAGTAATAGAACGGCTGCCGATATTGTTAATTTTCTTTCTAGTAGAAAAACTAGTTAATGAAAAGTCTTAAATTAATTTTTTTTGTGTATAAATAATTAATAGGAGGCTTGTGTGTATATTTATGAAGCTGAAAAAAGGGATGGATTAACTGATATTCTTTATAATAAAGCCGGACTTTGTTTGTCGAAGATTGTTTCCAAGGCCCAATTATCTACTCTAGATATCGTTAAAGCCCAAGAACTAAAAAGTGTTGAAGAATTGATAGGTGATGATCAGCCAGATCTAGCTCTTGTTGTTTCTATTTTGGCTAGTGTTGGCTGGAATTTAAATGATGATATTTTTACACCAGAAGAACTATGGAAATCCAGAGAATCAGCTATACACAAACCAATGAACTATATGCATGATAGCAATATTATTCTTGGTCATATTGTTAGAAGTTGTGCTGTAAATAAATCTGGTGATGAAATTATTCTTGGTGAAAAGGACAGCATTCCAGAAGAATTTGATGTACAAGTT
>JABAHP010002543.1_pt1 | contig 10206 bp, 11 predicted proteins | sample 7062081 | NCBI WGS metagenome assembly JABAHP01 (sample SAMN14534357, study PRJNA622989) | marine sediment metagenome | biome: marine biome [ENVO:00000428]; feature: marine pelagic biome [ENVO:01000023]; material: deep marine sediment [ENVO:00002113] | place: India: Gulf of Kutch | collected... | reverse complement strand
TTTGATTGGGTAAAACCAAAGCATTCGGTCGTTGGTGTTTTTTTAGAAGCTGCTGACCGGATGTCTATTCCGACTTTAGCCCTGCCCCACGGCGTGTTTGTCTACACTAATAAAAACATAACCATTGAATCAAGACCCTTGGAAACCTACGATAAACTAAACCAGTATGATGGTGTTGTCGTACAAAACGAATTATTCCGTGAATTTATGATGCGTTCAGGATTAAAAGGGGAAAAAATATCGGTGCTCGGAAGCGCCAGGTACAGTAAGGAATGGATACAACAAAATAAGAAGATACTTCCGAGAACCCTCGATTCAGACTCGAATAGTTCAAACAGGCTAAGAATCGTATTCATGACAACCAAACTGAGATATAGAATAAATTTTGATAAACTATTATCGACACTCGACCTTGTAGCTAACTTCAATGGTATCGATTTAAAGATAAAGCCCCACACTCGAACGGCAAAGGAAAGTTATATTTATGAAAATCTTTCTATAGTTAATGCAGCTGAAACGTCTTCTGTAGAATTATGTGAATGGGCAGATGTCGTTGTGGTGATTGGAACCAGTATCATATTGGAGGCCCTTATCGAGGGCAAACCGGTACTTTATTTAAAATATCTCCATGAAAACACAACAATTTACGAAGAATATGGCGCCTGTTGGATTATAAGAAGTGAAGATGAGTTAAAAGCTGCATTGAACGACCTGAAAGCAAACAGGAAAAAGGTCGCCTATTCTGCCGAAAGTGTCAACCACTTCATATCGGACATCATTTACAACAATCACACGGAGCGAGATATTCTTAAAGATTATGTCGATTTCATTGTCAGTTTTAAAAAGTGATAAAACTAAGCCTATTGAGTTTCTTATTATTGATACTGACCGAATTGGAAGCTTATGAAAGAATCCGAAATTCGTCCCCAGAAGTTGTTTAATCAGTATCTACAGTTAGCTAAAAAAGACACCGAAATTTTCTTCTCAGACCATTCGCGTTTCACAGAGATTCCCTGCCCATCTTGCGGCAATGAAAAACAGATGCCAGGGTTGGAAAAATTTGGATTTACCTATGTGCTGTGCTCAGATTGTGCTTCTCTTTATCTCTCTCCACGACCACCGGCCGAGATGTATGATTTGTACTACCGCGATGCCGAATCGGTAAAATTCTGGAGTACCCATTTCTACAAAGGGACCGCTGAGGCCAGACGCGAAAAAATATATCGTCCGCGTGCCGAAATTGTTGCAAAATTAATTAATCAGCATGGCTTCGATTCAATTGATAACAGCATTTTTGCAGATATTGGTGCAGGTTATGGGCTATTTTTAGAAGAAATCGAGAAATTGAAATTATTTGACCGTATCATCGGCATAGAACCTTCCCCTGAAATGGCTCAGGTTTGCCGCGAACGCGGGTTTGATGTGGTTCAGAAATATGTAGGCGGCACAGAAGATATAAACGTCGATGCTTCTTTCGCGACCGCTTTTGAGGTCCTTGAGCATGTAATTGATCCGCTAGCCTTTCTCTCGTCTGCCAAGCAGATGCTTCGTAGAGGAGGCCTTTTGATGTTTACAACGCTGACAGTTAGCGGATTTGATATTCAGGTTTTGTGGGAAAAATCAAAAAGTGTCTATCCTCCCCATCATATCAACTTACTTTCCATTGAGGGTCTGCGACGATTGATCGAGCGAAGCGGGCTGGAAATAATTGAGTTTAGCACGCCTGGCAAACTAGATGTTGATATTGTCCGAAACATTTGTTTTGAAAATCCGGATATTGATATTCCCCGGTTCGCTGCTTCCATAATAAATGCTTCTGAGAAGGTAAGAACCAGCTTTCAAAGCTTTCTCAAAAATAACAACTTTAGCTCACATGTTCGAATCATTGCAAAAAGGATTTAGGTGGATACATGAAAATTTTTGATATCTCCATTCCTGTCAATCCCGAATTGCCCGTCTGGCCGGGTGATCCCAAAATTGTACTGAAACGCTATAAGGCAATTTCAGAAGGTCATGCAAGCAACAACTCAAAACTGGCATGCAGCGTTCATTCCGGCACTCATGTGGATGCACCATCGCACTTTATCGAAGATGGCATAACGGTCGATCAATTACCGCTGGATGTTTTGATCGGGCCGGCTTTCGTGGCGGATTTTCCGAAAGCAGACACCGTCACACCGGATTCCCTCGAAATGTTGGAACTGCCCCCGGAAACAACCCGTCTGCTCATCAAAACACATAATTCAGCTTTATGGTCCGATCCACATCATGTATTCAATCCAAATTTTGTGGCCATAAACCCTGATGCAGCCAACTGGGTGGTTAATAGAGGAATCCGTTTGATCGGGATTGATTATTTATCCATACAAAGATATAAGGACCCGGAGCCCTTAACGCACCGAATCCTGCTGGAAGCAGGGGTTATGATTGTTGAGGGGCTGTGTCTACAAAATATCCGGGCTGGAATTTACACCCTCATTTGCCTTCCAATAAAACTAGCGGGCAGCGAGGGTGCGCCTGCAAGGTCCGTACTGATTGAAAATTACAGCGGGTTTTAGATGAACATGAAAATTATTGCTGTTAACCCGGCGCAGATGGTATCTTCGCGTTTTCCGGGAAAGCCCCTGGCCCCATCCTGGGCCACCCCATGATCGAGCATGTTTATCGGCGCACCAGCTTATGTCGGGCACTGAATGATTTATTTGTGGCTGCGTGTGATCGGCAAATTTTCGAATCCGTTGAGTCATTCGGCGGCAGGACAATCATGACGGAGAATTTAAGATGAAAACCTTGAAATTAAAATTAGCTCAAGGCAAGTTTACTTTGGGTTCATGGATAACTCTGGCTCATCCTGCGATTGCTGAAATTATGTCGAGGGCCGGCTTTGACTGGCTTGTTATAGACTTAGAGCACAGTGTCATTACCATTCGTGAGGCAGAGGAACTGATCCGGGTAATTGAATTGTCAGGAGTATGCCCACTGGTCCGACTTTCAATTAATGATCCGGTCCAGATCAAACGCGTCATGGATGCAGGCGCACACGGGGTGATCGTTCCAATGGTAAATTCTGCCATCGAAGCCAAGCGCGCGGTAGAAGCAGTGCGCTATCCGCCTGAAGGGAAGCGCGGAGTCGGTCTGGCTCGTGCCCATGGTTACGGAAGCGCATTCGAAAGCTATCGACAATGGCTTGACCGGGAAAGTGTGGTCATCGTTCAGGTGGAACACATCGAAGCGGTCAACGAACTAAAAGAGATCCTATCAGTTGATAATGTTGATGGTTTTATAGTGGGACCATATGACCTTTCGGGTTCTCTTGGTGTGCCAGGGCAGCTGAGCCATCCTGCAATGAAAGACGCCATGGACCGAATTCTATCAATTAGTGCCGCCACAGGCAAAGTTGCCGGGATTCATATCGTTGAACCGGATATAACAGATCTCCAGAAAGGGATTGATCAAGGTTACAGCTTTGTGGCATATAGTGTGGATATTCGAATGCTGGATAGCATATGCCGCCTTGGGATAGATGCTATTCGGAAGAAAATGAGCTGACCGGAGATTAGAGCCATCGTTCGTGGCATCACGCTTCCAGGATACCCCCTTTTAAATAATTATTTTCCCTGGTTGTGAATCATAGATCATAATACTGGAGTGAATAAGCTATGAAAATCATTGCAATAATTCCTGCACGGATGGCCGCGACGAGGTTTCCAGGTAAGCCGCTGGCAAGAATATTCGGTTTACCAATGATTGAACATGTTCGAAGGAGAGTAAACCTGTGCGATCTTCTCGATGAAGTTATTGTCGCGACCTGCGATGAGGAAATCAGAGAGGTGGTAGAAAAGGCAGGCGGAAAGGTCGTAATGACAGCTGACAGCCATGAGCGATGTACCGATAGAGTCGCCGAAGCAGCGACAAGTATAAATGCAGATGTCGTAATCAATATTCAGGGGGATGAACCTCTTGTGTTGCCCGAGATGATAGTCGATGTGGCCAGACCAATAAAAAATGACTCCGAAACAGTTGCTGTGAACTTGGTAACCAGAATAGTGGATGATGAAGAGTTCAACAACCCGAATGCTCCAAAAGTAGTTACCAACCGATTTGGAGATTTGCTATACATTTCCCGTGAACCTATACCCTCGATTAAAAAAGCAAATTCTAAGGACTACATCAAACTGAAGCAACTTGGGATTATCGCATTCAGAAGCGACTTTCTCCAGACATTTACAAAACTTGAACCGACTCCTCTTGAGCAAATAGAATCGGTGGATATGATGCGGGCGGTTGAACATGGGTATCAGATTCGAATGGTAGAAACCAAAGGGCTTATGATCGGAGTTGATTTACCAGAAGATGTAAGCCGCGTAGAAGCCGCTTTGGCCTCAGATTCTCTTATAGATAAGTACATGTAAACAGACCTTTTTTCTATTTAAACAACGACTCTTAACATTGGAGCCCGAATGGCTGCAAAGGTGCTAAAAGTTGGAATTGCCGGATATGGTGTTGTTGGAAAACGCCGCCGAAAGTTTATCGATCAAAACTCGATGTTAGAAACAGTCGCGGTATGTGATCAATATTTTGGAGAAGAAGGTGTTATGCCCGATGGCATAAGATTCTTGCCTGACTATAAGCAACTTCTAGAGATACCACTTGACATTCTGTTTGTTTGTTTACCGAATTATCTGGCCCCTGAAGTAACCATTGCCGGTTTAGAACAAGGCCTACATGTCTTTTGCGAAAAACCACCGGGAAGAAATGTAGGTGATATCGAACGAGTAATTGAAGTTGAAAAGAAAAATGCCGGACGCTTACTAAAATACGGCTTTAATCATCGATTTCATGACTCTGTGCGTGATGCTATAAAAATAGTTAAGTCTAATGAATTCGGAGAAATTGTTAATCTACGAGGTATATACGGCAAGAGCAAAATTATCTCATTCTCAGGCGGATGGCGGGCAGATAGAAAATATTCCGGTGGAGGCATCTTGTTAGATCAGGGGATTCACATGGTGGATCTTATACGAATCTTTTGCGGCGAATTCGTCGATGTCAAGAGCTATGTTTCCAATCAATATTGGAAACATGACATAGAGGATAACGCTTACGCTATAATGAGAGATACCCATGGGCGGGTAGCATTCCTTCATTCCAGTGCCACTCAATGGCAACACCGTTTTACATTTGATATTGCACTTACCGAGGGCTACTTGAGGCTGGAGGGAATCCTTACCGGCTCGAAGAGCTATGGTGAAGAGAAGCTAATAATTGGCAGGCGTGACGAATCTGATACGGGTACCGCGAGAGAGGAAATCGTTACGTACCTCGAAGATAATTCCTGGCGTGATGAGATAAACGAGTTTGCTGATGAAATCGCAAATGGCAAGTCCGTCAAAAATGGCAATAGTGCGGATGCACTTGCAACTATGAAACTGGTTTATCGCATATACTGGGCAGATCCTGAGTGGAGAGAAACGTGGCAAATCTCTAACCCAGATGCATAAATCTGAAAAAAATGGAGGACGGTTTGAATAATTTAGAACATCTAATTGCAGCGACTAATAATATTCAAGAATTTGCTAAGGAGTATTTCAAGTATATTTACAAACTAATGAATGAAATCCATACAAGCACTATCAGCGCTTTTGTAAAGGAGTTAGAAAATGCTCGTAAAAAAGATAATACTGTTTTTATCGTCGGTAACGGCGGATCTGCCTCCACCGCATTGCACATGGCCAGCGATCTAAGTATTGGTGCATTTCCAAGCGATGGCTTACCTCTTCGGGTTTTTGCTCTGACTGATAACATCGCATCAATGACAGCTATAGCAAACGATTTTGGTTATGAAGCTCTTTTTGTTAAACAACTAAAATCTTACTACAAACCTGGAGATAAATTGATTGCAATATCAGCCAGCGGAAATTCTCCTAACGTTGTGGATGCTGCACAATGGGTCAAAAACCAAGGTGGTACTGTCATGGGTTTAATAGGATTTGATGGCGGCAAACTAAAAAGCCTTTGCAATTTAGCTATACACGTTAAAACTCCAATAGGAGAGTATGGTCCGGTTGAAGACATACATGTTATCATGGACCATCTCATATTTACATGGCTTAGCCATATTGAACAGAGGAAAGAAAACAAATGAAGTCTTTGAGGCGTGAAAAGATTTTGATCGGCCCCTCCTCATTTGCCACTTATGACAAAACACCGTTGGAGTTATTGATCAATAGTAAGTGCGAAATAACTGAGAATCCTTTTAAACGCAAACTAACTGAAGCAGAATTACTCAGTTTACTCTCTACTGGTATTACCGGCATAATCGCTGGGCTTGAATCTTTAGATCGTAAAGTACTGGAAAAAAGCAGCCTGAAAGTTATTTCACGCTGTGGCTCCGGTCTCTCAAATGTGGATCTGGAAGCAGCCAACAAAATGGGCATAAAGGTATGTTCTACTCCAGATGGGCCTACCTCAGCCGTTGCCGAATTGACCATTGGCGCCATGCTTTGCCTAATAAGAATGATACCACAGATGAACAAAGATCTGCATGAGGGAAGATGGGCAAAAAAGACCGGAAGTCAACTTGAGGGCAAGACGGTGCTCATAATTGGTTTTGGCCGCATTGGAAGACGCATCGCGTCTTTACTTGCGCCTTTTAAAACGAATATTCTGGTGGTTGACCCCAACATACAACGTCCGGTTGAGAACATATCTGTTTTGCCCCTCAAACAGGCATTACCAAAGGCGGCTATAATTACCTTACACAGCAGTGGAACTGAATGTTTATTAGGCAGAGAAGAATTTTCTTGCATGAAACCAGGCACATATCTGCTAAACGCGGCCCGCGGTGAATCGATCGATGAAGGCGCTTTAATTGATGCATTGGATACGGACCGTATTGCCGGTGCTTGGATCGATACTTTTAGCCAGGAACCATATTCAGGACCCCTTTGCAGATATGCTCAAGTAATACTTACGCCTCACGTTGGTTCTTATACGCGCGAATGCAGGTTACGAATGGAAACTGAGGCAGTCGAGAATTTAATAAAAGCGTTTATGGAACTGGAAAAAGAGAAATGAAACTCGATTTTACCGATCAAGTGGTATTAATTACCGGTGCAACCCGCGGCATTGGTAAACAAATAGCCGATGATTTTTACAACTTAGGTGCGAAGCTCATAATTACTGGCACAGATCCCGATCAGATTCAGAAATTGAACAGAGAAGCGACCCAGCAAAAGAAAAACATATATTACCACTGTGTTGACTTCTTGGACGAAAAAAGTTTTACGAGTTTTATCGACTCGCTGGATGGATACGACAGAATTGATGTTTGTATAAATAACGCGGGTATTAACAGAATTAACTTTATTGAACAAACAATCATGGAAGATTGGAATGATATTATTGCGGTGAATTTAACGGCTCCTTTCAAAATTATTAGAAAAGTAAGCAAAATTATGAAAACAAATCGCTACGGACGTATCATTAACATTTCCTCCATTTGGGGCCATCTCAGTAAAGAAAAAAGATCCTCCTATTCTTCCAGCAAATTTGGTCTTAGAGGTCTTACCGTTACTGCCTCGATAGAGCTTGCAAAGTATAATATTCTGGTGAATACGGTATCTCCTGGATTCGTCCTAACCGAGCTGACTAGAAAAATATTAAGTGAAAAGGAAATGAAAGACTTATGCTTGCAGATTCCGGTCGGCAGGCTTGCCAATCCAGACGATATTTCACCGGCGGTTTTATTTTTAACAAGTTCATCTAATAAGTATATAACAGGCCAAAATATTATCGTTGATGGAGGCTTTGTTAATGTCTGATAAAATGATAATAACATCCTCAAAAAAGGATTACGAGGTTATCTTCGTAAATAACTTTGCCGAGATATTTAGCAAAAAAGATGATTTAGAATCGTATTTTATTATAGACCAGAAAATATTAAAAATTTTTGAGGAAACTCTTGGAGCTTTTTTAGATAAACATCAATGCCTACCTGTCGAAGCGACCGAGCAGAATAAAACTCTAGCACACTGTCAGGTTGTAATCAAAGACCTTATTAATAAAAACATTAGAAAAAACAATGTTCTTGTGGCTGTAGGCGGTGGAATAATACAAGATATAACCGCATTTATAAGTTCGATTCTATTTCGGGGAATTGAGTGGGAGTTCTATCCAACGACCCTCCTGGCCCAAGCAGATAGTTGCATCGGCAGCAAAACATCAATAAATCTGGATGAATACAAGAATCTTTTAGGCACATTTTATCCTCCCTCTAAAATTTATATAGACGTAAACTTCCTCGACAGCCTACCGATAAAGGAAATAAAGTCAGGCATCGGTGAGATACTCCATTTTTATCTTATTGCAGGAAGCGAGTTGGCGGAATCTATAGCAAACGAATATGAGAGCATAATAGCAAATCCTAAACTTCTCAAAGATTATATATTGGCTAGCCTCCAAATAAAAAAGCAAACAGTTGAAAGGGATGAGTTTGACAAAGATGAAAGAAACCTCTTCAACTATGGACATACGTTTGGACATGCAATTGAAACAGTGAGCGGCTATAAAATAAATCACGGTCAAGCCGTTACGATGGGCATGGATATTGCCAATTATATATCGGTTGAATATGGATACCTGAATAAAAAGCTGTTCGAATCGATGCATAGGATCTTGGCAAAGAATCTTCCGGACTTTCGTCTGGAACTTCGTCAAGTAAACGATTTTCTCCAGGCCCTTTCAAAAGACAAGAAAAATATTGGGAGCAACCTCGGGTGTATTCTTACTAAAGGTCCAGGACAAATGGAAAAGATGCAGATCCCTTTCGACAATAAACTTAAGAAAATGATTTTAGGTTATTTTGAGCAATCTTGATATTGTTAGAAAACTTATCTGAATTTGCATGAAAAAGATCATTTCAAAAACATTAAATAGATTTTTTTTATAAGATATAAACCAGAATTCTATAAGACCCATTATCTGCATGGCCCTTCAGATCGATTAATTGTTGGGAAACGAGTTGCTTTAGCAAATACGCTTTTTAATACTCGCAGCGGCAAAATTGTTATTGGAGATCGCGTTATATTTGGACACAATGTAATGGTGCGGACCGGTGTGCATGATATGCATCATAAAGGCAATGAAAAACGCAGAATTACCCTGGAGGATGATGCACGCGATATTTATATAAAAGATGGAGCATGGATAGCGAGCGGTGTGATTATTACAGGTCCTGTTACCATCGGTGAAAACACAGTTATTGGTGCTGGAAGTGTTGTNNATATCCCCGATGGCGTATTGGCTGTCGGCAATCCGGCGAAAGTCGTGAAAAGAATGGATGTTAAATAGGCGATGGCTTCCATGTAGGGTGTGTAGGCTGGTTTGAATAGCTTCACATCATCTGCGGTATACCAGTACCGCCAGTCATAATAGGTTTTTTTTGCGGACTATCGTCTCCTTGCCGGTCCCGCTGGGCCTTTCCCCATCGGCTTCGGTCTCAAAACCAAGATAGGCATTCAACGCTTCAAATTTTTTATCGACCATATCCTCGTATCTGAACATAAACCAGGCATCGCCTGAGATTTCGACAAATTTCCACATGCGTTGATAGCGAATCCGTTCTTCTTCAAAAACGGCCTCTTTGTCCCTCGGCCAGCCATCATAACCGGTATAACGGCAGATTTCATAAAAGGGCACTGAGCCTGGATCCTGCTCTTTTTTTAAAACCCGGCTTAAATGTGCCTCGTCTTGTTTTCGCTTCCCCAAAAAACTGCGGTGTTAACGATAAAGCACGGGTAGTTAAGGGGACGCCTATGATTTGTTCTCAGTTTTATTCTGTAAACCTGAGTCTTATATTAATCGTCTTCTTACTTGACGCTTTGGGCCAGATTGAAATAATTAAAGCTTCAAATACTAATCATCACGCTCATAAGTTGCCCGTAACGTGAGAGGAAAACCTGATGACGCCAAAACAACGATTTTCTATTAACGTTATTCTATTGGTGATCTGGGGGGTGTTTTCTTTTAGTGTTTCTGCCCGGACCCAATCTTTTTCTCTTCCCGAACTGGATTCAAAACATGTGCAATGGGCCCACCTTTCATTTCACGCTAAAAATTTTTGGGTTGAAGTTTCAACAGACATTCAGTTCAGGTCACTGCGGGCCTCCGATCTTGATACCGTATTGCTTGCATCACCCAAAGGGA
>JABAHP010004219.1_pt2 | contig 10212 bp, 10 predicted proteins | sample 7062081 | NCBI WGS metagenome assembly JABAHP01 (sample SAMN14534357, study PRJNA622989) | marine sediment metagenome | biome: marine biome [ENVO:00000428]; feature: marine pelagic biome [ENVO:01000023]; material: deep marine sediment [ENVO:00002113] | place: India: Gulf of Kutch | collected... | reverse complement strand
CATCTGGTCGCCGTCAAAGTCGGCGTTGAATCCCTTACAGGCCAGCGGGTGAAGCATAATCGCATTGCCTTCAACCAAGATCGGCTCGAAGGCCTGAACACCCATCCGATGAAGCGTAGGTGCACGGTTGAGCAAAACCGGATGCTGATGAATAACTTCTTCGAGAACATCCCAGACCGGATCATCACGTCGTTCTATCATTCTCTTGGCGCTCTTAATCGTATCGGCAAGGCCGTGAGACCTGAGTTTTCGAATTATGAAGGGCTGATACAATTCCAGAGCTATTTTCTTTGGCAACCCGCATTGATAAAGTTTCAGATTAGGCCCAACTACAATTACTGATCGAGCTGAGTAATCTACACGCTTGCCAAGCAGGTTCTCACGAAATCGCCCCTGTTTACCCTTGATCATATCAGTCAGGGACTTTAGAGGCCGATTATTACTGCCGAGTACCGGTCTGCGGCAGCGACCGTTGTCAAGCAGTGAATCGACCGCCTGCTGAAGCATTCTTTTCTCATTACGGATAATCACATCGGGAGCATTAAGGTCTATTAGCTTTTTTAAACGGTTGTTACGATTGATAATTCGTCGATAAAGGTCATTTAAGTCACTGGTTGCGAAATTTCCTCTTTCAAGAAGAACTAAAGGACGCAAGTCCGGAGGGATAACGGGAATAACTTCAAGAACCATCCACTCAGCCTTGTTATTACTGTTTTTAGCTTCGTTGACAATCTTAAGGCGTTTTGTGAGATCTTTGATTTTCTGCTTGCTGTTGGTCTTGATTATAGCCTGCCGCAACTCCACACTTAAGGCCTTAAGGTCCAAATTCATCAACAGTGCCCTTATCGCTTCAGCACCCATTGAGGCCTTAAATCCGGCCGGAGGAGCACCGTACTTGTTCGACGCCTCACGGAATTCCTCTTCACTTAGCAGCTGACCCAACTTCAACGGACTGTGACCCGGATCAGTAACAACGTAGTCCTGGAAATAAATTATTTTTTCCAGGTCTGCTGTTTTCATTGCCAAAAGCGTACCAATACGATTAGGTATGGCCTTGTAAAACCATATGTGCACTACCGGTGCCGCCAGATTGATATGCCCCATTCGCTTGCGACGAACACGACTATGTGTCACTTTGACTCCACAGCGATCACAAATTATTCCCTTAAACTTGGTACCCTTATACTTGCCGCAGGCACATTCCCAGTCCCTCTCCGGACCGAAAATGCGCTCACAGAACAAGCCGTCCTTCTCGGGCCTGTAAGTACGGTAATTGATAGTCTCCGGCTTACGCACTTCCCCAAAAGACCAGCTGCGAATATCATTTGGGCTGGCCAAGGAAATCTTGACTGAACCGTAATCATTAATACGATCGTAAACACTTTCATACATTTAAGGATTCCCCTAATCGACTATTATTCTTTTTACGATTCTTCCAAAGAATCAATAATCCATTCTACAATACGGTACTTCCAAGTCGCTTCTTCTCAAGCTGAATATTCAATCCCAGACCCCTTATTTCGTTACACAGTACGTCAAAAGACAATGGAGTACCCGCTTCGAGGATATTTTGTCCTTTGACCATTGATTCATAAATTTTTGTTCGCCCCTCAACATCATCACTTTTAACCGTCAGCATCTCCTGGAGCGTATAAGCTGCCCCGTAACCTTCCAGCGCCCAGACTTCCATCTCACCAAATCTTTGACCGCCGGTTCTGGCCTTTCCACCTAACGGCTGCTGTGTAATCAAACTATACGGGCCCGTTGCCCTGGCATGGATTTTATCATCAACAAGATGATGAAGTTTCATCATGTATATGTAACCTATGGTCGCACACTGATCAAACGGTTCTCCCGTTCTGCCGTCATATAACTGAGTCTTCAAAGTTGATGGGACATTTATGAAAAACTCATGATCTGCAGGTGCTTCTCCTTTTTCTTCCAAGTCTGTCCTCCGCTGCCTCATAAGTTCATTGGAATCGATAGTCAATTCCCGGATATCTTCCTCCGTAGCACCGTCGAAGACCGGCGAAATAACATTAAATCCCAACACCTTTGCAACCCAGCCGAGATGCGTTTCCAGTATCTGGCCAACGTTCATTCGGCTCGGCACACCGAGAGGATTTAGTAATATATCAAGGCTCGTGCCGTCTTCGAGAAACGGCATGTCCTCTTCCGGCATAATCTTGGCGATTACTCCCTTGTTGCCGTGACGCCCCGCTATTTTATCACCGATGGACAATGTCCTCTTAATTGCAACATAAACTTTGACCATCTGTAATACGCCACTGGGCAGTTCATCGCCATGCTTGAAACTATCGACCCTGCGCTTCTTTTCTTCCTGAATTTCAGAAATTTTACTCCAGAATTTATCCACGATTTTCTGCACATCGTCTCTGGCCGAGGCAGGCTTGACCCATTTAATATTAAAGTTTTCGACCTGCTCATATACAACATCATCATCAGGGCTCTGTCCAACCTTCTGGCGTGTGGATGGATCAACGATATTAATTTCAAATTTCTTATGGATAGTGTCTATCATCTGCCTGAAAACCAGACATTCTTTGGCCCTCATCTGCTTTTCATAGCTTTTTATCTCGGCTGCAAGAGCCTTTTTTTCCTCATCACTGGCTGCGCCGCGTCTTGTAAATCGTTCTGTTTTTATCACCACTCCCTCGTAACCGCTGGGTAGTTCAAGTGAGTCATTTTTGACATCTTCGCCGGCTCTTCCGAATATAGCGTGCAGGAGTTTTTCCTCGGGGGTCAGCTCGGTCTTGCTCTTGGGAACCACTTTGCCCACCAAAATGTCACCAGGGCACACTCTTGTTCCCTCACGCACTACCCCGTATTCATCAAGGTTTCTTAACGCCTTCTCGCTGACATTGGGTATATCACAGGTAAATTCTTCCTTGCCGAGGCGGGTCTCGCGAACTTCTGCAGTAAACTCATCAATGTGGATACTGGTAAAGCTGTCGTTCTTACATAGTTTTTCACTGACAATAATAGCATCCTCAAAGTTAAAGCCATCAAACGAAACAAATCCCACAAGGACGTTTTTACCAAGCGCCAAAACACCGTTAGAGGTGCCGCCGCCATCCGCTATAATCTGACCGCTCTGGATCCTCTCACCGAGAGCCACTACCGGCTTTTGATTAAGGCAGGTTCTTTCGTTCAATCCAACAAATTTGGAAAGCTTATACTCGTCAGTGTGGTTAATGACTATATTAGTCGAATCAACCGCAGTAACGACTCCACTTCGTTTGGCACGCACAACCATACTTGAGTTCTGCCCCACCAATTCCTCCATACCAGTGCCAACCAAAGGCGGCTCGGTCTTCAGTAAAGGAACTGCCTGACGCTGCATATTTGAACCCATCAAAGCCCGGTTCGCATCATCGTGCTCCAGAAACGGAATAAGCGAAGCGGAAACACCTACAATTTGTTTGGGTGAAATATCAACGTAATCTACTTCGTCGCTTGAAACCTGAGCCAGTTCACCGCCTTTTCTGGCGAGAACCAGTCCCTTGGTAAGTTTGCCGGTCTTTGCATCGATCGTACTCGGTGGTGCAAATATCGCCTTCATCTCCTCATCGGCACGTAAATGTTCCACCTCATCAGTAACCTTGCCATTCTTTACTTTACGGTATGGAGTAAGAAGAAATCCATATTCATCAACCGTTGCAAATATTGCCAGGGAAGCAATTAAACCGATATTGGTTCCTTCCGGTGTCTCAATTGGACAGACTCGGCCGTAGTGGCTGATATGAACATCACGGACTTCAAAACCTGCACGCCTTCTGTTCAAACCACCAGGCCCAAGAGCTGAAAGACGCCTTTCATGTGTCAACTGACTTAAAGCATTGGTTTGGTCAACAACCTGACTCAACTCCCCGCGACCAAAGAAATAGTTGATACTACTCGATACGCTCTTGGAATTCACCAAGTCAGCGATACGCACCGGTTCCTCACCCTCTCTCTTCATACTCATTCGCTCTTGAATAGTTTTGCGAAGCTTCAGCAGGCCTTTTCTGATTTCACCTCCGGCAAGTTCCTCGATTGTACGCAGTCTCCTGTTACCAAGGTGGTCGATATCGTCAATCTCGCCCTCGTTATTCCGAAGGGCTACTATATATTTCATTGTGTTCAGGAAATCTTCGGGACGAAGTATCATCTCTTCTTCGTCTACTGACTGCTCAAACTTACGATTTAACCTGAATCTACCTACATTTCCGAGACGATAGCGGTTAGAATCAAAAAACTTCTCCGCAAAGAAAGTCTTTGCTTTTTCCTCACTGGGCGGATTACCGGGTCTTAACCTCATATAGAACTTTAGCAGCGCCTGCTCGTGGCTCTGACAATCATCCTCCGCAAGAGTATTGAGAATGATCGGATCTCGAACTTCCTCGATAACTTCGACTTTTTTGATCTTGCTTTGTCGAATTAAAGAAACTCTGTCGCCGATTTGTGTGCCGGCCTCTACCTCTATTTCACCGGTTTCTTTGTCAACAATCGAACCCACAGCCCACATAGTAGGTTTGAGATCTGATACGGGAACATTCTTTGTCGGATAAAAGAAACGCAGGATGGACTCTGTAATCCCATAGGCCTCGTCTATTGCCCGAAGAAAAATGGTTGCCGGTATCTTGCTGGATTGATCAATTCTGACAACTAAAACATCTTTACGAGTAACACCTATCTCTATCCAACTACCTCTTTCCGGTATTATACGACCGCCATGCAGTACTCTATCGCCTTCTTTGCTCTCGATTAGAAAATCAACACCAGGACTTCGGTGCAACTGGCTGACTATGACCCGCACGGCGCCATTGATGATAAATTCTCCACCACCTACCATAACTGGCATCTCGCCGAGATATATCCCCTGTTCGGTTACATCTTCACCATCCTTGCTGCGCAGTCTGCACCATATCTTTAATGGGTAACCGTAGGTCAAACGCAACTGCCGACACTCTATAGGTGTATAACGTGGCCTTTCCAGCTCATAGTGGAGATATTCCAAACACATTGTCTTGTCATAGCTTTCAATAGGAAATATCTCGCGAAACAGAGCTTCGAGCCCGATACACTTTCTCTTGGTCGCAGCAACCTGTTCCTGCAAAAAGCGTTCGTAACTTTTTCTCTGTATTGCTACAAGATCTGGTATCTTAACGGCATCTTGGACTTTGCCAAAACTGCGAACAGTTTGCCCGGCACCAATCTTCACCATTACCAATCTCCCACAATAAATTCACCGTTAACTTTTCCGCCACCAATAATTAGTATCGGACCACTCAACTCTCCCATTAATTTAGTATCTCGTACCTCACCGAGCGTTTCCCGCACATTAGAATTCAGAATTCGAACCATGCTAAATGTTCCCTCTTTAGGTCAGCTCAACTACTGCACCTACGGCCTCAAGCTTTTGCTGGGCGGCTTCAGCTTCCTCTTTGCTCAAACCTTCTTTAACCGGTTTGGGTACGTTGTCGACGAGATCCTTGGCTTCTTTCAGTCCAAGTCCCGTCAAAGCTCTTACTTCTTTGATAACCTGAATCTTTTTATCACCGAATTCTTTCAGGACTACATTGAAGGTACTCTTTTCTTCTTTTTCCTCAGCCTGGGCTTGTGGAGCAGGGCCTGCCATCATAACAGCGCCACCGGCAGCCGGCTCAATTCCATATTCGTCCTTGAGGTAATCAGCAAGCTCTTTGGCCTGCATCAATTTCAGGCCTGCTATTTTGTCGCCAAGCTTCTTAACCTCACTACTCCATTTCTTTGCATCTTTTGTTCCCTCGGCTGTTTTTGCTTTTTTAGTCTCTTTCGCCTCTTCCTTCACTTCCTCTTTTACGTCTTCTTTTGATTTGTTGTTCGCTTGTTCCTTTTCTTCGGTTTTTGCCATTTCAAGTCAACTCCTATAAGTAGGCGCCTTGCGGTAGCCGAAACTCCACCGTTTCGTTTAACCCGTTATCGGGGCAGCCACACAGGCAATAATATTTCAAATCTCCTGCCTCGTTTGATATCTTAAGCTGCTTCCTTCTCTTCTCTTTCAATAATAGTCTTTATGCAGCCTGCGATGATTCCGGCGGGAGCAACAATAGCAGCAGTCAATTTTGATGCAGGTGCCAGAGCCAAAGCGATAATTTTACTCTGTAATTCCGCTCGCGTTGGAAATTTTGACAGTTGCTCCGCCGCCTTGTCCTCTAAAGCAGAACCATCCAGAAAAGCACCTTTAATCTCTACCACCGGAACCTTGCTGCGCCATTCCACCAACTCTTTTGCCACATCAACAATACTATCACCACCATAAACAATAGCACAGGGACCGCTGAAAAGAGAGGCTGCTGATTCCATCTTGCTTTCACGCAACGCCTTTTTAAACAGTGAATTCCTGACCACCAACAACCTTATACCTTTTTCTTTAAGGTCGCCACGCATCAGGTTATTATCAACACCTCCTACACCTTTAGTACTGATAACCAAAAAATCCTGGATATCTTCTTCGAAAATCTTTTTTTGCATTTCCGTCTGAAGTAATTCTTTTACGTATTTGCTCATCTTCGCACCTGTCAATATGTAAAGCAGTTGGTTATCAGTTAATTGTTAACTACCAAGTAATTGATCGTTTCTAAATACTAACTGTTACGCTCGGGCTCATTGTTGCAGATATAGTTACTTTTTTGATATATGTGCCTTTTGCCGCTGCTGGCTTGATTTTCTTTATATGTGAAACAAAAGCCTCGATATTACCTATCAGTTTTTCACTCTCGAAGCTTTGCTTACCAACTACCGTATGAACATTACCACCAGCATCATTCCTGAACTCGACTTTACCTGCTGCGAATTCAGCTACTGCGGTTGTAACATCGCCGGTTACTGTACCATTTTTAGGTGACGGCATCTTTCCCTGGGGCCCGAGGATCCGGCCGAGTTTACCTACCTTACCCATCACCTTTGGTGAAGCAACAGCAACATCGAAATCCAGCCATCCATCCGAAACTTTCTTTATCAGGTCATCACAGCCGGCCTCAATTGCCCCCGCATTCTTGGCCGCCTCAATGTCAGCATCCTCGCAAAAGGCGATAACTTTTTTCTGCTTACCTATCCCGTGAGGAAGCGATATCGAGCCGCGAACCATCTGATCGGCCTGTTTAGGATCAATGCCAAGATGCATCACACATTCGATGCTCTGGTCAAATTTAACAGACTTAAATAATTTGACTTTTTCAACCGCATCCGACAGGCTCACCGGCTCTTTGGTTACCTGTTCCGACTCTTGTTTGTATCTTTTGCTTCTAAATCCCATAGCTCGGTCTGTGTATAATTTCTCTTTCTATTCCTTATACGTTATCTTCTATTTCTATACCCATACTTCGGGCAGTACCTCTGATAATCTTCTCGGCCTGCTCCAAATCGTATGCGTTCAAATCTTTGAACTTGGTCTCAGCAATTTTTCGCACCTGCTCTGTACTGACCTTCCCGACCTTCTCTTTATTCGGAACGCCGCTACCCTTTGCGATTTCGGCTGCCTGTTTCAGCAAAACCGCCGCAGGAGGACTCTTGACCTCAAAGGTAAAACTTTTGTCCCTATAGACGGTTATCACAACCGGTACGATTGTTCCATCAAGTTGTTTTGTTCGTTCGTTGAATTGCGAAACGAACTGACCTATATTAACACCGTGTTGGCCCAAAGCAGGTCCTATCGGTGGTGCCGGCGTCGCCTGACCGCCAGGCGCCTGCAATTTAATCTTTAATGCTACTTCTTTGGCCATTGGTCACCTTTGTATCGTATCTTGGACTCTTACTTACGAAAATACCCGTGAAATATTGTCTACACCTTTTCAATTTGCCAATACTCTATATCCAGCGGAGTGTTTCTCCCGAATATAGTAACAATAACCTTCACAATCCCACGCTCCGTATCTATCGAATCAACTGTTCCTTCAAAATTCTCAAAAGCACCTTCTCGAATTTTAATCATATCACCTTTCTCAAATTCGACTTTGATGCTTGGTGCCTCTTCGGGTTTTTCCGCTTCCAAAAGCATCTTTGCCACATCGGTATCCCGCATAGGGGTGGGAATTCCTTCGGTGCCGATGAAATCTCCGACGCCGGAAGTCTCTTTAATCATAAACCATGCCTTTTCCTGGACCCGGCCATCCTCAGCAGGCTCCATTTCCATAAAAACATAGCCAGGATACAATTTCCTCTTATGGACTGTCTGCTTGCTGCCGCGGATCCGCCTAACCTGTTCAACAGGAACCTCTATTCTGCCTACAATATCGGTTAAACCCTCCTGATTTACTTTCTGAGTAAGGGCTTCTTTGACCTGCATTTCCTTATTTGCTGCAACTCGTAAAACATACCACTGCATATTAATGCCTATCCCGTATTGTGTATCCTGTTTATAGCTTTGAGATGCTTATTGTCCCAAAAGATTCAATAATTAATCTGTTAACTCAAAATATAGCGGCCACTCAAGACAAAAGCCATTCAAAGAAAATTTGAAAACCTAAATCTGTAAAACCAAGAAACATTGCCAAAAGAATCACAAGCACAATAACGACAAATGTCGATACTATTATTTCCTTTCTGCTTGACCAGCTAACCTTTTTCATTTCACTTTCAGCCGCGATCATAAAATCTGCTATCGTCTGCTTATTCACCAACCAAAAAATCAAAAGTCCCAATGCTACAAACAAACCCGCAGGAACCATCGTTTTGGTCCATAAACCAAGATCCCAGGCATCCAATTTCTTATAAAGTTGATAACAACCCAATCCTACAACTAATGCTGAGCCAAAAGCACTACAGAGCCTTGTGTATTTGCCCTGACCACGTTTATAAACATCAAATACCATAATAATCTCACACATATTGCCAAAAAATACAATCAAAGCAGGCCAGGAGGGAATCGAACCCCCAACCTGCGGTTTTGGAGACCGCCGCTCTGCCAATTGAGCTACTGGCCTAATTTTTATGGGTCTCCATTATCCCATTAGCAGAAAATGGATTCCCTGTTCTTATTTCACCGCAAGGCGGGGCTGGTTTACTTACGCCGTATCTTATGGACTGTATGTTTTCGTTCCTTTTTACAAAATTTGTTAAGCTGTAATTTCGGCGTACCCTCTGCCACACTAACACTTGTGCGATAGTTCCTCTGTTTACACTCTACACATTCAAGCCAGACAAATTCCCTTTTGCTTTTCTTCTTAGCCATAAAAAAGCCTCTGTCCGCCCGGAAGTCTCATCCCAGTAGAAATCTTCCTGTCTTGTTTCATATTGTACACTGTATAATTTCTAACGAGGTGCATTTACCTGAGAGGTACCCTTAATATAGCTTATTGCGTCTGGGAACCCACAATCTTTTTCCTGCCCTGCAAATACCAACCACGCTACGTTCCACCAATGCTAATACGTTTGATTTTGGCAGTCGTGGATTCAACAGTTTTCCAGAGATAATCATGCAAGGATTTTCGTTACTACACCAGCACCGACTGTCCGACCACCCTCACGAATGGCAAAGCGAAGGCCTTCTTCCATAGCAATCGGAGCAATAATCTCCACCTCCATTGCAATATTATCACCCGGCATACACATTTCCGCAGACTTGCCTTCCCGGCTCATTAATGAAAGAACCGAGCCGGTAACATCGGTAGTTCGGAAATAAAATTGCGGCCTATAGCCTGCGAAGAATGGTGTGTGACGACCACCTTCTTCTTTGGTCAAAACATATACCTCGGATTGAAACTTGGTATGAGGGGTAATAGAACCGGGTGCCGCAACTACCTGACCTCGCTCAAGGTCTTTCTTTTCCACGCCACGAAGAAGCAAGCCGATATTATCACCGGCCTGGCCTTCATCAAGCGTCTTGTTAAACATCTCAACGCCGGTAACAACTGTCTTGCGAGTCTCTTTTGCAAGCCCAACGATTTCAACTTCCTCACCAACCCGGACTTTTCCTCGCTCGGCCCGGCCGGTGCCCACCGTGCCACGACCCTTAATGCTAAAAACATCCTCAACTGGCATAAGGAACGGCTTATCAACATCACGCTCAGGAACTGGAAGATAATCATCAACCGCAACCATCAATTCGTCAACGCACTTGCACGCTTCATCATCTTTACCTTCGCTTTCCATCGCCGCTAAGGCAGAGCCTTTAATAAGAGGAATCTCGTCACCCGGAAACTCATATTTGCTAAGCAGTTCCCTTATCTC
>JABAHP010001866.1_pt3 | contig 10218 bp, 16 predicted proteins | sample 7062081 | NCBI WGS metagenome assembly JABAHP01 (sample SAMN14534357, study PRJNA622989) | marine sediment metagenome | biome: marine biome [ENVO:00000428]; feature: marine pelagic biome [ENVO:01000023]; material: deep marine sediment [ENVO:00002113] | place: India: Gulf of Kutch | collected... | reverse complement strand
GCCTGTCTTCTTTCCCAGTTCACCAGCATCAATTTTAGCTTTGAGCCAACTAGATGGCGCATAGTCCTTGGAGAGTTTATCCGCAAAATAGAGGAAGCTATGGTAGGCAACATCCAGTCCCGTATAATCCATTATTTCGTATGGTCCCATAGGCATGCCCATCTGTTTCATCTTGGCATCGATTTCCATGGGGGCAGCCTCGCCTTTTTCCAACATCAGGCTAAGTAGGAGTCCGGTTGGAGCGTTGATCCGATTATAGACAAATGAGACAGAGTCTTTTTCAACTCTGACCGGCGCTTTGCTCATCTTCTGCGCCAGACTATATGCCACCTGCATTGTTTCTTCGCTTGTCTTGTCTCCTTTGGTAACCTCGACGAGCTTCATGAGGACAGCCGGGTTAAAGAAATGAAATCCGACGACCTGTTCCGGTCTCTTTGTAGTCGATGCGATCTCTGTAATGCTCATGTTGGATGTATTGGATGCCAGTATGGCATGCTTTGGAGCAGCTCCATCCAGTGCCTGAAAAACCTGCTTCTTGAGGTCCATCACCTCGGGAACTGCCTCAACAACAAAGTCGGCATCCTTAACGGACTCGGCGATATCTATATAGGTTTCGAGATTAGCCAGCATCGCCTTTCTATTTTCTTCGGTGATTTTCTGCTTTTCGACAAGCTTATCCATGCTCTCCTTGATTCTGGTAAGCCCCTTGTCAACAAACCTCTGCTCAATGTCCCGCAGTGCTACTTTGTAGCCGGCAAGTAGCGCCACCTCCGCGATGCCATGTCCCATGTCACCAGCCCCCATGACCGCAATCTTCTTTATGTCTTCAACTTTCATGTTAGAAAACCTCCTTTTTTTCCTACTTTCGCTCTGGAAAGCTATTCCCCGGTGAAGACCGGCTCTCGTTTCTCGATGAACGCTATCGCACCTTCCATGGCGTCCTTAGTCTTGCTCACCCGCTGTGAGCCTTCCAATTCTATCTTCACGCCCTGGTCAGTAGTGGTTTCGAGTCCCCGAGTAACCGCATCGAGGATTATCCGCATAGCAACAGGGGCTTTTTTCGCCAGCGCACCAGCAAGTTCTTTGGCATCGTTCATTAACTGCCCTGGCTGAGACACCCTGGTTACAAGCCCGATGCTCAAAGCTTCGGGAGCGTTGATTCTGGTGGCGAGCAGAAGCATTTCCAGCGCCTTGGTTTTGCCCACCAGTCTGGGCAACCGCTGGGTGCCTCCCCAGCCAGGTATGATACCTACGTTAATCTCCGGCTGCCCCATCACAACTTTCTCAGCATCGAGCATTATCCTGAAGTGGCAGGACATTGCCAGTTCGCAACCACCACCGAGGGCGAAGCCATTTATGGCGGCTATTACCGGCTTGGGATACTTCTCGACGCGACTGAAAACCTCCTGCCCTCGTGACATCGCCTTCTCGCCATCAGGTGTGCCAGCCGTTTTTAAATCGAAGCCGGCTGAAAAGCCCTTTTCGCCCGCTCCGGTGATGATCACAGCTCTCACCGCTTTGTCGTGCTCCCACTTGGTTAGAGCCTCATCCAGTTCATTAAGCACAGCCAGATTGATCGGATTTGCCGGCGGTCTGTTCAATGTGATGATGCCGACGTTCCCCTCCTGCTCTACAATCAAATTCTCATAAGCCATGAGATCCTCCTTTTTTGAGATTGCTTCAACGGCGCCGTGATTTATCTGCTATCGCAATACCACCTCCTTTCGGTTGAGCAGCAAAAGGCGCCGCCCCGATAACCGAAATGAGATATTACCATTCTCACCAGTGACTTGTCAAAGGCAAAAATAAAGGTATAGCTTCTCCATGATGTCGGCTTACCGGATATCTCACCTGGAATCGGGGCACCATGAAGCGAGTTGTATTATTAAGTCAGTAGAAAAGGCTTTATTGCTAAGAGATGTGCAATGAGAATAAAATGCTGGTAAAAGCATTTGCGCTCTAGAGTAATCGGTTATTAATAACAGATGAGCGGTACGATAGTTCTCGGCATTGGCAACCGGCTGGGCGGTGATGACGCTGCCGGCACCCATGTGGTGGACGTGCTCAATCGTAGAATGAAGAGAGCAACGGGCAGCCCCACCTCTGAGATTGTGGCTATAGACACCGGCACTGCTCCGGAAAGTTATACTTCCGTTATTCGCCAGCACCGACCCGATTTACTGATAATGGTGGACGCAGCCGATATGGGTTTACCTCCTGGTGCTCTACGCATAATCCCTCCGGAGAAAATCAGCGTTCTGTCCTTTTCCACACACCATATGCCACTTTCCATGTTTGTATCCTACGTAAATGAATTCTGCGGAAAGATCCTGCTTGTGGGAGTGCAACCTGAAGGAACAGAGATGAGCAAATGCCTCTCAAAGGCGGTGCGCAAAAGCGTGAAGGAATTGGTTGAGCTTATTCTAGAAAAACGGGTCGCTGAAATCCCGCTCTTAGCGTAACGGAGCTAATTTTATTCGGCTGGTTCCTCTTTGGTTTCGCCGGCTGACTTCTCTTTCTTCTTTGAGCCGGGCAGCTCGCCACTATCAGTTACTATCAGCTCGTCGGCGTACTTATTATAGTTGGCAAGTAGAAACTCGTCTGTCATGGCCAGTGTATTCGACGGACAAATGTCAATACATTGGGCGCAGAAACAACAGCGTGAGACAAATACCTTGACCTTTTTTTCCTCAGGCAACCACTCGATGGCCTGCGTGGGGCATATCTTATAGCACAGCTGGCAACCGATGCAGTTCTCCCGGTCGTACGCGATTTTCCCTCGAAAATTGGGCGGGACAGCCACCGGCGGAACCATCTTTAGTTCGCCTTTTGTCACACTGTCTAGAAATCCGATGGTTGATGCCGGGGCATATTTAGCAGGGAATATATTTGTGGCCGGATTTAGAAAGAGTTGCCTTAATATCGTTTTTGCTGCTTCGAACATCTTTATTACACCATCAAATCAACTGCCATCAGTATTAGACCGAGAAGACCGATTAAGGTCATGGCTATTATGTACACCCAGCTCAACTGACTTATCTTGAATCGCGCCATTGCCGCCCGTATCACCGACATGCTGATAAACATCACGGCAAAAACCTTGACCAGGAAGAATACACCGTTCACTATGCCGGCGAGGACCGGCGAACCAATTCCACCTACGGGGAGGTTATATGGAATGAATAGAGCCACTACCAACGCGGCTACGGCAAAAGACTTTACTATGTCCGCGATGTAGAACAGGCACAGGTTTCGGCCTGAGTATTCAACCAGTATGCCGCCAGCAATCTCAGTCTCGGCCTCAGCTGCATCAAATGGCACCTTGGCACCCTTACCCGACATGACCACCATCAGTGTGAATAGCAGAATCAGTGCGCCAATTACTCCCAGTGGACCAACCACACTCCATATAGGATTTTCGGCAATCGTAGAAAACATAAATGGATTAGCGGCGGTAACGCGGCCGATGCGCCAGCCGAAAGCGACCACAGCTATTGCCAGCGGGAATTCCAGGCTCATCAGTAGGACCATCTCCCGCTGTGCGCCCACGGTGGCATATGGTGAACTGGAGGCAAAACCACCCACGGCAAGAGCAAGAGATGGTAGTATCAACAGGTATACTACCAGTAGTGCGTCACCAAATCCACCCAAAAGCGCCTGCAGCCCAAACATAGGTATATAAAGTAGCAATAAAGCCGAAGTTATCAAGCAAATAAAGGGGGCGGCCTTAAACAGCCAGGAGACAGCACCGTCAGGTATGATGCTCTCTTTCATCATCAGCTTCTGCACGTCTCGGAAGGGCTGCACTATGGGCGGCCCAACCCTCCCCTGCATATGTGCCACCAGCTTGCGGTCGATACCGCGATAGAGCATGCTGAAAACGCCGCCGACGAACACCAGAACGGCAGAGCCAACAATGATAGTCACGAGGTTTAGCCAGATATTTTCTCCCAGTAGGCTCATTGCGACAACTCCTTTGTCTTTTCTACAGAAAGCCGGTGGAGTTCTTCATAGTCCATCACCGACTCTCTGCTGGTAGCTCTGTCCGTTATCACGACTCGGTTTGTACAGGACTGACAGGGGTCAATAGATGCAAATGCTATAGGTACATCGGCAATCTGCATGCCCTTGAGTATAGCAGGAACCGCCATCAGGTTCACATAGGTAGGTGCTCTCACTTTCCAGGTGGCCAATGTCTCCCTCCCAGCTTCCAGGCGAACATAATGTATGACCTCACCCCTGGGAGCTTCGGCCCGCCCAATCCCTTCGCCTTCTGCCTTTGTTAATGTCTTTAAGAGAGCCGCTGCTTTCGGTTGTGCGAGGATCGGACCGTCCGGCATCTGCTCCACACACTGCTCGATAATTTCAATGGACTGCTTGACCTCCAGTAATCGAACGATAATCCGGTCATAGACATCGCCGACTACCGTACCCGTAAGTATATCGGGAGTAATAGCCTNNGACCATGTCCGGGGTCATTGCTGCAATATCCAGATCGGCATAGGCAGCGTAGGGCTGGTCCTGCCTTATATCCTTTTTGACACCGCTTGCCCTGGCTGTTGGACCGACAGCAAGTAATTTCAACGCATCGTCCTTGTTCAGAATGCCCACATTTTTGGTACGCATTCGTATCGTTTTATCGTCCAATAACACCCTTTTTAGCTTTCCAAACAATCCCTTGTAGTAATCCAGGGACTGTCTAATCCTGGGCAGTTGCTCTTCGGTAATATCTCTCCGCACGCCACCAATCTGAAACATGGCCTTGGTAACCCGGTTTCCGGTCACGTATTCAATCAAGTCCATTATTTCTTCCCTGACCTGCCAGGCGAGATAGAAAATGGTATCGAAGCCAATCTCGTGAGCAGCTACCCCGGCCCAAAGCAGATGGGAATGTATGCGCTCCATCTCAGCGGTGATCGCCCTTATATAATCGGCACGAGGTGGGGGAACGATTCCGGCAGCCTGCTCGACAGCCAGAACGTATGAGAAGGGGTGACATATATTACAGATGCCGCATATCCGTTCAGCCAGATATATGGTCTGGATGGGGTTATTTCTATTCATACCTAACCACTCGACACCGCGGTGAACCTGGCCCAAAAAGACATCTGTACCTATAATTTCTTCGCCGTCAACATCGAGTGCCAGTCGAACCGGTTCCTTCAGCGCCGGATGGATCGGCCCGACAGGGACTGTATATGTTGCGTTCTTCTTCTCATCCACTGTCATTTTGGCTCCCTTCCCGGCAGGACCCTGAGCATGTCCTCCGGTGGGCCCTTCTCATCATTTCTCCAGGGACAAACGCCCTCGGGAAAATCATCGGGCAGGAATAATCTCCTGTTATCCGGGATACCGACCACCTCTACTCCCATCATTTCCTGGGTCTCGCGCTCGGTGANNGTCATTCTTGGGCAACCTCACCCGCAGCCCCAGACTTAGCTCCTGCAGGTGTTCGCCATAGTAGATTGTGAAGTGGTAAATGAGCTCTACGTTAGCACCCAAATCACTGGAGGAGACAATGGCCAGATGAGGATATTCCTGTAGTTCACAGATATGCCCGACAGCATCATGAAAAGCGCTCTTTTTCACCTCGATCCAGAGGCTGCGGAACTTATTCTTCTTTGCGGCGATCTCGCGCTCGTATACCGAGCCATTGATAAAACCATCGCCCAGCTTCTTGCTAAAACTATCAATGATGGCCTGCGGGGCAAGTTTTTCCACTAAACCACCTCCTGCTTGGCCAGCTTCTCCAGCTTCACCCAGGCCAGAGCCACACCGTGAATGATGGCTTCGGGCCGCGGCGGGCATCCCGGTACGTAAACATCCACCGGTATGATCTGATCTATCGGACCAGCCAAATTATAGGATTCGTGAAACACGTCCCCTTCTATACCGCAGTTACCGATCACCATAACCATCTTGGGGTCTGGCGTTTGCTCGTATATGCGTTCGACTCGCGTGACCATCTGCTTGATCACCGGCCCTGTTGCCAGCAGTACATCGGCATGGCGGGGCGAGCCCACCAGCTTGATGCCAAAACGCTCGGCGTCGTAACGCGGGGTCAGCACCGCTAGAATCTCGATATCGCATCCATTGCACGAGCCCGTGTTAAGGTGGTAGACCCACAGTGCTCTCTTAAACGCCTTTAAACTCAAATATCTCTCCTCTAATAGTTCAAACTTCTTAGCCTATTCCAGCAGCAAGTAGTACTATGACACTTATGGCTGTAATAGCCACGAACCAGAGTATATAGTCATTTATTATTCCAGTATGGGGTCTCAGAAGCTGCTGATAGTATTCCTTGAGAGTTTCAAAGAACCCCCAGTATATATTGCCTACTCTTATGTGGCGCTGTTCCGCTTCGGGAACCTCTTCTCCACACAGGAAGATCCGTGTTTGATCCGTATCCTTCTTATATCCTTTCTGGCCTCGCCTCCTGAAGAAATAAACTACTATCATGATTACTATAAAAACGATGATCCAGATAAGGGGATTCCAGAAAGCGTAGCCAGATTCTAGAAGGAATGTCATGGTATAGCCCCCGTAACTGCGTTAATATAAGCTCCCTGGTCTATTAGGGCATCGGCAGCAGGGTAAATAGCCCAATCAACAACCAGCGATGGAAACAGAGTAACGAAGACAATGCCTGCGGCCAGTATCACCATTCCAATTATCATAGATCTGGGAACCTCTTTGCCCCCCTTATATTGAGGCAGTTCTGCTCCCATAAACGCTGAATGAAAAGCCTTGGTAAAGGATGCCAGGGTCAATATCGAGACTATTATACCAGTGATGGTAAGTATCGGATGGAAGTGGTACACGGACTCATAAATCAGTATTTTCGATGAAAACCCATTGAGCGGAGGGATACCAGATATGGACAGGGTTCCAATGATATACAGTATAGTAGTCCACTTCATCTTATGGGCCAGACCGCCCATTTGGGTGAGGTCTCTGGTGCCCGTATAATGGAACAGGGCACCGCCTGTGAAGAACAGAAGTGGTTTATACATGGCATGATTCAAGATATGGAAAATACCTCCGCTCATAGCGTCTCTACCATAGGTAGCCAGGAGTTCTGTATTGCCTAGAACGGCCAGCCCCACACCCACACCAACCCACATATACCCGAGCTGAGAGATAGCATGATATGACATAAAACGCATGACGTCCTTCTGGTAGACCGCCATGGTAACTCCGACAAACATGGTTAGCAGCCCGAAAACTATTAGTATCCAGCCTACAACAGGTGCGTTTATCACACCTCCATACAATGTGAAGCAAATTCTGAAAGCGGCATACATACAGGCATGGCTTGTTATTACCAGCATACCGGTTATGCTGGCCGGAGCCACCGAATAGGCATCAGGAAACCACAGGTGTAACGGCACCATTCCCGTTTTCATGGTAAACGCTATCAAGAACAGGGCTAAGGCTATCTTATCCAGCGTTGTATACTGAATGACCTGGGCCAGATACGCTATGTTGAGCGAGTTATACTGGCCATAAAGCAGACCGATAGCGAATAACACCATCAGGGACGCAATGGCAGATACAACTATGTATTTGAATCCGCCTTCCTGGGTGTCGGCAAACTTGGTCCTGTACGCTATCAGGGCCGCCCCGGAAATAGAAGCAATCTCCAAGAAGACGAATAAATTGAACAGGTCACCGGTGAACATCAGTCCAAAACCGCCCGTTACCATAAGCAACAAGAGGGTGAAGAACCTGGTTTGTCCTGTTTCGCTTGCTATATGAGAAATAGAGTATATGGCTGCCGCTATGGACACAATTGACCAGATTATGCTAAAGAATACGGACATACCGTCTACTTCCAGGACTATCCGTACCGGTACTATGAATCCTGTAGGAATACTAAGGTCAGGGGAAGCAGCGCCGAGGGTATAAACGTGGATTCCATTCAGGGCGACATCCCTGGCTAGAGCAAAAACCAGGAATGCCACAAACACCAGGCTGACTATTACAAGTATATTTCTACCTTTCTGGCTTGCCATACCTACCAGCGGTGTTAGAAACGCTGCCAGCAGAGGTATGGCTACAATCAAGATAGGGGCGTGAGTCATTAAATCAGCCAAATCATTATCCTTTCAGCTTCCTGGATTTTTCTGAATCTAAGCTGCCAGTATGTCGATAAATGCGTATCGCCATGGTCAGCATCAATGCCAGCACTGCCACATTGATGACAATACTGGTCAGTGTGAGTGCCTGGGGCACCGACATGACCATTGCTCCTTCTGGCACATCGGTATAGATAGGAGCATTCGCCCCTGCCCGGTAACCCAACGCGACCAGGAACAGGTTGACTCCCGATGCCAACATGGCAATACCCATGATCAGTTTGATCAGATTTCTCTTAAATAGGATTATATAGAAAGATACCCCCACCAGCAGCGCTGCCGCCAGGAAGGGGAATTCCAGAGGAATGCGCTCCATCATTCTTCTTCCACCTCCTCACCGCCGGAAAACAGTGCCAGCGCCAGAACCACTGCTGTAAGGCCGGCTACTACCTTGAGGCCCACAGCGAGATTCATCAACGGTATGACACCTCCCGTCCAGATGTCCCCCGGCCCGGGACCGGTCGCAGGAACCCCACCGAATAGCGGCGTACCTACCAGAAGATTATAAAAGAAGACGGTGCCAATCCCGGCAAAAGCTAAACCGATGAAAATCAGGGCCCCGCTGCTTTCCATTACTGACATAACACGCTCACGTATCGACTTCTTGAGTTCCTGAGAGTTAAAAGCCACCAATAACATGACTATGCCGCCAACAATGACAGCGCCACCCTGAAAACCTCCACCGGGGGTAATATGTCCGTGAACAATCACATACAGGCCGAAGATAGCGATAAACAGGATGAGCTGATTGGCCACTGTACGTACAATCTTTGTCAGCATCAGGAAGTCTCCTTCTTGTGCTTCGATGCCCGTAACAGAAGCAGCACCCCGGTCACCGCAGTGAACAGTATCGTGGCCTCCCCCAGTGTATCAAATCCTCTATAATCAAAGAGCACTGCCGCTACTACGTTGTTGCTCCCGGTTTCCTCCTGGGAGTTCTCGATTATATAATCATCCATATCAGAAGGGTCCGGATATCCAAAGGGGTGAATGAGCGTCACCCCCCACACCAGGAAGCCTACCATAACAATCAGCGCAATCCAGCTTGTCACTCGTCTCATTATTTACTCCATACGCTTGGTTGCTTTGAGGGTGATAATCAATATGGCTGTGGTAACGGCTGCCCCAATTCCTGCTTCGGCAATAGCCACATCGGGAGCCTTCATAATATAAAACTGAAAGGCCAGCAGTAAACTCAGTACAGCCAATGCTACTACTGAATACAGAAGGTCTTTAAATACAGCCACGAACACTGCACAGACAATCATTGCCAGCGGTATAATTATATGTAGAACTCCAGCTTCAATCATTCTTTCTCTCTTCCAGGTCATCCACTATTACTTTGGGGGGCCTTTTGGCGTTGCGATGTGCCGCCCTGGCAATGGCATGAGCGCCCGTGGCATTAGTCACCATCAGTGCCACCAGCGCCAGCACAGCATGTATGCACATTACAGACTGAGAAATCCCTCCCTGGGCCCAGATGTTGGCGGCCTGCATGATTACGGCCAGGATGAGGAAGATAGAGCCAAGGGTGGTGCATTTGGTAGCTGCATGCAGCTTTGTGTACATGTCGGGAAGCCGGTGGAGACCAAAAGACCCCACCAGATTGAAGAAAAGGCCAATTCCTATGAATATATAGGTCACTACGTTCAGCGGAGCCACTAAAGCTTATCCCCCTGAATGTATTTGGCCACATACAGAGTCATAGCGAACGAGAGCAAAGCATATACGATAGCCACATCGATAAAGAGCGGATGATTGAACATCATCCCGACAATGACCAGACCGGCCACCACCAGAGTATTGGTGGTGTCAAAAGCTACCAGCCTCGTTGGTGCTCCCGGCCCGATGAATACGCGTGCCACAGTGATAATGATACACACCGCCAGGACTATGATCGCCGGAAGCCAGTTAATCAATCCGCGATTCTCCTTGCCCAGTCAGGAAAACTCTGGCATATGGGATGATAGTCTCTCGGCATATCCTTAAGTACCTCAGGTTTAGCATTTATCCAGTGCACGTAGAGTTCATTGGTCTTCTGATCCACGTCCACGGTCAGTGTTCCGGGTGTCAGAGTGAT
>JABAHP010002776.1_pt1 | contig 10221 bp, 3 predicted proteins | sample 7062081 | NCBI WGS metagenome assembly JABAHP01 (sample SAMN14534357, study PRJNA622989) | marine sediment metagenome | biome: marine biome [ENVO:00000428]; feature: marine pelagic biome [ENVO:01000023]; material: deep marine sediment [ENVO:00002113] | place: India: Gulf of Kutch | collected... | reverse complement strand
CCACGAGGACCGGGCCGTGGGCGACGCCCGGGACACGTGGGCCTCCATCGAGGAGGCGAGGAGGCTCATCAACTACGAGCCGTCCACCACCCTCGAGCAGGGACTGGCAGAGTTCCTCGAGTGGTTCCGTGGGGACACGGAGGCCCAGGAGCTGACCCTCTGAATCAGTAGCTGGAGTACAGCACCTTCGCCGATTCCAGCTGGGTCTTCTCCCACTCCCGCTTGAAGTGCTCGATGGTCAGGCCCANNTCCAGGGGGACCGTGGGCTTCCATCCCATGAGCGCCTCGGCCAGGGAGGGGTCCATCTCAAGCACCGTGGGGTCCCCCTCGCGGAACTTGGCCACGTCGTAGAAGGGCTCCAGGTCCGAGTGGAGCATGTGGAGCACCTTCTTGACCACGTCGTCCACGGAGGCCGTCTCCCGGGACCCCAGGTTCAGGACCCGGCCCCACGCGGCGGGCTTGATCGCCAGCTGCCGGAGGAACCTGGCGGCGTCGGTGACGTAGGTGAAGTTACGCACTGGCCGGCCGTCCCCCAGACGGAGTTGGATGCCCTGTAGCACCTGGTTGATGATGGTGGGAACCACGAAGTCCTCCGACTGGCGGGGGCCGTAGACGTTGAAGGGACGCACTATGGATATGGGGAGGCCCTGGTCCCTGTTGTAGGAGTGTATGGTGATCTCGGAGCTCATCTTCGTGTACGTGTACGAGCCTTTTGGGTCCACCGGGTGCTCCTCGTTCACCGGGAGGTACATGGGCTCGCCGTAGAGGGCCGCGGTGGAGGTGAACACGAACAGGGGGGACCCCTCCATCTCAAGGGCCCGGTTGAGCATGTTGATGGTACCCTGGAAGTTGGTGAGCCGGGCGGCCTCGGGGGCGTTCTCGCACCTGCCCGCGGAGGAGATGGCGGCCAGATGGTATATGACGTCGGCGTCGGGCAGGTTGACCACGGAGCTGGTGCGGCGAACGTCGCCCTTGATGACGTCCAGCTTGCCAGGGTGCTTCTTGTCGGTCAGCCACTTCACGGGCTGGGTGTGCACCATCGCGGTGACGTGGGAGCACTTTTCCCACTTGAGCAGCTCCTCCACCAGGTGGGAGCCCAAGAAGCCGTCCGCACCGGTCACCATGCATCGCATGCGTCCCCCAAGACACCGGGATGGCCTTATGCCTTTCGCCATACGCTCACCCCCCTGGCCAGCGGTGGTCAACGTTACCCAAAGGTATATCTCGTGCCATCACCAATCCTGAGGGCATGAGGGCTCCGGAGGGCATTCTGATAGCATTAGTGTGTACCGTGCTGGCCGTCATCGGGATGGCCGTCGTCCTCGGCGGGGAGGCCGAGGCCGCCGACATCTACATCCCCGGTGACTGGGTCGTCGACACCGACCTGGAGTACAGCGGCGACACGGTGATCGTCCGTGGAAACGTGGCGATAAAGGATGGCGGCTCGCTCACGCTCAGGAACTCCACTCTGCTGATAGACTCGAGGAGGAACGACGCCTTCGCGCTGGTGGTCGAGTCCACGGGCAACATGTACGCCTACGACAGCGTGATCAGCAACCGCTACACCGACGAGTCGTACCATCGTTACTTCTTCAACGTGTACAACGACACCGTGTTCGTCAACACCGACATCTCGCGCCTCTACGGATGGAGGGACCGTCACGGCGGGCTGCGCCTGTACTACGGAACCCACTTCATCAAGGGCTGCAATATCTTCTCCTCTTCAACGTACGGCATCTTCGCGGCCACCCACGTGACGATGCTGGAGACCCACATCTACAGCACCTCCTGGACCCGCTTCCAGCTGGCCACCCAGGACCGTCTCTACGACATCGAGTGGCGCATCGAGAACTGCACCTTCACAGGGAACGTGAACGACCCCTACAGCTACGGTATCGCCACCAACGACGGCTTCGACACACACTACCGCAGGTACATCAACATAACCAACTGCAACTTCGCCGGCCTGTCGTACGGAGTGTACAGCGACCCCGACTGGAACCCGGAGAACGTGGGCGACGCCATGGTCGACATCACGTACAACGACTTCGACCGGTGCACCTACGGCATCCGTGCGTACAGCGCCGCCGTCGAGACCCGCATCCATCACAACCACTACTCCGTCCGGGGCGGCGGGTACGGGCTGCGCCTCTACCAGGGCAGCTGGGGCAACATAACCTGGCAGCACGAGGACATCCGCGGAGCCTCCCTCGGCTCTGGGACGGGCCTCTACCTGGAGGGCGCCGGCACCGGCGAGCACGAGGTCCGGGACATATCGATATGGAACACGGGCAGGGGCATCATCCAGACCTTCGGCCACTGCACCGTCATAGACAGCTACGTCAACGTGACTTCGACCAACTTCTACATCTACTCGGGGGCGCAGATGGACATCTACAACACCGTGCACGAGGTGGGCTCGGGCTTCATTGACGTCTCGGGAGGCCGCGTGACGGGCTGGCAGCGGCTGAACATCTCCACCGTCAAGTGGGACGACGGCTCCGCCATCACATCGGGCACGATGTACATCCTCAACGAGACGGACTTCCGCATCGGCTCCGTGAACCTCTCCTTGGGACCCCAGCACCTGGACTTCAAGCGCTGGGAGGCCACCAGGATGAACCTCTGGAACAATGTGGAGGTGTACCCGGCGCTCCTGGACGAGGAGACCTGGTTCCGCGCGGCGCCCCTGGACCACCTGGTGCAGACGCCCCAGGACATCGTGTTCACGGACGACTTCGTCCCCATGCTGACCATCGAGGGCGTGGAGGATGGCGCCCAGATCAACGTGTCCTACCTCATCTTGGAGGGGGACGTCATCGAGCGGGGCCGCGGCCTGGTTAGCTGCGAGGTCTCCCTGGACGGCGAGACCTGGCACACCTGCGCCGTCACCGGCGAGATGTGGGACTTCGCCTTCAACCGGGTGGCCGACGGCAGGTACGACGTGTCCGTCAGGGCCACCGACAAGGCGGGCAACGTGGGCCTCCTCGTGGTCGAGGACGTGATCGTCGACACCGCGCCACCGCCCATCAACCTGGAGACGGAGATACCCATGGCCACCAACGAGCCGCTCCTCATCGTGAACGGCCGCACCGAGCCCGAGGCCGCCATCTACGTGGGCGACGTGCTCGCCTGGCCCGAGGAGGACGGCTCCTTCAGCTTCGAGATCCCCCTCAAGGAGGGCCACAACCCCCTGGTCATCAAGATACAGGACGTGGCGGGCAACTGGAACCAGTCGGTGCACTCGGTGCTCCTGGACACCACGCCCCCAGCCCTCTCCCTGACCGAGCCCGAGGACGGGTTCATCACCAACGACCCCTCGGTAACCTTCACCGGGGCCAGCGAGGAGGGCGTGACGGTCACCATCGACGGTGGCGATGTGACGGTGTACAAGGGAGCCTTCACCACAGACCTGGACCTCCCCGAGGGCGAGCACATGGTGGAGATCGTCTCCACCGACCTGGCGGGCAACTCCGCGGCGCTCTTCCGCACCGTCACCGTGGACGTGACATCGCCCACCCTGGTCATCGATAAGCCGACGGACCCGGAGTTCACCACCACCGACGACACCACCTTCATCAGGGGCAGCATGGACGAGGAAATCGACCACATCTTCATCAACGGCGAGCGCACGAACGCCCTGCCGGGCGAGTTCGCCATCCAGGTCGAGCTCTCCGAGGGCACCAACACCTTCACGGTGGTCGTCCGGGACGCCGCTGGCAACGACGCCCGCACCACCATCATCATCACCAGGGACACCCAGCCCCCCAAGTACACCGTGGACGACATCGAGGCCAAGGACGGCGACATCACCAAGGCCGGGGACGACGAGTTCTCCAGCAGCGACACCATCCTGTTCCACATGAGGGTGGACGAGTACGCCATCTTCTCCATCGGCACCGCGACCTGGGAGGGCGAGGGCCAGCTGACGATAGAGCACGGCATCACCGAGGGGACGAACACCATCACCATCGAGGTGGCGGACCCCATGGGCAACCTGGCGGACCCCTACACCTACGTGGTCATCTACGACATCACCCCGCCCGCCATCACCGTCACGTACCCCTCCGACGGCTCCACCACCGAGGACGGCGAGGTGGTCCTCTCGGGCGTAACCGACGACGTCCGGTCCAAGGTCTGGATCAACGGAAGGCCCGTGGGCATCGCCGCCGACGGCACCTTCGAGATGACGGTGGCCCTGGAGATGGGCTCCAACGTCTTCGAGCTGCGCAACAAGGACCGGGCCGGCAACGAGGCCACCACCGACGTCACCGTAGTCCGGAAGGAGAAGGAGGACGTCCAGGAGTCCAACGTGGGCATGATGGCCATCGCCCTCGTCATCGGGCTGGTCATCGGCGTGGCCGTGATGTACGTCATCGGAAGGCGGGCCGCGGGACCCGACGTCACCTGGGAGGACGAGCCGAGGGAGCGGACGCCGCCCCCGCCGCCGCCGGAGGAGCCCCCTACTGAGGGTGACGGCGGCTGGAGCGAGTACTGAGGTACGGCACAACTACAGTTGTGGCATACGGTTTGCAGCGGACATCGACACCGCCTCACACCAGGGCCAGGAAGACCTCGAGGGGTACTATGGCCCTCCCTCCCCTCACCTCGAGAACGTCCCGGGAGACAACGATACCACCTCTGAACGATTTGAGGGGGACCAGGTCGCCGGACGTGATCCGGGTCTGGTACTTGACCTCCACCGGACGGAATCCCGAGGGGACCTTCGCAACGAGGTCTATCTCCCTTCCGGACTTCTTCTTCCTCCAGAAGAACAACGCCTCCCTTGGATTGTGGAGGTCGCTGGCGGCCAGGTCCTCGAGCAATCGGGCGACGTGGGAGGCCACGACCCCCTCGACCAGAGCCGCCTTCCATTCCTTCGATGATAACCTTTCCTGGGAACCGGAGAACGGGTCGGCCTCCCCTTGGATCCAAGCGGAGAAGGCGTGGGCCATGAACGGGTCGGCGTAGTGGACCTTCCTCTCAGCCCTGTACTTCGCCCTCCCCTTGTGCTGCTCCAACTGGAAGATGTTGGCCAGGACGAACGATTCCTCCAGGGCGTCCAGGTACCTGCCTGCAGTGCTGTGGGAGCCGATGTCGGTGGCCTTCGCCACGGAGTTGAGACTGAACGACGAGGCAAGCCTCTCCGTCACGGCCGCGATTATCTGCCTTGCAGGTCCTTCGGACATTCCCCACCGACCAAGGTCGCCGAGCAGGCCCCGTACGTAGAGCTCGTACGTCCCGGGCAGGATGGAGCCCTCCTCCCGGAGCTGCCTCACCGCCCTCATCATGCCACCCGTAACGAGATACTCATCCAGGACGCTCCGGAGGTCGCCCCGGAGGGCGTGCACAGGCCCTCCCAAGACATCGGGTACCCCTCCTTCCAGGAGGGCCAAGACGGTCTCTCGCCTGGTGGTCCCGCCATCGCGGAAGATCCCCTCCACCTCGGAGGACAGGTCAGGAGCCACCGTCGCGACGTACTCCGAGAACCTCAGGGGCCGCATGACGAGGTTCACAGGTATCTTCCCCTCGCCCCTCCTACCCGCAAGCCGGCCCGAGCTCCTTTGGAGGTCCATTGCGTGGGAGCCCGTGAGCACCACGGTCGAGCCGACGAGTGCCCCTCGGTCGACCATGTGCTTCACACCCCTGTCCCAGTCCCGTACCGAGGTGACCTCGTCCAGAAGAAGGAGGCGTCGCTCCTCTCCTGGAACGGTCCTCGATGATTCTAGATAGGCATCCACGGCGGACACTATCTCCCCGGGGTCCTGGAAGAGGTCGCAAGAGAGGTACAGGGCCGAACGGGGATGGGCATCGGATCCAAGCACATCCCTGAGCAGCAGCTTGAGCAGAGTGGTCTTGCCCACCTGGCGCGGTCCCCTCAGGGTGAAAACCCTGTCTTGCTCGAAATGGAGGGAACGCCTCACATCTGGGTCCCACTTGGGCTCGTGGGACTCGAACTCGACCACGTGGAAATCCTCCTCGATGGCCTCCACCCGTCTCCACCACGGGTTCCGTCGTTCCAGGTCCTCCGGCTCCATGGCCACTCCATAAGCAATCAGTATATATATAGATTGCTAGTGAATAATCAATCCATATAAATACTATTTGATACGAGCCTCATGTAAATCCACTGCGTTGTGATTGGATTTTCCTCAATATCATTCTCTCTGGAATTATCCAAATCCAGTAGGGACCATGCAGTGGGGGATGCATGTCGATTCTTCATATTTGAAGAGGGTCGATTACCTTTTTAAACGGTACCCCACAACTACCATTGTGAAGGGCATCACGTGTCCCTGAAGTACACCGCATGCCTGCCCTCCTTCCCGGTCCGCAGCTCCCCCTGCTCCACCAGCACCCTCAGGTGGTACCGCACCGTCTCGCCGTCGATGCCCAGCTCGTTGACTATACGCTTCTGGGAGATACCGGGCTGCTCCGAGACAACCTGAAGGATCTCCTCCCGGACCTCCTCGGGGGTGGACCTCTGGTCCTTCGGGACCTTGGTGTCCGTGGAGTAGAACCGCTTGAGCCTGCCGTCGCGGACGGACCGGATGTAGTCCTCCCGCTCCAGCACGTCCAGGTGGTAGGCGGCCACGCCGTTCTTCAGGCCGAACTCCTTCATGATCGCCTGGTAGTGGATGCCGGGGTTGGTGATGATGATGCCCAGCAGGGCGTGGCGGGTCTTGTTGTCCAGCACTTCCTCGCGCTTGAGCCGGGTGGTGAGGGGTCCCAGCAGGAGGCCCCAGCGGTAGCGGCCCGATTCCGTCGATGCGACGGCGCCCACGGTTACGATGCACGCGCAGGCGACCAGGACCAGCGGGAGCCACCAGGTGCCCTCCTCCACCGGCTCATCCAACCTCTCGATGGAGGCGGTGACCGGCTCGGAGAACCTGCCGCTGAAATACGTGTTGTTCGCGGCGATCATGTAATTGTACTCCCTTCCTCGTTGCACGTCCGTGTCGGTAAGTTGGGTGGTGCGCACGATCCTGAAGAACTCCAGGTCGGAGCCCACCAGTCCCTTCCAGACGACATAGTGGTCGATGTCATGGTTCCCATCGTCCGATGGAGGCCTCCAAGAGAGGGTCACGGTCGTCCCGTCCACGTCCACCCAGATGCCCTCGACCGATCCTGGCTGGAGGACCTTCCTGAAGGGGGTGGCCTCTACCACTTCAGAGGGTATGCCGTTCCCGTTGATGTTGATGGCGAACACCCTGTAGTAGTAGGTGATGTCGTTCTCCAGCCCCTCGTCGAGGTACATCAGCATCGGTTGGGTCGTGACCTTGTCGGTTATGCTATCCGGGGAGATGCCCCTGTAGACGACGTAGTCCATCACCTCGGGTCCCACGAAGGGTTCGGGTTCGGACCAGGAAAGTTGGACCCGACCATCCCCCGGTGTCGCGACAAGGTCCATCGGTGGCCCCGGTGGTCCGCCTGGGATGGCATCGACTATCTGAGAACTTACGCTCTCACCCGCTCTGGTGTGGACGGTGACCATGTAGTAGTACGTCTTGTAGGCCTCCACCTCGGTATCGACGAACCTGGTCATCTCCGGACCTACGTGGGAATAATAGACCAGGTTTCCAGGCGTCTCGCCCCTGTATACCGTATAGTTTATGAGGGTGCCTCCACCAGTGTCACTGGGCGGCGTCCAGATGAGTTCCAGGTATCTGTTCCCCTGGTTGACCTCCAGTCTTCCGGGGGGGTCTGGTCGGGTCATTGGGACGGCTGAGAGCATCTCGGTGGGCTCGCCGAAACCGGCCAGGTTGCCGGCGGCGATCATATAGTAGTACTCGACACCGTTGGTCACATTGTGGTCGACGAATGTCGTATCGGTGGTCACATACCATCCCACGACCTCGTCCTCGGACGTCCCCTTGTAGATGAGATAGTCCAGTATCTCGGCCCCGCCATCGTACGAAGGCCTGCCCCATTGTAGGATGATGGTACCGTTGCCCTCGATCATGGTCGGGGTCGTCGGTGCATCAGGCAGTCCGTAGGGTGTCGCGTTCACAACGGCACTCTTGGGGCCGTCCCCAACAGCGTTGTACGCCTGCACCACGTAGTAGTACCTCACACCGTTCTCCAGTCCAGTGTCTTCGTACTGAACCGTCTGCAGCTCGATCGTGTCGTGGAGGAACAGGCTGTCCTCCGTGAAGCCCCGGAAGATCCGGTATCCCTGGATCTCCTCCCCACCGTCGGTCAATGGTACCTTCCAGCTTATCACCACGGTCTCGTTGGAGGCCCGTGTGGTAACCTCGTAGGGCGTCCCCGGCCCGCCCACGGGCTTCACTGACACGTAGCCGGACCTCGGTCCGTCCCCGAACCTGGTGAAGGCCTGCACCTGGTAGAGGTACGTCCTCCCGTTCTCGACCGCTGTATCGGTGAAGGACGTCACATCGTCGACGTCATCGAGATGGGTGATGGTCGTGGTGGTCAGCCCTCGGTATATCCTGTAGCCATCGATGGCATACCCTCCGGTCTTGAGCGGGGGTTCCCATTTCAGGGTGACGGTGTTGCATCCCGGTGTCGCCGTTAGGTTTCCCGGTATGTTGGGCGACCCGAAGACTGTCACGTTGACCACGTTGCTGAGGTTCCCGTCGTTGATGTTGAATGCGCTGACCGCGTAGTGGTAGGTGCTTCCGTCGGCGACGGGGCTGTCTATGTACAATGTGAAGGCCGAGGAGATTGGGAGCGGGGTCAGGTTGGTCTCCGAGGGCCCTCTATAGATGTTGTAACCCATAATTGGACCCCCACCAATGTCAGAAGGTGCATCCCAGGAGAGGACCACGCGGGTACCGTTCACCTCTGCCGTTAGGTTCCTGGGGGCCGAGGGAGGGGTCAAATCTGGTGGGTAACCAGTCCACAGCCGGGTGACGACCACGTCAATTTTACCTGCTATGTTCCTCTGTGGTGCTCCGGTAGTGGTGGGATAGTCGTTGGAGTTGGTCATACCCACTATCGTCGTATTACCGTCATGGAATATGTTGGAGGCGGGGCTGTCGTACCCGGAACCTCCGAGATATGATCCGTACTTCAGGTCCCACTGGAGGTCGAACCGGGCCACGAAGATGTCTGAGTCCCCGTTATGGGACATGTCGTAGGCATCCGACGTGGTCGGGAGATCGGTCGATCCCGTCTCGAAGGTGATCACGACCTCGTCGTGCTCCGTGCAGGTGAGCCCTGCGTACCTTTCATCCCCGGCTGAGCCTCCGAAGTATGTGGCGTACTTGAGGTCCTCAAGGTCGGGATCGAACTTGGCAATGTACAGGTCCGCCCCGCCCTTCTTCCGTGTCTGGTAGGCATCCGAAGTGACAGGCCAGTTGTCCGTTGGCGTCCTAGCAAGGATTATCACGTTGCCATGGGAATCGAGGTCCATCCCCGGCGCCTCACCCCCGTCCTGGCCGTAGTAGGTCGACGCGATAAGGGTGGTCAGGTTCCCGTCGAACCGGGCGATGAAGCCGCAGTAGTCACCGCCCGCCGCGCCCTGGTAGGCATTGGCGGTCATCGGGAGGTCGTTCGACCTACCGCCGCCGTGGACGTAGACGTCCCCGTTCTCGGTGACCAGGATGCCGGATATGATCTCGCTCTCGGTGCCACCGTAGAAGGTTCCGTTGAGCACATCGGACCCGTCATGGGCCACCCGTATGACGAAGCCTTCGCTGCTCCCTCCTTGGGACTGGTTCTGGTAGGAGCCCGTGCCCAGGTCCATCCATGTGGCACCCGTCCTTCCCGCCATGTAGACGGAATCGTCCGGGGCCACCCACATGTCGTCGGTGTGGCCCCCAGCGTTCGCGGGGATGTACGTGCTGAACTCCAAGGAAGAGCCATCGAGGGCAAGCTTGGTCAGGGTGAACGGTCCTGGTGCCGTCGTTCCATTGCCGCTAACGACACCAGGGGTCGTGGGGAAGGCCGTGCCTGTTTGAAAGCAGCTCAGGTAGGCGTGGCCCTCATCATCCACCTTGAGCGACGTGGGCGAATCTCCACTCGTATCGCTCCCTATATAGGTAGAGTACACCAAACTCGTCCCGTTCGACGATAGCTTGAACATCACCGCGTCCTTATTCCCTCCCAGCGTCCTGTCATACGCCCCCACCGTGGTTGGGAAGTCGGTGGAACGGCAATCCACGGCGACATAGACGTTCCCGGCCTCGTCCACGTCGAAGGCATCACCTCGGATCTGGAACATTCTATCGAACTCGGAACCACCTAGGTAAGTGCTGA
>JABAHP010004531.1_pt2 | contig 10235 bp, 6 predicted proteins | sample 7062081 | NCBI WGS metagenome assembly JABAHP01 (sample SAMN14534357, study PRJNA622989) | marine sediment metagenome | biome: marine biome [ENVO:00000428]; feature: marine pelagic biome [ENVO:01000023]; material: deep marine sediment [ENVO:00002113] | place: India: Gulf of Kutch | collected... | reverse complement strand
CCCCTCGGTGGCGGTCGACGCAGGCGGGGACTTCGTGGTCGCGTAAACGACCTACCTCGCCGGCTTCTTCCCCGTATTCCCCTGGGACTATGACATACGGAGCCAACGCTACGATGCGAGCGGAAACGCGGTCGGCTCCGAGTTCCANNCCGCCTGGCAGTTGCGCCCCTCGGTCGCGGCCGACACGGACGGGGACTTCGTGGTCGCGTGGAAGAGCTACCGATACCACGACCTCGGCTTCTTCTACTGGTCCGTCGACGGCCGGCGCTACGATGCGAGCGGAAGAGCCCTGGGCGCCGACTTCGCGGTCGCCCCCAATCTGGACATCACGAACCCCCCCAGGGTCGGAGCCGACGCGGGCGGGGACTTCATCGTCGTGTGGGGTGGGTACAGCAGCTGGTCCATCTACGGCCAGCACTACGACGCGAGCGGAAACGCCGTGGGCTCCGAGTTCCCGGTCAACGGCTATACGAGCCCCTACCCGAGCGCTCCCGCGGTTGGGGTCGGCGCGGACGGGCACTTCGTGGTCGCATGGGAGAGCTACACCATCGACCCCCCGGACTATTCCATCCAGGCGCGGCGCTACACCACCCAGGCTCCGCTGGTTCCCTCGCTCTCGCCGCCGGGGGTGATCGGCCTCGCGGCGCTGCTCCTCGGCATCGCCGCGGCGGGGCTGCGCAGCCGGCTCGGCCTGCGAGGCTGAGCGGGACCTCCGCTTCGACTCCGAGTAGGATTGCGGGGTGAACGCGAGCAAGCCGCGCGCGCGCCGGCTCGCGCCGAGCGCCCGATGACACGCATGGAGAGGGCGACCGACGACCTGCTCGTCGCCGTGCCCGCCCTCGTCGTCTATCTGCTCACGCTGGCGCCGACGGTCACCACGGGCGATTCGGGCGAGCTCGTCACGGCCGCGGCGACGCTCAGCCTGGCGCATCCGACCGGCTATCCGCTCTACCTGCTGCTGGGTCACGGGTTCATCCGGCTGTTCGGCTTCCTTCCTCCCGCGCTCGCCATGAACCTCTTCTCGGCGCTCGCGGCCGTGGGCGCCTGCCTGGTGGTGCGAAGGCTCGCGCAGACGCTCACGGGGGACCGCCTTGCAGCGGCCGGCACGGGGCTGCTCTTCGCCTTCTCGCAGAGCCTGTGGTCGCAGGCCACCGCGGCGCGCGTCTACACGCTCGGCGCGTTGCTGCTGGCGCTGGCGCTGCTCGAGCTGGCGCGGCTCCACCGGAAGACCGGGGGGAGCCTGGGGCGCGCCTGGCTCTGGTTCGGCCTCGGCATGGCCAACCACACGGTGACGATCGTGCTGGCGCCCCTGCTGCTGATGGAGAGCTTGCGTTCCGCCTCGGACTGGACCTCGCGGCTGAAGGCGGCGTCGCTCTGTCTTCCCGGCCTGGCGCTCTACGCCTACATCCCGATCGCCGCCTCCCTCGACCCCGTGCAGAGCTGGGGCGACCCGAGCGCCTGGGAGCGTCTCGTCGCCTATCTCTCGCGCGAGAGCTTCTGGAGCAAGCGCTACGTCGATGACGCGGGCGACCTGTGGCTGGTGGCGGCGCACTACCTGGATCGGATTCCGGCGGAGCTCACCTGGCCGGGCGCCGCCCTGCTGGTGCTCGGCGCGGCCGCCGGAGGCCCACGCCGACGCTGGGCCGTCGGCGTCGGCCTCTACCTCTTCGTCTCGAACATGGCGCTGATGGCTGTGCACGGAAGCCGCCAGGACCTCTTTCACTGGAGCCGGTACATGATCACGGGCTGGCTGGGGCTCACCCTGGTCGCCGGCGTGGGGCTCGAGCGCGTCCTCGCCGCGCTCGGGCGGCCCGGCCTCAAGGTCGCCGCCGCTGCGCTCGTGCCGGCGCTCGCGCTCGGCCTGGGCTATGCGCGCGCCGACCGCTCCTCGCACACCTGGGCGCGCGACTTCGCGGCGCGCCTCTTGGAGGGCCTCGAGCCCGGCGCGCTGCTCTTCGCCGAGGAGGACAACGTGGTCTTCCCGCTCTCCTACCTGCACCACGTGGAGGGCCTGCGCCCGGATGTCGAGCTGGTGATGCAGGGGATCAACCGGCTCGACGAGATGGGGATCCAGCCCGATCGCCGGCCCACCTACTTCACCCACCCCCGGGACCTCGGCAACCCGGCGCTCGAGCTGGCTCCCGACGGGCTGGCCTTTCGGCTGGTGCGGCCCGGCTCGAGCTTCGCCGGGCGGCCGTGGAAGGAGGCCGCGCTCGCGTCCTTCGAGGCCGTCACAGAGCCGGGAAGGGAGCGCTATCTCGATCGCAGTCTGGTCGGCAACTACTACTTCCTGAAGGCGCTCAACCTGGAGCCGCACGATCCGGATGCGGCGCTGGGGGCCGTTCGCAGCCTGCGGCTCGTCTCCTTCGACAACGCGGTGAACCAGGTGAACGCCGGCCTGCTGCTCGAGCGGAATCTGCGCTTCGAGGAGGCTTTCGACGCCTTCGGCACGGCCTCCGCGATCGATCCCTCCAACGACCTCGCCGTGCGCAGAGCGCGCTTCTGGCGCGAGACGCTCGCGCGAGCGAACGCCGTCGGCGACGCCCGGCAGCGAGCCGAGCTCCTCTCCCTGGCGCTGGCCGAGGCAGGCCGGGTCGATCTCGGCCTGCGCGTGCTGGACCGGGCACGGAGAACGGACTAGTCGCTCTGCCTGGCGCGCAGCCGCTCGAGGTTGGTGCGGAAGAGCGCGTTGTCGGGCTCGAGCTCGAGCGCCCTCTCCAGCGCCGCGATCGCCGCCTCGCGGTCTCCCTGGAGAAAGGCGACGTTCGACCGGTACTGCAGGACGAGGGCCAGGCGCGGGGCGATGCGCTGCGCCTCGTCGAGCTGTTCCATGGCGGCTTCGTAGTCGCCGCGCCGCGCCGCCTCGCTGGCGCGCTGGGCCAGGAGCGCCGCCAGCTGCTCGGCCGGGGTTTGCGGCGCGCCGGTCTCGTCCGAGCCCGTGAGCCGACGCAGCGCGGCGCGAGAAGGCGCATAGTCCGGCTGATAGCGCAGGGCGTTGCGATACTCCGCCAGCGCGGCGCCCCGCTCCCCGCGGCGTTCGTGGACGAGCCCGCGGTTGTGGTAGGCCTCGGCGTTGAGGGGCTCCAGCTCGACGGCCCTGTCGAGCTGCTCGAGCGCCTCGTCGTAGCGCCCCAGGGCCCCGAGCACACCGCCGTAGCTCGCGCGCACCAGGCCGTCGTCCGGATCCTCGCTGAGAAGCGCCTCGTAGGCCTCCGCCGCCTCGGCGTAGCGCCCGGCCTCGAAGAGGCTCCCCGCCAGGTTTCGATCGCTCGTCGGAGACTCGGTGTCGAGATAGCCGAGCTGCTCGAGCCGCTCGAGGATGGCGGCGTCGATCCGNNTGCCTTCGCCCGAGGGCCCGCGCTCGAAGCTCGCGAGCCGGCGCTCGAGCCGCGGCAGGTCGACGGCTTCCTCGAGGACGCGCCCCGGCATGTCCTGCGCCGGGGCAACGCCGGCCAGCGCGAGCAGCGTGGGCGCGATGTCGAGCTGGGTGGGGCGTTCGATGCCGCGCCCCCTGCGCACGCGGTTTCCGTAGAGATAGAGGATCCCCTCGATGCGGTGGAACCGCTCGCTCACGCGCCGCATGTCTCGCGTGCGGCTCGGATCGTCGTGCAGGACGCCGAGCTCGAAGCCGTGGTCCGAGAGCACCACGAGCGTGGTGCCCTCGTCCATCACCTCCATGTAGTCCCCGACGATGCGGTCGGCGTAGCGGTACATCTGCTCGACCGCCTGGCCGTAGCGCGCCTGCTGCGCCGCCAGCTCGCCCGCCAGCTCCTCGGCCCGGAAGAGGTGGCCGAAGAGGTGCGAGGTCGAGTCGACGCCCTCGATGTAGACCAGCAGCAGGTCGGGCGCCTGCTCCTGCCAGAGGTGAAGGCCGATCCTCGCGTAGGACTCCGACGTCGCCAGCACCCACTTGAAGTGGCCGAGGTCGTTGTCGAAGGAGAACGGGCGGTCGAACTCGGCCTGGCTCACCTTCACGAAGGGCTCGAGATCCGCAAGCGTGAGCGACCCCGGGCGCCGCACGAGGCCCTCGATCACGGGCGTGAGCTCCGGGGGAGAGACGATCCCCAGCGGATCCGCGGCTCCGCTCTGCCCTTCCGGGAAGAGGAAGTGGTAGCAGGTGTGGTCGCTCACGATCGTCCCGTTCACCGTCTCGGCCGGCCAGGTCGCCCACCAGCCCACGACCGCGACGCTGCGCGCGTGATCGGAGAGCACGTTCCAGAGGGCCTTTGCGCGCCGCATCTGGCTCGTGACCGGAAGCTGCTCGCCCGTCTGCTGGTTGACGGCGACGAAGTGGCCGATGCCGTGCTGGTCCGGGGGCTTGCCGGTGGCGATCGTCGTCCAGAGGGTCGGGCTCAGCAGGGGCCGGCTGGCCTGGAGCTTCCCATGGGCGCCCTCGCGATGCAGCTTCGCGAAGTTCGGAAGCTTCCCTTCGGAGACCAGGAGAGCGACCACCCCCGGATCGACACCGTCGAGGCCCAGCACGATGACGCGCTCGCGCGAGAGCTCGGGGGCGCAGCTCGCCGCGGCGAGCGCCAGGGACGCGAGCAGGAGAAAGAGCCCGCGCCGCGGGGCGATTGTCGTAAGCTCTCGTGTCACGAAGCCGCCTCGCTCGCTGATTCCGACACGGATCCCGGATCCTAAGGCAATCCCGGCATGCACAGCCAGCTCGTCCCCGTCCTCGTCCTGCTCGTCCTCCCGGCGCTCTATCTGGGCCACCGCCTCGGGCTGCTCTCCGATCGCCGGGTGCGCTGGATCGGCGGCGGCGGGCTGCTGCTCGCCGTGGGGCTGAGCCTGCCCTTCGAGGGCATCGACTTCGTCCATCTCAAGCGGATCAAGCTCTTTCTCGCGGCGGCCGCGGCTCTCCTCCTGCTCCTGCGCCACCTGAAGCTGCCGTGCGCCCTGGAACGCACGACCTACCGGCGTCTGCTCGGCGCCCTGGCCGTGCTCTCCACGCTCGTCTACCTCAACTTCTTCGCCTTCCACGCCGTGGGCGGCGGGCGGATCTTCGTGCATCTGCACGACGTGGCGCACAACTACCTGGGCGCGAAGTACTACGCCGAGCTTCGCCACGCCGATCTCTACACCGCGATGCTGCGCGCGGAGTCGGAGCGCTACGGGGATCGCTTCAGGGCGATCGAGGCCCGCAACCTCGAGAGCTACGAGCTGGTGCACATCCGCAGCCTGCTGCAGGAGAGCGATCCGGTCCGGGCGGCCTTCAGCCCGCCGCGCTGGGCGGAGTTCCAGAGCGACGTCGTGTACTTCCGCGAGGCTCTGGGGCGGCACTACGCCGGCGTGCTGCGCGACCACGGCTTCAACGCGACGCCGGTCTGGGCCCTGCTCGGCGGCCCGCTCGCGGGCCTCGTGCCGGCGGGGAGCCACACGGGGATCTTCCTGCTGACGCTGCTCGATCCGCTGCTGCTCGTGGGCCTCGTCGCGGCGATCGGCTGGGCCTTCGGTCTCGAGGCGCTGCTCCTGTCTGTCATCTACCTCGGCGTGCTCTTCGGCGCCGGCTTCGGATGGACCGGAGGCGGCTTTCTGCGCATGCCGTGGCTCTTCGGACTGGTGGGCGCCGTGTGCTGCCTCAAGCGCCGCCACTACGCCACCGCGGGCGCGCTGCTGGCCGGCGCCTCGCTGCTGCGTCTCTTTCCGGCCTTCTTCGTGCTGCCGCTCCTGGCCAGAGCGCTCGCGCTCGTGCGGCGGCGGCGCTCGCTTCCCCGGCGCTACCTCGCCTTCTTCGGAGGCCTCGTGCTGACCGCCGGCATCCTCGTCGCTCTCACGGGGCTCCTGCCGCGAGGCTGGAGCCACTGGACCGACTTCCGCGCGAACCTGGCCACGCACATGGAGGTGATCTCTCCCAACGTGGTCGGGCTGACACAGGTCCTGGGATACCGGGGCAGCTCCACCGAACTCACCCGCGAGGAGTTCCGCCAGCTCGAGCAGAGGCGCCACGCCATCCACCGCGTGCAGCTCTGGCTCGTCTTCCTCCCGCTCCTCGCGCTCGTCGTCCGCCGCGCGCCGCGCGAGCACGATCTCGCCGCCTGCGCGCTGGCGTGTCCCCTGATCTTCGTCGCCCAGAATCTGGCGGCCTACTACTACGCCTTCCTGGTGGTCCTGGTGCTCGTGCACCGCCGCCACGCGGAGCGGCTCGCGCTGATCTTCGCCGCGGAGGCGGCCAGCTACAGCCTGATGCTCTTCGAGGACCGGGAGGGTCTGCTCTTCGTGTACCGCAGCGTCTTGATCGGTCTCCTCTTGGCGACCCTCTACCTGGAGCCATCCGGAAACAAGGCGGACGTTCCGTTGCGGAATTCGGGCGCTGGGTGTGCGAATGGGGTTGCCGAGGGTCCTTCAAGTACCGCTTGAAGTTCCGGCTGCTCGCGCTCGGCGCAGCGGCACTGTCGCCTCAGGCTAGGCGCGCGCCCGCTTGCCTTCGCCGAGTACGAGCGCCCGGTAGGTCTTCTCCGTGCGGTCCCAGTTGTGCTCCCGGTCCAGAGCCCAGTGGCGGCCCAGCACGGTGACCGCCCTGCCCAGGCCCAGCCGCTCCGCCTCCTTCTCCACATCCTCCATGTACGCGGCGCCCGCCTCGGGTCGCTCGCCGCGTCTTCCCAGAAGGCCGTGGATGTAGACCTCCTCCAGCCCGTTGTCCTTGGCCATCTTCATCAGGGCCATCAGGTGATCGAGCGAGCCGTGCGAGGAGTAGAAGGAGATGATGCCCAGGAGATGCAGGGGCTTTGCGTCCTTCTTCGCCTGCTCCATGGCCCAGAGGAAGGCCTCGTTCCTGTAGAACGATCCGTCTTCCAGGCTGCGGTCGATGCGCAGGCGGTCGGAGTAGACCACGCGGCCCGATCCGATGTGGAGGTGCCCCGCCTCCGAGTTTCCCACCGTGCCCGCGGGCATGCCCACCGCTTCGCCCGAGGCGTGGAGCAGCACGAGGGGATGCTCCCGGTGGATGCGATCCATGTTCGGGGTCCGGGCCTCCGCGATCAGGTTGCCTTCTCGGGATTCGTTGTAGCCCCAGCCGTCCGTGATGAGGAGAAGGACTCTCCTGCGCTCGCCTTCCCGGCCTCGGGAAGGCCGGAACAGCGGCTTGCCCGTCATCTCTTCGGGGATGTCCAGGCCCATGATGTTCAGCACCGTGGGCGCCACGTCGACCAGAGATCCCGCGAACTCCGGCTTGCCGCCTCCCCCACCGGCTTGCCTGCCCGCCTCGATATAGATGAAGTGCACCGGGCTGTCGGTGTGCCCCGTGTCGATGGTGCCGTCGGGGTAGTACCAGCGCTCGGCCGAGCCGTGGTCCGAGGTGATCAGGACATCCATGCCCGCGGCGTGCGCCGCATCCACCACGTCGCCCGTGCAGGCATCCACGGCTTCCACCGCGGGGATCACGGCCTCCCTGTTCTCGACGTGACCGATCACATCGGTGTTGGCGAAGTTGGCGATGATCAGGTCGTTGGACCCATCCGCCACCTCCTGCTTCACCGCGGCCGCGACCTTTTCGATCTGCATGCGCGGATGCTGCCCGTAGTCGTCCACCGCGGGCGAGGGGATGAAGTTCCTGCGCTCGCCGGCGAGCGGCTCGTGCGTCTTTCCGTTCAGGTAGAAGCCCAGGTGAACGGCCTTCTCCGTCTCGACGACCTTCACCTGCTTCCTGCCCGCCCGGCTCACCACCTGACAGAGCGTGTTGTCCAGCTCCTCGAGCGGGGGAAAAGCCACCTTCACATCGAGATGCGGGGCATACTGGATCATGGTCACGAAGTGCGCGAAATGCCCCTTCGGGATGGGGAAATGCGAGAACGAGGGATCGGTGAAGCACTGGGTCAGCTGGATCTCCCGCTCACCGCGGATGTCGTAGAAGATGACGTAATCCCCGGATCCGATTCTCCCCAGAGGCCGCCCGTCGCCGTCTTCCAGCACGACGGGCTCCATGGCCTCGTCTTCTTCGCCTCGGCGGTACGCCTCCCTGACCGCATCGGCAATCGGGTAGCTGCTCTTCGAGTTCATGGAATTGGCGTCCTCGATTCAGCAAGGAGTTTCGAGCCGTTCACCAGGCCGGGCAGTTCATGGCGAGCGCAGACTCCGCGCCTTGCGAGCCAGGAGATCCCGGCATCCAGCAACCCTCCTGCATGGTTCGGCATCTCCCGGGATTTCTGAAGAAAGGGCCCGCGCCGGACATGGACAAGGCCCCGAAGATAGCGAGCTGCGACGCGGGCCGGCAGGCAAGACTCGCCCAGCGGAGATCGCGGGGGAAGGGCCGTCCTGGGGGCAAGCGCGCTAGGGGTTGCCGTCGGGCAGCAGGCCGACGTTGTCGGGCGCTTCGCGGAGCCTCTCGATCATGCGGTCGAGCGCCGCGGTGAGATCCCGCACGTACTCGTAGAAGTGCTTGTGCATCAGCGCAAGGGAGATCGCGTCGCGCAGGCGGGCGGGCTTGCGGATGGCGGTCTCGAGCAGCATCGAGAGCGTCAGCAGCTGCCGGCGCGGGCTGGCCCACAGCAGGCAATCGCGCAGGAAGCGCCATATGATCGCGAGCTCGCCCCGGCGCATCTGGAAGTCGCTCACGGCGAGCTTCCCGCGGCCCAGGATCAGCGCCATGGCGCGCTTGCGGTAGTTCCCGTAGGCGTAGAGGCGCCGCAGCAGGCGGCGGTAGCCCTCGTAGAGCTCGAGACGCGTCATCCCGGCCGGGATGATGTTGGAGAAGGCGAACTGGTCGCCCGTCGTTTCCGCCAGCAGGCGCCCGGCCCGGGAGATGCGCTCGTGCAGCGGGGTCTTGGGCATGGCGTTGAGGAGCCCCGTCATCGAGACCGGGATGCGGGCCTCCTGGATGAACCGGAACTGCTCCTCGAAGACGTCCGGATCGTCGGAGTCGAAGCCCACGATCATGCCCGCGTCCACCTCGAAGCCGTACGACTGGATCTTGTGGACCGCCTCCAGCATGTCGTCGCGGGTGTTCTGCGTCTTGCCCGCCTCGGCGAGCGAGCTGTGCCGCGGGCTCTCGATCCCGATGAAGAGCATCTGGAAGTGCGCGGCGCGCAGCAGCTCGAGGAGCTCCTCGTCGCGGGCGAGGTTGAGCGAGACCTCGGTCATGAACTGAAGCGGGTAGCGGTGCTCCGCCTGCCAGGCGGCGAGCTCGCGCAGGAACTCCTTGGCCCGGGCTCGGTTGCCGATGAAGTTGTCGTCCACGAGGAAGGCGTTCGTCACGCCCAGCTCGTGCAGCCGCTCGACCTCGGCCATGGCGCAGGCCACCGACTTGGTGCGCGGCTTGCGCCCGTACATGACGATGATGTCGCAGAACTCGCACTCGAAGGGGCAGCCGCGCGCGAACTGCATCGGCATGGTGCGGTAGCGGTCCATGCGCAGGAGCTCGTAGCGCGGCACCGGCGTCTTGCTCAGATCCGGCAGCTTCTGCGCGCGGTAGACCTTCTGCCAGCTCCCGGACTCGAAGTCGGCCAGGAAGGGCTCCCAGGTCTCCTCGGCTTCGCCGATGAAGAGGATGTCGACCTTGCCCTCGAACTCCTCCGGACAGAGCGTGGCGCAGGGCCCTCCCACCACCACGAGCTTCCCGCGCGCGCGAAACCCGTCGATCAGCTCGAGCATGCGCTGGCGGTGGACGATGTAGCCGGTGATCCCCACCAGGTCGGCTTCGACGTCGAAGTCCACCTCCTCGACGTTCTCGTCGCAGAGGGTGACCTCGTGACGTTCCGGTGTCAGCCCGGCCAGCGTGGGAAGCGCGAGATTCGGAAACACGCAGCGCTTGCCCAGCGTGCGCAGGATCCGGTTCATCGTCCAGAAGCTCTCGGGATTGCGCGGCGAGACCAGATGGATCCGCACGGAGCCCCTCCATCATCAGCGTGAGTCCGCAGGAATGGTAGAAGCCCCGCGAGGCGCCGGAGCGCGCCGCTTGTGAAAGTTCTGTAAAGAACGGCGGAACCCCGCCGGCGCGGCGCCTTCGCCGCCGGGAGCCTCTACCTGCCCCTCCCCGGCGGGGGGTGTAAGCTCAGCCAGCGGGGGGTTGGGGCCCGGCGCGGATCCCGCGCCGCCGGTCCCGCCGGGGTCCGCGAGAGGCCGGAGAGCCGATGTCCGATATAGACCTGAACCTCGAGCTCGAGCACGCCGTCGCGGCGGTGCGCGCCGCCGCGCCGGTCTGCCGCAGGGTCCAGCAGAACCTCGCGAGCGCCGCCACCCTCGAGAAGCGGGACCGCAGCCCCGTCACCGAGGCGGATTTCGCCTCGCAGGCCCTCGTC
>JABAHP010013139.1_pt3 | contig 10242 bp, 7 predicted proteins | sample 7062081 | NCBI WGS metagenome assembly JABAHP01 (sample SAMN14534357, study PRJNA622989) | marine sediment metagenome | biome: marine biome [ENVO:00000428]; feature: marine pelagic biome [ENVO:01000023]; material: deep marine sediment [ENVO:00002113] | place: India: Gulf of Kutch | collected... | reverse complement strand
CCGATGTCCGCTGTAGGGCCATGCCCCACCATGAGTACAGTATACCCCTTTTGCTCGCTGTTCACAATTTCCACAAAGTGTGCTATAATCGCTGCATCGCGGTTCGCTCATGGCCGTTCATGCGCGAAGCCCGGCCGCCACCCAGCAGAAAGGCCCTGGATGGCAAGCAACGCTCGCATGGGGTGTGCCTCGCACCGCTGTGCAACAAGGAAAGCAACCCAACCTTTGGGGTATGATGGGAGCTCCACGGCAATCAAGGAGGCGTCAATGGCAGCAACACGAACTCCAACCTCAGCCAGGTTCGGCCGATTCGTCTGCTGCCAGGTGAACCCTGGCCTGGCCCGAGGCGATCTGTAAACCCGACAACGCCCACATTGGGCATCACAGACAAGGGAGTAGGAAATGGCCGAACATGTCCGTATTGAACAACTAGCCGATCATGTCGGCAAAACAGTAACCATCAAGGGCTGGCTTTATGCCAAGACCGGCAAAGGAAGGCTCCAGTTCCTCCAGGTCCGCGACGGTACGGGGATCGTGCAGTGTGTGGTATTCAAGAAGGAGGTCTCCCAGGAGGTCTTTGAGGCGGCTCGGCAGCTAACCCAAGAGTCCTCTGTGATCATCACCGGAGAGGTGCGCGCCGATGAGCGCGCCCCGGGCATACCGGGCGGCTTTGAGCTCGGTGTCACCGACCTGACCAGCGTCCAGATTGTCGGTGACGAGTACCCAATCACACCCAAGGAACATGGGATCGATTTCCTGATGCAGCACCGCCACCTGTGGATTCGCTCTTCGCGGCAATGGGCTGCCCTGCGCGTAAGGGCCACGATCATCAAGGCGATCCGTGACTGGCTGGATGAGCATGGATTTCTGCTGATGGACACACCGATTCTGACACCTGCAGCATGCGAGGGAACGACAACGCTGTTCGAAACCGACTATCACGGCACCCCCGCCTTCCTCAGCCAGAGCGGCCAACTATACAACGAGGCAAATATCATGGCCTTTGGCCGGGTGTACTGCTTCGGGCCGACGTTCCGAGCCGAAAAGTCAAAGACACGGCGACACATCCAGGAGTTCTGGATGGTCGAACCTGAGGCGGCCTATGTGGATATGTGGGAGAATATGGAGATCCAGGAGCAGTTCGTCAGCTATATCGTGCAGACGACACTGCAGGAGCGGCGCAAGGAGCTGGAATCACTGGGACGCGATCTAGGCCGCCTTGAGAAAATCGAACCGCCGTTTCCCCGCATCCACTACGACGAGGCGGTGGAGATGATCAACAAGGCGGCCGAGGCCGGCGAGCGCATCCCGCCCCACGACGAAGAGGTCCCTTCCATTGTCTGGGGGGATGACTTTGGTTCTCCCCACGAAACCTATGTTGCAGAGCAGTTCGAGAAGCCGGTCTTTGTGCACCACTATCCCACCGCGGTCAAGGCCTTCTACATGGCCCAGGAACCGGACCGTCCTGAGACCTGCAGGTCCTCTGACCTGCTAGCCCCCGAGGGCTATGGCGAGATCATCGGAGGAGGCGAGCGATCTGGCGACCTGGCTTTCCTGGAGGCGCAGATCGAGAGCCACGATCTGCCCCGAGAGGCGTACGAGTGGTACCTGGACCTGCGTCGCTTCGGATCGGTTCCGCACAGCGGTTTTGGTCTGGGCGTGGAGCGGACGGTGATGTGGTTGTGCGGTGTGCAGCACATCAGGGAAACGATTCCCTTCCCGCGCTTGCTGGGCCGCCTGTATCCCTGACGAAAGATAGTACTCTAAACATAGAAGAGGGGCCGGGTTCACCCGGCCCCTCGCCTTGAGAGACTGAAAACGCAGGGTACTGAGAGCAGGATGGCGGTCAGCAAACCGAGCAGTCGCTGCTGGAGCCAAAGCCGCCTCTGCCGTGGATGATCTCCCACAAGGCTGTTGGCATCGCGGCGGGCCTGGTCACGACCAGCTCAGAGGAACCTTCCGCCGCGGTATCCGCCCCGTATGCGTCAAAGCCGTCTCGGCTGGCGATAACACCCCAAAGCTCTGCAGACATGCCGTTGACGACCGCTCCGGGACGCTTTGACGCGGAAGCGTAAAAGTCAAACCCGTCACGACCGTTGATGACATGCCACACGCCGATGAGCAGGCTCTCGCTTGTGCCAGCTCCTCCGGCACCTCCGCTGAAACCGTCCCGTCCGTAGACGATTTCCTGAAGCTGGGCCGACAGGCCATCCGCCCTGCCTCCAGAGTCGATCTCGGATTCTTGGGCAAAGCTGGGGATGGCCAGCGTGCCCAGAACAAGTACCAGCACCACAAATGACATCAGAGTCTTCATTTTTTCTTCCCCTTTCTGTGTTTATGCTAGAGTTTCGCCGTATCCTCTGGATAAGAGGATCTCGTTCTGGCGACGCTGCCATTTCCATCCATGGCTATCATATCACATATTTACGTGATACACATCGTCGAAATGACTGCTTTTGTCTACGACAAAGGGACCGCCCTATGGGCAGTCCCTCTACGTCAAATGACCTAGCTGGCGAGTTGGCGCAGTTATGGCACCTCGTCAAGGCTAGCCAATCCCTCGCGCAGGGCGTACAGCGTCGCCTGGGTGCGATTGGCCAGGTACAGCTTACTCAGGATACTGCTGACATGGGTTCGCACCGTGCGCTCGGCAATGACCAACCGCTGGGAGATCTCTGCATTGCTCAATCCCCGCGCAACCAATTGCAGAACCTCAACCTCGCGCTCGGTCAACGGTTCGACGGCGTCATCTCGCGCCGTGTCGGGCTTGGGGCGGGGCTCGTCCCACATTTCCCGCAACACTTTGCGCGCGATCTTGGGATCGAGAGATGATTCGCCACGGCGCACCTGGCGGATGGCGCGGACTAGATCCGCAGAGTCGGAGTCCTTGAGCAGATAGCCAATCGCCCCGGCCTTGATGGCGGGAAAGACCTTTCCCTCGGCAGCAAAGCTGGTCAGGACCAGGATGCGCGCCCGCGGCTGACCGGCCATGATGCGACGTGTAGCCTCGATGCCGCCCATCCCGGGCATCACGAGATCCATCAGGATGACATCAGGCTGGAGCTGCTCTGCCATCAGAACGCCGTCTGCGCCGTTATCAGCTTCGCCTACCACCTGAATATCGGGTTCAGTCGTCAATAGAGAACGTATTCCATCGCGGACGATGGCGTGGTCGTCCACGAGAAGCACGCGAATGGGATCTTGCCCGCTCATGCCTCCTCCTTCCACTCTACGCTGATCTCTGTGCCCCGGTCAGGCTTGCTATCCACCACAAGCCGCCCTCCAAACTGATCCACACGCTCGGTCATCCCGGTTAGCCCCATTCCACCGCCCTTTGGGGTGACGGCAGGGTCAAAGCCCACGCCATCATCCTCGAGCCGCAACAGAGCGCTCTTGTCGTCGTGGTGCAGGGAGATGGTGACACGAGAGGCACGAGCGTGTTTCAGGATGTTGTTCAATCCCTCCATGGCCACACGGTAGAGCCCATCCTCGACTTCACACGGAAGCTGGCCCGTACCCTCTGCGCGGAACTCGGTCTTGAGGCCGGATCGCTTCTCCACGCTCTCCAGCCGGGCTTGCAACGCGGCAGACAGGCCAGCCTCGTCCAGAATGGGCGGGCGCAGCTCAAAGATCAAAAGGCGCATTTCGCCCAGCGCGTCTTTGGCGGTTCGTCCCAGCTTGTGCAGGTCCTCGCTGGCGTCCTCCACCTTCCCTGACGACAAGCGCCTCGATGCCGCGTCAGCGTACAGGGTCACGGCGTACAGGGACTGGGTCACCGAGTCGTGCAACTCGCGGGCGATGCGGTTGCGCTCGGCGACGATGGCTTTCTCCCGCTCGGTTTCCCGGAGAACAGTCTCGACCCGCACGCGACCTTCGATCTCGCGCTGCAGCTCCGCGGTGCGTTCATCGACCTGGCTCTCCAGATCGCGGCTGCGGGCCTCGATGCCGCGGACGCGCAGGCGGAATACCCCAAGCACGACACCCACCAAAACCAAACCGACGAGCCCCCAAAACCACCAGGTTCCCCAGAAGGGTGGGGTAATGGTTATATGCACTACGGCATCCTGTTCGCTCCACACACCAGCGTCGTTCGAGCCTCTAACGCGGAAGAGGTAGGTACCGGGATTCAAGTTCCGGTACTCAGCGTACGACCGAGTACCGGCGTACACCCAGTCCTCATCCACGCCCTCCATCCGGTAGGCATACTGGTTCTCTTCTGGCGCATGATAATCGAGGGCCGCAAACTCGAAAGAGAGGGAGTTGTCCCCGTAGGACAGATCGATCCCCTCATCGTTGGCCAGATGGCGGCGCAGAACCTGGCCAAAGAGATGCAGCGAGGTGATAACAACAGGCGGGACGTGCGTGTTCTCTGTGAGCTGCTCGGGATAGAAGGCATTGAAGCCATTCATGCCGCCGAAGAAAATCTCACCACTGTCGCCCTTGTAGGCCGCGCCGGCGTTGAACTCGTTTCCCTGCAATCCGTCGGCAGTGTCGTAATTTCGGAAGGTCTCAGTGCTTGGATCGAAGCGGGACAGGCCACCGACAGTGCTGATCCAGAGATAGGGGCCGCCCCGGTCCGGCGGGACATCCTCCTCCAGGATAGCGCGGACCTCGTTGCTTGGCAGTCCATCCTGGATCCTGTAATGGGCAAAGGTCTCCGTCTCGCGATCAAAGCAGTCGAGCCCTCCGCCCGTGCCCACCCAAAGCCCCCCAGACGTATCTTCGAACAGAGACAACACAGAGTTGCTACTCAGACTAGCGAAATCCTGCGGGTCCGCCTGATAGTGGGTCCACTGTTCCCCCTCAAGCCGGTAGAGCCCGTCTTCGGGTGTGCCAAGCCAGAGCGCACCCGTGCTATCCTGAAGGACGGTCGGTCTCCAGCTATAGCCCCGCCTGGTGCGATCCCAACTTAGCGATTGCTCGATGGCCCAGACCTGATCGAAGCGACCCGAATCGGGGTAGAACTGGTAGACCGCACTACTTGAGGCAACCAGAAGCGTCCCGAATTCCCCTTCGAGCATCGTCAGGATTGACCTGTCATCGAGCACAGAACTCTGATGTGTGGGTGGGTGATGGATGAAGCGGGCACTCTGCGGACCTCCTTGCTGGCTGTCGTACCTGTCCAGCCCGTCAGAGGTACCTATCCAGAGCGTGCCAGTGCTGTCCTCCAGAATGGCCCACACCTGACCCGGACTCAGGCTGGTGGGGTCATGGGGATCGTGGCGATAGTGATGCCACATGCCGCTTTCCCGATCGAGACGGTCCAACCCGCTGCGAGTCCCAATCCAGAGCACACCTTTACTGTCCTGATGGATCGCCAGCACAACGTCGTCACCCAAACTATTCGGATCTTCAGCAACATGGCGATAGTGGTAGATATTGCCGCCTACCAGGTTGAGCTTGCTGAGGCCAGCGGTGAGCGTCCCAATCCAGAGCACGCCGGATCTGTCTTGGTAAAGGGAAAGCACAGAATTGTCGCTCAAGCTATGGGGATCGTCTGGAACATTCTGGTGATGGAAGAAACGCCCGGACTCGAAGTCGAAACGATCCAGGCCGCCTCCCAGCGTGCCAATCCAGAGCGCCCCTTCCTGATCTCGGTACACCGATGAGACGGCGTCGTCCACCAGACTCGCTGGTTCATTGGGGTCATGCTGGTAGTGAACCCACCGCTGTAACGAGTCGTCATGACGGCTCACTCCTCCACCGTCGCGCCCGATCCAGAGTTCGCCACTCTGGTCTTCCGTGACGGAGGTCAGCGGATGATTTTCCACGGGGACCTTCACAGAAACCGGCCTGAGCTTGTTTTCAGCACGATCCAAGAAGTGCAGCCACCCATCGAAGGCTCCAAACCACATCACGCCTTCCTGGTCCTCGTACATTGTATCGACCGGGATATTGGTAAAGGCCACAGAGGACTCTTTGGTCTCTCGATCGAGGGTGTAGATCGCACCCTGTGTCACGATCCAGAACACACCCTGGCTGTCCTGGTACACGGATAGAATGGGCGAGTCGAAGAAGTGATGGACAAACTGTCCGGTTTCCCGATCGTACCGTTCCAGCCAACCGGTCAGCGTGCCAACCCAGAGCACACCGTCCGGGTCTTCGTAGAGGGTCATGATGGAATCATCACGAAGGCTGTGAGGATCGTCAGGGTCGTGACGGTATACTGCAAACGTGCGACCATCGTATCTGTTCAGGCCATCCTCGGTGCCAAACCACATGAATCCCTGGCTGTCCTGCACAATGGAGGTTACCGTGTTTTGGGAAAGGCCATCCTCTGTAGTCAGTCTATCAAAATGAACTCCGTGGGAAGCTGCAAAAGAGTCCACCTGTGGCGTTTCGGCTTGAAGCGAGCTATGCGCGGCAGCGGTGGTTGAGCTATCCTGCACGCTGTACGGGATCGCAAGTATCCCGGCTGGTACAGATGGGCCAACCAGGACCGTGCAACAAAGTATGAGCAATGTAACCACGAGACGTTCTGTGAATCTCACCATAGTGCGAACCATTGGCTCCGCAGCCCCATCAGGTCCAAGGATATGGAGGCATGCGACCATTTGTAGTAATTATATCATATTAATAATTTGTAGTCAAGCTCCGAGATTGAGAGGTTGCAGATCGAAGGGCTGCGGCAGATACCACCCTGGCGCAAGATAGCGTTGGTAGCCGAGATGGGAAAGAAAGTGAGAATGCTGGCTCTGGCGGGGCTCTGCCGGCGCTATCCCGGCTACACGCTCGCCCAGCAGCAGCGGCGCCGGGGCCGACATGTTGTTGGGGCCGGAACTGACAGCCCGTGCCTATGGCCCGCTTCAAGAGGAGGGCTGGTGTAGCGCCCCACACCCCTGAGGAGACTGCCGGGACAGTGGCAGGGACGCATGGATTATGAGTGTGAGAAAGGAGGACAGCCTGCCCGGCTTTCCTCCCCTACTACCCCGGCAACCAGAAGAAGCCCAAAGCGATGATCAGATAGATCGCCAGCAGCATGGCGCCCTCGAGCCAGTTGGATTCGCCGTCGAGGGACACAAGCCCCGCGATTAGTACGGCGGCCATCAGGGCGATCAGCTCAAACTGGTTAAAGACCAGGGTCAAGGGGTTGCCCATCAGCAGGCTGATGAACACCAACAGGGGCGCGACAAAGAGGGCAATCTGCAGGCTGGACCCCACCGAGATGGCCAGACTCAACTCCATCTGGTTCTTGGCCGCTACCGTTACCGCCACCAAGTGCTCGGCCACGTTGCCGACGAGGGGGATGATGATGATCCCCAGGAAGAACTCGGTGATGCCGATCTCGAGCACGACGTGCTCGACGGTGCCCACCAGCAACTCGCTCATCCACACGATGGCCGCGGTCGAAACCAGCAGGACGATGAGCGACTTGACCACCGACCAGTGAGGCGCGTCTATCTCTGCTGCAGCATATTCGGCATCGTCCAGGGTGTGATTGCCCGATGTGCGCAATTGGTAGACCAGTGCCAAGACATAGAGCACAATCATCACCCCCGCCACACCCAAGCTCAGATACTCGACGGCGTCGTGATTGACGAGGTCGATGTTGTGGCTGAACAGCGAGGGGACGATCAGGGCAGCCACGGCCAGCATCAACATGGTCGCGTTGGTGCCAGCATGGGACCGGTCGAATTTCTGGGTGCCGTGCCGGAGTCCGCCGACCAGTACACTCAGGCCCAACACCAACAGGATATTGCCCATGATCGAGCCGGTGAGAGAGGCTCGAACAAGCTCGAGCATGTGCTCGTTGATGGCGGGATTGAGGATTCCCTCACGGATGGCCATGATGGTGATGATCAGCTCGGCGGCGTTGCCCAGGGTGGCATTGAGCAAGCCACCCAGGCGGGGTCCGGTATGGACCGCGAGCGCCTCGGTGGCTTCGCCCATGAGCCCCGCAAGTGGGATCATGGCCAGACCCGAGAAGATGAAAACCAATAGAGGATTCCATCCCAGCAGATCGGCCACAACGGCAGCGATCGCAAAGACAAGCAGAATCCTGAGGAATTTCATTCGACTTCTCCGCTCTCTTCCTCGTTTTTGGTTTCCTGGACGGGGGGATAGGGCAGCACAAACGGCTCTTTGACCGGCCCCCAGCCACCACTCTCCCCACCGGTCATGCGCCAGACGTGGAACATGCGATGGAATGAGGTGAACCAGGTGGTCGCAGCAAGGATGATCAAGGCGATCAGGACCTGGTTGAGGATCATGCCCACGATCATGATCGCCACACGGGGCACGCGCGTCATGAACCCTACCTTGCAATCTACGCCCACGGCTTCAGCCCGCGCGCGCGCGTAGCTCACCATCAATGAGCCGACTGTGACCACCAGGATCAGCGCAATCTCCCACTGATTTCCGAGGCCGGCATAGTACACAGTCAGGCCCAGGAAAACGATCGACTCCTCGATACGATCTATGTTGGAATCGAGAAAGGCACCGAACCGGCTCACCCGGCCACTGACCCGGGCCAGTGTCCCATCCAGCGCATCGCAAGCAGCGGCAAAGATGTAGGCCACACCGGCCCAGCGGATCTCGCCAAGAGCCGCGATCACAGCCACACCGATGGTCAGGACAAGGCCCAGGTAGGTCATCGCATCTGGCGATACGTTCCACCTGGCAAGGGTCCGGCCGACTGCCTCCAGGGCAGGCCGGCTAATCTCGCGAGCCTTCCGATCGAGTACTGACATAGCGCTCCATCCTTCCGTTCAGGAGTTGATCAGGCCCAGCGCGTCTGCGCTGAGCACTCAGGCGCTGCCATTGCACCCATCCATGGACCAGACGGGCTTGGCGAGCAACCACTGTTCAGGATTCTGGGAGATGTTGCGCTCCAACATATCCACCACCAGCTCCATGCCAGCAGCGATGTCAGCCTCGCGGTCACCGGTGTCGGGCAGTTCCAAAGCAGGCTCGATGCGCACTCGAAACGAGTCGTCTGGGAGTCGAAGACCGAAACCGGGAACCAGCGCTGCGCCGGTGCGAAGAGCCAACCGCACCGGTCCCTCGGGCAAGCTCGCCGGCGAGCCAAAGAAACTCACCTTGCGAGTGCTGACATCAATGCCACGATCGGCCGCCAGGCCGATCATCTCACCCCTCTTGAGGGCCCGATAGAGTTCCAACATCGGACCGCCAGTTGGGTACATGCGCAGACCATGGCTGGTTCGCAACCTCTGCGTGTACCGGAACAGGCGCTCAGGCTGGATATGTTCAACCGGTGTGGAAATGGGCACGCCCAAGGCCAATGGCACCTGCATCAGGATATCCACATTACCAAAGTGGGCCGAAACCACGATGACGCCTTTCCCCCGGTCCAGTGCGCGCTCGATATGCTCCCTGCCCTCAACTCGGGTCATCCCCAGGATCTCTTCGGTAGATAGCCGGCTCAAGCGAAAAAGATCGTAGTGACCCTTGATGATATTGACGCATGCACGGCGCACTAGCGATTGCACTTCCTCCTCGTTGGCGTCTGGTCCGAGCACGTGACTGAAGTTGCAGGTCAGGATACGTCTGAGTTGTGGAGAAGTTGCCAGAAGCAGGGCGCCGACTGGGCGGCCCAGCCCATAGCCCATGGCTGGCGGCAGGGGACCGGTCAGGGCGCCTAGAAGACGATACGTTCCGAAAGTCAGGAAAGCCCGCACGAAGCTATCTCCTCCTCCATGAAACCGCGAGCATCTTACCCCAAAAGGCCCCCTCTGTCAAGCTTGCCAAAGGCATCTTTTTGTGCTACAGTGGCGCTTGCTACCGAGCCGAGCAAGACGAACCACATACCACGCAGTATGCCCTACGTTTGCCGCGCACGGAGGTAACGAAGGCAATGAATCTGTCGATCTCGCATCGCTGGGACCTGTCGCCGAGTGAGGCCAGAGCCCTCCAGCACCAGTTAGCGGAGAGGGTCCTTGCAGAGACGACGTTTGATCCAGCCGTGGTGCGCACTGTTGCAGGGGTAGATGTCAGCGTCCGCGGGGGCATGGCGCGAACAGCGGTGGTCGTTCTCGAACTTGTGGGGCTGGAGCCGGTGGATTGCGCTGTGGATGAAGCGCCCGTCACCTTTCCGTACATCCCGGGCCTGCTCACGTTTCGGGAAGGCCCAAGCGTATTGCGCGCACTTGAGAGATTAACGATCTGGCCTGACGTGTTCCTCTTTGACGGTCAGGGGATAGCTCACCCTCGCCGCATCGGACTGGCAGCACATATGGGCGTCATCCTCGACTCTCCCAGCATCGGCTGCGCAAAGTCACGGCT
>JABAHP010019285.1_pt1 | contig 10246 bp, 8 predicted proteins | sample 7062081 | NCBI WGS metagenome assembly JABAHP01 (sample SAMN14534357, study PRJNA622989) | marine sediment metagenome | biome: marine biome [ENVO:00000428]; feature: marine pelagic biome [ENVO:01000023]; material: deep marine sediment [ENVO:00002113] | place: India: Gulf of Kutch | collected... | reverse complement strand
ACAAGAAGCTCAATTATTAATTGGTTGGTCTTTAAATGATAATCAATCAGATTTATTTTCAAGACCTATACAATGGATCTATATGCCAGTTTATGCAATGTTTATTGAAGATGAAGATAATATGGAAGAATATATGAATATTTTATTTCCTGGGTATATAACAGGTGATCCTAATAATATTTACATGGACATTTCAAATACTTTTATTAGTTTAAAGAACATGTTGAATGAAAAAATTGAGAACGATATGGCTACTCGATCAAATTTTGAATTTTCATGCGAAAGGAAAAACCTAATAAAAGATCCAAACATAATAAAGAGATTACAGCAAGGTATTTCAAAACTACGTGAAAAAATGTTATTAAATGAATCTATTGAGAGAATAATTCGAGAAAATCTAAATTTTATAAAATAAACTCTAAGAATTAATCTTTATATCATGTCACAGCCAAAATTAGACCGTAAACGAAAATTAGATCTAAAAAAAAGAAAGATAAGAGCTTTCTTTTTATCTATTGAAACAAAGAAAAAACAAGATGTTGAAGTTGACAAAGAAGCAGAAGAGCTTTATCAAGATGGAATGGTTTATACCCAAATGAGACTTCCTGTTGAGAAAATTACAAAAGCTTTTGAAACGGATTTAAAAGACAAAATTGAACATAACATTGTTAAAGCTAACATTAGAGAAGCTACAAAAGAAGATCTTGATAGTCTAAAAAATATATATAATCGAGCTTGGTTGACATCAAATACTCCTTTCCGTCCTATAACTAAGACGGACTTAAAAAAAATACTTGACTATCCTGAAACTGTTTTTCTTATTGGAAAAGTATATGGAGCAGATGCTTCTTTTCTACTTCTTGATTTTGAAGGTGAAAACAAAGAAATCGCTATTATCGCTGCTCTAGCAGTTATCCCTAGATTTCAAAGAAGAGGTGTTGGTACTATTTTAGGAATGGCAAGTTGGCAGTATTTAAAAGAACACTTTCCACATGTAAAAGAAATTAGGTGTGAAGTATATAGAGAAAATAAAGTATCATTTTCTTTTATAAAAGGATTAGGTTTTGAAGAATATGATACAAAGATTTACAAGAAGGAAGATTTTGAGATTCAAGATAGTGATTAATTTACTCTACATATCCAATGATTTAATTTTTTCAGTTATTAAATTCAGATTATATTCATCCTGAATTTTTTGATAATAATTACGGGCTCTTTCGAAATATGAAATTGCGGTTTCAATTATCCTTCTCTGTATATAAATATCGCCCAATTTATGAAGAATAATAGCACTTTCTTTAAAATATTCTAAATCTTCATAAACTTCTAATGATTCTTCAAAAAAGTTTATAGCTTGTGTTGTATCTTCTTCATATTCTAAATATATTTTACCAATTTTAAATTTTAGTTCTGCACTTTTAGCATTATCCCCAAATTTATAAAAAATCTCACGAGATAGTTCAAAATATTCAATAGCTCTTTTAATATCCCCTTTTGAAATATATAATTCTGCTAGACTTTCTAATATCTCTCCTTCTTTAATATTTTCACTAATTTCAAAAATACGAACAGCTTCTAAACTTTGTAAATATAAATTTTCCGCTTTAGTATTATTGTCTCTTATTTGATAAATTCTGCCGAGATAAAAATAACATTCCCACTCAAGTCTAGCTTTAATATAAATAGATATATTTTCCCCTAATTTACTAATCAAATCTAACGCTTTAGTTAAATGATGTAAAGACTCATCATAATTTTCATCCATTAAGTAAAACAATTTTCCATATTTTATCTCTGTTTGAATAGTTCCATAGATATCTTCTTTTTCTTTAAAGAACTCTAAGTTTATTTCTAATATTTTCCTAATTCGATCATAATCTTTCAATAAATAAAGAACTTCTACCAAATTACTGGAAGATTTTACTTCTTCAAATGTTAAATTTTCCTGTTTAGAAAGATTAAATGCTTTTTGATAATATTGGTATGAGTGTTCTAAATCTTTAAGTAAAAAATAAATATTTCCTAAATTGTTGAGGATTTTAATGATCTTTGGATGGTCTTCTAATTCTTCTAGAATTTCTAGAGATCTATTAAAATGATAAATTGCTTGGTCATACAGGCCATTATCTTCATGAATTATTCCTAGTTCATTATGACAAATAGCTTCATTAAGTAAATCATTCTCTTCTTTGAAATTTTTTAAAGCTAATTCAAGGTTTTTTAAAGCATTCTGTAAATCTCTCTTCTTATAATATAATCCAGATTTCTCTAGTAATAATGATCCTGGGATTGGTTCTCCTAGAATTTCTTTACGCTCTAAAGTTTCATTGATGCGTTTTATTTTTTGATCTATTTCTTCATCCTCTATAATAGATGTTTCATATTCATTATTTTCTTCTTCAAAATCTAAGTGATAAGCCTCAGGTTCATCATAAGGAAATCTCACATTTCGATCTAAAGCATCCTCCAAATTTACGAGTAAGGGTTTATTGCAATTTCGACAATAAGACCAATTTTCCTGAATAGGATTGTTACAGTAGGGGCACGATTTCATAAGTGAAGATACTCTTGTTGATATTAAAGATATTTAATTAAAAAATGAAAATTACGTTATATATAATTAATCACTATTTATTTGAAGTTTATCAATAAAAATTTTCCATAGAAGAAATTTAATAATTGAAATTTCTAAAAAATATATTCTACTTTACTTTATTCCTTTTATTATGCGTACTAAATCATAAATTTGTTGTACTTCATAATCAGGTTGAATTTCTTTTGATTTAGGAGAATTTAAATCATTTATCGAACTACGTTCTCATTGTTCATCCAATGCATATTGGATTAGATCTTGGGGTGTACCTGAATTAGAAAAGATATTTTGTAAGTGGGATGCAAAAGATGTTGAAGCCATCAAAGAAGTACTCAAAAATGCAGAATGATTGGCAACAGAAGGAATTTATGAAATGACAATAGCAGAAGCGGAAAATTATAGGGAAAAATTACAAGAAATAACAGTTTAAATCTATTGCTACAGAGTTATCAAGAATTTTGTTAAACCGTTTGTAAAAACTGAAAATGCGACGTTTCTAAACCACCAAAATTTCGGATTAAATAAAAATCTTAACAATCTCTTTCCAAAGAGGAAAAACCCAATATCATTGTAAAAAAATCTATAACTCTCGTCAACTAACTCTTGGATTTCATCACTTTTCATATCAGGAGTATTCATAATTGCCTTAATATCCCATTTTTCCCATTTAAAATCGTCAGAGATCCATCCATTTTCCACAGCATCATCATAAAGTGGAGTTCCTGGAAAAGGAGTAATAGGGCAAGTCATCATTAGATCAATGTCTAATTCTTTCATTAGATTTAATGTTCTCCATGTATCTTCGATGGTTTCTCCAATATTCCCTATAATAAATGACCCAAAAATCATAATCCCATTCTTATGGCATATGCTTATTGCTTTTCGGACTTTATCAAGTGTGTATTGTTTCTCCATATTATTTAATGACATTTGCTTGAAACTTTCAAATCCTAAGAAAACACACATAAACCCTGCTTTAGACATTGCTTTTACCATATCAGGATTGTCAGCAATATCATCCACTCTTGATTGACAAACGAACATTAATCGTTTACTTAATTTTGTTTTTTCTATAAGTTCACAAATTCTCATAACTCGCTTCTTCTGCAAACTGAAATTATCATCTGTAAAAAATATGAGTTTTGTTGTATTTGGTACTCTAAATAATTCTTCTATTACTCTTTCGGGAGATTTAGTCCGGTATATACCTTTATGAAATTGAGTAACGCAACAAAAATTACATTTAAACGGACAGCCTCTTGATGTTTCACAAACCCAAGCTGGAACCCATATATAATGATAAGGCTTAGAATAAACTAAATCATTATTAGGATATGGAAGGTGATCCAGATTTTTAATTATCGGTCTATCTGGATTATGAAATACAGTACCATTTTCTCTATATGAAAGCCCAAGTATTAGGTGTTTTGGTTTGCCTTCTAGCAATTCTCTAAAAGTAATATCACCTTCTCCTCGACAAATCATATCGATACAATCAAATTCATCGATGATATTAGGAACTAATGTAGGATGGAATCCACCTAAAATAGTCGGAACCGAATTTCTCTTAGCAATTTTGCAAATATTCAACACTATTCCAAAGGAATTTGTCATACATGTGATTCCAATCAGCTCAAATTGCTGGATTTCTTTTTCCAATTTATGAATTCCACAAGAATGATCAATATTCAGATCAAGAATTTCAATACTATGATTAAGATCTCTAACAGCACCTGCTAGGGTTAGTAGGGATAATGGTGGACTACACATAGCTTTTCCCATTCCCTCCCCAACTTGAAAGGGGGGATATATCAAAAGAACTTTCATTTCAATGGATAACTCCAAAAATTAAATTATTCTATGATATTTTATTTGTTGTTTCTATATAAATCTTGTTGTTTCTACATAGCTCAATATTTCTTGTAATCCTAACAGAATTGTGATCTAAAAAAAATTGATCATAAAAGCGCTGTTTTTTTTTTTGTATAATCCAATATTTCAAGAAACATTGACACATTTTTTTTATTATATAAACGGTTAAAAAGGATCGATTGCTTTTTTTATTAAAATAAGTCAATTAAGCAAAAGTGAAGTAAATTGGATTCAAAATTATTTAAAAAAACGTTTCCTTATATTTGTAACGAATGTAATGAATTTGCACACACATTACACAAATTTTGTGACAAGTGTGGCGAAAATGCCTTAAGAAGGGCTAGTAATAAGGATTACAAAAATCATAACTAAAAGTAACCAGGTTATTTTTGTTAAAACTTTTTTTCTTTATTATTATTAGTTCATTTTTGTGTGTTATCAAATTCTTTAAGTTCTTCATTTATCTGTAAGTTACTTAAACCTAATGACTGCAAAAGAATTTTGAGTTGAACAATTGCATTGTTAGCTTTAATTTTATTAGCAATATGGAGTGCTCTAATAAATTGATTTTTAGCTTCTTTGATTCTACCTAAATAGAATAGTGTTTCCGCTACATAGCTAAGCCCGCGTATTATTAATTCTGCATAGTTTCCGTCAATTGCTACATTAGTCCCATTCTTAAAGTAGTAAAGAGCTTCTTCAAGATCATTGTTTTTCTTTTGGAGAATTCCTAAATTAAAATATGATGTGACAATTCCCTTATTATCTTTAATTTCTTCAAATGCTTTAAGTGTTTTTGTATAAAGCTCAAAAACAACATCCCATCTTTCTTTAGCTTCATAAATGTAAACTAAGTTTCCCAAACAATCCAATAAATTATAAATATCGTTATTATCAGAACAAATCGCGCTGCATTCCAAGAAAATGTCAGCAGCTTCATCATATTTATTCAATTTTAGGTAATTATTTCCGATTCCTATTAAACATGTAATTTTTTCTTGAACTTGATTTAATTCATTATATATATCATATGCGTTTCGATATGATTTATTAGATTTCTCATATTCACTTGTTTTATAATATAGTGTTCCTAACACGCCATGAACTGCAGCTTGACCTAATCTATCTTTTTGTTTTTTAAAATGGTTTAAACAAACTAAATAATTTTTCTCTGATTCTATAAAATTTTCCAATTGTAGTTGGATTAGAGCGATATCACTTAATTCTTTGAAATAATTAGAGTTTTTTCCAATTTCTTCTAATTCTTTTAAAATTTCAAGTTTTTTCTTTAGTATTTCATTCAATTCCTCTCTATTAGGCTCTTTTCCATTTTCCATCATATTAAATTTGAAGTATAATTTTTTTCTAATTCGCCTAAATTATTTCCTCCAATATTTCTACAGCATTCTTAACATATTGGAGACAATTTTGAAAAAGTTCCTTTTGTTCAAAATACTCCATTCCTTCAGGAGTATTAATATCACAGCCGAGTAACTCTTTACACATTAAAGATCCATTTATTTTTTGAAATCTACTAGAAAATTCTTTTACCAGTTGATATGTTTTTTCTTTATTATCATTGTTTTTATCTACTCCCATACCATATTTTAAACCGATAACCATAAAAGCTCCAGTCACAGCACCACATGTATTACCTTGACGACCCATTCCCCCTCCAAAACCAGAAGCTAATTTTAGAGCTATATCTAGATCTAAACCAAACTGAGTACTAAATGTGCTCAATACAGATTGAGCACAGTTAAAATCTTCGTTAAAACTTGAAATAGCTTTTTCTACATTTGACATTTAAAAAAACTGCCTTTTTATGAATTTAAATATATAAGAAATATAAAATTTCTTTTCTATTATATATTTAGAGATAAGATTAGCAAAATATTTTTCATATGAAGTAATCCTCATGAAGGTTAAAGCAAGATTATTTGATAGACTTGATGATAATAAGGTAAAATGCCATGTTTGTGCAAATGAATGCGTAATTTTACCAGAAAATGTGGGAATTTGTAGAACAAGAAAGAATTTTGATGGAGAATTATACACACTTATCTATGGATCATTAATTTCTTCTGGAAGCTTGGATCCTATTGAAAAAAAACCGTTGTACAATTTTTGGCCGGGGGCTACAGCATATTCTATTGCTTCAATAGGGTGTTCATTTAAGTGTCAAAATTGCCAGAATTGGAATATTTCACAAGCAAATCCTACTGATAATGGAAAGAGTGGTTATTATGATTTATCTGGTATGAGAAATCGCGGAATGTCATTAGTTGAAATGACTCCAGAGCAACTAGAAAAAAAAGTTGTAAAGAGTGGAGCAAAAACTCTTGCCTATACCTATAATGAGCCTTTAATATGGCACGAATGGATTATGGACACGGTACCTTTACTTAAAAAACATAGTATCAAGACTATTTTAGTAACTAATGGATATTCTACTCCAGAAGCAACTAAAGAATTAATTGAAGTAGGAATTGATGCGGCAAATATTGATATTAAAGCGATGAATGATGATTTTTATAAGAAGATATGTGGTGTAAAATCTGTTAAACCTGTTTTAGATACAGCTAAACGATTCAAATCTAATGATATTCATGTAGAGATCACAAACTTAATTATACCAGATTTAAATGATAGCATTGAAGATATCCAAAAATTGTGTAATTGGATTGTTGATAATCTAGGAAAAAATACACCAACTCATTTTTCTGCATACCATCCTGATTTTAAAATGCCATCAGATAAAAGAACTCCTTATGAAACACTTAATAAGGCATATACTATTGCTAAAGAAACAGGTCTTTTCTTTCCTTATGTAGGAAATATAGCTCATGAGAAAGGAGGTAATACTTATTGCCCAAATTGTGGTCATTTATTAATGGAAAGACGAGGGTATAGTTTTAAAAATATTGATATAACGGATCAAATTAAATGCCCAAATTGCTCTTATAAGTTAATTAATGATATTATTGGTGAAATTAACAAACATCCTTCACATAGATTTGTCTTCTTCTAAAGAAATTACTCTCGTTTAAACTATTTTAATCTATAAAAAAAAATATAATGAAAAAAAAAAATTTAGAACAGATACCCTATTGAAACTCCAAACACTAGCACTAAAAATCCCTGGAGAAAGCAGAATCCTGCAACGATAAAAGCTATAGGAGGCCATGAGATAAATTTTGAAACTTTCATTAATCCTCCAATATAGAATTTTGCGGTAAGTGCAATAATTGCAAAAATAACTATAAATAATATCACAAAGAATACCGTAGGATTCATAAATAGCCCAATAACCGTATATGCTTCGGCAGGCATCACCATTACAAGAACTAATATTACAGCACTTCCTGCTAAGAGTCCAACAACACTGGCAATCGGAAGATCATTAATAGGTTTTAAAAGTGTAAGAATTCCAAAAATAATCAGAATAGCCGAAGTAAAAATGCTTACTTCTCCACTTACAAAGGCTATACTTGGTGGTACATTTTCCATTAATCCACCAACTCCACTCAGTATTGCTAATATGCCAATTATAAGCCCTAAATAAGTAAGAACTTTTAGGAATTTAGTCACTTTCATATCCCAATCTTCTGTTTTTCTCTTTTTTACAGATCCTCGTCTTTTAGCTTCATATACACCGAAAATTAGCCACATAATCCCTAAGATCAAAACAAAAAAACCAGCCATCTGTCCAAAGACTGCCATAAAATTTTGTAAAATCACTAAATTTCACTCCTTTATTTTGTTAAGTTTATGATGAAATTATTTTGTTATTATATATTTATTTTGTTATAAAACTCTAATGTAGTCCAATAATTAAAAAATGAATTTTGAAAAGATTAGATAATAAATGAGACTGATTTTTTAATGTAATCCATATAAAATTCAATTTCTTGGTTTTTTTTGTTTTCGTTCCAAGAGTATTCATTCGCCATGATTTCAGCAACTTTTTTGGCTGCCTTTAAAGATTTTTTATGATCTATCCATAAAGACATTTCAGTTCGTCTACAAAAAACATCAATCAAATGTGGAGTAGGTTCATATCTTAAGCAGTAGAGAATTTCAGCTTTTGTAAAATTATTCTCTTCAATTATTTTTTCTTTTAAAGAATCATTTTCTTTTATCATTTCAAGGATTTTAACAGCACCTTTTCCATATTGTTGATATAGATGATCTTTAACGTTTAAATCGAGTTTAAGCCCAGATTTAGTTAATTCTTCTGACCATTCTTCTTTTTCGAGACCAATTATAAAGGGTTGTCTACTAAAATGTTGAGTTCTTTTGATATTTTGAAAAATTTCTTTTTCATTAATTTTATCGAATAAATCTTCTGCCATAGCACGCCATTCTGTTAATTTTCCCCCTGTAATTGTCAATAAACCATCATCAGAGAAAAATATAATATGAGAACGTGAGACTTCACTTTCAGATTTACCCTTTTGCATTACTAAAGGTCTAATTCCAGCATAAGTTGAAAGAATGTTTTCATATCCTAATTCAGCATTAGGGAAATATTTTTGTGTAGATTTGATTAAGTAATCCGCATCTTCTTTTGTGCAATATGGATTAGCTAAATTATCTTTATAATCAGTATCAGTAGTACCAATAATCGTAAAATCTTTATCTCTAGGTAAAACAAAATAAACACGACCATCAATAGTTGAATATAGTACATTTGCGATACTATTCCGGATATGTTTACGTCGATATTGTAGATGGACTCCCTTAGTTGGTCGGATAAGAGGTTTTGGAATATCATCAGGATAATTTTCAAGTAATTCATCTGTCCAAATACCAGTCGCATTTACTACTAAAGTCCCTTTAATTTCAAATTGATCATCATTTTCAATATCTTTACATTTAACACCCTTGATTGCAGTAACTTCTTTAACATACCCAATAACTTTGCAGTAATTCAAAACATCAGCTCCCCTTATAACAGCTTCTTTTAATATTTCAATTGTTAATCTAGCATCATCAATATTATTATCATAATATATAGCCCCTCCTAAGTTTCCATCTCTTAAAAATTCGGGTTCTAATTCGAAAATTTCTTCAGGAGAGTGCCACTTATGCTTTTTAAAATTTATAAATTCAGATTTATCATCACTTAGAAAATCATAAATTTTAAACGCTGCAACTAATGCTCTTTTTTTAAATATTGCTCTCTTTATCTCAATTCCCTCTATTGCAATTTTTTTAAATTTTGCTCCCTCTATTAAAGGTAGATAAAATTGTATTGGTCTAACTAAATGAGGAATATGTACTCGCATCCAATTTCTTTCTCTTGTTGCTTCCCTTACTAAATCCATTTCTCCATAAGTAATATATCTTAATCCTCCATGAGCTAATTTAGAACTTCTTGATGATGTTCCAGCTGCTAAATCCTGCATATCAACACAAGCAACTTTTAATCCTCTCATTGATGCTTCTCTAGCTACCCCTGCTCCTGTAATCCCCGCCCCAATAATTACAATATCGTAATTAGTTTCCTGCAGCCTTCTTAAGATTTCATCTCTATTTTTATAATTCCAAGATTGATCAAATAATTTTTTTTCCAAAACTTCCATATTTATCATTTTAAAGAATTTTTAAGATTAATTTAATCTTGTGTTATATTTCTAAATTACTCAAATTTGCTTTTTACAGGAATTTTGCACATATCGATTTACGTGTGGTTAATACAGATCTTTTCGAAATATAAAGATTTAAAATAAAAAATTAAGTTCATATATAAGTACTCTTAAATTTTGAATTACAAAA
>JABAHP010003072.1_pt1 | contig 10250 bp, 9 predicted proteins | sample 7062081 | NCBI WGS metagenome assembly JABAHP01 (sample SAMN14534357, study PRJNA622989) | marine sediment metagenome | biome: marine biome [ENVO:00000428]; feature: marine pelagic biome [ENVO:01000023]; material: deep marine sediment [ENVO:00002113] | place: India: Gulf of Kutch | collected... | reverse complement strand
ATAAAACGCGCCATTTCAAAGACCATACCGGATGCACCTCATGAAGTGTTGCTGATTTTAGATGCCACCACCGGCCAGAATGCGATATCGCAGGCCGAATTATTTAATGATGCCCTTGGCGTTACGGGCTTGGCCCTGACCAAGCTTGATGGCACTGCCAAAGGCGGCATCGTTATCAGCATATGCAATACCCTGAAAATACCCTTAAAATTTATCGGCATCGGCGAACAGATTGACGATTTACAAAAATTTGATGCTGCCAAATTTGTTGATGCCTTAATTTAGTATTGGCTTTTGGCCATTAAAACTGAACGAATTTTAAAAGTTGTTAAAATCAGAAATAATTAAAATTTCGGAATTTATTTTTTTGTAAATGCCGTTATGCAGCCGTTCAGCGGAGATTATTTTAAAAAAAGTGTTGTAAAATGTAGATTTCTGTTGACATCGATTTTATCCTTTTATATGGAAACAGGCGAATAGGCGATCGGTTCGTATTAACCATAACAGAAGATCAACAAAACTAGAAGGGGGTAAAGCATTATGACAAAGGCAGAACTTGTAGAAAAAGCGGCTAAAGATGCAAAAATTTCAAAAGTTGCAGCTGCGGCTGCACTGAACTCGTTTATGGATGGTGTGACCAAAGCACTGAAGAAAAAGAACGGCAAGGTTACGCTGGTCGGCTTTGGCACTTTTCAGAAAGTCCGCCGTAAAGCCCGTAAGGGACGCAATCCGCAAACCGGCGCGCCGATTAAAATTAAAGCCACCAACGTGGTTAAATTCCGACCCGGCAAAAAACTCAGAGACGCCGTTTAAGCAAATATTAAAAAACAAACGGGCGACTTGTGCTAAGCATGAGTCGCCCGTTCTGTTTCTAAACCCGCTGGAGCTAAAGCCCAGCGGGAGTTATTCGTTATTGGTTATTGGTTAATTGTTTTCAGGATGGAATTGAGGATCTTGAGAATTGAGCGTCATCACGCAGAAATATTCGTTTCTCGCCAAACTCCAATAACGAATAACCAATAAAAATTAACAACCTAATAGGTTATATCGAAGCGCTTATACTCTCCGGTAAATTCCTGCCATTTCAGATCCACATTTTCAACGACCGCCAGATTAGGTCCTTCCTCACACCATTGAAGAACGGCATCAACAGATTCCTGACTGCCTTCAAACACAGCTTCGACTGTGCCGTCAGGACGATTTCGAACCCAGCCCAAAACGCCAAACCGTTCCGCGGCGCGTTGTGTCTCCACCCGAAAAAAAACGCCCTGAACCCGCCCGGATATGATGACATGGGCACGTACCTGTTTTTCCATGCGAACCTCCAGGATTTAGCTTTTAGCAATTGAGCTGATCAGCCAATAAGCTGGTAAGCGTGGATGCTGCTAAACCGGTCACTCAACAGCTCATCAGCTTAATGGCTTAAATGCTTAACAGCTCTTTTAGTTGGGCCTCATCAATGACTTTGACGCCCAGTTCCCTGGCCTTGGTGAGCTTAGATCCCGGCGCATCACCCCCTACCACATAGTCCGTTTTACGACTGACGGACCCGCTGACTCTGCCGCCGGCTGCTTCGATCAGCGACTTGGCCTGGGACCGGGTAAATTCTGATAGCTTGCCCGTTAGCACAAAACTCCGGCCGTCGAGTTTGCCGGCTTTCTTTGGCGCGGCAGTTTCCAGTTTAACACCACTGGCCAACAACTGATCAATAATACGCCGATTGCTCTGCTGTTCGAAGAATTGGCTGATACTGGCAGCCACAATTGGACCAATACCGTCGACGGCTTCCAGTTCTTCACGAGAACAGTTCATTAACGGCTCCAATGCCATAAAATGATCCGCCAGCAATACGGCCACATGTTCACCAACGTGCCGAATCCCCAGGGCAAAGAGAAAACGGGACAGATCAATGGTTTTGGCGTTTTCGATGGCACCTACCAGATTTGCCGCTGATTTGGCACCCATTCTTTCCAATTCACTCAGCACGGATTCATCCAACGCAAAGATATCGGCAACTGATGAAAGCAGCTTTTTATCGACAAGCTGATTTACAAGCTTTCTACCCAGGCCGTCAATATCAAATGCGCTTTTTGAGGCAAAATGCTTGATGCGCTCTTTTACCTGAGCTGAACAGCTTGAGTTGATGCAGCGCGTGGCCGCCTCCCCTTCCATGCGGATCACTTTAGAATCACAGACCGGACACCTGTTGGGCATCCTAAACATGGTTTCGCTACCGTCTCTTTTCGACGCGATAACCTTGACAACTTCCGGGATGACGTCTCCGGCTCTTTGCACCAAAACATGATCTCCAATACGGACATCTTTTTTTTCAACTTCATCTTGATTGTGAAGGGTAGCCCGGCTGACCCGAACCCCGCCAATGTTTACCGGCCGTAAATGGGCCACCGGTGTTAAGACGCCGGTGCGCCCCACCTGGACTTCTATCGCTTCGATGGTAGTGGTTTCCTGTATAGCTTTAAATTTGTACGCGATGGCCCATCTCGGGCTGCGGGAGGTCGCTCCCAACTGTTGCTGCAGGGCAATACGGTCAACCTTTACAACAACGCCATCGATGTCATAGGCAAGCTGGTGGCGTTTGGCGCTCAATTCCCGATAATAATCCAGCGCCGCTTGAATGGAAATGCCCGAGCGAATGAGCGGATTTATTCTGAAGCCCCAGTGCTTTAGTACCTTTAGCAGCTCTCCATGCGTTTCAAAAGCTGCGCCTTCAACAAGCCCCACCCCGTAGAAAAAAATCTCCAGCGGCCGGGTGGCGGTAATTTTCGAATCCAATTGCCGTAAAGATCCGGCGGCAGCATTTCGGGGATTGGCAAATGGCGACTGTTCTTGACGAACGCGTTCTTGATTGAGGCGTTTAAACGCTTCCAGACCGATAAATACTTCTCCCCTGATTTCACATCTGGGCGGTACCGGGGTCGCTGGATCCGATTGCATCACCAGCGGCACGGTTTGAATCGTTTTGACATTATCCGTAATCACCTCGCCGGTCTGACCGTCGCCACGCGTAGCAGCCGTAACCAATTTTCCATATTCATATATGAGTTCAACGGCCACACCGTCCATTTTGGGCTCGGCCGTGTAACTGATGGTATCGGGTTCACCAAGGTTTCGTCTAACTCTCCGGTCAAATTCCAGGATGTCTTCGTCATTAAACCCATTATCCAAACTCAGCATCGGAATGGTGTGGGCCACCGAATCAAATTTTTCCAATGGCGGGGCGCCTACCCGGACCGTTGGCGAATCCGGTTGTCGCAGCTGGGGGTATTTTTCCTCCAACCGTATCAATTCCTGCATCAGGCGGTCATACTCGGCATCCGAAATTTCGGGATCATCCAGCACATAATAGCAGTAATTATGCCGGTGCAGAGCCGATCTCAGTGCCTGAGCTTTCTCTATGATTCGAGGACTTATATCTTCTGGCATACGCTTTTAATCACCTCGCATGCCGCTAGGCGGCCGCGTTTGAATTCTTTCATTTTAAAACCGGGGCGCCATTTGAAAGAAGTCAGTTCATCCGAGACCACTGCCAGCGCACCCAGATCGACTCCGCGATATCGGGCCACGGTAAACAAGGACGAAATTTCCATCTCAACCGCCAAAGCGTTAAGACGCTGATAGGTTTCCACTTTGTGACGCGTTTCACGATAAATGGCATCCGTCGTCCAGATCGCCCCGCTATGGAACTTGATTTGCATCTGATTCAATTCGGCGCTGAGCCGGGCGGCCAGCCTTTCAGAAGGGTATGATCGGCCATTCTCATTGTGCTGATAATGCCTGGAGGTGCCTTCATCAATAAGGGCCGATGTCGCTACAACAATATCGCCGATCTTAACCTGCTGCGAAATTGAACCGCACCATCCCAAAAAATAGAGGGTCTCGGCTCCCCATGCAATTAGATTTTCAATCACCATGACCGCGTATGGTGCGCCGACCAGCGGGCCGCATAATGATATCCCAGCGCTCGAGCTGCTTGAAACATACAGACGACTGGTAAATAGTTTTTGATAATCATCGGCATCAAAATCAAATAACTCGCGCAGCACCAAAAGATCTGTCTCAGTCCCGGAAACCACTGCCACAGGTCCCAGCTCTGGAGAATTTTTCCCTTTCTTAGGAAATATGATACCACTGTCAGAATTCATTCATGGCACCCTTACAGGCCAATTCCAAGACAACCGGCCAGGGGCTTGTTCCCCATTGGAATGATGGAATACTGGAATATTGGAAAAATGGTGAATTACAACCCAACGATTTCGTTAAAAACAGACAATATCCTTTTTTAAACCTAATATTCCATCGTTCCACAATTCCATTATTCCATGATGGAGGTAAAAATATGCCTTAACAGCTAACTGTATTAAAAATTAGCGATATAAATCCCGAGGCGCTTGACCTACTGCGGTTTGTGCAAAACGGTCAGCTCCTCTTTAACCTCATCGATGATATCGTACAACCACATCAGATCCTCGATGGTCAGCCGGCCGGCTTTGACCGGCGCTCTTTCGCTGCCGTCCTTTTTTAGTAAAATCCGCGGCCCGATTTGAACCTTTGGCTCGCTCTCACCATATTGATTGATCGAAACCACCAAACCAGTTTCATCACATTTCCACTTTTTTAATACCACATCTTTTTCCGGATCGTACGGCATAACAACCTCCACTCAACAATAACGTTTCTAAAATTAACCTCAGAATTTTGATATTTAGATATTTTTTGATTGTTTACCACGAAAACACGAAAGCCTAAAAGCACGGAATTGATTTTGTCTACTTTTCGTGATTTTGCCTGCCCGGTTAAACCTTTTTACAGTGCTCAACCGGGGTTCTGTCGCGCTTTCGGGGTTCATTTTTTCTTTTTGAGTTCAGGATTATCCGATTGGGCGTCATCAAATCTAATGGGTCAAAAATCGCTTGTCAATCAGTCTTTTCCATTTAAAAAGAACTTGACAACTTCATGCAACCCAGATATCCGAACCGCACAGTTTTTTTCCAGCGGACAGAAGACAGATGTCAGATGCCAGAAAACAGCTGGTAAATCAAGATGATGCATATAATTTGAATCTGTTATCTGTTTTCTGCCTTTTAAAGTGCTGCCGGCTTCTGGCAACTGGCTGTCAGTAATTGATCATGGGCTCTTGTCAGTAGCCAGCCTGCGAAGAGCCGTTCGGCCCTGAGCTCACGGCCGATGGGCTCAGCCGAGACGTGGCGAGCAGCCAGCAGCAGAAGAAATGAAACCCTGAACCCTGCGTGCCTCGCCATCTTGTCGCGGCATAGCTCGCAACCTTTGAACCTTAGCAGAAATGCCAATTCCAACGCCCTTTCACGACAGAACCGCCGCTTTGTGCACCAGCTACAAATGGGCCGATTGGGCCGGCTATTGTGCCGTGTCTTCCTATAGCCTGCCCAACGACGGCGAATACTACAGCCTGCGTCATGCTGCCGGCATAATTGATATCAGCCCGCTGTTTAAATATGAAGTTAGCGGGCCGGACGCGGTAGCGTATTTGTCCCGCATCATGACCAAAAATATTGAAGACCTTCCGATCGGCCGCGCGGCCTATTGCTGCTGGTGTGATGATTTCGGCAAGATTATCGATGATGGGACCGTTTTTCGTTTGGATACAGATCGCTTACGCGTGCATACTGCTGAACCGATGCTGGCATGGTTTAGGCAGTATAGGCGTGGTTTTGACGTCATTCTCGAAGATATCAGCGCCGATATTGCAGCTGTTGCGATTCAGGGACCGACATCCCGCGAAATTTTAAAGCAGGTTACCGATATTGATCTGGACGCACTGGCGTATTATGGCGTGGTGACCGCGCCAGTTGATAATCTGCCCGTGCTGATATCCCGTACCGGATATACCGGTGATTTAGGATACGAGCTGTGGGTGGATAATACAAATGCCCTGCCCCTCTGGGATGCCCTGATGGCCGCCGGTAAACCCTATTTGCTGCAACCCTTCGGCCTGGACGTTTTGGATATTGCCCGCATCGAAGCCGGCCTGATTTTAAATGGGGTCGAGTTTCACAATGCAGCCCATTGCCTGATCGAATCCCAAAAATCGACGCCTTATGAGCTGGGCCTGGGCTGGGCAGTCGACCTCGATCGAGAGCCCTTTTGCGGCCAAGGGGCGCTGAAGGCCGAGCAGGCTATCGGACCACAGCTTGCCCTCGTCGGGCTTGAGCTGGACTGGGATGAACAGGAAGCGCTTTATGCCAAACATGGATTGCCCGTCCAGATACTGCCGGGCGCCTGGCGAAGCGGCATGCCGGTTTATGATAACAACGGCAACCGCCAAGTCGGCAAAGCCACCAGCGGCACCTGGTCACCCTTGATCAAAAAAAATCTGGCGCTGGCGTCGGTCGCAACACCTTACGCCAAGACCGGCACGATGCTCAAAATCGAATATACCGTTGAATACCAGCGCGAAACCGTAACCGCGGTGGTCACAAAAATGCCGTTTTATAATCCCGAACACAAAAGGCGCTAATGGTATGGATCAGATCGCACCGCCGTTTCATTCTGAAATCCCGACTAAACGCTATGATGCCATTGTTGTCGGAGGCGGTCATAATGGACTCGTCTGCGCAGCCTACCTGGCAAAAGCCGGCAAGACGGTTCTGGTATTGGAAAATAGACATATCCTCGGAGGAGCCGCTGCCAGCGATGAGATATTTCCAGGCTTTACCTTTTCGATTTACTCTTATGTCGTCAGCCTCTTTCGCCCACATATCGTCCGCGAACTCGAACTGACCCGGCACGGCTATCAGGTCATCCCGCTGGAATGCACCTTTACGCCGTTTCCTGACGGGGAATCCATGACGCGTTGCGGTGACCCGGAAGCCACCCGGCGCGAAATCGCACGTTTCAGTCCAACCGATGCGGAAATAGCGCCCCATTTCTCATTGGCCATGACGCAAATGGCCAGTTTCATAAAACACATGATAGACTCACCGGCCCCGGATCTGGCCTCTTTGAAAATCAGCGAACTGTCCAAATTGCTCGGTTTGGGGCGGCGCTTCAAAGCGCTGACCGAAGGCGATAAATATATTTTCACCAAAATGATGACCATGAGTGCCGTTGAGTTTTTACGGTTGTGGTTCGAATCCGATCGTCTGATCGGGCCCATGTCGGTCAGTGGCATCATCGGCACCTTTTTAGGCGTACGGTCCCCGGGAACGGCTTATGTCCTGCTGCACCATTACATGGGTGAAATCGACGGGGCCTTTCGCTCATGGGGGTTTTCCAAGGGCGGCACCGGAGGGGTTAGCCTGGCGTGCGCACGTGCCGCCCGGTCATACGGCGCCGACATTCGGACCGAAGCCGCAGTCGAAAAAATTATCATCAGACAGGGAAAAGCCGTGGGCGTGGTCGTCCGCGGTGGGCATGAAATCAAAAGTCAGACCGTCATCTCGGCTGCCGATGCCCATCAAACATTTTTCAAGCTGGTGGGTGAACAGCACCTTGACGCTGATTTTGTGCAACGGCTAAAGCGCTTTAAATACAGGGGCAGTTCCGCCAAAGTGAATCTGGCTGTGGACCGTCTACCGAATTTCAGCAGCAAACCGGGGGACGGGCCGCACCTGCGCGGCGATATCACCATTGCCCCGGGTGTCGAATACCTGGAAAAGGCCTATGATGACGCCAAATACGGCGATTTTTCAAAACGCCCTTTTTTGGATATCGTCATCCCCTCTTTGACTGATCCCACTGTCGCACCGCCGGGCAAACATGTGATTTCGATTTTCGTCCAGTATGCGCCTTACCACATAAAAGAAGGCGCCGCGCAGTGGCCGGCAAAGCGGGAAGCACTGGGGGATACGGTGGTCGATACGCTGGCAGAATACTGCCCGAATTTAAAAGACAGCATCCTGCACCGTCAGGTTGTTACGCCCTGGGATCTGGAGCAAGACGTGGGTCTGACCGAGGGCAACATTTTTCAAGGAGAACTAAGTCTCGAGCAGTTGGGCCCGTTTCGCCCGGTTTCCGGCTGGTCGCGCTATCAGACGCCCATCGATGACCTCTGGATGTGCGGTTCCTGCGTGCACCCGGGCGGTGGCATCATGGGCGCCCCCGGCGAATTGGCAGCCAAGAGTCTGCTTAAGTCCTGATTAATTCAGGACTTAAGCAGGCGTTATTTGTTATTAGTTAATAGTTATTAGTTATTAGAGTAAGCCTGACTAAATAAAAAGGTTTGGAATCCAGATTTTCAGTTCGAATAACGAATAACCAATAACAAATAACTACCCATTTTAAGTTTATGACCAATTAAGGCAGGAAGAATGTCGGAAAGCAATACATACGACGTTATCGTAATCGGTGCCGGACATAACGGTTTGACCGCTGCTGCGCTGCTGGCTAAACAGGGCCGTAAAGTCCTGGTACTAGAGCGGCGCAGTACTATTGGAGGCCTGGCAGCCGGTGAGGAATTTCACCCCGGATATCACACAGCTGGTGTTTTGCACGATAGCGGCCAGGTTCGAGCCCAGGTTGTCAGGAGCCTTGATTTAAAGTCACACGGCCTGGAAATCCGCCCGGGACGGCCATCCTTTCTGGCATTGGATCCTGGAGACCAGGGCATGCTTTTGAGTCACAAAGAGCGCCGCAGCGCCAAAGAAATCCATTTTTACTCACCTGAGGACGCCAAGCAATACCGTCAATACTACAAATTTATCAGGCGCGTTGCCGGTGTGGTCAATCGCATTTTCAATCAGCTTCCGCCGGCGACCGATTCACCGAATGGGCGCACGCTATGGGATCTTTTCAGAACCGGTTTTGCGCTGCGGCGCCTGGGCAAAACCACCATGCTGGATTTGATGCGCATCGCCCCCATGTGTGTTGCTGACTGGCTTAACGAATGGTTTGACAATAATCGTCTAAAGGCTGCATTGGCCGGTACTGGTTTAAGTGGCAATTTTGCCGGCCCCTGGAGTCCCGGTTCTGCCTTTAACCTGCTGGTGTGGGAGTGCACCTCAAAATACAGGCTTAATGGCGGACCACGCTCGCTGATTGCTGCGCTTGAAAAAGCGGTTCTGTCCCAGGGGGGTGAGATTCGAACCGCTTCGGAAGTCAGTGAAATACGGATTGACAAAGGGCAGGTCAAAGGGGTGGTGTTAAAAGACGGCGAGCTGTTTCAGGCCGCCATCGTGTCGGCATCCTGCGACCCCCGACATACTTTTTTGGATCTGGTGCCGGGAAAGCAGGTTGAAAACTGGCAGGAACATCGCATGCAGCATATCCGCGGCGTCGGAACAACCGCCAAAGTGAATCTGGCGCTCAATCGCCCGCTCGAATTTAACGGCCGCTCGGGCGAAAAAATAGCCTTTGCCCGCACGGGTCACCACCTGGACCACATCGAAAAGGCTTTTGACGCCTGCAAGTACGGCCAGTTTTCAGCCGAACCCATCCTCGATATCCATATACCCACCGTGTCAGATCCGGATCTGGCCCCACCGGGGCATAGCGTGGTTTCGATTCTGGTGCATTTTGTGCCCTATAGATTGCAAGCGCGCTGGGATCAGGACCAGATTGAAAAGCTGGGAGACACGGTTGTCAATACATTGGAGCCCTATGCGCCCGGACTGACCGATACAATTGTTGCCCGGGAAGTATTGACGCCTTTTGATCTGGCAAAGCGCTACGGCCTGGTGCAGGGACATATCCTACATGGTGAGCACGCCTTGGATCAGTTGATCTTAAGACCCACCCCCGAATGCGCCCGCTATCAGACCCCCATCAAGGGGTTGTATCTGTGCGGCAGCGGCAGCCACCCGGGCGGCGGCATCACTTGCGGCCCGGGAGCAATGGCAGCTTCTGTCATCACACAAACCTAAATAACGGCTATTCTCCTGATTATCCTGCATTTAATAAAGCGAGTTTGATTGAAAGCCAAAGGAGTCGTTGACAGCCTGAGCCGGAAAACGACAGCTCACGTCTCCGGAGCTGCAATTCGGGCCGAAAAACGACAAGTCATTGGAGACAGATAGGTTGGTAAGCTGATGCTGACCCAAATTCGTTTCATGAGCAAATATTACTCAATAAAGTTTCGAAACGCATCTATCCGAGACATATTTCCGGCGCAAAATGTTTGGTTAATAGAATAAAGATATCAAAGGCTGAAATTATATATTCATAGCCGAAGTGTGGATTTCGAGGTCTAGTATATAATCTTGGAGAAACTGAATTAGCGGATTATTACACCTGTGATATAAAATGAATATCGCAAG
>JABAHP010012704.1_pt3 | contig 10270 bp, 7 predicted proteins | sample 7062081 | NCBI WGS metagenome assembly JABAHP01 (sample SAMN14534357, study PRJNA622989) | marine sediment metagenome | biome: marine biome [ENVO:00000428]; feature: marine pelagic biome [ENVO:01000023]; material: deep marine sediment [ENVO:00002113] | place: India: Gulf of Kutch | collected... | reverse complement strand
GCAAAGATCTTGACTACATCCTCAAGCACTACATACATGATTCCACTCCCAAACTCCACTGATTCGGACGCCGGACCACACGGATTTCACGCCCCCAGGGACAGGTCCACGTCACGGCCGCCAAAGAGCTTGCGCACAAGGAAATAGAGCACACCGATGGCGATCAGAACAAACACGATGATGGTCGTCGAATAGGCCGCCGCAACCCCCACTCCCCCCTGCTCCCACTCGCTGAGAATGCTAGCAGTGACGATGCGCCACCGGGGACTCACCAGGAAGATGATGGCCGAGAGGCTGGTCATGTGGCGAGTGAAGGAAAAGATCAAGCCCGCCAGCAACGCCGGGAGGATCAGGGGTATGGTCACCCTACGGAAGGTAAGCTGGGCGTCAGCGCCCAGGTTGCTGGACGCCTCCTCAATACTAGGATCGATCTGCTGCAAGGCTGCAACACCTGCTCGGACCGACGCGGGCAGGCTGCGCACAGCGTAAGCGGCAAGGATAATGAAGGCGGTGCCGGTCAGCGCCAGCGGCTTGCCCATGAAACACATGGTCGCTATCAGGCCTACCAGCACCGTGGTCAGGAATACCCGGAATCCACCCTTGACTTGCTGCACAACCAGGACAGCCAAAAAGGCGTAGATGATGGCCAAGATAGGTAGCGGCGTCTGGAAGAAGACCTGGATGTGATCCGCAAACTGATAGATGGCGTTGCTCCAGAACCCGCGCGGGATGGATTGGCTGAGAGACCTGATGGGACTGGCAATATACACAATCAGATTGGCCATAATCAGATAGGCGCCCATGCCCACCAGGGTCCAGGCAGCTGTCTTGCGCCTCTTCCACAGCCCTACGCTTAGCCCGAGCCCAACGGAGATCCCGCCCAGCAAATACAGCATCACCTCATTGCTCAAATAGCCCAGATCAATCGCGCCATCGGTAAAGGGGATATCCACCGGGCCTGTATCCACGTGGAACTGGGCCAGTAGTAGACCGGTGATGCCACCCAAAAGGAAGGTGAACCATTGCATGCGACGGGTGCTAAAGACCGTTCGCACCAGATAGAAGGCCAGCAGCAAGTACAGCACCCACACCACGAACATGGGTGGCGTACTGAAAGCCAGCACAAACCCGATACCCAGGATCGTGCCAGGCACCGCACCACCCAGGTTTGAAACAAAATCCACGGCATCCTTCCCGGCAAACTTTTTTCTGACAACTAGGAAGGCGATGACCATTCCGGTCAGGCCAGCGATGGGCGTGGCATAAGTACTCAGGAACGTGGTATCCAGAATCGACTCCACTCCCCGCGTCAGCATCTGTTTCCACCACAGCAGCGTAGGCGTGAAGTCACTACCCCAAACGGCGCTGAATGAGCCCCAGACGATGGCCGCGTAAAGCACCACGATGAGCAAGCACACAGCATAGGTGATGATGATAAAGGGCCAGCGAATAAATGGCTCCTTGACNNCGGTTTGCCGGTCACCGAGATATAGGAGCGGCGGGTGACATAGTAACGCTGCACCAAAAAGACAACGAGTGTGGGAATCAGCAGCACAAAAGCCAGCGCTGATGCTTTCTGGTAGTCATACTCGCCTGCCACCGCCAAAAAGATCTGCGAGGAAAGCACCTGAACATTGCCTGATATGAAGAGAGGATTCCCCAGGTCGGCCAGCGACTCCACAAAGAGAAGTAGGAAGGAGCCAGCCAGTCCTGGAATCAGCAGGGGGAGGGTGACGGTGCGAAAGATGTGGAACTTCCCGGCGCCCAGGCTGTGGGCCGCCTCCTCCATGCTAGGATCTAGCCTCTCCAGCATGGCCCGGGTGATGAGATAGGCCACCGAGAAGAAGGTTATGATCTGGACGAACACCAGCCCGTCCATCCCATAGATGTCGTTGGCGCCCACCGGGAAAGTCATGCCAAACAGCCTGCGCGTCACTACCCCGTTTCGGCCAAAGAGCAAGATGGTTGCGAATGCAATAGCAAAGGGAGGTGACACGGTTGGGACCAGGGCCAGCAGGTGAACCAGCCGCTTGAGAGGCACGCTGCACCGCACCATAGTATAGGCAAAGACGAATCCAAGGACGGTGCCGCCTGTTGCGGTCAGCAAACCCATGATCAGTGTGTCGCGGAGGACCGTCCGCTGATAGGGACCGTAGTAGGAGTCGAAGAAACGCCCAATGTACTCCAGGCTGAACTCACCGGTCTCCGAATCAAAGAAACCGTTGAATGTGCCCCTGTAGAGCGGATACACCACGAAAATGTACAGGAACAGCCCACAATACAGCAGGCCGATCATCAGCACCGGATCGCGGGCGATGAGGGCGAATTCGCGATAGCGCCGCCGCAGGGACCTTCTCCATCCAGCTTCCGTGCGCCCGGCAGGCTGCGTCGCAGAAACGGTCATAAGACTCTCCCATGACACACGGGGCGAGAGGCCAAGCCCCTCGCCCCGTACTTGCTAGAAGGCTATTTCTTCAGGTCGTCAGCGCCCTGGATCTCGTTGGTGAACTTGTCCACGTACTCTTTCTTGTGCTCGCCTGACCAGAGGAAGTCATAGTCGATCAGGTTGACTTCCAGCAGCTCTGGATGCGACAACTCGACACCCTCAACCGTCGGCGCCTGGTAGGCGTGGTACTTGGGCCCCAGCGCCTGCGTCTCGGCGGTCAGCGCCCAGTCGAACCACTGCTTGGCCGCGTCCATATGCTTGGCGCCCTTGATGATGCCCATGCCGCCGATCTCGTAGCCGGTACCCTCCTCCGGGAAGGTCAGCTCCAGCGGCATCGCATTGTCTTCGATCTCGTGCACGATGTCGTGGGAGAAGACGATGCAGACCGCGGCCTCACCCTGGCCCACGAACTTGGCCGGCGCAGCTCCACTCTTGGTGAACTGGAGCATCTGGCCTGCATAGTCGTTCAGGTACTCCCAGCCCGCTTCCTGACCTCTGATCTGCAGGACCGTAGACAGGGCCGTGTACGAGGTGCCTGACGTTGAGGGGTGCGCCACGAGAACCTGCCCGGTGAACTCGGGCTTCAACAGATCGTCCCAGGACCTCGGCGGCTCGACGCCAGGATTCTCTGCCAGCCAGTCTGTATTGGTACAGAAGCCCAGAGTCCCCACATAGATGCCGGCCCAGTAGTTGTCGGCGTCCTTGAACTTTTCCTGGTCGCGAAGGTTCTTCAGGTTCGGCGAATCATAGGCCTCCAGCAACCCCTCACCCTTGGCAGCCACAAAACTGTCGATCGGGCCACCCCACCAGATATCAAACTGGGGGTTGTCCTTCTCCGCCCGGATGCGGGCCAGCGACTCGCCACTGGACATGCGGACATAGTTGACCGTGATGCCAAACTGCTCCTCGAACTCCTGCTTCATGCCCTGGCACCACTCCTCCTGCGGCGTGCAGAGCACGTTGATCTCCGTGTCTCCCCCACCACCGCAGGCCGCCACTCCCAGAAGGATGCTCATTAACATGAGCAGAGTCACGAACGGTAGAGCCTTCCGCTTCATTGCCTTTCCCTCCTCAATCAATATTGATGGCTTCTATCTCTATATGAGGAATGGCCAGCCCCTTCGCGTGGATAGCGCCAAAACACCAGGTGCCAGCGGCACAGCCTGTCAAACAGGGTACCTCAGGCAGTCATACTCCCTCCTTATGTTGCCCTGCACCTCCTCGTGCGTGCCTTTTCGTGTGGGTAGGCTACGCCCTACTGTCGCGAACTACTCAACACCGAGCCACTGGATCGACCCGGCACCAAAAAAGTATGTTCCGATGGACCGACGTAGACACAACAACGACGTCCTGAGTGTACCACTACCTACCGAGTTTGTCAACTTGTCCGGCGCTGTCTCAAGCACAACGCTTCTTGCGGGCTTCTTCCACAGCCCTACTTTGAAAGCTCTGAATCCCTCCCCAAAGGATCCGCCGATCCGCCGCCCCTTCTCGTACTCGATACCCTGTTCGAGCAAAATGTGGTATAATGAGTACAGGAGATCTGGCCGTGATCCGGTTGATGAGATCGCTCGGTACCGTCCTTGTCCTTGCGGCTCTTGCCCAGGGAATGATCGCCTGCACTGCGGGTACGGCGACAGGTTCGTTCCAACCCGTAGAGGCGGCCGTGACCGGCCTGCCTCCACCCGCGCACAGCTCTGACGTGTCCCTGGAACAGGCGCTGAGCGACAGGCGGTCCGTGCGGGACTATGGCTACCAGCCGCTCACGGCTGCAGACCTTGGGCAATTGCTGTGGGCAGCCCAGGGCATCACCTACGAGCGCGGCTTTCGCACCGCGCCTTCGGCAGGGGCACTCTACCCGCTGGAGGTCTATCTGGTCACGGCAGAAGGTGTATTTCACTACGAGCCTGGGCACCACCAGCTCAGACTCGTGATGCAGGGAGATGCTCGCCCCGCACTCTACCAGGCTGCGCTGAGTCAGGAGCCGGTGCTGAGAGCCCCGGCAGTATTTGCCCTGGCGGCAGTCTATGCCAGGACAGCCCAAAAGTACGGTCAGGAGCGCAGTCCTCGCTATGTTCACCTGGAGGCCGGTCACGCAGCCCAGAACCTTTTGCTGCAAGCCACCGCGTTGGGATTGGGTGCTGTGCCAATCGGAGCGTTTCACGATCAGCAGGTTCAGACAGCGCTCGGCATCCCAGCAGATCACCAGCCGCTCTATCTGATCCCGGTCGGGCATCCCAAGGATTCCGGCTAGCAGTGACAAGGAGGCGGGGGAAATGGAGGAGAATCAAGCTAGTCCACACAAGCCATGGCTGAGTTCCTATGATGAGTGGGTCCCGGCGACCATGGACTACCCCGAGATCCGGCTGGATCAACTGCTGGCCGACTCGGCAGCGAAACATCCGGAGCAGCAAGCCATAGTCTTTGGAGCGAGAGTTGGGTCGCGCGTTCTGGATGCGGCCCTGTCATACCAACAGCTAGACCAGGCAGTAAACCAACTGGCAACATCACTGCAGCAGCTCGGCGTGGGCCGGGGCGATCGGGTTGCCATCATTATGCCCAACTGCCCCCAGTTCGTCATCGCCTTCTATGGCATCCTGCGGGCAGGCGGCATTGCCGTGCCCTGCAACTTTCTCTACAGCGCATCCGAGCTGGAGCACCAGTTGGCCGACGCTGGCGCAGAGATCGCCATTGTGCTCAGCCCCTACTACCCCCGGGTGCACAGCATTCGCAGCGGTGCAGGACTGCGCCACGTGATCGTCACCAACATCAAGGAGTACTTTCCTCCGCTCCTTCGCCTCTTGTTCACCCTGACCAAAGAGAAAAAGGGCGGGCACCGCACGGTTCTGGCCTCTCCCGACGACTTCTGGTTTGAATCCTTGCTTGCAGCCCCCCGGACGGTGCCCAAGCCAATTCAAACCAACCCCCAGGACACTGCCTGCTTGCTCTACACCGGTGGTACGACAGGCGTGCCCAAAGGCGCCCAGCTTACCCATCACAACCTCGTGTCCAATGCCGTGGCTGGCCTGGCCTGGTCCGGCGCCCAACAGGCAAACGAGGTCACCATTGGAGCCCTTCCCCTCTTCCACTCCTATGGGATGACATCCGTGATGAATATGAGCGTCGCGGGTGCACTTACCATGGTACTCATTCCCGACCCGCGCGACATCCTGCATATCATGGGCTCGGCCGGCAAGCACAGCGCCACGTTCTATCCCGCCGTACCGACCATGTACGTAGCCATCAACAATCACCCACAGGTCAAAGAGTTCGATCTGACTTCCATCCGCGTCTGTCTCAGTGGAGCAGCTCCACTTCCTGCCGAAGTACAGGAGAAATTCCAGGAACTCACCGGCTGCGCGTTGGTGGAGGCCTACGGCCTCACGGAGACCAGCCCCGCAACTCACGTCAATCCGATCGGGCGGAACCGGATCGGCTTCATCGGTGTCCCTTGGCCCGACACCGATGCCCGCATTGTGGACGTCGACACCGGAGAGGAGGAACTGGCTACCGGCGAGATCGGGGAGCTGGTCATTCAGGGTCCACAGGTCATGAAAGGCTACTGGGCCCAACCCACCGAAACTGCCAACGCCCTGCGCGAACACGCTGCGCTAGGCCCCGGCCTCTGGTTCCACACCGGGGACATTGCCCGAATGGACGAGGAAGGCTACTTCCAGATCGTGGATCGCAAGAAGGACATGATCATCTGCGGCGGATTCAACGTCTATCCGCGCGACGTCGAGGAGGTACTGTTCAAGCACCCGGCAGTCAAGGAGGCCGCCGTGGTGGGAATTCCTCACGAGTACCGGGGCGAGACAGTCCAAGCATTCGTGGTGCTCACGGATGGCTCATCAGCCACAGAAGAAGAGATCGTCGCATTCTGCCGCGGGCACCTGGCCAGTTACAAAGTGCCTTCCAGCATCAGATTCCGCTCAGAGCTACCCAAGTCCACCGTCGGCAAAGTACTGCGCCGCGAATTGGCCCGGGCTCCGGATGAACCGAGCTAGAACCCGGCTAGAATGGGGACCGATCTTACCGACAGGGACCGGGGGAGAGGGTATTATGCAGCGCAGTGATCAGCTGCCAGCCATCGTAGTTGCATTGAACAACGCAGTCTCATTGTAGTGCATTCACGCTGGTAGCTGATCGCTTTTTTGCGCGGAGCCGAACAGATGATCAAGAGAACCACGAGACACTCGCCACGGATGTCGATCTGCAATCTGTGGATTCTGGTCACGCGAACCCCAATCGATAGCGCTTTTCCTCCAGGGAGAGCATAGATGACACGAACGGAGACTCTGTGGGCGCGGCTGTCAGCCGGAGAGGTACTCATATCTGACGGTGCCATCGGTACCCTGCTTCAAAGCATGGGCATGCCGCCTGGCCTGTCCCCGGAGGTCTGGGTCATCGAGCAGCCGGACCAGATCCGGGCCCTGCACCGGGATTATCTCGAGGCCGGGTCCGACATAGTCCTCACCTGCACCTTCGGCGGCACCCGCACCCGGCTGAGGGATCACGGTCTGGCAGATCGCGTGGTCGAGGTCAATCGCCGTGCTGCAGAACTGGCCCGTGATGAGACCGGCGATGCCGCATTTGTCGCCGGGGACATAGGACCAACCGGCAAGTTGCTCAAGCCGCTGGGCCCGCTGACGCCGGAGGAGGCAACCGCCGCTTACCAAGAACAAGCCACAGGCCTGGTCGAAGGCGGGGCTGACTTTCTGCTTATCGAGACCATGAGCGACCTTGGGGAAGCCAAGGCTGCCATTGAAGGTGCCCGCCGTGCCACCGACATACCCATCGTCTGCACATTCAGCTTCGACACACGCGGTCGCACAATGATGGGCACCAAGCCCATCACGGTAGCAGAGCAAATCGGCCCGCTCGTACAGGGGGTGGGCGCCAACTGCGGTATTGATCCCGCAGAGTACGTCCCATTCCTGCAGGCGATGCGTTCAGCCGCTCCTGATGCCCTGCTCTGGGCCAAGCCCAATGCGGGCCTGCCACGCATAGTAGGTCAGCAAGCCGTCTACGATGCCTCCCCGGCCTACATGGGACAAATCGCTACCGAACTATGTCAAGCTGGTGCCCAGGTCATCGGCGGCTGTTGTGGTACCACCCCGGACCACATACGCGCCATCGCTGGCGCACTGAAGAACCACTCTTGCTGATGGAGGGAACATGATCGTCGAAACCTTGCTGCTTCGTTTGGGAGGCGAGTCTGGCATCGACAACGCCATCTCGGCCGGCGATGTGCTGACCCGGTCCGCCGCCCGCACCGGCTATCACGTCCATACATTCCGGACCTATCCCGCCGAGATCAAGGGCGGGCCAGTCATGTTCCAGCTCCGCGTGGGCGTGCAGCCAGTCCCGTCACTAGGAGACCAGTTGGATGTCCTGCTGGCTTTCAATGAACAGGCATGGGACCTTCACCAAGCCTCCCTGCGCCCCGATGGCATCCTCATCTACGATCCCGGAATGCACGACGCGCCCGAAGCGTTCAAGGGTACTGCCTACGGTATTCCCCTCGACGCCATGGCCCGGGATCTCAACCTGCGCAAGGGCAAGAACCTTATAGCCCTGGGGGCACTGGCCGCCCTCCTTGGCTTTGACTTTCCCGAGCTTCAGGCAACCGTCAAGGATCTGTACGGGCGCAAGCGTCCCCAGTTCGTGGAGAGCAACCGCATGGCGCTGCTTGCAGGCTACCAGTGGGTCAGGGACAACATCCACGGCGAGATCCCGTTGCGGCTCGCCAAGCCCCAGCGAACCCGGCAATCGCAACTGGTCATGTCTGGCAACCGGGCCATAGTGGCAGGAGCCCTGACCGCAGGTTGCCGCTACTTTGCCGGCTACCCCATCACGCCGGCCTCTGACATCCTTGAGGAGATGGCCAAACGGCTGCCCGACATCGGGGGGGCCACCTACCAGACCGAAGATGAGATTGCCGCCATCGGCAGCGTCGTGGGCGCATCCATCGCCGGGGTCAAGGCCATGACCGCTACCAGTGGGCCGGGCTTCTCCCTGATGCAAGAAATGCTTGGGCTGGCGACGATGGCTGAGGTCCCCCTAGTTGTCATCAATTCGATGCGCGCTGGCCCATCTACCGGCATGCCCACCAAGATGGAGCAGGCAGACCTGAACATCGCACTCTATGGAGGTCACGGTGAGGCCCCACGCATCGTCCTGGCTGCGCGCTCGGTAGAGGACTGCTTCTACCAGGCCATGCAGGCATTCTACCTTTCCGAAACCTTTCAGATGCCCGTCATCCTGCTGGTGGACCAATCCCTCTCCCACCGCACAGAGACTCTGCTCATGCCAGACACCCAAGTCGTACCCGTCGTCGAGCGCCTGCGTCCTGGCCCGGAGGACGTTGAGGACTACCGGCGGTACCGGCTGACCGAGAGCGGCATCTCGCCCATGGGCGTGCCCGGATTTGATCCAACGCCCTATACGGCGACCGGCCTGGAACACGACGAATTTGGCGCGCCCAACTACACCCCCGACATGCACGCAGCCCAACTGGACAAGCGCGGCCTCAAGTTCGAGGTGGTAGCTGACGCGCTTTGCGGCCTGGAGCCACCTCTGGGATGCATAGGCTACGGTGTGCCCGAAAAAGAGGCTCAGGTCGGCGTGCTGGCCTGGGGCTCCACAGCAGGTGTCGTTCGCGAGGCAGTGGAGGAGCTGGCAAGTGAGGGGCAACCCGTTACTGCGCTGGTTCCCGCCGTCATCAACCCCCTGCCCTCCGACCGCATCATGGAGTTCGCCAGCAATCTCAAGGCCATCATTGTCCCCGAGGTGAATCGCACAGCCCAGTTTGCCGCCTGGGTAAAGGCCCATACCGAACTGCACCTGATATCACTGAACAAGTATGGGGGCCTGCCCTTCACTCCGTCGGAAATTCGGAACAGGGTATTGGAGTATCTGAAACCCGAAACTGTGGAACCAGAACCTCAAGATCAACCCGTCGCGGAGGTGGCCCATGGCTAAAAAAGCCCGCTCGAAAGCGAAACCGGCGCTTAAGCCCAAAGACTACAAATCCCACGTCAAGCCGACCTGGTGCCCCGGTTGCGGCGACTATGGAGTGCTCGCCTCCTTATTCCAGGCCATGTCCAGGCTCGAACTCGACCCGGCCAACACTCTGGTCGTGTCGGGCATTGGATGCTCCAGCCGGCTGCCCTTCTTTGTCAAGACCTATGGATTCCAGACAGCTCACGGGCGCGTCCTGCCGGTCGCCATCGGAGCCAAGATCGCCAACCCCGACCTGACGGTAATAGCCGTGGGTGGCGACGGCGATGGATTTAGCATCGGTGGCGGCCATCTTGCACACGCGGTGCGCCGCAACCCCGACATCACCTATGTGGTCATGGACAACAATATCTATGGTCTGACCAAGGGCCAGACCTCACCCACCTCGCCCCTGGGTCTCAAGACCAAGAGTACACCCTTCGGCTCGTCGGATGCGCCGATCAACCCCATGGCCTGGGTCCTGGCCTCCGGTGTCAGCTTCGCTGCGAGGGGTTTCTCAGGCAATCCCAAGTACCTGACCGACCTGATCGTGCAGGGCATCCAACACTCTGGATTCTCCTTCATCCAGACCATGAGCCCCTGCCCCACATTCTACAACACCTTTGACCTGTGGCGTCCCCTGCTCGAGGACCTGCCAGAGGACTATGATCCTGGCGACTTGATGCAGGCCATGTCCCAGGCATTCCGGGATGATGTCATCCCTGTGGGCGTGCTCTACAACCAGGTCCGGCCTACCTTGCAGAGTCACACCCGTATCACCAACCACCCGCTCAAGCCCTCTGCCCGGGACTTTGACCCGCG
>JABAHP010000939.1_pt3 | contig 10270 bp, 9 predicted proteins | sample 7062081 | NCBI WGS metagenome assembly JABAHP01 (sample SAMN14534357, study PRJNA622989) | marine sediment metagenome | biome: marine biome [ENVO:00000428]; feature: marine pelagic biome [ENVO:01000023]; material: deep marine sediment [ENVO:00002113] | place: India: Gulf of Kutch | collected... | reverse complement strand
ACCATTTCTTTCTGCTGCATTTTAGCACATGAAGCCATGCTTGCCATCACAATGAGCAGTACAATAGATACATGTTTCATTTGAGGTCTCCTTTCATTTTGTAATTGTTCAACGATTCAATTTTAACTTATGTTTATTGTAAAAAGTTTCATCTGACTTATTTTACGAATCATTTCCCAGAGCAGAATCCATCCACTCACGCGGGCTGATACCCACCTGCTCGGCGCGTTCGAGCAGCTCCTTGTGCTGCACGAGGCCTACGGGGTAACCGGCCATGGGATCGGGGCCTGCGGAGTAGCCGGCCATGGGATTGTAAGTAAGGGTATACCACAAACAGGCGACGAGCCATTCTTTCACCGGTGTCTTTTTCTCACCAAGATAAGCATATACCCGAAGTATTTCGTTTTTCGGATCAAATCCCAGGTCGATGTGTCCCAAATCAATCAGTAAAAACTGCATCGGCATCCCAACGAGCCACTTATCAAGCCCAAGCACATAACCAAACAGCAAATGCCCCAGTCGTTGTTTTTCGCTTTGGGCCTTGCGTGTGGGGATACCTAATCGGCCGGTTCCGATGCCGTGAATCCAGCCTTCAATGTAGCGAAACGTGTTATGGTGACAGTCGGAAGCCGTGTGGATTCCCGACGCGATGGCGCAGCAGGTTTTGTAAAGTTCCTGCTTCTGTTTATCCTTGAGCTTATCGAACGCTTCTAAATATGGGGGATAATCCCATTCGGGACGGATCTTCGGCAGTCCGGCCAGATCTGAGATCTCGGCATCGAGACGGGGACCGCGTCCGTTTTCATCATAAAACACGTCCTTTCCCAGGGCCTCCATGTCCTGTAGTTCGGACTCCTTTAAGGGGGAATGCGAGCCGGGCGCTGTAAAGCTGCTCTTCGAAAAGAAATCAAAAATAAGAAGCACTCGTTCCATCATCAGCTTCTGGACGTCCGTCAACTTGGATGCCGAACCAAGCCACTCATACGTACGATTGATAAAATTCGCAGCATGAGGGTATCTCTTGATAAATTCCTCCTTGCCCTTGCCTGCAAGATAACCCGTTAATACGGCATGTATTGTTCTCATGCTCTCTATATGGAACGGCTGGGTGGTTTTCTGCTCCCACCACATGGCAGAACACCAGCAACCATTGTGAAATGACGGCACATCCAGTTTGCCCCGGCCGATGGCATTCAACAATTCATCAACGGTAACCGGGAATCCACTATCACACGGCACAAGGCTGCCGATATGAGCGCGAATCTGGCGAGTGCTGTCATCCAGATCTCCTAATTTGCTCTGCATGCTGTTGATGTGTCTAATTTCCTCATCCCAGTCCTTTTCCTGGCCGGGAGACGTCCAGGTAAAAACCGGCCATCTATGTATCTCGTTACCTGCATCATCTGATTCGCCTTCAGATGAAGACTTCTTACCTGTGTATATCCCCTCAAAACCCGGAGATACCATATCGTAGGGCACTAATTTATTTTTCTTCTTTGCCATTATTTCTCGCTTTCATAAATCGTAGCCATAAAAAACCGCCGTAGCGTTCTTCTGATCGGCAAACCAACTGTCGTTTGTGCCGCAAACGCGAAAACCGTTATAGACGAGCAACTCACACAGAGAACAGTCATGAGGATTAGGCGGGCCGAAGTGCATCATAACCCTTGCCCCGCCTTTCCTTGCTGCTTTGAGCATTCCTTTAAGCAAGGCCGTGCCATACCCTTTTTCTCTTTCGGCTTTCTCCACCCACAAATCCCATATCCACGCCATCTTGTTCCAGGCCCAGAAATTGATGATCCCAAGGCCAACCACTACTCCATTGTCATCCTCAATGACCAACCACTGGGTACTATCCTGCTTAAGCAGCTTTTTAAGTTCGTCCGCTGTATGAACGGGGCTTATCCGAGCGCAACTTGCTGCATCGCTTGCCTTTGCCTGTCGAATCTTCACATTCCCACTCCCGGCCTCGGAAAATAACCTTTTGCAAAGCTTCTCATGCTTTGGGCAGCCGCTTTGGCATACTCGGCCCTGGACAGCGTGCCTCGCCTGATGCGCCGAATCGGTTTGCTGTGATAGGCCTCCTGAAAAGCCCTGACGCGCTCAATATCCCGGCTGTGCCAAACTCGCCAGCCTCGCCAGTCACGCTCAACATCATCGACCAGACCCACATCCAGCCACCGTAGAAGTGTACTCTTGCAAATACTTAGTTTTTTAGCAACTTCGACTGTAGTATACATTTGGTTATTCCTTATTAATGTAAATATATTAACTATATTAATTTTAGTGTGCTATCTCTCTATGTCAACCATTTTTTTCCTTTTTTTTGAGATTATTTTAGGATTGCATCAACTAGGATATACCTTCCTGACATATGTCAGGATATATAATCCGATGGTACATAAAAGGAGCTGTCTCCTAAGTATTTATAAACTATCATCTGACAAAACACTTAAGTCAGAAAACTCTTTTTTAATCCATTGTAACACCTGATTCACTACTGTTTTCAGTATCTTTCCTGGTTTGTATGAGAAACAGGCCGGCCTTTTTTGTTTCGACTTGTTGGGGGTATTAAATCCTACGAAGGCAATCCCATCGTGACGACGGTACCGGAGGATTCCTTTGATGTCGCTTCACTCGACTTGATAACATGGGTAGGGATTTTGGCTTTAGTCCTTGCACGCAGAACGCGCTTGAATATTCGAGTGGCAAAGGGCATCAGGCCCAGGCGAACAATCGCAACCCATAACGGATCGACTTTCATCCATCCGATGTTATAGGCCAGGCGTTTGACCGCACCGGGTAATCCCAGCGAGCGACGAATGATCGAACTATAGGTAAGAAACTCGCGATAGGCTCGCTTGTGGCCCGAATCAAGCTGATCGGCTGTCATATGCAGGGGGCGAAACACGGCGTGGTCGGTATCGTAGTACTCCCACTTGCGATGCAGGATTCGGCCTTCGGCATCGAGACGCTCAAATGCTCGCGTGCCGGGCAGAGGCGTGAGCACGTGAAACGTGGCCGTGAGGATCTTTCCCTTGATGGCGAATTCGACGGTGCGTTCAAATACATCCGGCCCGTCACAGTCAAAGCCGAACACGAAACTACCGTTAATCATAATGCCTGAATCGTGAAAGCGCTGACAGGCATCGAGATAGTTCGTCGTTGCGTTAACGCCCTTGTTATTCCCCCGCATATTCTCTGGTGAAATCGATTCAAAACCCACAAACAGACTACGACAACCGGCCTCATATGCCTCATCCAGATAGCCGGGATCCCGCGTTACGTCCAGCGAGGCGGCCGCCTGCCACACAATACCTGAACCGCGCAGCACCTTGAAGAGGGCATGCGCATGCCGTCGATTCGCCAGCAGGTTGTCATCAAGGAAAAAGACCATACCGTCCTCGACCGTCTCTAATTCCCGCTCGATTTCTGCAATCGGTCGGGCTTCATAATACCTCGGGCCCCAAAAGCTGCTTTTGTAACAGAAGTCACACGAATGGGGACAGCCACGCGAGGTAACCATGGTATTGTGGATGAGATAGGCGCATGGATTCATCAGGTCGCGTCGGGGCAGGGGAACCAACGCCGCTGAACCCTCGCATTTCCCTTCATAAATACCTTGTAGCCGGCCTCTCTCAAAATCGTCAAGCACATCATGCCAGACTGTTTCCACAGGCCCTGTACAGATTGCGTCGGCGTGTTGTATCGCCTCGTGTGGCAGACTGGTTGGATGCAGACCACCCAGCACGACCTTCGCCCCCCGCGCGCGCCAGTACGCCGCCAGGGTGTACGCCCGGCCGGCACAGGAGATATACGTCTGGATGCCGACAAGGTCAACATGCCCTTCGACCTCAGAACTTTCGATATGCTCATCCCGGACCAGTATATCCCACTTATCCTGCGGCGTCATCCCAGCAATGGTCAGCAAACTCAGGGGAGGAAAACGAGAGTACTTAATCAGGCGGAATGCATAGTTATCCAGCTGCTGCAGTGATGGTAGAATCAGTAAAAGTCGACGTTTCATGGCATTACTCCTTTGCGAAATCAATAACTTTGTATTACAAAGTATAACCCTAAAAAAATATACGAACCATAGTCATTCTTGCTCTTCCATGACCTTATCTCCCTTATCAATAATCTTGCGAAGTGTCTCGACATAGCCCTGAAAGGCTTGGTGCCCTTTAGCAGTAAGGCGCATGGTCGTATGCGGCCGGCGCCCCTTGAACGTCTTTGCGATTTCGATGTATCCTGCTCGCTGAAGGCTCGTGGCGTGCGCGCTCAGGTTACCGTCACTCAAACCGAGCGTCGATTTCAGTTCGTTAAAGCTCATTTCGGGCGCAACAGCGAGCACCGACATAATAGACAGCCGTACACGTTCGTGTATAACAGGATCGATATCATCAGGTTTAATCGAATCATTCATGTCGACAGACCAACCCTTCTCTTACGGATCTTACGGATAACATACTGGCCAAACACGATATGGAACAATCCAAAAGACAACGCCGCCGTGATAACACCATACTGTTGGAAGAAATTAATCGAAACCACACCGGCGGCTATAAAGACAATCCCCAGGATTCTCGGCGCACGGATCGAAAACAGCCCCGCTGTATAAACACCTGCCCCGTAGAGCATCATCCAGACCGGAGCGATGTATTGAATCTCCTGAATTAGTGGCTCGGTGGGCGTCAGAAACTTGATGGTCAGCACCATAGCAATTACAACGCTGGGACTCAGCGAGAAGAATGCCATCCGGGCCGAACGTACTTTCGGTGAGATCCCCTGTCGTTTCGCCTGCAGCTGGGCAAAGTGAATTTCGACAATCACCCCGCCGGCCCCGATCAGGAACCACATCGAACAGAAGGCAATCTGCCGGTTGAGAGAAAGGTCCAGTAGCGAGGCAAAGTCAATCGGCGAAAAACTCGGATTGTCCACTGACAGGAACATCAGATAGCTCACCAGACATCCGACAAACACCATCAAACCACCGATTATTGCTGATGTTCCCGGCAAAATCGTCCACAGGGTGGTACGTTCCATGATACGTTGGATTTCCTGCATTCTAACTTGCGCTTCATCGTGATCCATGGCTAATACCTCCACAAATTAATTTATACTTTATCATATAAAGTAGTTTATCATATGAAGGGTGATTTTGCAAGAAAATTTTTTTATTTTTCTTCAAAGTGGTGCTAAAACCTGCTTTTTACTTCAATATTTAACTTTTTTCTAAGTTTTTTTAATAATCCTATATATAATCCGTGTGTCTTTACATTGACAATCATCTCAGAACCTTGCTTACTATAGCCTTGGATACGCCGAGATATCTTACCAAATCGGTCTTAACTTTGATGCTGTTCGTGCCGATTAGAGCTAACCATCGCTCTGCAAACTCAAAGGCTTGCTTAATGATCTTATCTCGCGACATTTGGGCCTTTCTCCGCCTCAGAGAGACCGGATTTAGGGAGAAAATCACCGATTGATCCCGGCTATAGGCATAAAAAGCGAACTTTATGACAACTGAGTGATTTATGCGTTCAGTTTCTAAACCGGTAACCGGCCAATACCTATCAACGCATATGCGTTGAGTGTATGGATCAGGGAGTTTCGCGAGGTGTTGTAAGAACAAAACTAACGACGTCTTTTTTGTGACCGAATTTTAATTCCCGAATCAACGGAATTTTCTTATGCGCAGTATGTACGCAGAATGACCCTATTGTTGTGTAGTTCGTGTCTGCTTTCGACAGGGGAATATTGGCTAATACTCATAGTCTGTGGTATACTTACGGTATAGCAAAAGGTTGTTCATGATGAGGTCTGAAAATGGGAAAGTTTGCTGTTATCTCAGGTTTGCTTGTTATTATCCTGTGCTCAGTAGCACAGGCCCATCGCCCGATCTTCAGTGATAAGGCCGCCACAGGCCCAAACACGGCAGTCATGATTAGCCAACCAGCCATCTCTCAGGTTATCTACCGTCAGATTACCGATGACGCAGAACAAGTATGGCTTGCCTTTGATGTCGACGAGGGTTTTGGATTATTCATACAGATCGGTGTTCCCGTTTTAGACCGCCTGAAGGAATTCAGGCCTGCCATGCTGGTCGTTGGTCCTGGCTTACCTGAGGACAATCTCCCTTTCCCGCTGCCTGAGGGGGCTGGTGCAAAGGCATTTCCGACCGACAGTATTGAAGAGCCGAGATTCTTTCACGAGCACTTCACTGGGACTGACTCGTGGATTCTCCGCAGTGATACCGTCAAGATTCCAAAGTCAGGACGGTATTATCTCATAGCCTATGTCCCATCCGGTGTAAAGGGAAAGCTCTGGCTTTCCTTAGGGAAGAAGGAATCATTTGGATTGGCAGAGTGGGCACAATTCGGGGAATGGAAGAAGAAGATCAGGAAGTTTCACGAGATAACCGAAGATAAAGGTGGTTTTAGGATACCGATCCTCAGTGATATTGGTGATATGCTGAAATCGGCTGTAAAAGCTGATGCAGACACCGAGAAAGCTGATCCCAACGGATCCGCGGCAATGCCGGCACTTGGTGACGGCTTTGTGAAAGGTGATGTGGTCAGCTACTCATATGTTCCCAATAGGCACTGGACTATAAATGAGGCAAAGGGGATCCTGCCTTATCTTTGTGAATATGAGTTGATGGCATGGTCAGGCGACAGGCCTTTAGAGGCATTCCACAAGGAGAACGTACGTCGAATAGATTTGGCAAGCCAATGGTCAACGGCAACGATGTTCTATGCCCGTAGAATGGATTTCAGGGACGAGATCATTCGTCTTATGCTTCGGGCCTATCGACACCGACAACTCTTCATTCTTAGAGACTACTGGCAACCAGGGGACGACCATCAGCCGTTTGACAAGACCTTCGATATCCTCGAAACTCTGTGGGCCGGGAAGGATAAATATCTCAGCAACCCGGAAGGAGATCAAGCAACCGGAAGGCAGTTAATCAATAACATCCTTATGGTCAAGACAGGAGATGAGAACTTCGGGAAACTCGGCACCAAAGGATTGGAAACGATCTACAGTACATTCTGCGAGCAGGTTAAGAATCGATCTATAGATGGGGAAAAGCCGTTCACCCATATAAAGGCATGGTATAACATGGTGGGCTGGGCGGCGTGGAATTACGGGAGCAGTTGGGCAAGCAGTGCCGGGGATGTAGAAGACGGCCGCCAGAAGCTCCCTGCAAATACTGAGTGCATCGGTGTAGATACATACGATTACTGGTGGCTGAATATTGGATTTGATCCTGCTGATCCTGCCAATCGAGACAAGGTGCTTGCTCGTGTGAACGAATGGCATAGCATTCGAACGCAATACTATCCGAACGGGGTAAACACCTGTGTGTGTAAGAACGCTGACGATCCCTCAACATGGACACCCGAGTGCTGGAGTGACACTCATGCTTTGATGAATGCCATAAAGTTTGCCAAAGCAGATAAGGCAATGATGATATACATAGGTCTGTCAAGCTCCCTTCCGGGGCAATACACAACTCCCATTGAGACGATGGACAGGTATTACGACAACTGCAAATCCGGACCCTGGGTGGGGTTAGTATGGTGGACCAGTGTAGGCAAGTTGCATCCGAAGGAGAATCCGCTTGGGACACTCGGCTATGTGGATAAGACTCTCATTCACTACACCCCCGATAGTTCCAAAGGCAGGCCGTATTCTAAGGAACAACTCGACAGGTTGCATGACGACTTCATTGCTTCACGCCAAAGGATGTTCAGAGGTGTCGTATACGGCCAGTTTGGACATCTGAACGGCAGACCTGAGGAATAGTCATGAAAGGCTCATGAACATCTACCGGGAGGCCGGGAGGGATTGGACCTTCGGTTTGCGGGATACAAGGTCAACCATGGCGTTTCCCATCCCTTTACCTATCAGATAGAAGGTTTCCCAGTTGCGATTCCAATGATAACCCTGGCCCGAAGGGGATTCTTCCCGCGCCCTTTGGAAATCGCGTGTTTCAACGCCGCTTACATTACCTTTGAATTCAGGATATTTTTCAGGGTCGGCAAGAGCAAGCTGGGCGGTCATTAATTTTTCGACCCTCTTCTTGTATCTGGCTGTGGTGGGAATAGTCCACCCGCCCATACCTGTGTTTGCGATTACAAACGGTAGCTTTTCGATGCCGAGATCCTTTCTGATATCCTTTATGAAGTTCTCCATGTTCTTTTCATAAGCATCCACAGCATTCTGATTGATACGATCATTCCAGCCCTGGTGCCATCCGAAGCCGACTATTTCATATCCCTTGCCTGAATAACCGGGAAAGTATTTCTTCAGATTGCCGGTAATTTCTTTCACATGTCTGAGGATTTCTGAGTATTGAAACCCGGTATCCCCATCCGCCTTAGGTGTTGGATAGCTCGCAGAGCTTGGGGATAAAAAGTTCTTGGACAGCGACCTGCCGCCCCATGCCGATTTAATAAGCAGCACCGGGTCTTCAAAATAGTCACCCACAATAAAACCAAAAGCGTATTCGGGACCAATGTGGTCTTCACTTGCCCCGAAACCTGTCGTAAGCCAGCCTTTTTGTTCCTTATCTTTATAAGAGATATTCACGATCCAAACGTCATCTCGGATAACATGTTTGCCGTTTTTGTCCTCCAGGTGGCCGTAATCTTTCGGATTGCTTTTGAGATACGCCGCCATCGTTCCTGGACTGCCTGCCAGCTGACCAAAGCCAACCATATTTGACTGACCTGACAGGATAAATATCTTCAACTTGCCATTGGCGGGGCAGGTTTTCGAAGTTTTGGCGATAACACTGCTGCTGCAAATGGCGATAAATACCGCCAATATGAGGGAAATAGTTGCTTTCTTCATGTTCTGTGACTTCCTATATTAAGTTGTATGTTAAAGTTTGGCCATGTCGCTGAACCATATCTAACAAAAGATATGGCCAGAACCGCATAGAAATTACTACTCACTCTATCATATCTTGTTATATTGTCAAGCAGGGCAACCTACCTCTTCCTCGGTCTCACTCTCCCCCTCTGGTGATCTCCATTGCAAGGACCTTATCCGATTCGTCCCTGTCAAATAACAGCCATACTGAGATCTTCTTGGGTTATATGTATCATTTAGAATTATTGGAATTTGCTTTGGTTTGGTAGGTGGTCCTTACGCCGAGATAATAACCGGTCACCGGCGATTGCTCGTAACCCATGGACCGGTGTGCCACTTCCGCCCGATAGACCGGGTCCTGCATAAGGCAGACTCGCCGGTCTTTCGCAGGGATGGTCGTCGTGTAGATGCGCATCTCACCGGCTAAGATGGTGACAAGTTCCTCGCGCCAGTCGCCTAAGATGTCGGCCATCATCATAATACTGCCTTCGATATTGGAAGTTAGAGTCGGTCCCTTGTACTTGACGATAGAGATTGACCTGCCTCTACCGAATCTGCCACGGCCCATTGCACCGCGTCCCGAGCCACCGTATCCAAAAGTTTCCCGCAGCAGGTCCCCATCCCAGAAGATCCAGTTTCTGCAGCCGGGTACGTCTTCTCGCCGGCCGAGCCTCTTGCCGGCGGCGGAAAACATATACCGGTCTCTCGAACCGCCTTTGGAAGATTCGGTTGCAAAGCATTCCAGCCCGGGGATTGTCGGATCGATATCGGCAACCATACCGTCACCCACGTGATAGGTACGCTGACCGATGCTCCAGATGATTTTTCCCGTTTTGGCTTCGACTAAGCAAACACCCTTGCCGTCATCGTGCCACGGTTCGATAGCGTAGAAGATTTCCATACCCGGGCGAGTAGGGTCCACGTCGGTCACATAGCATTTATCGGGATGGCCGAGGCCGACCGACCACAGGCACGTGCCGTTATCGTCCAGCACGGCCGAGCCTAAAATGACCTCATCCCGGCCGTCCTCGTCGACATCGGCTGAGTGCATACCATGTGCGCCGTGGCTGCGAATTATAGGTGTCTCATCATCACCCTCCCAATGCCACAGCTGTTTGAGTTTGCGATTGTGATACTGATATGCGTCGACAATCATCAGCTTGTATGTTCCGCGGGCCACCAGAAGGCACGGAGTTTTGCCGTCCAGATGGGCCATGCCCATCTGGTTGCGGTTGGTGCGGTTGTAATCACCCAGGCGAGGGTCACGTGGCGGCCAGTCGACACGGGCCAGTTCGGCGCCAGTCATACCATCAAGTATCGAGCACCACTCCGGTCCCTTGCGAACGCGCCCATCGGATTCTCTTGCGTCCTCCGGGCCGGTCTTGAC
>JABAHP010007304.1_pt4 | contig 10277 bp, 20 predicted proteins | sample 7062081 | NCBI WGS metagenome assembly JABAHP01 (sample SAMN14534357, study PRJNA622989) | marine sediment metagenome | biome: marine biome [ENVO:00000428]; feature: marine pelagic biome [ENVO:01000023]; material: deep marine sediment [ENVO:00002113] | place: India: Gulf of Kutch | collected... | reverse complement strand
CATGAAGGTAGAAAACGTTTGGGGATGCATGACAAGAAGATCCGGGTGGATATTCCCGTCGTGCATCACGCCCCATGCCTTCGAGATGTGGATGTAACGAGGCCCCGCGTTTGCAACCCCACTGTCCGTGTTGAGGTCAAACACGTTGCCCGCCCACCACGAGTAGCTGGACTTATCAATGGTCCCACAAGTGGTCCCACCGAAAGCCCCGGATGCGTTGTCCGCGATGTTGTAGATTGAGTTGGGTCCGGGTCCGTCGTCGGTTCCCGAACCACTTGTCGCCTCAGTGAAGAAGGCGTCGGCCATCGCTTCGCCGCCTGTGACGGCGGCCACGTCTACCACGGCCTGCATGAGATCCCGCACGGCGGGCGCCCCAGCGTTGCGCAACTTCTGAAGTCCCGTGACGACCATCGGGATGTAAAGCTGCCGCCACTCAAAGAACGCCGCAGTCAGATTCTCACGACCGCTCGTATCAAAGACATCGTGTTCGCTGAACCAGCCCCCACCCATGCCCTGATACTTGACGTGCTGCTTGATGCGTTCGCCGCCCTGTGCCTTCGTTCCCTTGGCTTGCAGCCTCTTCTGGACCAAGTTCTGATCCGCGAAAAGCTGCGGAAACATTTTCAGATACAGCGCGTTGGTGATGGCTGTAATCTGGTCGGCAGAGAGGGCCATACTTTGCCCTTTCTATCGCAGTTGATTCGCTATCTCCGAAGCTCTCGCCGGGTTATCAAGGATGTCCTTGATCGTTGCTTCCTCGTGTTGCTCAAGCTGCTCCGGCGACATCTGCGAAGTATCAACGGGGGCAGGTGCGGAAACACTGGTTCCACCGAGAGTGCGGTACTGCTGGTTCTGGTCTTGTATGGTCTGCGCCGTGGCTTTCACTGCTTCTTGCCTTGCCTGTTCAATTCTCTGCGCGCCATAAAGACCAAGGAACACGGCCTCCGCGTCCTCACTGTCCGTTTGGATGCACCTTTGAAGCACCGCCTCACGCTCCTCAGCGCTCATGCCATGCTTCTCTGCCACCGCATCTAGCCCCCGTTCAAGTCGAATCTCTGCGATTCTGATTTCCTGGTCGCGCAACCGCCGCTGCGTTGGGTCAAACGCTTGGCTCACCGCAGGCGGAACATGCTGCGCGGGGGGCTGTTGCTCGTAGCCATAAGGCTCTTGCTGCTGTTGCTGTGCCCCCTGCACATACGCTTGCGCCTGCCGCCACAAGTGATCCGCCAACTGAGGGTCTGTGTCCATCGCCTCTGCCAACGGTCGCACGCTTTCGTATTGTCGTTTCAGTTCGGCTGCTTCTCGTTGGGAAGTCTGCATCGCTTGACGCGCATCTGCGTACTGCTTCGGCAACGTGGCGAGCGTGATCCCACTTCCGAGGCCTTGGGCCTCTTGTTCCAAAGCGGCGTAGTCCGGCGCTTGCGGGGCGGTCGGCGCAGTCGCGGGGGCCGATCCCTGCGGCTGTGCTCCTCCCTCGGGCGCGGGCTGCGCTTGGCCTTGGGTTGGGGTGTTCGGGTCTTGCATGAAGACTCCTTATGTTACGCGCTTATCGTGGAGAGCGTCCCATCTGCGGGGCAGACTGCGCAGAGAACTGCTGCACAGCCGTTGGCCCCGGAATGCCTTGTCCTTGAGGCGCTGGTTGTGCGGAGGGCATTCCCCCCGCGCCTTGTACTGCGGCCTGTAGGGTCTGAATCCCCTCGGCCAACGCTTCGGCGGCTCCTGGCCGCCCCTGCATGACGTGGCGGACAACGACGGACATGAGCACGCCTGTACTCATGCCTTCGAGACCGGGAGGAATCCCCGCCTCATTCGCCATTGCTGGCGCGACGGCCCCCTGTGGGGCTGCTCCGCCCTGCGCCAAAAGATTCTGTGCGGCTTGCTGTGTGACTCCGTTTGGCATTACGCGCCTCCAGTTGGGCTCACTACCGAGAGTTGCCGATTAGCAGCACCTTGGCCCTGCGGATTCTCCACTGCCGCTTGCCGTTCGGCTTCCCACTTCTCCTGCATCCTCTTCTTGACCTCTTCCTTGCCGGGGATGTCGCTGTTATCCAGTAGAAATTCCTTGTCCACCACGTCTCGGTCGTGGAGTTGCAGGTAGTAAACCTGACGCGATGCCTCGCTGGCGGGGAGATTGAGTCCCGCCTTGACCGCAACGGTGAACATATCGGGATTGACGAGTTTTAGGTTGTAGTCGCCGTGGTAGTGGACGCCTTGCTTGTAAAAGAGCGATTGCATCCGAATCAGGTAGCGTCCCAACGAGCGCACGGTGGATTCTAGCTGCTGCGTGCGCGGCTTCATCACGCCCTGCGCAAGCTCGCTCAACTGCTCAATGGCGAACCCGCTTCGAATATCGCCGGGAACTTCGCCTTGGAGAATGTTGTTGCGCCCACCGACGCGCTCAATGTTCCCCTGCAACATGGCAAGCGATGCAAACGCCTCTCCCGGAATGGGAGGCGGCACCTTGAACTGGATCTGCGAGGGGTCGGTCACGGGATACATGCCGCCGGGACGATTCTGGTATTCCTCGGCATCCCAGCCGCTTCCCTGGCCGTACACCATGAACCCGCCGCTTGCGAGCCAGTTCATCGCATCCATCAACTGATTCTGCCGCGTGTTGTACTGATCGTTGATTTCAAGAAGCTGGTCGTACTCGCCCATCGAAGCGCCCGCCGTGACGTTGCTGCTGTCCTCGCACTCAGGCAGATCCATGTTGAGGTATTGAATGTAGGGAAAAGCGGGAAACGGATTGGGGCGATCATCAAGCAAGTGAGACCCCACGAAAACGATGCGCCGTCCCGTGGGAAACATGCGCTCTGTGACCTTGCGCTTATTCGTGACTCTCTTCCCACTCTTGGGGTCTACTTCGCTCATCTCCCGCATTTTGACCACGGTGCGCTCGTCAATGAACCACCCCTCGACAAGCTCCACGAACGGCTTGTCCTTGCCAAAACCCCGCGATGTGATGTCCACGAAGGGACTCGACGTGGTGGGCGTAGCGCCTCCGTGCTCGTATGTGTGAAGCCCATAGCCCACTTCCCGCCCCTCGTCGGTCGGGTCGATGTCGCCCTGATCCCCTTCTTTTCGGAAAAGCTGGTCCACTTCGCCCATCTTGTCGGGAAAGAGGCTATACATGGTGAGCTTGTCCACGCGGCGCACTTCAAAGACCATCATGGCATCTCGCAGATGCGATATGCCGGGTTGGAGGTAAATGGAACGTGTGCCGGGGGCTTCGATTCGCACATCCCCGAGACCGCTTCGCATGGAACCGTCCCAAGTGGCTTTCTGGTAGCCGTAGCCAAAGGGAAGCCCGTCCGAAATCATCTTGGTCAAGCGGGCCAGATACTCGTTTGCGGTGAGGATCGCGTTGGAATGGTCAGTGAGCAGTTTGCCGTAGTCGGAAACGGTGAGTGGTATGGGGTTGCCCTGCTCATCTCTGCCCTTGCTCAAGACCAACTCGGGTTCCCGCGCTATATATACTAAGGAGGGGGTGTCGCGGGTGAGCATGGAAACCGCCGTCATGTGGTCCTGGTAGATCCAGTTGGTGACGAAGTTCCCCTTCCAGTCGGCCCCCTGGCGAATGTCGTGCTTGCCGCGCAGGTACTTTGCCACGCGGCTCCAGTGGGCGTCGAAATTCTTCGCCCGATACTGCTTCGCCTGCGCGTACCAGCGGTAGATGAACTCAGCGTGCGTGTTCAGTGTGCTTGACGGCATGTTCCACCGACTCCCCCTGCTCTACGCGATACGCCACTTCCTCAACCACACGATCTGGCACGTAATCGCTCACCTTGGGTTTGTTCTTCTTCGCTTCCCGCTCCATCGTCTCCACGCTTTCCCCGCCGACCTCGACAAGTCCCTGGCGCTTGATCTCTGCCCTGCGCTGATCCCTGCTCTCCACGTACATGCCAAGCCCGCCGTCCCAACCCGCCTGGAACTCGGGGGCGACGTTGGCCCGTGGCACGATGCCGGGTTTCGCGCCACACATGCACCGCTCGCTGTGACGCTCGGCAATCGGGTGAAAATTCTCCCACTCAGCCTCACACTCAGGGCAGAGATACGTGTAGGTAGGCATATCTACTTACTTGCCTTCGACTTACGCTTGAACCTTGATTTCTTCGGCTTCTCGGCGGCCTTGGCCTTCTCGGCAGCCTTGGCCTTCTCAGTGGCGGCGCGTTCGGCGGCTCGCCGCTTTGCGGCCTCTGCGGCCTCGGCCTCGCGGGCCTCGCGCTCTGCGGTTTGCGCGGCCATGTGCTCGCGGCGCTCGCGCACCCTGTCGATCCATCGCTTTCCCATGCTTCCCCCTTGCGTAATCGCGTAACTGCGTCTCTGACATGCTCTTATACATGGAAAGCGCGGGACCTCTCAATTCCGAAACAGAGAGTTTGCCGCGCTTTGCCGCCAGTGCCATCGCGGCTGCGNNGCTGCGCGCCTCTGCGCTTCAGGTTCCGCAGGCATGGCTCTTACCCATGTGGGTAGTGTCCACTTGGACACAGTTCATGTTGTACCTCTCCTCTCTACGCTACTATATCTTGCGTAGTCAAGTTTCCGTGTTTTGTCAAGCGTAAATTTTCAGATATGTAGGAAAGAGAGGCTAGTAGGCATCCATGCAGCCGCGTATCTTCTTCTTGCGCAGCGGTTTGCCGTTGAGCCCCACAGGATTGTTGGTCTTGAGGCTTCGGAAGTGTCTCGCCATCGCGCTCTGCTCTTGGGGCTGGCTCGCTTTGCGCTTCAAGGGCACGTTGGCCGCCTTGACCGCGTTGACCATCGCATCGAGGCCGTCGTCTGTGACCCCCTTGGGGAAGTCCACGATCTCCTCCTCGAACCACTGGTGGCCCCTTTCCAGGCGCACCATCCCGTGCGAGAAGATGCCCTGGACGGCGGCGATGATGTTGTTCACCTTGTCCGCCTCCATCTTCGGGCGCGTAACGTATTTAATATAAGGCATTTCCCCGATCTCTGCGGCGATGCGCTTAATATCCCCCTCTACGTGCTTGCGGTCGTGGACACAGAGGCCCACCGAGCTTGCCTTGTATTCTCGGGCCTGACGGAAGAACTCGCGGATCGCCTCGTCTTTCGTGCAGCGCTTCCTGAAAACCTCGACCTGATAGAAGTTGAACGCCGCATCTACGAGCCACGTCATAATGACGGTGCGGTCCTGGTTCTTGGACCCTTGAGTCTGATACTGCTCGTACCACGCGAAATCGACCCCCACGACCGCCCACATGCGATCCGCCTTGTGCTGGATGTCCGCCATCGTCCAATACTTGATCCACGCTTGCTTCAAGAGCCGATCTTCGTCAGCCATTGGCTGTAAGAGGTACTGACAACTGTAGATATAGGGCGTCTGGTCCTTCTTCAAAGCTACCGCTTCCTCTGGGCCATACATAGTTGGGAAGAGGTAGGTTTCGTTCTCGTCGTGGATGGGAAGTTTCAGGATCTCGAACTGCTCATCGGGAGCTTTGGTCTTGTTCTCCTTCTCGATGCGGGCATAGATGTCGTCATAATGCCAGCGGGTGCAGACGATGACGAGTTCGCGGCCGGGGTCGAGGAGCGAGTGGTTGAGCTTGAACAGGTACGCGCACTTCTCGATCTGGTCTCGGGTGTTCACAGAGGCGAAGGCTTGCAAGTCGTCGGAGATGATGTAGTCGAAGTGGAACCCGGTGCGTTCTGCGCCGAGCGCGATGGTCCACATGGTAGGAGAAGTGAGCACTTTGGTTCGGTGGGCACTCGTGAACGCCTCGTCCGCCCAGTTCTTCCCGGTTCGCGTCTTTGGTTCGTGCTCTCCAAACAATTCCTTGTAGCGCGGGCTCTCCAGCATCAAGCGACAGGCCCGAACAAGCGCCTTTGCCAACGCCAGTTTCTCGCTCTGAATGCCGATTCGGATGTTCACAGAGCCCGTGAGCATGTATTCACGCGCAATCATCCATGTGGGGAAGGCCACAGAGACGATGCTTGACTTAAACGAGCCTCGAAACGCCTGGATCATGCGAAAACGGCTTCTTTGCGGCGTGTTCCCGAGACAATAGTCGATGATCGGCTGGTGAAAGGGCTTGTAAAGGTCTTCGTAGCCGCAAATATCACGGCAGTAGTGCCAAAATCCCTCGTCGGTGATGTAACTCATCGCCATGCAGCGATTCGCTTCGGCCTCATCGCCCTTTTTGCGTGCTTTTCCCGCAGCGATGCGCCACTTCTTGAACGAATTGTCCTTGTGCTTGGAAAAATCAGCGACCGGCGCGTACCTGCCGCCAAGTTTTTTCTTCTTTCGCATCGTTTCCCCTTGACATCTAGTGAAACTAGGCTAGAATTTCACACAAGATGGCTGCTTTCCACGTACTTGCCCTCTCGCTGGGCTTTTTGAGCCTGCTTCTCGTTGCTAGTAGCATACTTGCACTTTACCGAATTTTCAAGTTCATATCTGAAATGGGTCCATTTTCGGTCGTGGTCACTATCCACGAGGCCCCTGCGCGCCGCTCCACCCCGCAAGATGCCGCGTGGCTAGAGGAGCAGAAGCAAAAGCTCAAGGACAGGGGCCTCTGGAGGGGCGAGGAGCGTAATGAATCGACGTGAGTTGCTCAAGATGCTGGGCATGAGTGCTGCGGCGTTGCCGTTCTTGAAGGCTACCGACGCCGCCGAGATTGACACGCCCGTAGAAACCGGCGAGGAAGTGACGGTGAAAGTAGGCGGCCAAGGCCAGACCTACATCCTTGCCACAGCGGGCGAGAACATCGAAAACGGCGACCTCGTAACAATCGACAAACGCCACATCGCTCGCCTTGCAAATGGGCGCGATCTCAACGCTTGCGCGATTGCAGACGTAGAGCGCAGTCGCAAAACATTCTTCCTTACAAAAGGCCAAGCGAGGGTGAACATTGGCTGAGGAAGTCGAGAAGAAGCGCTGTGCGGATTGCTTCTGGTACCAGGAACGAAGCAAGTACGCCAACATGGTACGCTACAAGGACATCTCCAAGGGCGTCTGCCACTTAGGCCCCCCAGCGAACTGGCGACCTTGCGACCCCAACGAATACTGCCATGCGTGGGCACCGAAGGAAATCGAGCGCAAGGAAGAGAAGAAGCCTTGTGCCGAGTGCGACGGGAACGGCACCTACTACGTAGACCACGAGGGGCTTCGCTTCCCCATCCACACGCACCACACCGAGGGCCTAACCGAGCACACATGCGCTGCGTGCAAAGGGACGGGGGAAGCGTACAGTCGGGTGGACCAAAAGTGCGGTGCTCGAAATCCAATTCTACCACGGCGATGAAGGGCTCGGCATCATGCCCACGGACAAGGCAACCGTGATTGTGGAACGCAGCGTACCCGCGAATTTTAGCTCGTTTGGACTCCCTCACTCATATAAAACATTTCTTCTCTGCCGCCTTGAGAGCGGGCAGATCCTCGAAGTGGATGAGTCCACAGTTAAGGTGACAAAGAAACGCAAAACACAAAAGCCCAAGGAAACCCTATGACCACAAACCAAGTAGGCGATGTCGTGAAACACCCGGACCTCGGGGTGAGTTGTTTCCTAGTCGTCGCAACCGCCATGACGGGCGGCGGCACCGCGCACGGGCCAGGAGACGTGTTCCCCGATGGGCACGAGATCACCATGATTGAAGTCACCATCGGAGAAACGGGCAAGGCATACATCACGCCCGATGCAAAGATCATTCGCCGCTACCAAACGGGCGCTTTTGTCAGAGAAGTGATGATTCCTTATCTCGTGCCCGTTGCGTATTTCCCTTTCACAAAAGAGCAGCGGTGATGCCCATTAAGAACCGCATAGACTCTGCCGCATTCGGGGAAGTGGAGAGCGTGTACCTGGAACACTGCTTGTTCTATTTCACGCAGATCACGACAGCAAAGGGCCTAGACCATGTGAACCTGGAGATAGACGCCGTTGCGGAAGCCGCGATGGACGCGCTCACCATGCAAATCTACGGCTTCGTTTACGGGCAGGACATGGACAAAAAAGAGAAGATCAGCCACCCGCAGGACTGGTGGGAAGCCTTTAAAGAACGCTGGTTTCCCAAGTGGGCATTGCGACGCTGGCCCGTGCGAGAAACGCACCACACCATCACGTTCCGCGAAACCTATCCTGATTTCAAGCAGGTCTTGCCACCCAATCAATACGGGCAAGCCGTGATAAAACTCTGGCACCAAAGCTGGGATGATAGCGACGATGACTAGAATCACAAGCGGCCCGAAGCCGGAAACCCTGCTGCTCAAGATCCAGGAACTCGAAGCAAAGCACCTGCACACACAAGAAATCCTGCGCGGCCAGCAGACCATGATTGAGATGATCGGCAATGCCGTATCCAACATGGTCCAAGTGCTTATCGAGCATGGCATGATGCCAGAACCGCCCAGCGAAGAAGCAGAGAGCGCAGAAAGCGACGAGGAGAAGATGCAGTGAGAACCTACACGCAGATATGCTTGGTTGACAAGACCGTCAACGATGGAGAGAAAGCGCTGCGCCTCAAACGCGGGGAAGAGTACATTACGTCGCGCCCGAAGAACGGCACCGTGACCGTCTTTAAAGAATACTGGGCAATCGTGCCTGCGGAGTGGTTTGGTGGAGCGATTTGCTTCACGGGAGAAGTCACAGAGACTAACGAGAATACCCCGCGCTGCAAACACGGCATCCACGCAGAAGCACCTTGCTTGGCTTGCGAAGAACGCCGAGCGACGATAGCGGAGATCAAAAAAGGCGTGGCTGAATTAGAGAAAACCGCTGACGAGTGGACAGAGCGCCCCGCTCACAGCGCAATGAACGAAATCATGGACTACCTGGAGGAATTGGAATGAACGAGCAAAGCGAACCGAAGGTGTTTGACAGAGCGGCAATCCTGCGCCGACTCGAAGAACTCGAAGAACGAGTCAAATCGCTGGAAACGCTGGGATCAAGCCTTGTGGCCCGGATCAACGAGCCGCTGAGAAAGAAAAGCGAAGAGCAAGATGGCGCGTAAACCAACACAGCCGCTCTCCACCCGCGTGGCCCTCAGCTACATGGCACAGGGCTACCAACTCTGGCGCAGAGCAGGGCTGGACGGGATCTTCTGGCTCAAAATGAAGGGCCGCAAGGGAGAGAAGCCCATCAGCAACACAACAGGCATCTCGCTCATTACCAAGAAACTCGTGCGGGAAGTCAAGAGCAAGTGGAGCAAAGAAGACAGCGCATGGATCATTAGCCATGAGCTGACAGAGAAAGGCAAAGCCGCCCTTGACACCCAGCCCGACGAAACCTAGCATCATGGTGGCTGCCGCATATCCTTGCGGCCTCAACCGTTTCCGCGTGATGTGAGTCCTCACACACGCCACGAGCGCAGCGCTCTGCGCGATGACAAGAGAGACCTGCGACCCTCGTGGCCTAGTCTCTCGGGGCTCATCCCTCCCCTAGCAACCCTGCTAATGGGCCACTAAGCATCCGAGCCCCAAGCCAGAGCGCTGCGCTACTTTTCCCTTGACAACAAAGCGCCATGAACCGAGAATCAGAGCATGCTCGGCATGCTGGAAACATTGCAACTTCTCTCATCAGGCTGGACGCTACGTGTCGTGCTGCATAACCCACAGTGGAACACCAACTTCTCGCCCCACACCATCTCCAACACATTCATCCAGAAAAAATCGCGCACCAAAGACGTGCGGCTCGGTACCGCGCTCACCCTGATCAGAGAGAAATACGTCATCTGGGACACAAACACCACCGACCGCACACGGATCTTCCGAATATCCACCAAAGGCCGTGACTACGTAGAACTCGTCGCAGCGTAACTCGTTTCAAATCAACAACCCAATCGAGTTATCCACAGGTTTTTTCAAATTGTGGATAACTTTTTCGCCCAAACACCCCGTCTGTGGATAGATCCTTCAACATTGAAGTAATTTCGCGCAACTTCATTAATCGCAATGAGAAAAATAGACGAAAACCACTCAACTACTCGCCGCCCCGCAAAACACAATCCGCACAACCCCCCATTCCTGAATGAGATGCAGACCGAAAAACTCCGAGCTTGACGAAACTTGACAGATAGGCTCACACTTGGGGGCGGTGCGGCGGGGAAGCCTGAGGAAACCCGCGTCGGTGTCCGGCGCGCGCGCGAACGCGCCCTGCAAGCAGGCTTCGCGCGCCGCCGCCCCCAACACAACATAGCATCCCTGTCCACAAAATTACTTGACGACTTAGATTCGCTTCGCAAGCGTAACTTCCACGTAACAAAGAAGATAAGCCCCCCTTGCAAACAAAGCACTTAGCCACATCGCAGCCTTGTCACAGAGACACACA
>JABAHP010001316.1_pt1 | contig 10283 bp, 10 predicted proteins | sample 7062081 | NCBI WGS metagenome assembly JABAHP01 (sample SAMN14534357, study PRJNA622989) | marine sediment metagenome | biome: marine biome [ENVO:00000428]; feature: marine pelagic biome [ENVO:01000023]; material: deep marine sediment [ENVO:00002113] | place: India: Gulf of Kutch | collected... | reverse complement strand
CCCATCATCGGCATGGTAGTGGTTAACAGCGCCGACATACCAAAGAGCTCCGCCTTGTGTTCCTTTAAAGCATCAACAAACGTTTGTGGATCCTTATCGATGCCCAGGTCGATCACTTTAAAGCCGGCCCCTTCGAACATCATGCCCACCAGGTTCTTGCCGATGTCGTGCAGGTCTCCGGCTACGGTGCCCAGGATGACTTTGCCGGCAGACGTGATCTCACCCTCCGCCAGGTGGGGCTTCAGGATAGCCATGCCCGCCTGCATGGCGCGCGCGGCGATCAGCATCTCGGGCACAAACATCTCGCCCTCTTCAAAGAGCCGGCCCACTTCGCCCATGGCGGCGATGCAGCCCTTGTTCAGGATATCGCTTGGAGCGATACCCGCGTCCAGGCCTGCCTGGACCTGGCTGGCTGCCTCGTCGGCATCACCTTCCAGAACTGCTTGATAGATGCTTTCGATACTCATTTTCGGTCCTCCTCGTAACAGAAATGTGATGGTGCTGTTGTTGTGCTAGCCTTTTGTCGCGCCGGAGGTAAGGCCTTCCATCAACTGGCGCTGAACCAGGGCGACAAAGGCGACGGCTGGGATCAACATCAGGACCGACATGGCGGTCATGCCGCGCCAGTCGGAGACAAACTGGCCGGTAAACTCAAAGAGTGCCGGCGGAAAAGTGCGGGATGCGGGAGTGCGCGTAATGATGCTTGCCAACGCAAACTCGTTCCACGATGTGAGGAACGCAAAGATGCCAGCAGCGGCCGCACCAGGCAAGGCCAGGGGCAGATCCACCCGGAGAAAAGCTCCCCAGGCAGAGCAACCGTCGATGCGGGCGGCTTCGTCCAGTTCCTTGGGAATGGCTCGGAAAAAGCCGTCCATGAGCCATGCCGTGAACGGGATATTCAGCGCGACGTAAGTTATGATCATGCCCGGGATGGTATCCGACAGCCCTGTCCGGGCATAGACGATGAACAGCGGCAGGCTGAGCGCAATGCCCGGGATGGCCCGGGCCAGCATCATACCCAGGTAGATGCCATTCTTTCCCCTGAATCGAAAGCGGGAGAACACATACCCGGCCAGCGTGCCAAAGATGAGCGCAAAAAACGTGCTGACCAGGGCGATTACGATCGAGTTTCGCGCATACTCGGCGACGGGAATAGAGCCCCCCATGCCGAATGCCCCTTCAGGTGTCGGCATGCCAAAAAGTATCTTGTAAGAGTCGAGGGAGAATCCTGTTGGGATCCACACCGGCGGGTGCGCGTTGATCTCGGAGCGGATGCGCACAGACGTGAGGATGATCCACAGCACCGGTATGAAAAAGAAGAATAGGACAAGCCAGAGCAGCAGATCATTCAGTAGGCTTTTCCACCAACCACGGCGCAGGCGCCGCTTGCGAAAACTGGTTGCGCTCATTCGTCCATACCCCCTGCCCAGCGGCTCTTGAGCACGTTCCGGAAGAACATGAAGGTGAAGACAAAGCTGAGGATCACCGTGATGTAGGACATGGCCGAGCCCAGGGCGAATTGCTGCCCGGTGAAGGCCAGGCGGTTCACGTAGGTCCAGATCAATTCGGTCCGGTTGCCAGGCCCGCCCCCGGTCATGATGCTCACCACGTCGTAGGCGCGGGCCACGTCGAGGGAGCGGATGGCCATGGCTGTGTAGATGAAGGGCATCAACATCGGCAATGTAAGATGCCGGAACTTTTGCCAGCCGGAGGCCCCATCCACTTCAGCGGCCTCAAAGGGTTCCTGGGGCAGCGAGAGGATGCCCGCCTCCAGGATGATGACCATGAACGGTGTGCTCATCCAGATCTCTGCCACGAGGATGGAGATGAACCCCAGTGGGGTGTCGACAAGCCAGGGGATGAACTGCGCTTCACCGGTGAGCGTGTACAGGATGTTGTTCACCAACCCCACTTGGGCGCTGAAGAACCACTTGAACTGAAAGCCGACCAGGATCGGGGCAAACATCATGGGCATCATCATCAGCGTTCTGCCCAGGCTCTGGCCGCGGATGGCGCGGGCCATCAAATGGGCGATGCCCAGGCCGATCAGGAACTCGATGTTGACGGCCAGGGAGATGAACAGGACGGTGCGACCGAACGCCTTCCAGAAGAGCGGATCGTCAAACAGGAGCGTGATATAGTTCTGGAAACCGACAAAATCATAGTCCTGGGCTGAAGTCAGCGTATAGTTGGTGAAACTGAGGTAAAGCGAGTAGAGCATCGGGATCCCGACGACCAGCAGGATGATAACGATCGCGGGCACTAGTAGGGCGAAAGGCAGATGGCGCTCACTGAACTGAAGACCGCGCCGCTTTTTGCCGCTAGCTCCCTGGCTTATCGTCTGTACGGTCATGATGCCTCTTTCCTGGAACGAAAGGAGCTGCCTGGCTGGGCTATCATGCGAGAGCCCAGCCAGGTGCTAGCTCTCCAAACGTTGGGCTACGGGTTAGCCGTAGTAGCCTGCATCTTTCATCATAGCCCGCGCTTTTTCGGCGGCCTCATCTAGTCCCTTCTGCGGCTCTACGTCGCCAAGGATGATTTGCTGCAAGATGGGGTAGAGGATGTTTGATAGCGGCAGCCACTCAGCGATAAGCGGCGGGGTCTTAAAGTCCTCCTGGGCCTGGAGAAGCGCCAACTCCAGCCGTTTCTTGGCCAGCGGGTCCTCAGAGCCTTCAGCCTCGGCAATGATCTTGTCCCAGACGCTCTGGCGCGAGACCAAGATGCCTAGCTTGGATTCCAGCTCATTGCCCTCGACACTGGTCAGGTGCTTGATGAAGGATGCTGCCATCTCCTTTTCCTTCGACGCCTTGGTGATGGAGAATCCATGGTGGCCTGCCCAGCCACTGTAGATGCCGCCGTCGCCCTTGGGCTGGCGGGCCAGGTCGAACTTACCCGCTACCTGGCTGGCCTCGGGGTCTTGGAAGTAGCTGTACCAGCCGTACCACTCAGTGTACATGCCGATGACACCATTGACCCACTGTTGGGCTACGTCCTCCCAGAGGAAGTTGGTCATGTCGGGCGGCATGGCGCCGGCGTCGTACAACTCGGCGAACATGGTCGCGGCCTTGACGCCGCCCGGACCGTTGAAGGTCGGCTCCCAGTTCTCATCGAAGAGCTGGCTGCCTTCGGCCGTCTGGACCTCGTAGAAGCGGCCCGTGAGCGCTTCCTCCTTGCCGGCGAACTGGGTGCCAAATACGCCAGGATTGTTGGCGGTGATGTCCAGCGCGATCTGCTTGAACTCGTCCCAGGTCTCGGGCGGCCCTGCGATACCCAAGTCGGTGCGATAGTGGTTGCAGGAGATATCAAAATGCCGGGGTATCACCCACAGTTTGCCATCGCGACGCGCAGCGTCGACCAGACGGGGGATAAAGTCGGCCAGGTCCTCGTCGCTGAAGTAGCCATCCAACGGCTCAAGTCCGTCAGCCTTGACGTACTGGGAGAAAAAGCTGCTGTGGTCCCAGCACACGTCATAGTCCACGGTGCCCGCGGCAAAGTCCTGCACCAGGCGCTTGTCGGTCTCAAAGCCGTTGCCCTTGAAGACAAACTCGGCGGTCGCGCCGGTCTCTTCTTCCCACGAGGGAACGAGCTTGTACAGCTCGTCATAGTTGGCCCCGCTGATGGCGTGTACGCGCAGCGTCTTGCCGTCAAAGGGCTTGCCCACCACGGCCGGTGCCTCGGTTGCCACAGGTGCCTTGGTGGGAGCCGCGGTCGGCTCAGGTGTGGAACCGCAGGCTGCAAGTGCACCGGCAGCTGCCGTGGCACCGCCTGCCACTCCTGCAAACCTCAGAAAATCGCGCCTTGACAGTTTGTTCTCTTCAGACATTGTTATGCCTCCTCCTCTTTCTGTATTGAAGTATGCTTCGTGAAACGTACCGGTCAGACTGCGTGATAGATGCGGGTCAGTGACCACCTCCTTTCCTCACCGCTCAACGCCAAACGACATTCAATACCCAGTTCCCATTCCTTTGTGAATCTATCAGTCCACCAACCAACTCGGTCAGGCGTTGCCAAATTCGTCCACGGCCTCGAACATGGCCTCGATATTCTCCGGCGGCACGTCGGGCAAGATGTTGTGGACGGCGTTAAACACGAATCCGCCGCCCGGTGCAAAGATGTCCACCAGTTTCTTCACATGGTCCTTCACCTCTGAAGGTGTCGCCCGGTTGAGCACGTGGCGTGTGTCGGCTCCTCCTCCCCAGAAGGTGATATCCTGCCCGAACTCCCTCTTCAGGCGCTCCGGCTCCATGTCGCGGGTGTTGATCTGCACCGGGTTGATGATGTCATAGCCCGCCTCGATCAGATCGGGCAGCAGCTTGTAGATCGAACCACAGGAATGGAGAAAGGTGTGCATCTGGCTATGAGATTTTACATAGTCGCATAGAATAGTGTGCCGGGGCTTGAAGAGCTTGCGGTAGACCTGGGGCGCCATGAAGGGACCGCTGTCCATGCCCAGGTCATCGCCGAAACGAAGGATGTCGGCCACGTCGCCCACGGCGTTGCAGACCTTTTCCAGGGTGTCGAGGTGGATCTCCATCAAGGCATCGAGCAGTCGCTCTACCTCGACCTGGTTCAAGGCCAGATCCATGAGAAAGTTATCGATCCGCCGCAGAAAAGTTCCCCACTCGAATAGATTGCACCCGGCAACGATCACCAGTGCCCGATTCGACTCCTCGCGAAGCGCTATTGCCCTCTCCCGAAGTTGCTGCCAGAAGTCGGGCTCGCCCGCGTGGTCCCAGGGGCTGTGTACCAGTCCAGCCCAGTGGATCTTGGGCATTTCTTTGGCCAAATCCTTGTAGTTGGCGGGATAGCCATCCTGGTAGGGAAAGTAGGTCTGGTCGAAGAAGGTTGCTCCAACAGGCATCGTCGCGATCCGCGTGCCGTCTGGCGCATAGGCATCCCAGGCGCCGCTCGGTTGCACTGTGGGGCGGAACCAAGACGGAAACTGCACTGGGACCCCCTGGGGCAGGGTGATGTCGTACCAATCCTGGTCGCGATCGTTGAACGTGCGCCCGATGTCGAGAACGTCGACTCCGTAGCGATCCAAGATCGTCTCCTCGGGCTGGGCGAGTTGCTGCACGGCGTCGTACACGCGCGTGTGGCCGCTGCTGATGCCCAAGTGCTGTTTGAGATGATGGTAGGCGATGGCCGAGATGCCGGAACTGGGTGTGGCGCCGAGATCCACAGCTACCCTGTCCGGCTCCTCGTGCCGGACGCTGGCCAAAACTCGCTCTCTAGAAGTCATTGCGGTGCTCTTTGTCATATCCTTGCCTCTGTGGGCCTTGCCCCAAGCCCTGCCTCAGAAGATGCCCCGGACGGTCAGATCGTCCGGGGTGGGTCGCTCGGGACGCCGAAGGGCGGACAGATCCTTCACCCAAGCGTTCACCATTGCGTCCCACATGCGCTCGCCATCCTGAATGCTGGCCTTGCGTGCCTTGCTGTCAGGTGTGGTACAGAACCAAGGAGCAGACATGCCAAGCTGATCTATCTGGACCAGGTCCGGGCGTGCGGCCATGAGCAACGAGGTCTCATAGTAGCCCGCGTGGTCAGCCATGACGACGCCCTGCTCGGCTGCGGCGGGCAGGACCGAGGGCCAGACCTGCAGGCGCTCAAACACGCGGTCACTGGGTGGCAGCGGGGCCTTCCCCCACCAGGCGTCGCCGCGTTCTTTGTGCGTCTTTTCAAAGGTGACCTCAGCCGCCGCCTGGCGGATGGCAAGTGATTCTGGCCCATCCATCTGCTGGTGGTGCACGCCGACGACGATCCACTTGAAGCCCATATCCCAGAAGCTGCTCAGCACGTCTTTGACGTGGCGCCCAAAGCGCTCGGTGGAGACGTCAACGGTGCCTTGATCCGGCCCAGTGACGGCATAACCGGTCGGCCCATACCAGAAGGGTGGTGCGATCACGGCCTCCAGGCGCTCAGCCACCCTTACAAGCAGCTCCTCGACTAGGATGGTATCCATCCCAATCGCCATGTGCGGACCATGGTACTCGATGCATCCCGTAGGGACTAGCAATGGCCATCCTTCGTCGATGGCTTGCCTCAGTTGGTGGGGCAGCAGGTGCTGCAAATGCATAGCGCCAGGCTCCTCGCTCAGCTCAGTTCCGGGATGTCGTACTCGCCCAATTCGAGAGGGTACTGACCGTATTCCCGCACCAGGTTAACGACGTACTCGTACTTATCAGCAGAGACGTTGCTTGGCACAGAGTGATCTGACTGGAAGATCATGCCGCCGCCCTTAGCTGCATTGAGCTTGCGCAGCACAATGGCCTTCAATTCCTCTTTGCTGCCATGAGCCCAATCGATGACGTTCATATTCCCGCAAAAGGCCATTTTGTGACCATACTCGCGCCTGAGATCGATCACATCCATCCCGGCCTTGGCTTCAAGTGGGTTGTAGGCGTCCAAACCGATCTCGATGAAATCCTCAAAGATGCGCGAGACATTGCCGCAGCCGTGATAGATGACCGGCAGGCCATGCTGGTGGCAGATCTCGATCATGGTCTTGAGGCCGGGCTTGTACCACTTGCGCCAGTAATCGGGGTGGAAGAACAGGTCCTTGCGGTAGGCCACGTCCCCCCAGATCACCATGCCGTCAATCAGACCGTCAGCCGCCTTGATCTGGGACTTGAGCAGCTCGATGGCCCATTCGTTGGTGCGCTGGACAAATCCGCCAAAGCGCTCCGGGTAGAGGCCGGCCCAAAGGAGCAAGTTCTCTGGCCCGACGATGCGCGTCATGTACTCATTGGCTTCACATTGGCTGCCATAGACCGGAAAATTCGGGCGCAACGACTTAACGGTCTCGATCCAGGGCGGCAGGTCGCGCGCGTATCCGTCACCGACCCCGGCAATCTGGTTGTCGCCGCCGCTGAAATAGCGTCGATCGTCCCAGGGATCGTCGAACTCGAATGCCTCGGCCTTTTCAATCGTGTCGGTCTCAAAGCTGAGAAACTCGGGCATAGGGTCGGCGAACTTTTTGCGGATCACGGCTTCAAAGCCGGTGCGGACGATCACTTCTTCGCTGGTCTCGCTCAGGACCTCAAAGTCCTTGATATGAGGATCCATGTTCGGTATCGTGACTATCCAATCCAGATCGTAGTAGGTGTAGATGTCGGTGTCTGATGGCAGGCCCTTTTCGTCACGCCAGCGCTCCAGGAAAGAGCCCCAGAAAAAGTCGCTGATGGGGACCCGGTCCGGCTCTTCGTGCCGGAGAGCCTTGTTCATCCTGTCCAATTTTGCCAGGCAGTTGGCCGTTCTTTCCGTCATTCCTGCCTCCTTAGTCCGTGTGAAAGACTTCTTCCATGTTGGCCCACCACTCGCCCTCGGCGCGCGTTTCCAGGGGGGCCTGCATGGGCATCATGATGTCCCACCATTCCTGGGTCTTGGGATCTGCCGCCATCTTGGCCATGTCAGCATCAAAGTCCTCTCCGACGTACTCGAAATAGGCAAAGAGGAGACCATCCTTGTGAAAGATCGAGTAGTTGCGGATGTTGCACTTCTCGATCATCTTGAGCACGCCGGGCCACACCTCGGCATGATACTCGACGTACTTTTCAAAGTGCTCCTCGCGAACACCGATAACCTGACCGAATCTCTTCATGGATCTGGCTCCTTTCTGAATACCCTAATAGCCTCCGTACTCACGGACGGTTTCGTAGAGGGCCAGGACATTCTCCAGCGGTGTCTCTGGAAGAAGATAGTCGTGGCTCGGGGAGCACACGTAGCCACCTCCCGGCTTCATGATGTCCATGACCTGGCGGGTCTCCTTTCGGGCCAGGTCGGGCGTGCCCTCGATAAGGACGTGTTGGGTGTCAATGCAACCGTTCATCAGGATCTTGTCGCCGAACTCCGTCTTGAGCTTCGCGGGCTCCATGTCCCGGGCGGAGGGTTGCAGAGCCTGCAAGCCATCCAGGCCGATCTCGATCATCGACGGGATCAGGGGCGCAAAGCCGCCACAGCAATGCATCATCACTTTGAGACCATAGTCATGGCCCAAGTCCACGAGACGCTTCAGGTGGGGCAGCATGAAACGGCGGAACAGCTTTTCGCCCATTAGCGGACCGGTCTGGCCCCCAAAGTCGTTGCCGATGAAAAAGATGTCGATGGCGTCGGCGACTTCATCAAAGATGCTTTGGCTGACGCTGGCGTAATAGTCTACCACATACTTGAGTATGGCATCGACCAGTTCTGGCTCGTCATACATTTTGAAGAAGAAGGCTTCCATGCCAAGCAGGTCGATGAGGTCGTGGAAGAACGGGGACCAATCGCCCCCAAGAATGGCGTACTGCTCATTCCACTTCCCCACTTCTTTTCGTATGTTGGAAGCATCCATCCAGGCTGGATCGGGCCAGGGATAGTCGTGCACCTCGTCGAGTGTCGCGTGCTTCAGCGGGTGCTTCAATGGCTGGCCATAGCCGTACCCATGGCGTTCCACGCCGAAAGGAGTGCGGCAGGTAGCATTGGGGTTCTCCAGGTATTCTGTTGGGCTGGAGCCTTCAGGTCCCTTGTAGTCGGGAAACACGCGGCGAAAGTCATCGCCCAAGTGAATTGACAGACTCTCGTCGTCAGCCAGCCCGAGATGATCCCGTGCAAGATCCCGGAACTCGGGCGAAGCGCCGAGCCAGCAAGGTACCTGGTCTGGTTCCTCAAACGAGAAAGCCGCCATCACCCGCTCTCTTGATGTAAGCGTCATTGCGTCGCTCCCTGGGTGTGGAGGGGCAAACACATTCTCTGGCTGTTCACCTTTCTCACGCTGCCCTACCCAATCGGCCAAAACGACCGTACTTGTGCACTGCTCTCGTCATTGCCACTAAGTTGGCCGGTGGGATCTCCCTCGTGATTGGTCCCGAAGAGCTCAACACATACCCGCCGCCAGGGGCCAGTTTGGAACAGTATTCCCGAACCCGCTCTTCGATCCTGTGCTTGTCGCCTCGAGCCAGCAATGCTACAGGGATATTGCCGATGAGCGCCATCCTGTCCTTCCACCGCTCCCTTAGTTCGAATATGTCGTTGAACCTGGGATCCAGCGGATGGACTCCATCAAAGCCCACTTCACGCAAAATGGGCAGGACCTGATCGACCTTGCCACTGGTATGCATGAGCAAGAGCTTGCCGTGCTCTTTGGCTGGAGCCAAGAGACGTGTCATCCGGGGTTGGTACATCCTCATGAAGAATTCGGTAGGCACCACGAGTCCGGCGTGATGGGCGATATTGTCGCGAACCATGATCAGTGCAAGGTCGGCGCCAAAGCGGTCGTTTACCACGCGCATGACCCTTGCCTGATGGTCCAGCAGTGTGTCCATTACTTGTTCAAGATGGCCTTGCGTCCTGCGCAAACGATGCGGAGCACTTGTCAACCCGGTGGCTGACATGGCCGTGTCAAAGAAGGACGAGAGACAGCCAATGACGCCCACGCTTGTTCCCTGAGCTGCGCGTAGATAACGCTCCAGGTGGCTGAGTTGATCGGCCAATGATGGCGGAGGTTCCAGGTCGGCAAGGTCGGCGCTGCGCGGGTGCCAGAAAAAGTTGCAGGGTACGGCATCCATCCCAAGGCGCAGCGCAAACTCGACCTGCACCTCAGGCGTGACCGGCTGCGAGCCGCTCCGGCTGCTGCCAGCATCATTGCCCAGTTCGTGTTCCAGCACGTACTCGTACACTGATCTGCTGCTGATCTGGAATTCGATGTGGGGGACCCTGTCAGCTTCTTGATGTCTGAGCACGGTAAGCAATCGGTTAGCGTCCGATTTGTCATAATCCGAGGCAAGATCGTCATCTGCGGCCAAGGAGGAGAGTACTCCGGCTGGCTGCGTGCTGAGGCTCTGGCGCTGCTCTGGGCTGAGCGTTTTCACCAGGGTGCTGGGTCTTGGTGCGCGCGTCGAGATCGGCAGGCTAAGGGGGCACCGCCCATTCTCAGCGAGCTCGCTTCCACAGGAGTGCCGCACAACCAGACGCGTGGGCAGCACAACATGCCGGGGTCGCAATGGTACTTCGCTGTTTAGGCGGCTGAGCAGCAACTGGGCTGCATTCACACCCATGTCGTAGGCTGGCTGGGTGACCACGGTCAGGAAGGGAAAGAGGTGTGAAGTATTGGGCAGGTCGTCAAAGCTGACCAGGGCGATGTCCTGTGGAATTCGCAGGCCGCGGGTTCCCAGGGCATCGATCACGCCCATGGCAATAGCGTTGTTGGTTGCAAAGATAGCAGTAGGATCTAGCCCTTCATCCAGTCAGTTGTTGGTCAGTGCCTGACCTATATCCTTGCGAAATTCACCACGCACGATCAGTCT
>JABAHP010008142.1_pt1 | contig 10285 bp, 11 predicted proteins | sample 7062081 | NCBI WGS metagenome assembly JABAHP01 (sample SAMN14534357, study PRJNA622989) | marine sediment metagenome | biome: marine biome [ENVO:00000428]; feature: marine pelagic biome [ENVO:01000023]; material: deep marine sediment [ENVO:00002113] | place: India: Gulf of Kutch | collected... | reverse complement strand
GTCTTTTTGGTCAATATATGACTGGCAAAGGACTTATTGTAGACAATTTTACCGGTGCCGGTTTTACGAAATCGTTTGGCGGCAGCCCGATTTGTTTTTATCTTTGGCATATGTGACACTCCTTTTGTCTTACTTTTTTAAAAATAGATGGCGTGAGCAATTACACATCCCGGCTCACGCCACTCTGAGAATTATTCAGCTAGATGTAGGGGCAACACCCTTTACGGGTCGTATTTAAAACAATTTTATTTTAAGATCAAGCTATTTCGGAGCCAAAACCATTACCAGGATCCGACCTTCAAATTTGGGTTCTTGCTCCACCATTGCAATTTCTTCAGTTTCATCAATTATTTTTTGGAGTACTGCCCTTCCCAGCTCTGAAAGCGTAATTTCACGACCCCTGAAAATAACGCTTACCTTGACTTTATCTTTTTTGCCGATAAATTTCTTAATGTGGCCGATTTTAACCTGCAGGTCATGCTCGCCGGTTTTGGGTCGAACTTTTATCTCTTTGAGCTGAAAGGTACTTTGCTTTTTCTTGGCCTCATGTTTCTTTTTGGTTTGCTCGTAGCGATAACGGCCGTAGTCCATTATTTTACAGACCGGCGGATTCGCATTCGGTGACACTTCAACCAAGTCGAGGCCGGCATCGGCCGCGGCTTCAAGGGCTTCTTTAATCGGTATGATGCCCACCTGCTGGCCCTCGGAGTCAATCAACCGGACTTCTTTTGCTCGAATTCTTTGATTGATGTTCGCTTTGTTCGTTCGCCTGGGTCTCTGGAATCTTCTGGGAACAGCTATGCTTGCACCTCCTCTGCCATGATTTTAGTTGGGGCGATTGCTGCCGCGGTCAAAACGGAATGAATGGAATTGCCCTTGGCGTTTAGACGAGCTAACGCTGCGCCTTTTTGCCCGCTTGCCTAGACATAGGTTGGGTCTAAGATTTTTTTAATCCAATTTATTTAAAATGTGCCATATATAACAACCTTAAGAAATGCAAGAAAAAAATGCAATAAAAACGTGCTTCGATCCGGCTGAAATTCCGCTCATCCTGACCGTTGATCGGCAACTTTTTTTTATTGGTCCAGAGTATAGGCCGCCAAGAAACTATTCATTAAATACGTATTGTGCGGTTGTGAGAAATAGGATTTCAGTAATTCGATACTGTCTTTTCGCAATACACCGGATTTGATTTTGATTTGACGTTCCCGGTATAAAGGGGGCAGGTTGGCACAATCGCAACGGGTGCCCCCGCCCATTGCGTCCTCATAGGCGAAGACAATTCTGCCGATACCGCTGATGACCAGTGCTCCAAAGCACATCAGGCAGGGCTCCAGGGTGGAAAAAACCGAGACCTCTTGCATATTCACTTTACGATCAAGGCGGCTCAGGTTTCTTAATGCCATGATCTCGGCATGATCGACTTCGTTCAAGCCGCAGCCGCCGGTGCCCTCCCGGGCGCCGGTCGCTATGATCTCCTTGTCAAGCACCATGACACACCCTACCGGAAACTCCCCGGCCGCCAGAGCCATCCGGGCCTGTTCCAGCGCTTTTTTCATATAGAATTCGTCATTCATCATGACTTCCTTAAACTTAGGTGTCGGTTTTAAGTGCTCAGGTTTCAGCAGTTTTGGCTACTAGCTTCTTGCTTCTGGCAGCTGGCAATTTGTCGGTAGCCAGCAGCCAGTGACCAGCAGCCGGTTACCTCGGAACCTATTGATAGACACCATTTGATCATTTGCGAATGGGTTCGAAATTAGAGCTTGCAGATATCCTCATCACACTCGCAGCGATCATCGACTTCATAACAGTAGAGGATTCTGGACTCCATCTCGGCCTGCTGTTGTGATATGGGCTTAAAATTGGCTTCGGACACTTGGCGCCTTAGATCCTGTTTGTGGGGGATGGCATCCAGACCCGTGGCGATGACTTCCCCGGTTGGGCCGCTGATGACTTCGGCATCCTGCCCGTTGGTAATGACCGCCACCGGAACCTGATACGCTGCAATGAGCCGCGATACGGCCAACACCGACCGCCGACGGGTTACCAGAGAACCAGGACCGTACTTTATAACCATTGATACCCGTTGTGCCAGCCTGATAATGAAATCCACCTTCAAAACAGCCCTTTTATCATCGGCCTGAACGAGCAGCGCCCTGCGTGGCTCTATATCCGTCTTTGCGTAGCCCTTTTGATTGACCAGCAGGTGTGCGATCTTTTGTCGGTAGCGTTCGTCGTGGGTATCTTTTAAAACCTCACCCGTAATAAAATCGACCCGTTCACCCAGTATGAGGTGATGTCCCTTCATTGTTTATACCAGATCCTATCTAAATATTCCTTTACAAACCACTGTACTGGTATTTATATTAGCCCTTTGCGTAAAATTTCAAGGTCTTCAACAACGGTTTATTAAATTTATTCATTTTTGTAATCCATAAAACGCCTAAACGCTGAAAGGTTTATATGTCCATTCGCGAAGAATATGAGCGGCGCGAGGAAAAATTTATGGCGCCTTTCGGGTGCTTGAGTTCCCGTTCTCAGGGACGCGCCGTTGACGAAAAACCCTGCTCGGTTCGAACGGCCTTTCAACTGGATCGGGACCGAATTGTTTTCTCGAATACCTTTAGACGCTTAAAACACAAAACGCAGGTTTTTCTGGCGCCTCTGGGAGATGATTACCGCACCCGTCTGACCCATACGCTGGAAGTATCCCAAATGGCAAGGGTTATGGCCCGGGCCCTGTTTTTAAACGAGGATCTGGTTGAAGCCATTGCCCTGGCTCATGATCTGGGCCACACACCCTTTGGCCACAGCGGCGAAACGGTCCTAAGAGAAATTTATTCAGCCGATTTTTCGCACAACGCCCAGAGCCTGCGGGTGGTGGAGGTATTAGAAAACAATGGAAAAGGGCTGAATCTGACTTTTGAGGTCCGCGACGGTATTTTAAAGCATTCCAAGGGCTATGGAAAAATACTGCCGGATGATCCGGATGAAATAGCCGGTACGTATGAAGGTCGAATCGTCCGCATCGCAGACATTATGGCATACTTGAACCACGATCTGGAGGATGCGATTCGCAGCGGTGTGATCCGGCCCGAACAGGTACCGCGGATATGCACGGATACGCTGGGCCACACGCATTCCCAGCGGGCGGAAACCATGATTCGGGCGCTGATTGCCTCCAGCAAAGTCCAAAACGGAGAGCTGCACCTCAAAATCGATGATACGGTTTACTCGGCCATGAACGCACTGAGGCAGTTTCTTTATGATAACGTTTACCGTTCTCCCCGGGTGCATCAGGATTTTGAAAAAGCCAAAAAGATGCTATCCGATTTGTACGCCTATTTTTTAGACCATGAGGAAATGCTTCATCAAAAATTAATGGAGTTACAGATGCTGGGAGGCAATAACAACAATCAGGCCAAAGAGCGCACCGTTTGCGACCTGATCGCCAGTATGACCGACCGCTACGCCATGAATCTGTATCAGAGCATATTCTTTCCGTCGCCTCTGGTGTAATATTCAGATGCCAGATATCAACAATGAATCTCTCCGCCAAGATAGAGCTTATTGAACCTTCGGTTTTGGCCGATTATATGCAACAGCTGAAGCGCATCTATGCCGCCATGGACGATGCCTATGACCGGGCGGCCAAACAGTATGGTTTCTCTTGCGATGGGTGTCGCGACAATTGTTGCCGCACGCGGTTTTATCATCACACCCTCATTGAGTATGCTTATCTTAAAGAGGGCCTGGAGACCCTCAGCGGCGAAATGCAAGACCCGGTAAAATTGAGGGCCCTCACCGCTATGGATACCATCGAGAAAGCCCACGACAATCGGCAGGTTATTAGATTGATGTGCCCCCTTAATGTCGATAGCCGCTGCATCCTGTATCCGTATCGCCCCATGATTTGCCGGCTGCATGGCATTCCCCACGAGCTGAAAAAACCGGGGCAACCGGGCATTATGGGCCCGGGATGCGACACCTTTAACAGCCGCTGCGGCCATAAGTCGTATATTCAATTTGATCGCACCCCCTTTTATCGCGACATGGCAAAACTGGAAAGCGATCTTCGGCAGGCAACCCGAATTCAGGATAAGATTAAAATGACGATCGCGGAAATGATCCTTTCATATGCATAGCGCAGAGCGCAGAGGGTCGACAAACAAACGCTATGCGCTATGCCCTATGCTCTTTGCCAAAGGAACTGATCGTGAAGTATATCGATATCGATAAAAAAAATGACCTGCCGGGCCAACAAATCGGTGAGAAAGATACCTTTTCTTTTCGGTGCTATCCGGGAATCGGCTGCTTTAATCGCTGCTGCCGCAATTTAAACCTGTTTTTATATCCTTACGATGTGCTGCGCCTTAAACAGTCTTTAGAGATTTCTTCGGATGAATTTTTGGAACGCCATGTGGATGCGGTGCTGTGCCCGGGAAATTTTTTTCCGGAAGTGCTGTTGCGGATGTCTGATAACCCGGAAAAGACCTGTCCTTTTTTAACGGAATCCGGCTGCTCGGTTTATGCCGACCGCCCGGACACCTGCCGCTCCTTTCCGATCGAACAGGGTGTTGAATATGATGCCGCCCGCAAAAAGGATACCCCGATCTATTTTTACCGACCGCCGGATTTTTGTCTGGGGCAGTACGAAGACGATCAGTGGAACATTGCCGGCTGGACAAAGGACCAGGAAGCCCAACTGTATCACCGGATGACCATCCGCTGGGCGCAACTGAAACGGCTGTTTCAAAATGATCCCTGGGGTGCCGAAGGGCCGGAGGGCTCCCGGGCCAAAATGGCGTTTATGGCCACATACAACCTCGACCGCTTCCACGATTTCGTATTCAACAGCAGCTTTTTGACGCGCTACAAAGTCAAAACAGCCGTTTTGAAAAAGATACAATCTGATGAAGCTGAGTTACTTAAATTCGGCATGGATTGGGTGAAGCTGTTTTTGTGGAATATAAAAACCAAAAAGATTAGACCCCGCTAGTAGGACGTCCCCCAAGCAGCCTACCGAAATGATTTTACTTTATATGCCCGGGTGTCAGACACCTGACTGCCCAACCCTCGCTTCTGGCATGAGCGCTTTAAGTCATGTTTTGTCGACCAATGATAAAGATGACAAACGTCACTACATCCATATACCGCTATTGATTTATTAGACGGGTGCTTTACATTCAAAAAAAGAAAAGAATCCAGCCATCTGTATTCAAGTGCACATAGGAGGTTTGAAATGAACACACTTTCCCTAACATCCAGAGATGGGGCAAAAAAATCCCTCTCAACAGATATTTTAGCCAAACTTAAAAGCGATCTGCACGGTGAGCTCATTACACCGACAGACGATGGATATGAATCTGCCAGAAAAATTTGGAATGGAATGATCGACAAAAAGCCGGGTTTGATTGTGCGGTGTAAGGATGTCGCAGACATCACAGCGGCGGTGAATTTTTCCAAAGAACATAACCTTCTTTTCTCAATCCGGAGTGGTGGTCACAATGTGGCCGGAACCGCAATTGCAGAAGGCGGCCTGGTCGTTGATCTCTCGACTATGCGACGCGTTACAGTGGAACCTGAGCAGCGAGTGGCGTATGCAGAGGGCGGAGCCCAGCTGGGCGATCTGGACCGTGAAACCCAAAAGTTCAGTTTGGCTGCCCCAGTGGGTCTGGTCTCGGCAACCGGTGTGGCCGGCCTGACGTTACACGGCGGTGCTGGCTGGCTGCTTCGTAAGCACGGGTTAACGATCGACAATCTGCTCTCGGTGGATATTGTAACAGCCGATGGGCGGTTGAAAAAGGCCAGCGAAAAAGAAAACTCAGATTTATTCTGGGCCTTACGCGGCGGCGGCGGGAATTTTGGCGTCATCGCCGGCTTCGAATTCAAACTCCATCCGGTGGGGCCAAAGGTATGGATGTCGGTGCCCATGTACCCGCTCGATCGCGCCAAAGAGGTCATGAGCGTCTGTTGCGATTATATGAAAAAAGCCCCGGAAGACTTAATGGTCCTCGGTGTTTATTGGAGTGCCCCCGAAGTGCCGGAGGTGCCCGAACAATATCATGGTACGCCGGTGATCATTTTGCTGGGGTGTTACACCGGCCCCTTTGAGGAGGGTGAGCGGGTGATTGCACCCTTACGGGAAATCGGCACACCGATTGCCGACCTCAGCGCACCCATGACATGGGTAGAAGCCCAAAAATTTTTAGATGAAGATTACCCGGACGGCGCTTTTTACTACTGGGTGTCTGTTTATATGGACCAAATAAATGATGAGGTGCTGGAGGCGCTGGCCGGACACGCAGCCGCCAGACCCTCTCCGGAATCATCAATAGACGTGTGGATGCTTGGAGGCGCCATGAGCCGCATCAGCCCCACCGCAACGGCCTTTTGCAAGCGGGATGCACCCTACATGCTGGGGATCGAAGCCAACTGGTCCAAGCGGGAAGATGCCTCCGCCAATATCTCCTGGGCCAAGCATGTCGTCAAGGATATGCAACGATTCACTAGCGGCGGATCATATCTCAACTTCCCTGGTTTCGTTGAGGAGAAGGAAGCGCTTCTGCACGGCGCCTATGGACCCAATCTTGATCGGCTCAGAAAAATCAAGGCCCAATACGATCCATCAAACCTTTTTTCCGGCACCCTTAACATTGCACCCCGTTAAGCGGAAACGGATCCAAAAAGCAACCCCCGGTCATTTTATCGTATGATGGGGCGTGATAATGTTGCTTTTGGCTTATAAAATTCCTTTAGGAATTTCGTCTACTTTATCACCACCCAGAACATAGCCGCCGTCCAGACGGATGACGCTGCCGGTCATAAAAGGCGCATCCTTTATGATAAAATTTACGGTCTTGGCGATATCTTCGATGGCGCCGGTGCGCGCCAGCAGGGTGTGATCGATAATTGCTTTTTTCTGATCGGCTGTCAGCAATCCCCAGCCTCTGGTTTGTTGGGCGTGCCGGGTTTCAAAAAAGCCGAGCATGATTTCATTGACCCGCACCTGCGGTGCCCCCATGCGCGCCCAGGTCTCGGTCAACAGCGAAATGCCGCGGTTGGCTGCAGCATAGCCCTCGTTAAACACCATGCCGGCCGGGCCCGAGCGGCCTACGATTCCGGCGATGGAAGACAGGTTGATCGCAACGCCATCACCGGTGGCCTTTAAGTGCGGCAGGGCGGCATCAAACACCCAGCGCTTGGCGCGCAGGGTGGTCTCGATTTCCAGATCCCATTGCTGCTGATCATATTGCCCATGCACCACCGGCCATCCGCCACGCTCGATGTTGTTGATTAAAATGTCCAGGCGGCCGAAACGGTCGATAACCGTATCCATCATTGCGGGTACGGCTGCGGTTTCAAGCAGGTTGGCCTTTAAGACCAGGTGATCGCTGCCGGCAGCGACCAGATCCTTTTTCAGCGCCGCCAGCTCCTCTTCCCAATCAAAGTAGGTCAGGGCAACCTTCACCCCGGCTTTTGCCAGCGATAGTGCAATGCCTTTGCCGAGACCCTTGATAGCGCCCAGCACAAGGGCCACTCTTCCATCAAGTTTCATAACGTCTCCGATGGATTAACAGTTTATAATCGGAAATATTTATCCTTATCCCTGTGGAGTGATGGAGTAATGGAGTGATGGAGTGTTGGATCTCTGCAATCGGAAAATCATCCTGTCGCATTTACATTACTCCAATACTCCAGTGCTCCAATACTCCATTGTCTGCAAAACAGTTTAATTGCACCAAATCTGAAATTAGGTATCAAATTCCTTTACGTTGAAAAGTTCCTGCTTGACCCACTCCATAGCGATTTCCAGCAACACCGTATCATCGGTTTCGGCGTCCGCCATTTTTTGGGGATCCACCGCTATTTGATCATAAAGCTTATTTTTGAATAACTGGGTTCTAAAGCGGTCCAGATCGTAAAGCGCCACGTAAAATTGATAGCGGGACTTTAAGTCCAATGGGCCCGGCCGCAACTGGTTTTTGAGCCGGATGATCTCCAGCAGCTGATCGTTAAAGTGATTGTAAATTTCAACTTCTTGGTTTTTCAACCATTGATGCACAGTCTGCGTTGTGGATTCGTCAAAACCCAGACAATGTGATTCTTTCAGCAGCATGAAATGTTGGGTGACCTGGCCGGTTTCACGATTGCGGGATATGGCCCGCGCCAGCGGATAAGTGCGGCAGGACGCTGGACGGTCGGGATAAACGCGGCATCCATCCGGGGTGACAAACGGGCATATTAACCGTTCGGCATCTGTCGCCTTAAGTGCCACGACGGGTAGGCCTGATTCGGGTCCGATGTGCTGGATCGTATAGCGTTCCAGAAATTCGCTCGACGAAAGGCCCAGTCTCTTTTTCAAACGTAAGATATCGTAAGGGTATAAAAACTGATTTAAATCCCGGCAACACTCATTGAAACAGGCCACTTTTGGTGAGCATTCAAATCGGAAGGGTTTGTCAGGTTTGATTGGTTTCAGGTGGTCATTCAATTTTTTCTAATTCTCCGACCTGTTAATGGCCATATAAAGGGTTTCAGTGTTCGCTTAACAGAGAATAGAAGTCAGAAGACAGACGACAGATGATAATGGGGTAAAGATGAAGCATTATATCAGACTTCTGTATTCTGTCCTCTGATTTCTGACTTCTGAGCTATGCGATATCAGGTTTGAGCGCTGTATCAAAGGAATTTCTGATTCGAATTTTTTTTTGGCTGGATTTAGGGAAGTGAATACAACATATAGTACTAGATTAAACGGCCCAATACAGCCTATAGAAGTTACGAACATTGTCTCATAACTGTCTGAAATTTTGGTTTTTGTGGGATCGAAAACCCTTGACAAGCTATATTTTCAATGATATGTTTTCCCCTTTGGACAAACTCTATCCTGCTGATTTTATAGGAAATATTTAATAGCACCAACAGCAAAAATCTCTGATTTATCTCAAATTATAACCGGTGGGTGCCGGTTCAACCGATAAATAGCCCATTAAATTTAATAAAAACCAAGCAATATGAAGGGAGGTGCAAACACTTAATTCTTTAGACGGTTAAAGTTTGCTACAATCACTTACTACATCATTAATTTTAGGAGGTATGATAAATGCCAAGTTTTGTAATAGACGAAAAATGCGATGGATGCAAAGGCGGGGACAAAACTGCCTGCATGTACATTTGTCCCAATGACCTGATGGTTCTTGAACCCAACGTGATGAAGGCTTACAACCAGGAGCCGGATCAGTGCTGGGAATGCTTCTCATGCGTCAAGATCTGCCCCACCCAGGCNNACCATCAAACGCTTTAAGTTCCCCATCCGGACCACTCCCGAAGGACAGGCCAATGCGTATCCGGATCTGAAAGGCAACGACCTGGAAAGCGGCTTGCTGTCAACCGAAGAAGCCGACGGGTACAGCATTCCGACCCCGCAGGCAACTGTCTAACGCCGCGTGGTTTGTTTAGTTAAAGTGAATGATCAATTAGCAATATAAATCAAGGAGGATTTGATATGGCATTACCGAATAAACCACTCGGGGAACTCAAAGCTGTAAAGGACCCGGAAGTCGAAGAACGAGAAGTTGATATTTTGATCGTCGGCGGCGGCATGGCCGCCAGCGGCGCTGCATTTGAGGTCAAAAAATGGATGTCTGATGACCAGAGTGTTCTGCTGGTGGATAAAGCTGCCCTGGAAAGAAGCGGCGCGGTTGCCCAGGGCCTTTCGGCGATCAACACCTATATCGGCGAAAACACCCCTGATGATTATGTGCGCATGGTCCGCAACGACCTGATGGGTATTGTCCGCGAAGACCTGATCTTTGATCTGGGCTGCCACGTGGACGATTCCGTGCACCTGTTTGAAGAATGGGGCCTGCCGATCTGGAAGAAAACCGAAGACGGCAAAAACCTGGATGGTAAAAAAGGCCAGAAAATGGGTACCCTGAAAGCGGGCGCCACGCCGGTGCGTACGGGCAAATGGCAGATCATGATCAACGGCGAATCCTACAAACGCATCGTGGCCGAAGCGGCCAAGCTGGCCATTGGCGAAGAAAATATTCTGGAAAGGGTTTTCATCGTCGAGCTGCTGCTGGATGCCAACAAAGAAAATCAGATTGCCGGTGCGGTCGGTTTTTCCGTCCGTGAAAACAAAGTCTTCATCATCAAGTGCAAGACCATGCTGGTTGCCTGCGGCGGGGCCGTCAACATTTATCAGCCGCGTTCAGTGGGTGAGGGCAAGGGCCGTGCCTGGTATCCGGTATGGAACTCCGGTTCCACCTATACCCTGTGC